>Ga0179596_10000534_pt1 | contig 10373 bp, 27 predicted proteins | sample CZODoug1_1_08_16_FD_155494 | JGI IMG/M metagenome (GOLD analysis project Ga0179596, IMG submission 155494) | Vadose zone soil fungal communities from Angelo Coast Range Reserve, California, USA - CZODoug1_1_08_16fungal (Illumina Assembly) | ecosystem: Environmental > Terrestrial > Soil > Vadose...
CGAAGAGCGAGCCCGCTTCGAAGATCAGCCCCGGCCCGAGCAATGGATCTACAGCACCGGCTAGGCCTTCCCTGCGCTGAGGTGCGGCTATGAACCACCGCATCAAGTTCGTTCTGTACCTCCTCGCCATGCTTGCTGTGATGGGGTTGATGGTATGGGTTTTCGCATATTTCAACATCACAGCAAGTGAACGGCATCCGTGAGCATGGTTCGATGGACGAATGAGATCAACGAGTTAGGAGAATAACGGTGGGAAGTCCAATGAGTGGTGAACGAACGCTTGATCGACTGATCGGGTATTGCCTCATGTGCGAAATCGAGACAGTCCCGACCAAGAGTCTTCCCGCGACCCGAGCGTGTAACGCTGGGAAATTGGTTCGAGTCGGCAACATCGCGTTCGATTGCCACAGTCACGATACGGGCGTAGATGTGCGCGGCTGGATCCTCTCAGAAGAGGATGCCTACGAATTCCTGAGTGTTCCGTATTGGTACTCATCGCATTACACATTCAACAGTTCTAGGTGGGAACGTGGCGCGTGGGATGGCGCTGTAGACGCTGCAATCAAAAGCCTGTGGGAAAAGGTCGATGCCCACAAGGCAGCAGTTGAACAAGCGAAGGAGTCGCGCGAGCAAACGCAGCGTCAATCCGCCAATGAGCGAAGAGCCAAGTTCGAGGAGCAATTCCGATGAACGACGTCGTTCCCATGGCCGAAGAGCGTCCGTATCCGCATCAACAGGGTACGTGGACTCTGACCGCGCCTGACGGGCGTCAGTGGCAAGCTGAAAGTCCGCTGCAGTGCTGCGGTAAGGAAAACGCCGAGCGGATTCCGGCTCAGTTGCGGCTTCAGCGAATTTTCAACGGCATGAATGCTTGGACCGAACAGGGTATCTGGCTGATGACTGAAGGCAATCACGTCATTGTGCGAATCGAGCGCGATGGCAAATGGATTGAGGTCATTCGAGAGTATGTGGGTGCCGTGCCGCCGGTCAGTCACATCGTGGAGCCTACCGGGATTGAAACCAAACTGAGGCTATTCCGATGACCACAGGAACAGAGCCAACGCGCTTCCAACTCGCATTCGGAGCCTTCTCGGACACGATTGCCAGCCAGTTGCGCAAGGGCCGCATCAGTGGATGGAAGGTCAAGGATACACGGCGATGGCAGCATGTAGCAGACGCCATCACTACGTGCCGCCTGCACAACGTGATCACGCCTTCGCAATCAGACTCGGCACGTCAGCGTCTGGTGAAAAAGATCGGACAGGAGCTATCCAATGGCAAATGAAACAAACCGCCCGGGTTCCACTGAAACCCTGGCGCTCAAAGCCTGCCGCCTCCTCCTGGAGGATGGTGTGGAGTGCGAATGCGAGAACGTCGATGTCTGCGCTCGCTGCGCCGCCCAGGCTGCGGTCGCCCAAGACAACTACGAACCGCCCGACCCGGACGGCGAATGCTACCGCGGCGGCGAATACGAGGCTGCCGTGGCTCTCGATATGGCTGAAGCGAGGAAACTCAAATGAACAACGTCGAATTTAGAACAGTTCTGGACTGGTGGATGTGCTCCGATCCGTTCCCCGAGGGTGTCAATAAACAGATCGTTGACGACTGGCTCGACCGCGAGGCGAAGGAGCGCGGCTACATCGATCTGGTCGGCGCGTATCACGAGGCCCCGCAGTCATGACTGACGTCATTCGCACTGCAGATGAGAAGGCGCCGCGCACGTGGGATATCTGGAAAGAGGTTGACCCACGCATGGAGCGCTATGTGCAGATTCAGAGCACCATGGGGTTCAACGTGGCGATTTGCACCGTTGTTCAGGTCGATGGCCGCTGGGCCAATGCGCCACGCTCCCGAATCTCATACGTGAAGCCCGAGCGCTTCAACGGTCGGCGTGGCGGATACGTCCTTCACGAGAGGCCGCAGCGATGACTGACCAACTCACCGAAGATGAGAAGCGCTTAGTCGATGGCCGCATCGTGGGCGGTTACTCGCTTCACGCCTCGGTTGATAGCACCAAGTGTCAGGGCGGACTGAGGCACAAAGGACCGTGGCGCACGGTCGATTGCTGCGGACTGGCTGGCGAGGATCGCGACATCATCGAATGCTCTGAGTGTGGCGAACAGCGCAACGTTGGTTGCAACTTTGACGAGGACTTCTCATGAGCACGGTCACATCGGAGGAGAAGCCCTCGCCTCCACCGCTCGCGACTCAACAGCAATGGGCTGACGCTTGGAATCTATTCAATCAGGGAGTCCGGGAATTGAACCGACTGGCGATCAACGACGGCGTCAGCGTCAAGTTGAGCATGTGAACGCTTGGCTGGGTGCCGCGCAAAAAGAAGGCGAAGAAGTCATGACCGACCGCTCAGAGAATGCCCAAGTAACCTCAAATGAGAGCCTCATCGCAGAACTGCGCTTCGCTGGAAATGTAAAGAGTATTGATCCCGTTACGCGCGATTTACTGCGTAGAGCACGTGAAGCCTTAGAAGGGCAGAACGCTCCCGAGACGAGAGCTGACGCAAGTCGTTTGACCGCAGAACGGGACGCGGCGCGCTTGGTAGCTCGCAAGCGCCTGGAATTGCTGGTAGAGGCAGGTATCGTCGGCGGTGAGTGCGAAGGCTGTCAGATGGGGCATCCGGCCGTAAACGGTTATCACGAGCACGGACCCAGCGGTATACGCATTAAATGCAACGCTGCGGAATCGGTGGGAAAAGACGAGTCCGGAGCGTGCGCTCATTGCAGCCATTATCACCAGAACGAATTTCTACCGCACAAGTGTTGCCATTGTGGTTCGGAGAAAGCCAGCGAATCACGCGACCTGGGTGAGCAGCTCGAACAGTTCTTCGAGGACACCAAATGATCTACGACAAATTCACCGGCAAACCGGTTGACCGTGTCAGCGACCGATTTCCGAGCCCTGGTGACAATGTTTGCGAGACATGTGGTACGCAGATAATCAACCACTGTCTCAGGTGCGGCGCCCCTCAGTGCTGCCCAAAGTGCTGTGCTGAAACGACATCGCAGGGCAAGGGAGAATAACGATGTGTGAATGCCCGACGATGTACAACGAGGAAGTCGTGACCGCCCGCAAGCCGCACCGCTGCTGCGAATGCGGGACTCAGATCGCCAAGGGCGAGCAGTACGAGTCAGTGAGCGGCATGTGGGATGGACGGTTCGACCGGAGCAAAACCTGCATTCCCTGCATGGAGATCCGCAAGAAAGCTACCGAAGGCATCAGAAGTGGCGACTGCTGCGAGCTGCCTGTCTTTGGCGAACTGCGGCAATACCTTCTGGATGGCTCGCCTGACACCGATAAGTTGTACGCCGCCGTCCATGCGCGGTATGTGAACGCTAAACAGCACAAGGGAACAGCCGGTGGGTGACCTCGTGGACGACCTGGAAGCCGAAGGCAGCGTCCTATCCGTGCGTGCGGCCCGCTACATCCGCATCAAGCGCAAGAATGAGGAATTGGAGCGGGCTGAGCACAAACGAGTTTGCGAGCGGCTTTACAACAGACCGACCAGTCCACAGCACTCCGAAGGGCGATCCAATGGGTGAAAACTCAGCAATCGAGTGGACTGACCACACGTTCAATCCGTGGTGGGGCTGCACGAAGGTGTCGCCGGCTTGCGATAATTGTTACGCAGAGGCGTGGGCCAAGCGAGTAGGTGCGAAGGGACTGTGGGATTCGACCATGCGCCGAACCTTTGGCGCTGCACACTGGGCAGGCCCCGTCCGATGGAACAAGCGAGCTCAGGCTGACGGCAATCGCGATCGGGTGTTCTGCGCCTCAATGGCCGACGTGTTCGACAAGGATGGTCCCACAGGCGCACGCGCTGACCTCTGGGACCTGATCGAAGATACCCCTCATCTTGACTGGTTGCTGCTCACCAAGCGCGTGGGCAACGTCCTGAAGATGATTCCGCCGCACTGGAACGGCATCCTCAAGCGCAACATCTGGCTCGGGATCAGTGTCGTCAACCAGGTGGAAGTTGATCGCGACGTCCCCAAGCTGCTTGAGATCCCCGCCTACGTGCGATTTCTGTCCTGCGAGCCACTCTTGGGCCGGATCTCATTCGAGGGCCGCTGGGTCGTTCATGCGAACCCGGCCATCCATGAGAACTGGCTCGAGGCGTTGTCGTGGGTCATTGTCGGTGGTGAGAGCGGTCCTCACGCGCGACCGATGAATGCCGAGTGGGCCTATGCGCTGCGCGATCAGTGCAACGAAATTGGAACGCCGTTCTTCTTCAAGCAGTGGGGCGAATACAAGCACGTGGGATACACGTCGAGCGAGCCCGGCGATGACATGGGCGAAGGATATATATTCGACGCACCTGATCCCAACATGCGTCCGTACATGTGGAAGTGCGGCAAGAAGAAGGCCGGACGCATCCTCAACAATCGCACGTGGGATGAATTCCCGCGTTATTCGCATACATCCATATCGTGCGCATCGGAGAAACCATGACAATTGCCGAGGCTTTCGACGTCCTACAGGACCACGTAAAGGCGGACCCAGAATACGCCTGGAGTTGGCATTGTAACTTTGCGGTGCCGATTATGGATTCGACGGGCGTTACTCACGAAGCTGCCAATAAGGCTGCCGCGAGCCTCATGCGGCTGTTCTTCGGCGTCGATACAACCGCCAATCCGCACTATCAGTACAAAGCGAACGCCAACAATGGATGAGCAGGCGACTCAGGCAAACATCGTGAAATACCAATCATGCGGTCACAAGTGGATCGGGTTCTACCTGCCGCTGCCAATCAATCAGGCCGTGAAGATTATGAAGAATCTGACTTGCCCAAAATGCGCTGCGGATGCGAGTCAGATCATGGTATTCGACGGAACCACTCACAGCGCACACGAGCAATCATGAGAGAAACGATTGAAGCGATTCGAGTCCTGGGCTTCTGGCGAGTGGTGTATTACCGCACCGCCTACCGGCCCCTAATGCGGCTCATGCATCGCTACAACCTGCACTACGCGCCGCCCAGCTACCCGCAGGGCGCCGATGGCTATATCGATAAGGTGCTGTGGTGCCAGTGGTGCGGGATGCGCTACCTCATCAGGAAACCGACAGGTTCAACCGTGTTACCTGTCGCTTCTGAAAGTGTGAAGTAGCACTTGACTCCATGACTAGTCATGGCTATGATTTGCCCATGGAAAAGATACAGCTTTACCGGCATTTCTCGAAAGACGGAAAACTTTTGTACGTAGGTGTATCGAAGTCTGAGGCCAAACGAAGGCAACAACATGCCGCTGAGGCTAAGTGGTATTCGGAAATAGACCGGGTTGAGATCGAGGTATTTGATAGCCGTGAAGCGGCATTAGCGGCCGAGAAAGCCGCAATTCTTACAGAACGCCCCATTCACAACATTGAGTCCCGGCGGGTACTGAGCAAGAAAGGCGATGCAAAGCGTCATGCGAGGATGCGTGCCAAGCTTCGCGAGGACGGTTTAAAACCTCGTGAGGTCTGGGCTCATCCGGATGACCACGCTGTCATCAAACGATACGTGGAGCGTTTGGCTAAGCGGAGAAATGCGAAATGACTGACTCAACATGCGAAGCAAAGCGTATGGCAGACGGGAAGGTTTGCGGCAAGCCCGCTAAGTTTCGGGAGGTTTGGGACCATCCAGAACGTTTCCCATCGCGCCATCTGTGCGGTCAGCATGCGCGGCGCCTCCGGGTTGAGCCCATACCAGCTCATAACTCACAAGAGCAACTATGACCGATTGTAACTGGCTGGCCATGATTTGCCTGATGTCCTTGGCGTTGAATGTATATCTCAGCGGGAAACGCGCATGACAAATTCGAACGCCCGCAAGCGGGTCCCAGATATCTCTGGTCGGCTCTATACCGACAACGAGGCTTGCGGGATTGTCGGAACGTGGGTGCGCCGCGCAGAGGTGGACGCATTGCTCGACGAGATCACCCAACTGCGCGGCAACCTGAATCTGGCCGAGGAAGACTTGGCGAACTATGCGCTGGAGGTGGAGCGACTGCGTGGCTACTGGACGGGAGATAAGCTCACCGGCGGCTCTGATGTCTGCCATACCTGCCATGCTCACTGCGTCGTCCTTGGTGATAAGGATGCTGAGATCGAGCGCAAAAATAGCCTGATCGACGCACAGGACGCGGCGCAAACATCGCTGCATGCGGAGAATGTCAAGCTCCGCGCCTGCTGGTCCGAAGCGCTGGCGAACATCGCGACGCGCAATCAGGAGATTGAAAGGCTGCGCGCGGCACTCGACCGAATCACGTCGATCGATTGTGCCACGGCCAACGAACTGCTCATGCAGCGCATTGCTGCGCAGGCTCTCGGGGACGAACCTCCATCGCACGAACCGTGCGAACAACTCGACGAGGCGCATGCCAATGCGATAGCGACGAGCGTGGTGCAGAACGTCTGCGAGCTTCCTGACTACACCAGCCCAGAAGATCGCCCGGAACTCCTTCAGTGTACGGTAACGGAATTGCATAGCTGCGTGATGCAGGCATTTGAGCAACTGGAGTACGACCGCGAAATGGAGGTTGGGCCGCCCGGGAGATGCTTGGCCGCTGGCTGCGCTCAGTCACCGATGCGGGCCGCATTCTGCGAGAAGCACAACGAAGCCATTCCCCTGGAGGACCGGGAGGATATGATTGCTGCGCAGAGGCGCGCCCTTAAATCGTCCGGAATGTCTGCGCTATGCAGCCACTCGCACTGCCGTAATCCACTACCACATGTGACGGGTGCGTCATGCACCATCGCAATGCCGTGAGGGTTGCGACCCGCACGCTAAGAGAACCTTCGAACAACTCAATTCAACTGGAGAATGACTATGGATAACAATGCCAATCAAGCCATGAACCAAGGCGCCCGTCTGAAGACTTACGACGAACTGGACGACGCCAAGAAGATCGCATGGCTCAAGAGCCAGATCGACTCACTTGCCCGCTCAAACAACTACCTGCAGCAGCGTGTGAACATGCTGGAACGGCATACGCACAATCCAGCCGGCGGGGTGAGCATCCCCATCGAGATGGCTGGCAACACGTGGGGACAGGCGGCTGGCCAATCGATCGGCGGTTACGAGTACTGACACCGTCGCGTCGATCCGATGAACGTCGTTGAATTCCCAATCAGCACGCCGCTAACCGACATATCAGGTCGGCTGCGCAAGCTTGCGGATCAGATTGACGCGGGCGAAATGCCTACGCGGATCGCTGTGGTCGTACTGGTGGATGAGCAGGATGAGACGAGCGTCTTGGGCTACGGTGACATTGGCACCTCAGCAGAGGCGCTGGGCTGGATGGCGCGCGCGATGAGGGGGATCTGATGGGAGAGCGTCACGCCCTATTCTTTGGGCTGGATCCAAAGCAGCCCGAGTACCCTTCTCACCAGCGAGCGATTGAAGCGCGGGTCAAAGGCAACTACCGCGTGCGCTGCGGCCACTGCGGAGTGTCATTGATGGGCGAGACCGGCCATCCGGGCGGCATCACCGAGATCGTCTGGACTCACGAAGGCAGTACGTGGTTCGGAACGTTTCGTTATTCGGGTAGCAGATGAGATCGACGTCCGTGTCTTCCCTGTCCTTGATCTAAAGAGACGCATCAGGAAGGCAAATCGGGTAGTCGAATCGAAAATAAATTTCAGGGTACGAAACCTAAAGCGTCGAACTGCACCGAATTGCCTGCTTTGTTCGTCGATGACTGTTCGAGGAACATGAGCTTGTACGGATGCAATGCAGGGGTAATGCAGTAGGCGGAGAGCGGGATTTTATACGTATTCCATTGCCCAACAACCGCCGGATTAGGCCCATATTTCATGATACTCGGTGGGTTTGCACAGCCCGGAAATGAGATGTCGCCGACCATCTCGGCTCCGGTCACCCACGTATTGCCAGCCTGTGTAGGCTTGATCGATACCGTGACGAAATTGTAACCGGTCGCGTTGAAGTCATCCGCAGGCATGCGAGGCTGCCACCCTTCATCGCCGCTTACAGTCACGGTTGTCCCGCAGGTGACTTTGCCACTGCCGAAGCTATAGCCGCTGCAGTCCCCTGCCCCGACGAATTTGCCGGCATTGAAGATATAGAACGTACCGGCAGCGGGTGGCGGAGTGACGACCGGAATCGTGCATATGCCATTGACCAGCACCTGTGGCGCCACACAGGTCACAGGTGGCGTTGTCACTCCGCTGACTACGAGTGTCTGGGCCGGGATCGTAATGACCTGCTGCGGGATCGTGATGATTCTGGCGGGGATGGTGACCGTGGTTTGTGCGAGAGCAGCGAACGGTAGGAGAAGCGAAGCGAGAAGTGCGGCGATGTGCATGGAAATTACCTACTTGGTGGCAGCGATCTTGTTGATGACGTCGGTTTTCGCCGCCGAACCGGCGGACGAACCATAGAAGAAACTGACGATACTGGCCCAGGCGGTCCCCAATGAACCGACCATGACGAGCATCACATCGCCGCCCGCGGTGGGCTTGCCATAGACGATCAGGTAGCCCAGCGTGAGGAAGAAGCCGCCCGTCACGAAATAGGCCAGATATTTGGGCGTCGTATCGTGGGTCTGGATATTCATGCCCCGCGCGCTGGCCCGGTCGTCGGCGTCAATCTTGGCAAAAGCGGTATCATGGTCGGCATTGATTTTGGCGAGGTCGATACCCTGCTGCCCCATGATCTCGGCATGCTTCTGATCAGCCGCCCGGATGGCGCCCAGCTGCTCTGGCGTCATCGTTCCATTCTGCAATACCTGAGTGACGGCTTCAGGTCCTGCGCCTGCTGTGAGTCCCAGTGCGCTTTCCAGCGCGGATACTGCAGTGCCCGCCAGGGGGCCGCCCAGCATCGCTGCCAATGTCGGCGCGAAAGAGGCGATTGAGGTCCCGAGTTGCTTGAGGTTCATTGCGCACCCGTGAGGAGGATATGAGCGAGTGCGGCGTAGCGACCCGCGAGCTCGGGATTGGTGACCTTGCATTCGGCCGCGGCGTCGGCCCAGTTGTGGGCTTCGAGGGCGTTGATCATCCGCTCGAACCGCAATAAACCCGTCATGCCGGAATTGATCGCGATGTCCAGACATACCCCCTGACGCATTTCATTGAGGCCCGAATACCAAGGCAATCTCAGCAGTTCATCATGACGTTCGGCCATCTGTTCGCGCAACAAGGCAGCTGCGGCTCGCTCGCTGATACCCGCAGCCAGTTGGAAGCCATACCCGATGGTTTCGAGGTTTCGCGTATCTCGATAGATATGTGCGCGAAAGCCTTCGGAGATCTTCACCCGCGGCAATGCGAGGTCGACGGCGCTCACAGTTGCACGCTTTGCCGGCGCACGCGCGAGATATCTAGCTTCGTGAGCGCCAATTCAATCTCCATGTCATGGACGAGTAGGTCATTGCTGTGCCGCTGCACCCGGGCTTCGACGGCGTCCATTCGTTTACGCATATCGAGCATTTGCGTTTCCAAGCGCACGACCGCGCCGCGCGCGCCGGCAAAGCCGCCAGCAAGACCACAAATCAGTGTTAGACCCGGAATCAGCAAGTCAGTCATATCAATTCTGTGCAACTGGCATGGATGGCGGCAGTATTAGAGGATCGCCGTGCGCAACTCTAGTCATGGCGAAGCGACTACCATCCGTGCTGAGTGATTGAGTCTGAGTCTTCCCGGCGGTATAGCTGCGCACTGATCCGTCTTTCAGAAACTGCACATAGCTGGGCACCGCCAGTTGCTTGGCAATCGCAATGTCGTTGGGCGAGAAATATTGCCCATTCACATCACTCCCCGGATGCGTGTGGTAGATCGCGGACAATTTCTGGCTTTCACCCGTCGCGGCCCTAAGCGCGAAGTGATCATGCTGATTCTGCGTGGTCGGGATGGAATAGGCGTACTTCCCATCGGGCATCTGATAGATTACGCCTGCTTGCTCGAGATCCCCCGGAGTCAGACGTCCGAATGCCGCTTGGGCAGCCTCATCGGTCGTGCCATACATCGGAGAGGTGGGATCGAGCGAGGCCTTCGGCATCATGGTGCTCGCAATCTGGGCCATGAGAGCCGCGCGTTCTTCTTCAGGGGTTGCCAAGGATGCCTCGCAATTCGTTGTCCGGCAGTGAATCATAACCGTGTGGCTGGCCGTTCAGAAATAGATGGATCGTTTCGCAGCGATCCTCCAAGGCAACAATCTCATGCGGCTGTGACCACTTCAGATCATACACTCCCGGTCCACAGATGCGCGGGCATTGATCGGTCAACACCATGACGGAGCCGCGCATGACAATGAGATTGTGCGCCAACTCAGCCTCATGGGCGTGTTTGGGGATCGCATCGCCATGAGAATCGAACCAATAGCGAATGCCGAAAACCTGTCCCGACTTGTAGTGTTCGAAGTGCGT
>Ga0179596_10000537_pt1 | contig 10349 bp, 6 predicted proteins | sample CZODoug1_1_08_16_FD_155494 | JGI IMG/M metagenome (GOLD analysis project Ga0179596, IMG submission 155494) | Vadose zone soil fungal communities from Angelo Coast Range Reserve, California, USA - CZODoug1_1_08_16fungal (Illumina Assembly) | ecosystem: Environmental > Terrestrial > Soil > Vadose...
CCCCGCGACCGGCTTGGGGATCACGATGACGCCGTCGATGTCCGCCAGCACGAAATCGCCCGGGCGCACCTTGACGCGCTTGCTCGTTGCTCCCGGCATGTCGACAGGCACCTGCCAGTCCGTCACTTTCCAGCGGCCGATCGACTGCACCGGCGTGCGGTAACGGGCGTAGACCGGAAACCTCTGCCTCGCTATCCAGGCGATGTCCCGGATGCCGCCGTCGAGGAGCGCTCCGGCGCAGCCGCGGCGCTTCATGCCGAGCGCGATCAACTCGCCGAAAAAGCACACGCCCCAGCCTTCGCCCGACCACACCGCGAGCTCGCCGCGGCCGAGTCCGTCCACGGCTTTCATTTTCTGCGGATCGCCGCTCCCGGCGTAGCGCGTCATCTTTCCGCGGATGGTGTACGCCCAGCCGCCCATCCTGGCTGCGTTCGCGGGATAGGGCGCGAATTGGGGCGCGAGCCCCTGGTCGGGGAGGCCGAGCGCGTCGAGCACGTCGGCCACCGTCGCGGTGTCCACCCTGAGGTAGCGCGCCCGGAGCGAATCGCGCCTCTTTCGGACGGTCTCTTTGTTCGTCATGGATCCTCCCGGCCGGAATCGAGTCTGTCGCCGCTTGTAACACATTCGGTCTCAGCAAGCCTAGAATCAACCGGATTTTCAGGCATCGTCCGCCTGCGGCCATGCGGCGCCGTCGCGCTGCCCACCTCGCGCGGAGTGCACGAATGAAGAATCTAAGCACGCGCAGCAAGCTGATCCTCCTGGTCGTTGTCTCGGCGCTCCCGGCGCTCGTCCTCATCCTGTACAGCGCGTTCGAGCAACGCACCGTGGCGAAGGAGAATGCGCAGGCGGACCTGATACGGCTCACCCGGCTCGCGGCGAGGGAGCAGGAGCAGATGATCGAGAGCGTCAGGCAGACGATGCTAGCCTCGTCCCAGGGTCTGGCGGCGCTGCAGAGCAACCGCGACGGCTGCAACCGCTACTTCGTCGGCCTGCTGGCGCAAAACCGCGGCCGGTACCATTCGATGGGGCTCTATAACGCCGAGGGCGATCTGGTCTGCCGCGGCGTTCAGTGGAAGGGCAAGATTTCCGCGGCGGACCGCGGTTACTTCCGGCGCGCCAAGGAAAGCGGCCAATTCTCCATCGGCGAGTACCAGACCGGCCGGGTTACCGGGCTGGAAGCGGTCAATTTCGGCTATCCCTTGGAGGATGCCCATGGCAAGGTGACCGGCGTTATTTTCATAGGCTTTGATCTGGACGGGTTCAACCGAGTGGCGGCGACGACGCCGTTGCCGGAGAACGGCAACATCACGGTCCTCGATCGTAACGGCGTCGTCATAGGCCGGCACCCGATCACCGGGGCCGTTCAAGCCGGCCAGAAGCTCCGAAACAGGCGCGTCCTCGAAGCCACGTTCTCCAGGCCGAGCGGGGTTTTCGAAGCCGCCCCTCTGGACGGCCCCAAGCGGCTTTATGTCCACGAAGCGGTGGCGCGCAACCCCGATGGAACGATCCCAATCCGTGTCCTGGTCAGCCTGCCTCTGAGCGAGATTTTCGCCGACGCAAATAGAGCCCTGGCACGCAATCTCGCGGGGCTCGCAATAGCCACGATGTTGCTCGTGCTCGGGGCGTGGTACGGCACTGAAGTCTTCGTTCTCCGCAATATCAGAACACTCCTCGATACCGCGCGGCGCGTGCGATCCGGCGACCTCGGCGCGCGCACCGGCCTACACCACGAAAGGGACGAGCTCAACCAAGTCGGACGGGAATTCGACGAAATGGCCGAGACGCTGCAGCGGCGGGATTTGGAATTGAAGAAGGCGATGCACGAGCTCCAGGAGCAGGCGATTACCGATCCGCTGACCGGGCTGCACAACACGCGCTACCTGCGCGAGCTTCTGCCAGGCGAGCTGCTGAGGGCCAAGCGCAAGGGCAGCCCGCTAGCGGTGATCATGATCGACGTCGATCACTTCAAGCGGGTCAACGATTCGCTCGGACACGAGGCCGGGGACGGGGTGCTCAAGGAGCTCGGCGCGCTGTTCAAGCAGAGTATCCGCGGCAGCGACATCGCCTGCCGCTACGGCGGCGAGGAGTTCGCAATCATTCTGGCCGATGCCACGTCCGAGAGCGCGCGGCGCAAGGCCGAAGACATTCGCGCGGCAGTCAAGCGCCTGAAGCTGAGCCACGGCGGTAAGCCGATCGGCGACGTTACCGTATCGCTCGGCGTCGCGCTGTTTCCCTACCATGCCGACCAGACGACTACCCTGTTGCGCAGGGCCGACGAAGCCTTGTATCAGGCAAAGGGTGCCGGACGCGACCGGGTCGTGGTCAGCGACGCAGGCGCTGCTCCGCAGGGCCGTGAAACCCCTAAGTCCCATAGCGCACCGGTGAGGTGAACTGCCTGAACGCGGCGAGCGCGCTGTAGCAGGCGAGCATCGCCGTCTTGGGGTTGTCCGGGGAAGGCACGCTCTCGAAACGAAGATCGATCGTGCCGGTCATGCCGCGGATCGTGACGAAGTGCGTGTTGAACTTCAGCGCTGGGTCGGCGACCACCTTCAGGCGCGTGCGGTCGAAACCGACGCCGGCGAGTGAGAGCACCGCCGCAATGTTGACGTTCGCCGGAAAGTGCGGCACGCCCTCGCGCGCCGTACCTTCGAAAAGCGTCACCGGTCCCGCGAGCCGGTCGAGATCGATTTTGAGTTTTTCCACGTAGGGAATGCCTTTCCACGCGGCGGGCGGCTTGGTCACGGCGATGCTCACTTCGTCCACGCCGGCCGCGCATGCGGCTTTCAGCGCGTCGAGCCCGCCGATTCCGCCCGAGGGAAGGTAGAGCAGCGCGCGGTGCTTCGCCGCGGCGCGCTCGAGGCGCGCGCGCAGCTCGTCGTCGCACAGCGCCCCGCCCGAGAGCACGATGACGGCAATGCCGCTGGAGAGCAGCGCCTCGGCGTGCTCCCGCACGGCTTCGTGCGAGGCGGCTTCGATGACGACCTCCGGGCGGGCGGCGATCAGCCGGGCCGCGCCGACGACGAAGTGCACTCCGAACTCGTCCGCGAGCGCTCTGCCGCGGGAATTCTCGCCGCGCCCGGCGAGGGCGACCGGCTTCGCGTCACCCATTTCGCCGCGCCTCGCGTGCTCGAGGAAGAGCCTCGCGATGACGCCGCCGCCGAGGAGGCCGACCCGCATGTCAGCCGCGCTGCATTTTCTTCTTGAGCAGCCGCTCGCGCACCTTCTGCACGTCGACGATGAACCGCTCGTGCGTGCCGCGCGCGACCGCGTCGGCGCCGTCGTCGACCGCCGCCTCGAAGCTCACGCGCCGGCCGTCGACATTCGTGAGCCTGATGGAGATCGTGATTTCGGCGCCGAGCAGTGCAGGGCCCACGTGCTCCCAGTTCACTTTGGTTCCGACCGAGTCCTCGCCGGGGTCGAGGTGTCCGAGCAGGAAGTCCCGGCATGTGTACTCGACGTCGCTGATGATGCGCGGGGTCGCATAGACGCGGCAGTCGTCGCCCATGAAATTGATGACGCGAGGCTCGTCGACGGTGATTTTCTTCGTGGCGGCAAGGCCGGGCTTCAGTGTGGGTTTCATCGCCGATTCCTCTACGCGGATCATATCCGAGCCGCGCTCGTCCCGGTTTGCGGGAATCTTCCGCGTTCCGGCGTTATTATGCCTGTTGGAGAACCCGATGAGCTCGACGGAGAACCTGAAGCCCGGTCTGAAAGGCGCTGCGGAGCTGGTGGTGGGCGAAGAGCACACCGCGCCGCGCGTCGGCAGCGGACGCGTGCATGTGCTCGCCACTCCGGTGATGATCAACGTGATCGAGGCCGCGGCGCTCGACGCGATCGAGCACCTGCTGCCGGCAGGCCATCAGTCGCTCGGCACGCGCCTGGATATCCGGCACTTCGCGGCGACGCCCGTGGGTATGCAAGTGCGCGCGGAGGTCGAAGTGGTGAAAGTCGAAGGCCGTACGGTCACGTTCCGCGTAGCGGTGAATGACGAAAGAGAACCGATCGGCGACGGCACGCACGAGCGCATGGTGGTCAACGTGTCCCGGTTCGATGTGCGCGTGCAGGAGAAGGTCGCGATGGTGCGCGGCCGGACCGAAACGAGGCGCTAGGCGAGCGCCCGGGTCGCGATCTCGAGCACGCCTTTCGAGATGCCCTTCGCCTCGCGGATGCGCTCGAGCGCCGCCCGTGCGTGCGCCTGGCGCCCGGCGTCGAATTTTTTCCAGCGGTCGAAGCCGCGCGCCATGCGCGCCGCGACCTGAGGGTTGATCGCATCGAGCGCGATCACCTGCTCGGCGAGGAACGCGTAGCCCGAACCATCGGCTGCGTGGAAGGGCACCTGGTTGCCGCGGAATCCGCCGATCAGTGCATACACCTTGTTGGGGTTCCTGATGTTGAACGCCGGGTGCGCCATCAGGCGTTTCACGTCGGCGAGTACCGGCGACAGCCGGCTCGTCGCTTGCACCGCGAGCCACTTGTCCACCACCAGCGGCTCGGTCTTCCACTTGCCGTAGAAGGCATCCAGCGCCCGCGCCCGCTCCGGACAGTCGCAATTGGCGAGCAGGCAAAGCGCCGCGAGCGCGTCGGTCATGTTGTCCGCGGCCTCGAACTGCTTCATGCACAGCGCGCGCGTGCCGGCGTCGTCGAGCTCCATGAGGAGCCCGAGCGCGGAGTTCTTGAGCGCACGCCTGCCGGCGGAGACTGGATCGGGCGAGTAGGGACCCGCGCTCCCGTGAGCGCGGTAGACCGCGCGCAATTCCTCCTTGAGCGCGGCGGCGAGTCGCCGCTTCAGCTCGTCGCGCACCGTGTGGATCGCGACCGGATCGACGACTTTCACCTGCTCGGCGACGTAGTCCTCCGACGGCAGCGCGAGCATTTCGGCCGCGAACGCGGGGTCCTTCGATGAATCCGCCACCATCCGCGCGGCGGCGTCGATAAAGGCACGCGGCACCACGAGCGCGCGGCCGCCCTGCGCTGCCGCGATTCCGCGGAGCATGATGCCGAGCGCGAGCCGCTGGCCGGCCTCCCAGCGGTTGAAGGGGTCGGAATCGTGCGCCATGAGGTGCGTGAGCTCCTCTTCGGTGTAATCGTGCCTGACGATCACCGGAGCGGAAAAATTTCGCAGCAGGGAGAGCACCGGCTTCGCCCCGATATTTTCGAAAACGAAGCGCTCCTCCGGCTGCTTCACCGACAGCACGCGCGTGCCTTCGGCGAGCAGATCGCCGCCGTCCGGTCCCACCAGCCCGACCGCGAAGGGGACGTGGAAGGGCAGCTTCGTTTCCTGTCCCGGCGTAGGGGGACAGGACTGCTTGACCGAGAGCAGGTAGCGTCTTGCGACGGCGTCGTACTCGCCCGCGACCTCCAGCACCGGCGTCCCCGCCTGGTCGTACCATCGCATGAACTGCGAGAGGTCGGCCCCCGCGGCATCGGCCATCGCCCGCACGAAATCGTCGCAGGTCACCGCCTGCCCGTCGTGCCGCGCGAAGTACAGGTCCATCCCCTTGCGGAAGTTCCGCGCGCCGATCAGGGTGCGGATCATGCGCACGACTTCCGCGCCCTTCTCGTAGACCGTGCTCGTGTAGAAATTGTTGATCTCCATGTACGAGGCCGGCCGCACGGGATGCGCCATCGGCCCCGCGTCCTCGGCAAACTGCCCCCCGCGCAGCTCGCGCACCTCGCGTACGCGCTCGACCGCCCTGGAGTAGATGTCCGCGCCGAACTCCTGGTCGCGGAACACGGTGAGCCCTTCCTTGAGCGACAGCTGAAACCAGTCGCGGCAGGTGACTCGGTTGCCGGTCCAGTTGTGAAAGTACTCGTGCGCGATCACGCGGTCGATGCCGAGGTAATCTCCGTCGGTGGCGGTATCGGGCCGCGCGAGCACGTATTTGGTGTTGAAGACGTTGAGGCCCTTGTTTTCCATCGCCCCCATGTTGAAGTCGCCGACGGCGACGATCGCGTAATTGTCGAGGTCGACTTCGAGGCCGAACTCGTCCTCGTCCCACTTCATGGATTTCTTCAGCGCCTTCATGGCAAAGGCGCACTGGTCGAGCTTGCCCGGATCGACGTGGATTGCGAGGCGCACGCGGCGGCCCGAGCGCGTGACGAATTGGTCCTCGAGCTTGTCCAGCTTTGCCGCGACCATGGCGAAGAGATAGCAGGGCTTGGGGAAAGGATCCTGCCATTTCACCCATTGGCGGGCACCCGCTTCATCGCCGCCTGCGACGAGGTTGCCGTTCGACAGCAGCACCGGATACTTCTCGCGGTCCGCGTGTATCGTCACCGAATACTTCGCCATCACGTCCGGCCGATCGACGAAGTACGTTATTCGCCGGAAGCCTTCCGCCTCGCACTGGGTGAAGTACCCGCTGCCAGCCGCGTACAGGCCCGTGAGCTTGGTGTTCCTGCGCGGGGTGATCCTGCATGCGGTTTCCAGGACGAACCGCGCCGGGGTCTTCGCGATGGTGAGATGAGCGTCCCCGAGTACGTAGTCACCCGCGGCAAGCTTCTTGCCGTCCAATGTCGCCGACACGAATTCGAGCTCCTCGGCGTCGAGCACGAGCGGCGCGTTCGAATCGTTTGACTTCGGATTGCGCGACACCGCCAGACGGGAGCGAACGCGTGCGTGATCCTCGAACAAGTCGATGTCGAGATCGACGGTCTCGATCAGAAAGGCGGGCGGCGCGTAGTCCTTGAGGTGAACTGGAACGGGTGCTGGATCACGCATCGGTGGTGTTTCCTCATGCCTCCGGAAGCGGGATGAACTCGTCGTCCCCTGGAACCCGCGCAAAGCGCTGCTCGCGCCAGCGAAGCTTCGCCTCCTCCAGGAGATCGCGCGAGCTCGCGACGAAGTTCCACCAGATCAAGCGCTCTCCGTCCATTTTTTCCCCGCCGATCAGCATCAGGCGGGCGCGCGTCAGCGCTCTCACTTCAACGGGTTCGCGATGCGCCAGGACAGCCATATGCTGCGGCGGGAGGGGCGTACCGGCCACGGTCACGTTCCCCTCCAGAGCGTATACGGCCCGCTCCTCGTGCTCGCCTTCGAGCTCGAAGGCGCGGCCCGCTTCGGCCTCGACTCCGACGAAGAGGGTTTGGGTGAACACGGGCGCAGGCGAGCGTTTGCCGAAGGCGCTGCCCGCGACGACGCGCAATTCCACGCCCGGGGCGGAAATCCGCGGCAGCGTCGCCTTGGGGTGATGGCTGAACGCGGGATCGGCGAGCTCGTTCTTTTTCGGGAGTGCCACCCAGGTTTGCAGGCCCTGCAGGCGTGCGCCCGTGCGGCGCAGCTCCGGCGCGGTGCGCTCCGAATGGACGATGCCGCGCCCGGCGGTCATCCAGTTGACATCGCCCGGTGCGATCGCCTGCACGGTGCCGAGGCTGTCACGGTGCAGGATTTCGCCTTCGAACAAATAGGTTACCGTCGCGAGGCCTATGTGCGGATGCGGGCGCACGTCGATTCCGCTGCCCGGCGCGAAGTCCGCAGGACCCATGTGATCGAAAAAGATGAATGGGCCGACCATCCGGTGCGGCATGCCGGGGAGGACCCTGCGCACCGAAAACCCGCCGAGATCGCGGGTGTGCGGTTTGAGCAGGAAAAGGGCGCTTGCGCTCATGGGGGCCGCGGACAAAGCGGCGATGATACGCCTCTCGGCACCGGGGCGCGTTGTTCGGTTCACGCGAGGCGGCGGTTTTCCCTCAGCATCTTCTCGCACTCCTCCGCTGTCGTCGGAATCGAGAAGTAATAGCCCTGGATCTCGTCGCAGCCGTTCGCGGCGAGCAGCTCGAGCTGCTCCTGCGTTTCCACGCCCTCGGCGACGACCCTGAGCTTGAGGCTGTGCGCGAGGCCGATGATCGCGAGCGTGATCATCGCGTCCTCCGGGTCGGTGGTGATGTCGCGAATGAAGGAGTGGTCGATCTTGAGCGCGTCGATCGGGAAACGCTTCAGGTAGGCGAGGCTCGAATAGCCCGTGCCGAAATCGTCCACCGAGATCTTTACGCCCGAGTCCTTCAACCCGCGCAGCGTGCGCGCAGCGCCCTGCGGATCGCTCATCAGCAGAGACTCGGTGAGCTCGAACTGGACGAGCGACGGATCGATGCCCGCTTCCCGCAGGATGTGCCTCACGATGGATTCGAAATCCTTCTGCTGGAACTGGCGCGCGGAGAGGTTTACCGTCACGGGCAATACCGTGAGCCCGGCGCGCTGCCATGCGTGAATCTGCGCGCACACTTCGCGCAACACCCGTTCGCCCACCGGCACGATCAGGCCCGTGTCCTCCAGGACCGAAACGAATTCCCCCGGCAGGACCAGACCCTTCTCGGGATGCCGCCAGCGCAGCAGCGCCTCGAAACCGCAGATGAGGCGGCTCTCGAGAGCCACCTTGGGCTGGTAGTGGAGGAGGAACTCCTTTTGATCGATGGCCTGGCGCAGCGCCGCCTCCATCCGCACGCGCGCGAGCGCCCGCTCGTTCATCTCGCGGGTGAAGTACTGGTAGGTGTTGCGGCCCTGTTCCTTGGCGCGATACATGGCCGTGTCGGCGTTCATGACGAGGGCTTCGGGGTTGTCGCCGTCGGCCGGGAACAGCGTGATGCCGATGCTCGCGCTGACATAGGTGTCGTGCGAATCGAGCTTGAACGGCCGGGCGAGGGCGTCCAGGACTTTTTGCGCAACGACGCCCGCGTCCCCCGGTTTCGCGAGGTCCGACACGATTGCGCCGAACTCGTCGCCGCCGAACCGGCCCACCGTGTCGCCGCTGCGCACGCACTGCGAAAGACGGGTGGCCGCTTCCTTGAGCAGCTTGTCCCCGGCGCTGTGCCCCTGGGTGTCGTTCACCAGCTTGAAGCGGTCGAGGTCGATGAAGAGCACCGCCATGGGTTCCCCGCTGCGTCGTGCGTGCGCCACGGTTTTCAGCAGGCGGTCGTGAAAAAGGTGCCGGTTGGGCAGCCCGGTGAGAGAGTCGAATTGCGCGAGGCGCTCGAGCCGCTCCTCCGCGCTCTTGCGCTCGATCGCGACCGCCAGTATGTTCGCCACGCTCTGCAGGAAACTTGCGTCGTCGAGGCCGAATTGGCGCTCGGCGCGCGCGTGCACGCTGAGTATTCCGAACGTTCCGGCCGTTCCGAATATGGGGACCTGGACGCCGCTGCGCACGCCCAGCCGCGCGAGGGGGGATTCTGAAAATCGCTCGTCCTTCGCCAGATCTTCGGTGATGAGAGGCTCGCGCCGCGACAGCACGAACTCGATGCGGCCCCCCGGGCGGATGGCCACCGTCCGGCGCGCCGTCACCTCGCTTGGCCAGCCCGATGCCGTCTTGATCAGGAGTTGCTTGGCGCCTTCATCGAGCTCGAGCACGGTGCAGTAATCGGCCTTGAGCGCCACCGTGACGAGCTCCACGGCGCGGGCGAGCACGTCTTCGACGTCGGAGCTCGCGAACGCCTGCTGGCCGAACTCGGCGATGAGGCGCTGCCGCAGCGCCTGGTTGTGGATTCTCTCCTCGGCCTGCTTGCGCGAGCTGATGTCGGCCATCGCCCCGATCATGCGCACCGCTCGCCCTGTGCCGTCCAGGATCACCTGGCCGCGGTCGAGCACGTGGACGAAACTGCCGTCGTTCCGCCGGAACCGGTACTCGTCGCTCCAGTACTCCCCGCCCGCGCCGATCACGCGATGCACCCCGGCGATGACCCGCCCCTGATCGTCGGGATGAATCCCCTCGTACCAGGATTTGACGCTGCGATCTCCCGCTTCGCGCGGATGGCCGAACACCTTGGTGAAGTTCTCATTCCACCAGATTTCGTCGGTGATCAGGTCCCAGTCCCAGATCACGTCGTTGGTGGCACGCACCGCCATGTCGAACCGCTCGTTGCTCTTGCGGAGCGCCTCTTCCCGGGCGATGCGCTCGCGGATGTCGCGCGCCGTGACGACGATGATCCAGCTGTCCCCGGAGCGCATCACGCGCCGCCTCGATTCGAACGGCAGCTTCGAGCCGTCCTTGCAGCGGTATTCGCTCCTCATGCCCTGCGTCGAGCCGGTGGCGATCATCTCGTCGTAAGCGGTCTCGAGCTCCTTCCGGGTAACGGGCAGGATGTCTTCGGTGGTCATCGCGAGAAACGCCTCGCGCGAGTACCCGAGATTCCGGCAAACGGTCTCGTTCACGTCGATAAAGCGCATCGTCTTGCGATCGACGAGCAGGATCATGTCGTCCGACATGTCCATGGAAGCCCGAAAGCGCAGCAACGCTTCCTCGCTTCGCTTGCTCTCGGTGATGTCCCGGCCTATTCCGCGGTAGCCGCGGAACCGCCCTTCGGAGTCGAAGATCGGTTTGCCGCTTATGCTGGCGATCTGCAGCTTTCCCGCGTTGTCG
>Ga0179596_10000540_pt1 | contig 10296 bp, 7 predicted proteins | sample CZODoug1_1_08_16_FD_155494 | JGI IMG/M metagenome (GOLD analysis project Ga0179596, IMG submission 155494) | Vadose zone soil fungal communities from Angelo Coast Range Reserve, California, USA - CZODoug1_1_08_16fungal (Illumina Assembly) | ecosystem: Environmental > Terrestrial > Soil > Vadose...
TCGCCTGAGCGCAAGGTCCCTAAGAACTTCCGGAATTCTTCCGACTGATTCACCGTCATGATGTTCGTCGTCGGCTGACCCTGATCGTCTAGCATCCCCAATCGCCTGAGACGGCGATTCACACTGTTGATAATGGGTTCGGAATAAGCATTATCGGCCACTTCCGGATCATGCAGCGTTTGAATGATCGAACGCCCATCGGATGCCAAGTCCCCACCCGCCGCTGCGCGCGCGGCGTTATAGGCCTCCGTGACCTGTCCCTGCGAGGCAGTCGAAAGGTTATCCAGATGCTCCATGAGCGCCTGTCCCTGCGCCTCCATATTGCCGCCAGGCAGACCATGCGCCTGCTGCCCGAGCCGCTGGGCCAGCGCGGCATCATTGCCCTGGTAGATATCGGTGAGCTCGCGGCCGGGGGCGGCGAGTGATTCATCCGGACTTTGTGCCAACTTCTGCAGATTGCGCTCAATCGACCAATCGGCTGGATCGCGCGTCACCATGGAACGGGTCGGCGTGACTCCTTGGGCCAGAAGATTGGCGCGGCGGCCCAACTGTTCAGCGTTCAGCTGTCCCGTCTGGCGCAACTGGGCTTGGGCTTCAGCGATCAAGTCACCTTGCTGAGCCTGCGGGACGCGCGCTATCTCAGGCACTTGTTGAATAATGTCATCGACCGTAGAGGGTTGTGCAACCTCTCCTGCTCCCGCGGCCCGACCCGCCACCGAGCGATACAGATTGCCTGCTTGATCGCCGACCGCTCCTGCCACCGGTGCCACCATCGCGCCCGTCGCGGCTCCTACGAGCGCATTTTTGCCACGTTCGAGTGCGCTGTTGGTCGGTGAGAACTCGGTCGCTCCTGCGACGCCACCCGCAGCCCCGCCGGCCACGCCTCGAGCAAGCCATGCAGGTCCCGATACCTGAGGCGCCACCAATACACTTGGTGCCGCCGCCGCGACTGTTCCGAACATCCGCGCCCAATCCGGACCCACTTCCCCCGCGGCCGCGCGACTTTGATCGTACTGCGCGCGCTCCTGATTCACCTGTGCGGTATAATCCTGGGCGATGGGATCAATCGTATTCGTCACCGCATCTTGCTGTTGAGTCTGCGGGTTGTAGACCGTCTGCGGTGTTCGAGGTCCGCCGATCGCATCTTCGACGTTTAGCACGCCCTGATTGACGCCCTGCCCCAGATCCAACATGCCGCGGCCGATGCGCGCCAAGAGTCCTGGCTGCGTATCCTGCGCCACACTGATGAGAAACGCTTTCTGACTGGTCGCCTCTCGATTGCGGCGCTCGATGGTCGCCTTGTTCTGTGGCGTGTCAATTTCGGGCTTGTCGGGCACGGCGCCCCAATCCGCAGGGCTTTGAGCCACCGGAACCGCTCCCCAATCGGCTGGACTGCTCATGGCTTCACGTACGCAATGCCATCAGGGCCGACGAACTTCGTTCCCTTGGGCAGTTTGTCAAACTCGGCTTTGCTCGCGACCGACACGGACGCACCGGGTGACTTCGCGATGTCCGTTGAAGTCTTTGTCGATGCGAACGCGGACGGCACTGAATTGGTTTGGCCTGCATTGATGGCGGCCAGCTGCCGCTTGTTGTACTCAGCCGGAAAGTCGATGCCCCACCGATCCGGCGGCGCACCTTTGGACCAGCTAGCAAACTGCTGTTGCATGTCGATCTGCTGATCGAATCCTTTGCCCATGAAATCCATGACGCGCTTGATTCCGTTCGGCGTCATCATCCAGTTGGGATTGTTGGCGAGGAATACCTTGAACTCAGTCTGAGTGACGCGGTTGGTGACCTGTTTGGCCGCTTCGCCAGCCAGCGCAGCCGTGCCCTTCTGGAAGGCTTCTGCATCGCCTGGGTTGATGCTCGTGAGCTTCTGCACCGTGGCCGGATCTGCGCCCATGGCTTGCGCGGCGGCACCGAGCTTCGTCAGCAGCGGCGCACCGGCTCCAGGTGTGAAGCCCTGCAGCAGATTGTCCATTTCCGATAGCGTGCGCTTGCCGGCCATGGCATCCGCGGCTTTGGCCGTGATATCTGCGGCGTAATCCTGCCCCGTCTTCGCCCCCACCTTCTGCCCTTCCAGATCGGCGGCCGTGGGCACGCGCGCGGGTGCCGGCGTGGCGTTTGGGCCGGTGCCAACTGTCGTTGCAGGCACCGCTCCGGCGGCCGTCTGAATGACCGGCTTGGGCGTGCGTCCAATGCCGCCCAGATCATTCACACCCCCGCCATAGGCCGGCGGCGTCGGATAGACATAGCGGCCTTGGCCCGGATGAATCGGATCATCGACCCATTTGGGCGTATTGGCCTGAGTCGCGGCAGTCGTGGCCGCCGCTTGTCCGGCATTCACTTCCTCGGAGCCCGGTAACTTAGTGACACCCGTGATCTGCCCGTTGGTGATGACCGGTGCTATGCCTTTGCTGATGTCTGGCGGCGCATAGGCCGTTTCGTATTGACCCGTGACCGGATTAAAGCGGGCGAGCGGCGAGTTGGCATTGGTTGCGACCGCGGGATTCACCGTGCGCTCGAGTGCGGCGCGGGCCTCGGGCGAGTTGCCGTACACCGCGGCGATATTGCGCATCTCCGTCGTGGGCGCGCGCGCCGAGGCGGCGATTTCCACCACCTTGGGATCGACACCGTAGTTAATGGCGTCCTGCGAGGATGAGAGGATCTGCGCCAGGCTCGGGCCGCCGAAGCCGCCGCCGGATGGGGCTGTGGGCGCAGGTGAAGGCGGAGCCGATACAGGAGGCGGCGAATAGCCGGGGTTCGTGAGCAAGGGAGGCGGCAGATTCGTCGGCGCGGTGGCGCTGGGTGTCGGCGGCACGCCGGCATCGCTTGATAGCCCTGCGGCAGGCGGCGCACCGCTGGAGCCGGCCGGTGCACCCGTATCGCCCGCCAAGCCCAGCAATGAGCGCTGTTGGGCCGCCATCATCTGCGTGGCGATATCCTGATATTTCTGATCGTTCTTGTTCTGGATGAAGGCGCCGCCAGCAGCCTGCGCGACTTTGGCGAGCGCTTCGAAGGGTGAGCGGCGTACCGCGACCGAATTGGCGCCGCCGGTGTACTGCGTATCCAGCGGCTGCTGTGACTGCTGCATCAGGGCATCGGCCAGCGCTTGCCGGCGTTGCAGCTGCTGCATCTGAATTGCATACGGGTTGATTGCCGGCATGGCCATTACGGTGTCTCCGAGCGTGCAAGCAATTCATCCAGGATATTGAGGTCAGTGCGCGCGGCAACCTGGATTTCGCGCAGCTTGTTCATGATCTCGCGATGTTTTTCAGGATAGCGATCGCGCGAGAAGTTGAACCGGTTCTCCACCTCGTACAGGTAGCCGGTGCAGTTCCAACAGTCCATGCCGCCATGCGTGTACTGGTAGCCAGGGTGGAGCTCGGCGCCGATGTCGTTCAGATACAAGAACACCTGCTCCTGTGTCCAATCCCATACGGGCATCTCATGGCGGATGCCTGCATGGATGTCTCCCGGCAACCATGGGCCTTTGCCCGGATCATCCTGACGCGTGCCCTGATAGACGACCGTCACGTCCAGATCCCGAATGGCCTGACCCAACGGGCGCCAGATCGAGCGTGAGCAGCAATCGAGCGTGCTCTGGAACGCAGAACCGCCCGTGCGATAGGTGAGCGTCCCGACCTTCGTACTGCGATGGGAAAGCAAGTCCGTGGGCCAGCCGAATTCCAGATACTGGCGGCTCTTCACCTCGTGAAAGTGCGGCACCATTGCACGAATGCGCGCCATCTGCTCGAGGGTTTCCGGGTAGGCGGCACCGGTGTTGACCCAGACCACATAAAGATCAGGCCATTGCGCGCGCAGTAGATACAAACATGCGAGTGAATCTTTTCCTCCGGAAAAAAGTAAAGCCTGATTAGGCATTTGCGTGTTTCCACCGTTTGCCTATGACAATGTTTCTGGCGTGGATAGGATGAATTGAGAATTTCCGTCCAATCACTTTGTACATGGATCCCGCTGCTCGCAGCGCCTTGATTTGCACTACATCATCCTGAGAAAGGCGCGCAAGCGGGTGTTTATCACCGCGCTTATCTGTTCCGTGACGAAGCCAATCTGCGCAGTTCTCCTTGGGCGTTTTCCATGAAAGATTCAAAAGAGCTGCATTCCCAGGATCGCCATCGGCATGCGCGCATTCTTTACCGCTGGGCTTTGGTCCAATGAAAGTTGTCAACACCAACGTATGCACTTGGAATGTTTTAACTTTGCCGCGCCGGCTCAAATGCACGTTGGGATATCCCTTATTTATGGAAGGCCGCAGCACCCGGCTTTTGATTCTCTTGCCACGCGGATCAAGGCGATCAATCCCACGAACGCGACCGAGATCACTGATCTCGTAAAATCCCTCATACCCAGCAATTGTCTTCCAGTTTTCCATCTAAAACACGATGATACCGGCGGTGATACCGGCACCTGCGAGGCCCGCCCCGGCGCTCAGCGTGGCGTTGTTACTGGCCTGCCCTGCATTGTAGTTAGCCAGTTGTGCGTTGTTCTGTGCGTTGAATGCGCCCGTCGCATCCACGCTGCCGCCGCTACCGCCGGCATACGCCCCCACGGGCTGCAACTGACTACCGCCCAGGGCGGCTGAAATCTCGTTGTATTGCTCCTGCCGGGCCTGCAGCGCCTGTGCGTTATTGGCCTGATTCTGCTGAAAGGCCATGTTGGCCCCGGTGCCCTGCGCACTCTGCGCGGCCTGGGTGAGCGCGAAATTCTGATCGTTCTCATGCTGACGCTGCGCATCCGCGTAGGCATCTGAGCCGATCGGGATTCCCTGATTTGCCAGCTTGGTATCGAAGGCCTTATCCGCATTGGCGAACTGCGGCTGCAGCAGATCAACCTGTTGCTGATAAGCCGCTTTGGCCGCATCAGGCGTGGCGGTGTTGTAATCAAAAGGCGTTCCACCACTGTAGGGTGTATTGGCGAAGGTCCCAATGTTCGAATTTGCACCGCTGAGCAGCTGGTCGGCAATCTGGTTCTGCAGGTCGTATTGCTTCTGCTGATCCGGCGCAAGCGTAGTGGTCTGCGTTGATTGCGCGTTGTAAATCGGCTTGCCGCTCTGATCATAGCCAGTGACTGTCGGATTTCCTTGAGTCCATTTCGTAGAACCGCCCGGCCCGACGACATTGTATTGATCGGCCGACTTCTGAGCAGCAATCTGCACGGTAGGATCGGGCACGGGAGCGGAACCGCCCTTCCAATATAGAGGCTCGCGTGATCTCACACCCATTTGCAATTCTCCCGAAGAAGACCGTAGATCACTTCATCCTCATCGCCCAATGCGTGTTGTTTGACGCCCTCGAAGTGAAACCCGAGATACGTACACAACTTGTGTCCCTTCTCATTGGACTTCGCGACCAAACCGGTGAGGCGTCTCAGCCCCAACTGCTCGAATGGATAGCCGAATACCTGCTTGAGCACGTCCGGCACCTTGCATCCGGCCTCGTCTAACCGCACATGGATGCAACAGTCATATGGGGTGAAGGCGTCGTACACGACCGCGCCGATGATTTCCCCGTTCTTCACCGCGGCCAGCGACTTGTATGCGCCCATCCAGGATTGCACCTTGGGAATTTTCTCTCGTACCCAGTCGGCCACATGCGGATCATTGATCACGATCTGTAGCTGCCCCAGCCAATAGATGCCTGTGATGCCCTCAACGTCCATCATTGCACTGCCGGTTTCGGTGGCGGCCGGTTCGCTGCCGTGTGTGCAACGACCGCCATCTTGTGCATGGCCTGCGCCCGATCGATGGCAATCGTGTTGGCGGTCTTTACATTGTCAGAGGCAATATCGTTGCTCGCCTGCGTGTTGGAGACGACGATATCCGCCTGCGCGCGCGCGGCATCGGCCTGCCCTTTCTGCTGTGCCTGCTGCAATTCCTGCTGTAGTTCCTGATTCTGCTGCTGCAGTTGGTCGACAGTCTTCTGAAGCTGCGACAGCTGCTGCGCCTGATCGCCGTCCTGGCCCAGCTCCTCGAGCACCTCTTCCAACTCGGTGCCGACCTTGAAGCCGCGCACCACAAAGAGCAGACCCTCGCGCGCCACCTTCATCGGGATCGCGCCTTCCTGCACGGCCGGGATCACACCCGACAGGTATTGACCCACCGCCCCGATAAAGGCGATGCGATTCTGCTGATCTTGCATGCGGTCGACCGGAATGGTGGAATCGGTCTCGATATCCACCTTGAAGCCGCGCAACTTGTCGGACTTCAACACGGCAATCGCGCCATCAAACTCGGACTGCGAGACCGCCCCCACGGGCAAGGATTGCTGTTGCTGCATCATCTGGAACTGTTGATCGGGCATGACCTGAATGCCGGTCATCAGGCGCAGCGTATCCGCATCGAAGTGCTCCACGATCAGCTCCGCCTTGATGCGTAGGATGTCGCGCACAAACATCTGGAAGCGCTCCTGCCGGGTGCTGATGCGCAATCCGCCGTACTGGGCTTTGAGCTGCTGTGCACCGAGTGTCTCTGAGGCTTCCGTGGCGCCGCGCATGATATCGGCGACCCCATAAAGTTCGTAGATTTCCTCTTTGAGCTTGGCTTCGCGTTCGCCCAAATATTTGATGACTTCGGCGATCTCCTCGATGGGCAATGTACTGATCAGCGCTTGTAATCCGCCCTTTTCTGCCAGCATGCGAAAGTCAGGAACGGGAATGAATGTCAGATCGGATGCCTTGTACAACTCGCTGATCTTGGCCAGCTCGTCCATGGCTTTGTCGTATACACCGCGCACCTTCAGCGCATTCACCAGATTGCGCAGGCGGTTGACGACAATATCCAATTCGTTCGCCTGATCCTGATACATCAGAAATTCAGGCTTGGGGATCCAGGTGCCGTTGGTGCGCAGAGAATACATCGGCTGCGGCATCGGAAAGAAGCCTTCCAACTGCGTGGGATCTTCCTGGCGTGCAATCGGCCCCTCGGTGTAGTCCTGCGCAAACACCATGTATGTACGCGTGGCCTTGTGCCAGACCTTCCAAATGATCGTGGTCGAGGGCGGCTGTTGCATCGAGTCATCCAGATCCGCCGACGAGGAACTGGTTTTGGCCTGCGCGAAGGTCACGTTCTTCCAGTCTTTGAAGTCCGGGAACTGATCCTTGCATTGCTCCTTCGTCAGATATTCGCCCATCCACACCGCCGGTACTTCGGACCATTGCGTGCATTCGCTGAAGCCAAACAAATCCCACGGCACGTACTTGGCGTAGACCGACTCCCAGGCTTTGTATTCCTGGGGCTGCATCTGGAAAGCCCCTTGCGCATCGAACTGCGTGCCCGGTGGGTATTGGGCAGGATCTGGAGGGGGCGCGAACGCGGGTGCAGTCAGGTCGTTGGGAATGTCATCATCATCCTTGCTCAGATCCGGATCACTCGGCGGTAGCGGCTCGACCGGCTTTCTGACCGGCTTGTTGAGTATCAACGGCTCATAGCATACGAATGCTTCGGCCCGACCGGGCAGGATGTAATCCTCCACACAGCGATCACACGTATCCTTGAAATCGTACGTGCTGATGCTGTACGACAATGCGCGCTCCAGGATCATGGCCGCAGTGCGGCCTATGGGGTCCTGAGTGAGGTAACGCCTGCGTACATCGGGCACCGGCATGCGGGCGAAAATCGCCGGCTTGATGGTCTCGGTATTGCTCCACAGGATGTTGAACTTACTGACGTGATCATCCAGGCCGCGGTCATCCCGATAGCGCTCCAGCACCTCCTTGGCCTTCTTGCGCCATTTGTCCTCCTTGTTGCGGATGCGCTTGATCTCCTTCAGCCACTTCTGCGCGAGCTCGCGATCCGCCTGGCGTTGTTTATCGCTCGCAGGGTCGGCTGCTTGCTTGAGATCGTCGCCGATGACTGAAGGGTCAACGCTCATCGGGCTTTACTTCGAGGCTGAGTCGCTGCAATGGATAGATCAATTGCTTGCCTTGGTTGGGGCATTCGAGCGACCAACAGGACGCGATCACTTGCACTGCCTGTGGAGGAATGCATTCAGCGCTCAGCACACGTCCGCAACCCATGCAGAAGAGACGAGGCGGTGCAACGATGACCTCGAATAACACTCTATTCCTCGCAACCGAACACGTACCCGCTCAATGTTTGAGTCGCGGTGCCGGTTGCGGTAAGTACATTATTCGCCGCAGCGCTGAGGATGCCGTTGCCCATGGGCTGGCTTTGAATCACACCGTTGGCCGCACCGAAGGGCACGATCAGGATCGTGATCCCGGCCGTATTGTCTTTGAGCAGCACATTGCCGCCGATGGTTCCCGATTCCAACACGTAACCCATGAGCCTGAATTTCTTGCCCGTGGCCGGCGTCCAGATCGTGACTTCGGCGGTTACAGAAATGGCATTGAGATTGATGAATCGATTGGGAGTGCGAACACGCGAGATATTCTGACCATTCCACTGGGTAGCTTGACATCCCGAAGCATCAATCACGGCCATGCCGTAGAGCGCCCAGGTGGGTGCACCCGCAGGCCCTGAGGTATGATTGATGGAGTGGAAGCCGAAGGGCAAGTTGAGCGTGGAGGGTTGCAGGAACGGCACCTTCAATACTGGGGTTGAGAAGTCGTTCAGGAAAAACAGCGCATTCAATCCCTGGAAACTGATGCTGATCGGGATGAACGTATTGCCGCTCAACTGAAAGACGGTGCGGGAAATGCGCACGCCGCCGTTGTAAATGCTGGCGCCAAAACTGCCGTTGGTATCCAGTTCCCAGACGTAGCCGTCCTGCACCGGCGTGGCCGCCGTGAAACTACCCGGGCGTGTATAGAAGCCGAAACACCGGTTGGTATTGATGCTGGGAGACGCTTCGGTCTGAATCAGTGCGCCGGCCGTGATGGCGCCGATGGAGGGTTCGAAGTTTTCAATCGTGCTGATGGCCGCGCCGTTGGAGGCGGTCGTGCCTAAGGTCGTCACGAGGTTGCCACTGGCTTGCGTCATCGTGCCGGCGCCGGCTAGTACCGGGGATTGCCAGCGGCTCACCGTATCGATGACCGTGCCATTGAAGTTGTCGATCATCAGCACATCGGGTAACGGCGTGATCGGCAACTGATATCCCACGATCGCGGGTGCGAACCGCAGGGCATTGCCCAGATCGTCAACGAGCGTTGCGTTACTCATCAGATCCTCCTTATGCGCATATTCAGCTACTTTATTTCTACTGGCTCGGAGGCTCGCGAAACGCTGTTGCGCAATTTCGTCTCGTGACGCATCAGATTCTCCTGTAGTCCTCTTGCCGCGCTTCGTGACGCCGGACCATCTCCTCGATGGTGCGCGCGCCCCGCGGCGGTCCTGAATCTGCGGGAATAGACTGTGTCCAGGGACGTGACATACAGGCATACCGCGTCTCGTCTCCTGCGTGATCTTCGGCGTCCGTGTCGACATCTTCCGGCTTCGTGACGTCATGTTGCAGGGCCGGGAGCGTCCGGATTGTATGCGTGCAAGTGGAAAAGAAGTAGAGCATGGGCTGGGCATCGCCCTTCAAACGCCCGCGGACCTGGTCCCAGCCGCCCATGGCGCCGCGTTGTGTCACGCGCTTGTTATCAGCGGCTCGGAAGACTGCGCCTGCTCGAGACATCATTTCGGCGATGCTGGGTCCGCCATCTTCGGCGAATGCGCTGGGATCGAGCACCGAATAGGATATAAGTTCGTCCTTCTCCTGCCGCGCGACAATGCCCTTCCCTACTTCGCTGGCAGTCATCTTCAGACCGGTGTTCGGCTGGCCAAGGACCATGCCGTACCACTCGCGGTACTTGATCAGTGCACCTCGCGGGAACTGCGGCAGCTCGCCGTCTGAGACCGCATACCAGCCGACACTGAAGGGCTTGGCCGATCCCCAGTCCATGGCGCGAAAGCGCGTCCAATGGCTCGGTAGCTCGCACGGGGCCACGACATGCGCATCGCTCCATTCGGAGAAGAACGCGCCGGCCACGACGTTCCAGTCCCCTTCCTTCAATGCGCGGACCAGCTGCGGCGAGCCCATGCCGTTCAGGCGCTGACCGTATTTCGGGTCATTCGCCATGCCGATCTTGTTATCATCCAGGCGTGATTTGACGTACAGGCGTTTCATGCCTGACTCGTCCGGCCCCTCAAAGATGTGGCCACCCATGGGATATTCGTCGATCTTGAAATACGACTTGATCCACTGGTGTCCGGTCCCGCCCGGGTTGGCACTCGCGCGCACTCGCATGTTCGGGATCTTGTACTGAGCGCAGCGCAGTCGGCCCTTGAGCATCAGATAGGGTGTTGGGGATGCCCACAGGCCGAGCTCG
>Ga0179596_10000541_pt1 | contig 10275 bp, 7 predicted proteins | sample CZODoug1_1_08_16_FD_155494 | JGI IMG/M metagenome (GOLD analysis project Ga0179596, IMG submission 155494) | Vadose zone soil fungal communities from Angelo Coast Range Reserve, California, USA - CZODoug1_1_08_16fungal (Illumina Assembly) | ecosystem: Environmental > Terrestrial > Soil > Vadose...
TCTCTGGCTAACGTCCGGATCTCGGGTTTAGTGAGTCCGGCGGTGACCAAGGGGGCGGCGGCTTGGTAGAGTGCGGCGGCCTGCTGGCCGGGGCGGAACTCACCGCGGTCGTCGAGGTTCATCCCGTAGGCGAGGTGGGCGAAGTCGAGGCGGCGGCGCTCCTGCTCCATCGCGGCGAAGAGGGTGTCCTTGCAGTGGAAGCAGCGCTGCCCGTCGTTGCGGGCGTAGTCCTCGCGATCGAGCTCGTCGGTGAGAAGAATCTGGGTGGGGATGGAGTGCTCGGCGGTAAAGGCAAGCGCGGCGGCCAACTCCGCGCGGGGGAGCGAGGGGGAGTCGGCGATGACGGCCAGCATCTTGTCGCCGAGGGCCCGGTGCGCGGAGTAGGCAAGGAACGCCGAGTCCGTGCCGCCCGAATAGGCGACGAGAACCGAACCGAGATCGGTAAGGATCTGGTGGAGATGAGCGGACTTTTGTTCCAGCGCTTCGTCGACGGGCATAACGTATAGATGATTGTAGGGGGATTTGGTATGGAACGTCGTCTTGGAATAGAACGCCGTCTTGGGATAGAACGAAGGGTCGTCGGGTTTCGAGAGGATGCAGCAGGGGATTGGGTGGTGGTGCTGGAGTGCGGGCACGAACGGCATGTGCGCCACGATCCGCCGTGGACCGTGCGGGAGTGGGTACTGACGGAGGCGGGACGGATGAGCTGGGTGGGACGTGGGATGGAGTGTGTCGTTTGCGCCGGCTAGTTGGCGTGTTAGGCTTCCGAGCATGTATGGGTTGGATTTTTCACCGGGGACGTTGACGGCTGTGGTGGTGGCTCTGGGTTTTGCGGCAGGGCTGAACGTCTATGCGACGGTGCTGGCGCTGGGGGTGATGGCTCGGCTGCACTGGGTCATGCTGCCGGCCGGGCTTGAGGTGTTGGCGAACGAATGGGTGATTGGGGCGAGTGGAGTTCTGTTTGCAGGCGAGTTTGTCGCGGATAAGATTCCAGGGTTTGATCTGGTTTGGAACGCTCTGCATACGTTTGTGCGGATTCCGGTAGCCGCTCTGCTGGCGTATGGTGCGGGGCAGCATCTATCACCTGGGATGCATCTGCTGGTGACGTGCGTGGGGGCAGGGATTGCGGCGGTGGCGCATGGGTCGAAGACGGTGGCGCGGGTGGCGGTGACGCCTAGTCCTGAGCCATTTTCGAATATTGCGCTGAGTACGGCGGAGGACGGAGTGGCGATTGGGCTGTCTTGGGTGGCGCTGCATCATCCGGTGGCGGGGAGTGCTGTGGTCGTGGGGTTGATTGTCTCGACTGGTGCGGCGGCCTGGTGGGCGGCTCGGCGGATTCGCTCCGGGTGGCGAGGGGTGCGGGAGAGATGGCAGGGATGATGAGGCGGCGGCTGGTTTGTTTGGGGTGGGCTTTGGTGACGATGGTGTGTGGGCTGGTGGTGCGGATGGGGCCGTTGGGGCTGCCGTGGGGTGTCGCGAAGTATGGTGGGTCGGCGCTTTGGGCGGTGATGATCTATTGGGTGATTGCTTGTGTGGTGCCGGGGTGGAGGCCTATTTGGGTAGGATCGGCTTCGAGCTTGGTTGCGGTGTTGGTGGAGTTTGGGAAGCTTTACAGGTCGCCTGGGGTGGATGCGTTTCGGCTTACGTTGGCGGGGAAGTTGCTGCTGGGGAGGTACTTTTCGGGGTGGGATATTTTGGCTTATCTGGTGGGGATTTGGGTGGTGGTGGTGGGAGTGGATCGGTGGTTCGTGGCGGAAAGGGATGGACGGTTGAGACAGGGGTGAACTCTTCGGGGTCCTTCGACTGCGTCCTTCACGATGAGGCTGTGAAGGACTGCGCTCAGGATGACAGGTTGGTGGCGAGTTTGAGAAAAACGGTCTCGCTTAAGCTCGATACCCCACCCTTTCCGATGAAGCTGGAAGGGTGGGGCACTCATCCGGAGAGATTTATCGGAAAGGTTAGGGTAGGACGGCGAAGATGGGGGACTCAGACTCGGTCTTTGCGGGCTTGGGCAGCGAGCTGCCCGAGCCGTAGCGGTTCTGGACGTAGCTGTCGAGGATGACCTGGAACTCTTCGACAATGTGGTCGCCCTTGAGTGTCGTGTAGAGCTTGCCGTCCACGTAGACGGGGGCTTTCGGGTCCTCGAAGGTGCCGGGGAGCGAGATGCCGATGTTCGCGTGCTTCGACTCGCCGGGGCCGTTGACGATGCAGCCCATGACGGCGAGCTTGAGCTCCTCGACGCCGGGGTAGATCTTCTTCCACTCGGGCATGGACTCGACCAGGTAGCCTTGAACGTCTTCGGCGAGCTTCTGGAAGTAAGTGCTTGTAGTACGGCCACATCCGGGGCAACTGGTGACCTGCGGCATGAAGCTGCGGATACCGAGCGACTGGAGAATCTGCTGGCCGCAACGCACCTCTTCGGAGCGGTCGCCGCCCGGAGTGGGCGTAAGCGAGACCCGGATGGTGTCGCCGATGCCGGCGAGGAGCAGGGGAGAGAGGCCGGCGGTGGAGGCGATGACGCCCTTCATGCCCATGCCCGCTTCGGTGAGGCCGAGGTGCAGGGCGTGATCGCAGCGGCGGGCGAGCTCGGTGTAGACGTCGACGAGGTCCCGAACGCCGGAGACCTTGGCGGAGAGAACGATCTGGTCGCGGCGAAGTCCGTAGCGCTCGGCGGCGGCGGCGTTGTCGACCGCGGAGACGAGCATCGCCTCCATCATGACGTCGCGGGCGTCGAGCGGGTTGGCGGACCTGGAGTTCTCGTCCATCATCTTGGTGAGGAGGGCCTGGTCGAGCGAGCCCCAGTTGACACCGATGCGGACGGGCTTCTGGTGCTTGACGGCGACCTCGACCATGGTGCGGAAGTTGTCGTCGTCCTTGCGGCCGATGGAGCAGTTGCCGGGATTGATGCGGTACTTGGCGAGGGCCTCGGCGCAGTCGGGGTATTTGGTCAGGAGCTGGTGACCGTTGTAGTGGAAGTCGCCAATGATGGGCGTGTTCCAGCCTTTGGCCTGGATGCCTTCGAGGATGTAGGGAACGGCTTTGGCTGCGTCGTCATTGTTGACGGTGATGCGGACCATCTCGGAGCCGGCGCGGGCGAGGGCGGCGATCTGCTGGACGGTGGACTCGACGTCGGCCGTGTCGGTGTTGGTCATGGACTGGACGACGACGGGGGCCTGGGAGCCCACACGGACGCCTCCGATGTTGACGGTGACGGACTGACGGCGGGTGATGTCTGGCATAAGATTTCTCTGGCCTAAGTTTACCACCGGGGTGGTGCGAAGGGCGGGTGGGCACGGTACACTAGGGGTTCTGGCCCGGTAGCTCAGTTGCATAGAGCAGCGCACTCCTAACGCGAAGGTCGCAGGTTGGACTCCTGCCCGGGCCACCATAAAACCAACAAAGTAAATTACTTATAGAGCGATGTTTTAAGTCGATTTGCGGTCGACACGGGTTGGTACAACCTTTGGTACACCTTGCACGTATTGCAGCTCATTGCGTCATCAGTTGATTTGAAAGCCATGGCAGGAGACTCTGCAAATATCGGTACGTTTAGGCTGCACTTGGGTCCCGCGCTCAATCACATACGATCAAGATCCAACGGACAAATTGATCGCGGTGGGACACTCCGAGGGAGAGAGATTCCGGTTCGGTGTAATCGAATGAAGTTGCTGCTATCGAAGCAGCTGTGCGGAGAGCTTATATCCCTCTCAAGGCGAAGAGTCCGGGTTCGAGCCCCGGTAACGCTACCAAAATATACAATAGAATCAGTAGTTTGATGAGAATCGCGGAATGCCACCCGTTTGCTCTTTTCGTTCTGGTGGCACTTTTGTCGTCGATGTGCTCGGCATAAATTGAGTGGTACCGACGGCGTTCTGCCTTAGCGCGAGACATCCTCTCAGAACTTCAGCCTTGTTAGCCAGAAAGATGATCGGCTGGGCCGAGGACTGGATAGTCGGACTGGTCCCATCCAGCCCGGCAAGCCGATGCAGAATGGGCACGTCGAAAGCTTCCACGGAAGACTGCTTGACGAGTGCTTGAACGTCAACTGGTTCAGAACGTTGCACGACCTTCTAAGCATTCTGACGACCTGGCGACGGGAGTACAACTGCGAACGCTCGCACAGCTCGCTCAACTACAGAACGTCGGAGGAGTTCCAGCAGACCACAGGCTATGCGGATGTGGAAAGCGACCTGCGCTTCCCACATCCGCACAGCCTCGACGACGACGGCGAGAATAAAATCTCAATGCCAAATTTTGGCCAGGAACCTCCAGCTATAGTTGGGTGAGACAAAGGGGACAGGGCAGCCACACAATCAACACATTCTGATCTGCCGCATCCGGGGCCCTATTTTCCATAGTAGCCCTGGTGGTTGCCCTGATTCTTCGCTGCCTGACAGGAGTCAACTTCCCAGTCCCGGCAGTGCTCGAACCAACTGCTGATACAGGTCCGCCGAGAGACTTCTGGCGAATGTTGCTGTAATGTGAGTCTTGTCGCGATAGACGATGGTGTTTCCCCGCGTAAGAGGGCACTCGTTTACATCGCAGATCCAGTCGTTCATATCGATAAAGCTGACCTGTGGAATCCCCTGAGCGCCCTCCTGCTGTGCGCGGTACATCGCGTCATCAAGCGCTGTATGTCTCATAAGAACAGAGCATGAAGCAAATCTGCTCCAATCGGCTCGCGAAAGGCATTGGACAACCTCGTAGCCTGCAAACGGCGTGTCTCGTAAAAAGATGACCGGAAGTCCTTCTTTATGAAGTTCAGCAAACGTCTTTTTTGCGCCAGCACTCCATTTATCGGGCGATTGCTTGACCATCGGACGGTCGATTTCGGGGTACCAGCTTGCATTGGAGAGGATGACGGCGGTGGGTCGTTGTGCGCTCATCTCACGGATTGTCTGTTGTCGCCAAAGGACACATGATGGGTCTTCCGGTCCACCGTAATAAGGCACCGCTACAATGGCCAACGCTGGACAGGCGGACTTCACATAAAGAATGATCCGCCAGCCCCTGGAGTCTGCGATTTGCTGAAACGTAGGCAGCCACTGCTCCATGTGGGAGTGACCCATCAGGATGACGGTCTTTGACGGTGAGGTGCTGCCAAAAAAACATGGGTGTGGCGTCGCATTCCCGGTGTCATTCAAGCACCCTTGGGCTACATCAGAGGGAAGATCAGCGATGCTGCCGCCAAAGCGACGATAGCTTTCCGTGTGTACAGCCCAGCGCCGCCAGGCCAGGCTGCCCGAAGAGCCCAAGAGCATTACAAGCAAAGCGATTCCCATGCACAGCGTCGTGCGAGGTTGCAGATAGGTGCTGAACCGGATTGGGTTTTCAACAAACCGAAAACTGAACTCTGCCATCACGAGTGATGCTAGGAGGCACAGAATCCTCAGCCGAAGGGGAAAAGGATCATTGGCAATCGAAAGAAGAATGATCATGGGCCAATGCCATAGATAGAGCGCATAGGATCGTTGCCCGAGGTATGGCAAAGGCCCGAGGCTGAGGAGACGTCCGACTCCGAGTGGATCCTGAACAGCACCACCGATGAGAACAGCAGCAGCACCACATACGGGCAAAACCGCCTTCCAGCCAGGGAAGCCAATGGGCGAGGCGATAAAGGCTGAGATCGAAATCGCTGTAAGTCCCAGCCATCCAAGAGATCGTACGTGGGCCGCTCTGGCCTGAAGCCATCCTTGAGGGATCTGGCTTGCCAGCGCACCGATGGCAAACTCCCATGCGCGCGGCGGCATAAGAAAGAATGCAGCGGGCTGGTTCGTGCGCATCAGCCAGGCAGACGACATAAATGACAGGAGCCCAATTGCTCCGATCAGGAAACAAGCAACCTTGCGTCGCTGCCTCAATCTGGAAGTACCCAGAATGAGCAGTGGCCAAATGAAGTAAAACTGCTCCTCCACGCCAAGCGACCAGGTATGGAGCAGTGGATTATTGGAGGGGTCGGTCGCGAAGTAGTCGCTGCGCAGGTAATAGAAATAAATGTTGCTCAGGTACGCGGAAGTTGCGAGAACAGAACGCGAAACAGCGGCTTGTTCGAGTGGAGGCAGAACGAAGAAGGATGCAATCCCAGTCGTCAACACCATCAAGCTACATGCTGGCAGAAGTCGTCGAACTCGCCTCGCATAGAACGAGCCAAGAGCGACGCGACCCGTTCGATCCGCCTCCCGTAGCAGGATCTCCGTAATGAGATAGCCGGATAAGACGAAAAACAGATCCACTCCAATGAATCCACCCGTGCACCAGAGGATGCGTGCATGGAAGGCCATGACGAAGAGGACTGCGAACGCCCGTAATCCCTCGATATCAGGGCGAAAGTTAGCCTTTCCAGTAGTCACATCGCTCCATGAACCGTAGTGCCACTCAGGACTTCGGTCAGGATATGCAGTGACACAAGGCTTATGATGGATCGCGAACACGGCAGGGAGGCAGCATTCGAGCGGTCCGCCTCAGGATAACGCCGGCGGCAGGGTTCCAAATTCATATCTTGTGATCCGGCTGAGATGGATAAATCCTTTACAAGAGAGCCAAGAGCAAGACGTATGGAATTTCATTTGACAATGGATTCACAGCACCATAAAGTTTCGTTACCAAAAGAGTATCAAAGATAGCACTGGTGGGCCTTAAACGCTCGACACACGCATCGTTATTAGGCAAGACCACTCCATTCTTCGACCGGGAGTGCTGAGGAGTACGCGTGTTTGCAAAAAGGACGTTAGCAGTCGAAGAGACTCTTTGTTCGGTATATACGGAAGCGTGACTCCGGCTCTCCACGCCCCGGATGATTGTTGACCGCCATCGAGGTCTTCCGCCCTCCAATGATGAATCGGTAGGTTTCAACGGAATTGCAAGTTAAAGAGAGGGCGTACGGCAACTTATGAATTCCCAAGGTGATGTTGTTTCCGTTGTTCGTCAAGTGGGCAGTCTCAAGCGGGCAATGCTGGTCTCATTGTTGCCGGCAATCATTTTGCTGTTTGCGGGATTGCCATGCTGGTCCCAGAGTGGCTCTGTGCTCAATCAGGTCTACGGTTTTACCTCGGGATCGGGCCCCCACACCCTCAAGATTGCTACCTTGATAGCACCCAGCGCATCGGACGGCGATCATCTACACATTGTCGCGACGATCGGTCACATTCAGTGCTCGGGCTGCAATACGACCTATGATTTGCTCTTTGGGAATGGCAGCGGCGCATCCAGCGTGTCCGGAAGCAGCAATGGATTCGCCTACTCCTACACCAAGAGAATGCCTCCTGGTGCAACCCTTTCTGCGGGGCTCTTCGCCTATGCGAATGCAGATGGTTCGGTAGATATCTATCTTTGGACGAGCAGTGCTGACTCTACGGTCGGCTATACCGTTTTAGAAAACTATCAGGAGGTGGTTTACTCCTCTCCCGTGGATACCTATGGGGCAACGCCCTCGGGAACACTCGTCTTCTCAACAAGCAGTGGCCTATACCCACCAAGCGCAACCCTGGACTACAGCGGAAATCAAATACTGCCAGGGAATATTGGCATCGGAACTACCTTAACACCCGGTGCAAAGCTCCAAGTGGCCGGAGCTACTGGGATATCTGGAACGACAGGTTCTACGGCACCATCGGTACTGACCGTCACTGGCGGAGTGGGAGGCAACTCCACAGGAGCATCGACTGCGGGTGGAGCAGGTGGGAGTATCTCCCTGAAATCAGGAGCAGGGGGCAACTCAACTGGCGTCGTAGGGCAAAATGGAGCGGACATTACCATCCAGGGAGGCGTTGGCGGAACGGGGACAACCACTGGTACTGCTGGAAGAGTTCTCTTACAGGCGACGGGAGGTAATGTAGGAATCGGGACCAGCGCGCCACTGGGAAATCTGATGGTCGCGAGCCCCCTCGGCGGCAACACGAACATCTACTTGGACAACAATTCCGGTGCTCAAGGAATCCTGAACTTCAGTACCCTGGGTACGATTGCCGGCAGGATGTTTAACCAGAGTTCTGGGAGCAGCAATGGGTTGATTATACAGAACGGGATAAATAACTCCTATGCAGGTTTGCAGATCGGAGCCAATAAAGTTGGTATTAATATTCCGGGGTTTCCGAGTGTCTTGCCAGCCAATACCCTGGATATCAATGGAAGTTTGGGAATCGGGGCAGCCTACGCAGGTGTCTCAGCCGCCCCGGCCAACGGTGCCGTCATTCAGGGCAGTGTCGGCATCGGTACGACAGCTCCCGGTGCGAAGCTTGAGGTAAACGGGGGAATCAAGTTGACATCCGGCAGTGGCAGTGGGTTGACGTTTCAGGATGGGACAGTCCAAACCACTGCGTACTCCGGATCTCTTTCCGGGACTTCATTGCCTTCAAACATCGTTTCTTCCTCGCTCACCTCAGTTGGAACCCTTACAGCGGGAACGTGGAATGCGAGTCCGCTGACGGCGGCCTATTTGCCCACTAATGTTGTCTATGCCGATACGAATCAGACGATCACTGGGCAGAAGTCTTTCATGAGCAACGTCGGCATCGGCACAAGCACCCCAGGAGGAAATGCCAGCATCGTCGTCGACAACCTGTACAACGAGACCGGGCTACATGTATTAAATACAAACGCCCTTGGGTACTCGGCTTTAAGGCTTGGCGTGGACTCAAACGCACAGTCCGGCTTGGTTCTGTATCATATGAATAATATTTCTTATGTCGCTAGCGTCCCAGCATATTCGAGCGCCCTTGCGGGATTTGGAACTGGCGGTTTGAGTTTATTGTCGGCAGATTCTTCTGCACCGATGCGTTTTTATAGTGGAGGTACGGCTGCTTCAAATGAACGCGCACGCATAACTGCCGCAGGCTATTTCGGTATCGGCACCACGTCCCCAACTTTCAAATTGGATGTGCAAGGCGGTCAGGTCAATGCTTCCGGAGGTCTTTCGATCAATGGAACGACAGTGATCAACTCCAGTGGGGCATGGGTCGGCTCCTCAAGCGGGCTTGTCGGTCCTCAGGGAACTGCTGGATCGCAGGGAGCAACGGGAGCCACCGGAGCGACAGGTCCACAAGGAGCAACGGGACCTGCTGGCGCCAGCCCATGGGTGTTGTCCGGTTCCACTGCATCATACAACGCGGGCAATGTCGGTATTGGCACGACAACCCCTATGGGAACGCTTGACGTCGGTGGTGCTGGCGGATTTGTTGTGTCGAATACAAATTTAGATCCTAATGGCGGTTACAACCTTCTTCCCTTGGCGGGTTCTGGAAAGCTATTGGTTGGTTGGAACCGCTCGGGTGGATCAGGTGAGCAAGACCTCATCTCCAATCGAAATGGAGGCGGCACGGGAGGTTTTAGTTTCTACGACTATACCAACAGCGGTACGCTCAATTTCTTGGTAACAATGCAGGGAAGTGGCAATGTCGGTGTCGGCACGACCGCACCGGGGGCAAAGCTCGAGGTGAATGGGAACGTCAAACTGACCACTGGAAGTGGTGCGTCCATGACTTTCCCCGATAACACCGTTCAGTCCACCGCCTGGAACGGTACAACCTTTGGTGGCGACTATGCCGAATCGGTCGATGTCAGTGCTCCGCGGGAGGACTTTGGACCGGGTGACGTGCTGATTGTTGATCCGGACAATCCAGGCAAGTTCTTAAAGTCCTCATCTCCTTATTCGACTCTGGTTGCTGGCATCTACTCTACTAAACCAGGGCTCGTGGGCAGACGGCAATCAGCCGACCCAAAGGCGAACTCGACCGCTATCCCTATGGCGATGGTAGGAATCGTACCTACGAAAGTGACAGCGGAGAACGGTCCCATCAAGACCGGAGACATCCTGGTTGCATCCTCAGTTCCGGGACATGCAATGAAGGGAACGGACCGCAGCCTGTTTAGCGGAGCAATCGTCGGCAAGGCACTCGGCAAGCTGGAAACCGGTACAGGTGTGATTGAAGTGCTCATATCGCTTCAGTAGGAAGTGCGCTTTGGTTGGTAGTGCCCCTGGAGCAAACAGTGAAATTCAAAGCATAGGGCGGAGCAGGTTTCAGGGACTGGGAGGGGTGCCGAGCGGGATCTGGATATTAATTAATAAATTCCATTGACTCCAAGCGAGCCTCACACTATGGTGGATCGACTGACTCAAAAAAAAGATTATTGGCACTTCCCATGAACGGCTGCCTCTCATATCTGTGACGGTACATCTGTGCGTGCGACCCGCGTAACAAAATCATTTCATTGCAGCGGATCTGCAAATGTTGAGGAGGCCCGTGTGCCTGCAGGAAATCGCCGTTATTTCTCCCTAGT
>Ga0179596_10000544_pt1 | contig 10242 bp, 9 predicted proteins | sample CZODoug1_1_08_16_FD_155494 | JGI IMG/M metagenome (GOLD analysis project Ga0179596, IMG submission 155494) | Vadose zone soil fungal communities from Angelo Coast Range Reserve, California, USA - CZODoug1_1_08_16fungal (Illumina Assembly) | ecosystem: Environmental > Terrestrial > Soil > Vadose...
GCGGGTGTGATGAGCGCGCAGGGGTTGACGGCGCTGCTGGGGCGTACGTCGCTGGCGGGTTTGAAGGTGAGCGAGATGGTGGATGCGACGATGATTCCGGCGAGTGGCGGGGCGGTGCCCCGGAGCTGGCTGGCGGGCGTGCGGGGGGCCTTGAGAAGCTGATGCGTATCTCGGTCAATCTGGCCACACGGCCTTTCGTGGAACTACGTCCTCTGTTTGCGCGGCTGCGGCTGGCGATGGGTGTGCTCGCGCTGCTGGCCATCGGCCTGGGGTTTGGGCTGCAGGCGCTGACCAAGAGGGCACAGGTGGCACAGGTGCGGATGGACGATCTGCGCGGCAAGACGCTGGGGTACCAGCAGGCGCGGCAGAAGAACGAGGCCCGGATGCGGCAGCCGCAGAACATGGCTGTACTGGAGCGGTCGCAGTTTCTGAATGCGCTGTTTACGAGCAAGAGCTTTAGCTGGACCTCCGTGATGATGGATCTGGAGCGGGTGCTGCCGGAGGGTTTGCAGGTGACGAGCATTGAGCCGGTGATCGCGAAGGATGGCTCGGTATCGATCCGGCTGAAGGTGAGCGGGGATCGCGACCGGGCGGTACAGTTGGTGCGGAATCTGGAGCAGTCGCAGCGGTTTCTTGCGCCCCGCTTGAGCGGCGAGACAGCCAAGACGCCGCAGCAGACGAATACGCGGATGGTGGTGGATCCACTGGCGACGGCGGGCGTGGAGTTCGATATTTCAAGCGGGTACAACCCGTTGCCGCTGAAGGCGGTGAAGCCATGAGCGCGACCCTTGAGGTAGTGGCACGCAGGGCTTCGGCACGGAAGATCGCCGAGCAGGCACGCAAGGCCGTGACGATGCTGAACCTGCACTTTGCGGGCGTGGCTCTGCTTGGTTTGGTGAACCTGTATCTGATTGTGCATATGGCGCTGGCGTACCGGCAGATGCATAGCCAGAACGACGCTGCGGTGGCCGACCAGAAGGTGCAGTTGACGACGGCTCGGCTGGGCGCGATGCCGCTGGAAGGGCTGGATACGAAGCTGGACGCGGCGACGAGCGAGTCCGATGCGTTCTATAAGAAGCGGCTGCCTTCGGCCTACTCGCAGATGCTGACGGAGCTGGGCGCGCTGGCGACGAAGGAGCATGTGAAGCTGTCGCGTGTGCAGTACGGGCAGGCTCCGGTGCTGGAGGGTGCGACGGGCGAGCTGACGCAGGTGCAGATGGACGCGAACCTGAGCGGAGACTACCGGCCTCTGGTGCTGTTCATGAACGATCTGGAACGGGACAAGATGTTCTTCGTCATCAATGCGATTGCGTTGAGCGGGCAGCAGAGCGGGACGGTGAATCTGCGGCTGCGGCTGACGACGTATCTGCGACCGAAGGCTCCGGGTGAGGACAAAGAAGTCGCGAAGCCCGCTGTGAAGACGACGGTGAAGGCAAGCAACAAGACCGTGGCGGGAGGTGCGCGATGAGTGCTTCGAAGACAACAAGCCAATTGGATGCCGCGGACCGGCGGAACAAGCTGATTGCGGTCGCGGCCGGCGTCGTGATGCTGGGGATCGTGTACTACGAGTTGCAGGGCGTGAATGATGCTCCTGCGGCTCCGGCTGCGCAGGTTGCGGCGGCTCCAGCGGCGAAGCCCGCGACGACTTCGGCCAATACCTCGGCCAATACCGCCGGGGTTGCAAAGACGGTGGGGAATACCGCCGCGGCGCTGGACCCGACGCTGCATATGCAGGCGATGCTGGTGACGGAGTCAGTGGCGTATACGGGTTCGGGCAGAAACATCTTTGCGGGCCCCGGTGAGGCGCGGGAGATGGCTGCGATTCCTAAGCCGATTATGCCGGTGCGGCCCAACACGGCGCCTCAGCCGCCGCGCGCGTATACGCCTCCGCAGCCGCCTGGGCCGCCTCCGATTGAGCTGAAGTTCTTTGGCATGGCGACGAGTCCGGACGGACAGCACCGGCAGGCGTTTCTGCTGCACGCCGACGATGTGTTCCTGGCGTCGAAGGGCGATATTGTGCAGAGGAAGTATCGCGTGATCGACATTGGGCCGAACTCGATTCAGATCGAGGATATGTCGAACAATAACCGGCAGACGCTGCCGCTGCAGGCAGCTCAATGAAGAGGCCGCGCCAGAACCTTCTTCCGGAAGACCTTCCTCGGAAAGACGAAGGGTTTGCGCTGATCGTGCTGGTGGTGATGATCTTCGTGATCCTGCTCTTTCTGGGGATTGCCGCTCCGCTGGTGGCGCGGGACCTGCAACGGGAGAAGGAGCTGGAGGCCGTGCACCGGGGCAACCAGTATGTGCGGGCGATCCAGCTTTACTACCGCAAGTTCAACCACTATCCGACTTCGGTCGACCAGTTGGAGAAGTCGAATAACATTCGCTTTCTGCGGCGGAAGTACGAAGACCCGCTGACGGGCAAGGCGGACTGGCGGATCATCCACGCGGGCGAGAACAAGACGACGGTGAAGGGGCTGTTCGGCAAGCCGTTGGCCGGGCTGGGGACGTCGGTCGGCGGATCGGGGCTGGGCGGGACATCGACAATCTCCGGGACAAGCACTCCAGGGTCGTTTGGGAGTTCGTTTGGCTCGACGGGGTCGACTGGATCGACAGGCTCCACGGGAATTAGCGGCGGGTCGCAGACGGTGAGCGGCACGAGCGGGTCGGGGAGCAGCGGAATTGGGAGCCAGTCGGCGACATCGTTCCAGGGCGGCGGCGGGCCGATTATGGGGGTGGGAAGCTCGAAGTCGGGCGATTCGATCATTGTGCTGAACGAGCAGACAAGCTACCAGGACTGGGAGTTTTTGTACGATCCGCGGATCGAGCAGTTGAAGGCGAAGTCGAGCCTGTTCGGCGGGGGGTTGGGTGCGACGGGCGGTGGTGGGATCGGGGGGACGAGCAGTTTTGGGAACGGGATCGGCGGGTCGACGGGATCGACGTTTGGTTCGCCAGGTGGAATTGGCGGGGCTACGGGATCGACTGGAGCTACGACGCCGACGACGACGCAGTAAGACAGCGTAGGCAGCAGCGGTTGACGGCGTTACGGGTTGCAGCGGTAGTCCAGCTTGATAGTGCGCTGTCTACGCCGATGTCGGCTGTGATGTTGCGGACAACATCGGGAGGTCTCCTCCTGAATCAGTAGAGAACAGCATGGATGCCTCAACTAGTCACTTTTCTTCTTTCAAGCGGATTACATGCTTGATTCAAGTTCCAAAGCATCCGATGATGTCGTATGTGGATTCAACAACTTGGTCGTCTTCTCGCACGCGGATGGCTGCTCATGGTAGCGGCGACCGGAACTAACACACTCGGACTTCTTGTGTGGACGTTGGTGCTGACGATCTTTACCTGGTTCGCCACGGTGCTCTATCAAATGCACCAAATGAAATCTAAAGGAGTGCGCGCTCCCTTCATTACGGCGATTAGTGAGTCACTGGGAAGCGGGCTTTACACGTACGCTGCGATTCTCGCGCTCGCTATCTTTGCTTGGGGTATCTTCATCGTTATAGCCGTTTATAGAGACCACAACACCCTCATCGAAAGAAACGCTATTCTGCATGATCAGTTGGTCAAACGAGATCAAAGCTATATAGCTCTGCATATAAAAGGATGGATCAGCAATCAAGATGAGGATCACAATGCAATCGTTCAAGTCTGGATGGCGATTGACAATACGGGGGCTTCTAACACCCTCAGAGACTGGAAAATCGGAATAAGAGTTGGAAATGTTCTCCATGAGGGCCGGAACTCGTTTGGTCAAATGCCTTTGAAAAGCAGCCTGAACATTCCTTTTCTAGATAAGGAGTTTCAACGACCGGTGGGGACAGTTGCGGAGATGCAAGGGTACGTAACGTTCGGCGTACCAGGAATAGACGGGCAGGAATTTGCCAACTTATACCAAGATCACTCAGCAGCCATAATTGTGTCCGCAAAAGACTCTAACGGGCGGACAGTTCTAGCTGAGAAAAATATTTACGAAACGTGGTTGGAAGGCCACAAAACACGTCCCGCACATTAGGTCTAGGAATCAACGCTTATCTGACAATTCCTAGGGATACAAGCACCCGAACCGAATGGCCCGAAATTCGGTGTCCAGCTGCCTTCGGCCTCAGACCCACCTGAACAAGACCCAATACAATCGAGATGTACCCTAGGGTTCGCGGTTCTCCAGGGACGATCTCGGTCAGCGTAAAACTGACTTGTGGGGTGCTGGCCAAGCGGGCACCGAAGCAACGTAGAATAGAGATGTTTCAGCAACAAACGCGAAAGTGGCGAAATTGGCAGACGCACCAGACTTAGGATCTGGCGGAGCAATCCATGGGGGTTCAAGTCCCCCCTTTCGCACCAAATTTTTCCAACATTTTCCACCCAGGAGCAGGACCCCGATGAGCAAGGATGCCGAGCAGCAGCCAGCGTTGACGTTGACCAAGACGGAGCACTATCGCGAAGGCTATGCGAACAGCGTCCAGGTGCGGATGAGCGTTTGGGACTTCCAACTGGTCTTCGGCACGATGCACCAGGTGTCGGCCGATGAGGTGAAGGTGGAGAACTTTCAGGGGATCTACCTGAGCCCGCAGCAGGCGAAGGCTCTGCTGAATGTGCTGGGGCACAACCTGCAGCAGTATGAGCAGACGTTTGGGCCGCTGGCGTTGGAGCCGGCCATGCATGGCGTAGGCCCCGTCCACTAACGTGGTGCGACGGCAGGGATTTCCGCTGTGGCTGATGTTTCCCGTGGTCTTCGCGGCGGTGGTGCTGGCGCATGGGACACTGCTGCGGCTTCCCTACTTCTGGGATGAGGCGGGCTACTACATTCCGGCGGCGTGGGACCTCTTCCAGACCGGCACGCTGATTCCCGCGACGACGACGACGAACGCGCATCCTCCCCTGCCCTCGCTGCTGCTGGTGGGGTGGTGGCATGTGTTCGGCCTCTCCGTGCTGGCGACGCGGGTGCTGGTGTGTGGGGTGGCGGCGGCGGCGCTGGTGGGGGTGTACCGGCTGGCCAAGGGGATCGCCGGTGCGTCGGCTGGGCTGGCGACGATGGTGCTGACGGCGGTGTATCCGGTGTGGTTCGCGCAGAGCTCGCTGGCGCACGCGGATATCTTCGCGGCGGCGTTTACGCTTTGGGGGCTCTCCCTTTATTTTGTGCGGCGGCAGGACCCGGTGACGGGTGAGCCTCTGGATGCGGCGCTGACGGAGCGGGTGACGGCGGCGGTGCTATTTTCTTGCGCGGCGCTCTCCAAGGAGACGGCGATTGTGACACCGGTGGCGCTGGCTTGTCTTGAGGCCTGGCTGGCGTTGCGGGCCTGGCGGACCCATGCCGAACCGAAGCGTTGGCTGGGGGTGCATCTGGCTTGGGTGTTGGCGCTGGTGGCTCCGGTGCTGCCTCTGCTGGGGTGGTATGGGTACCACTGGCGGAAGACGGGGTTCGTGTTTGGGAACCCGGAGTATCTGCGCTACAACGCTACGGCGAACCTGGGGGCGTACCGGATTGCGCTGAGCCTTTGGCACCGGACGCTGCACCTGACGACGCATATGAATCTGTTCGTCGCGACCGGGTGCGCAGTGGCGGCGATGCTGATGCCGGCGGTAGCGGGGCGGGGGCGGCTGTCGCGGGCGGTGATGACGGGGCTGGCGGTGGTGGTGCTTGCCAACTGGCTGGAGTTTTCGGTGCTGGGCGGCGCGCTGCTGACGCGGTATCTGCTACCGGTGTTTCCGATTGTGATGCTGCTGTGCGTGGTCGAGTGGCGGCGTGGGCTGCGGCACTGGGGCGGGCTGGCGGCTCTGGCCGCGGGGGCGTTTCTGGTGGGGATCTGGGTGAATCCACCGTATGCGTTTGCTCCGGAGGATAACCTCGCTTACCGCGACATGGTCGTGCTGCACCAGCAGGCGGTGAGCTTTGTGGCCAAACGCTATCCGGCGGCGACGGTGCTGACGGCGTGGCCGGCAACGCAAGAGTTCGAGCGACCGGAGCTGGGGTATATCGCGGTGCCGATGAAGACCGTGGGGATCAAGAATTTTTCGTTTGCGGAGATGCAGAGGGCTGCGGGGGATCCTGGGTCGTACGACACGGCGATGATCTTCTCGACGAAGTGGGAGCCGGCAAGTGGGGCTCCGCATGTGACGTTGGGCGAGGGGAACGATGAAAGGTACTTTGATTTTCATCATGATCTGCGGCCTGCTGAGGCGGCTCGGATGCTGCATGGGGAGATTGTTTGGCAGGGGTATCGCAAGGGGGAGTGGGCGGCGGTGCTGCACTTTTCGCGGGTAGTGGATGCGGGGCTAAAGCTTCCCTAAAGCGCCCTGCGCGGGCGGCGGGCGTTCGCACGCCTTTTTACACCTTCGGGTGGCTCTCCCGATGGTCGAGAACAGATTTATGTGTCGGCCGAAGGAAGGCCCGCACGATATCGCAGCGGCAGGACCGTCTCTATAATGGACGGGTGAAGATGCTGACAGCGATAGGCCGTTGGGGTTCGAAGATCGTGCTGCTGGTCGCGGTGGCGGCAGGGGCCCAGGGGCCGAGCGACGCGCATGAGCCAGGGCGTCTGGTGCTGGTGCTGCCGTTCGAGAACCGCTCGGGCCAGGTGAACCTCCAGTGGATCGGCGAGTCGTTCCCGTACACGCTGAACCAGAGGCTGAACTCTTCGGGGTTTCTGACGATCTCGCGCGATGACAGGCAATATGCGCTCGACCATCTCGGGTTCCCGGTGGACTTCAGGCCGACGCGGGCGACGACGATCCGAATCGCACAGACGCTGGACGCGGACTATGTGGTGGTGGGAAGCTTCAACGTCGAGAACGGCAGGATCCAGGTACAGGCGCAGGTGCTGGCGGTAAACCAGTTGACTCTGTCGCGGCCGCTTGATGATTCGGCGGAACTGCCTCGGTTGTTCGATGTGGAGAATGCCATTGCGTGGAAGATCGCCCGGGCGATCGATCCAAAGTTTTCCGTCGCGCAACAGACGTTTCTGACCGCTGCTGGTGGGGTGAAGCTGAGCGCGTTTGAGAACTACATTCGCGGGGCCGCGACCACGGCATCGGCTGAGAAGATCAAGCGCTTTCAGGCGGCGATTGCCGACGAGCCGACGTACACAGCGGCGCTGCTGGCTCTGGGCAAGGCGCAGTATGCGGACCGCCAGTACGACGAGGCCGCGGCGACCATGGCGAAAGTGCCGCGTACGGACCGGGCGGCGCTCGAGGCAGGGTTCTATCTGGGGCTGGCGAAGTTCAACCTCGCGAAGTACGCGGATGCAGAGGCGGCGTTTGCGTTTGTCGCGAGCCGGCTGCCGTTGCCCGAGATCGTGAACAATCAGGGCGTGGCCGCGAGCCGTCAGGGCAAGGATGCGGGAGCTCTGTTTCAGCGGGCCTCATCGGCCGACCCGAAGGATGCGGATTATCACTTCAACGTAGCCGTGGCGTTGCTGAACCGGGGTGACTCGGCCGGAACGCTGCGGGAGCTGGATGCGGCGCTGAAGCTGCGGGCAGCGGATACCGAGGCGACGGAGCTGAAGAACCGCGTGGCAACGACGAAGATCTCCGGACCGGGGCTGAAGACGGCGGTGGAGACGGGCGGGTTTGAGCCGATCGAGCGGATTCGCCGGACGTACTCCGAGGCTTCGTTCCGGCAGGCTGCGTTCCAACTGGACCAGATGCGGGCGATGCGGCTGGCGGCTCTACCCCCGGCGGAGCAGGCGGCGGAGTACTCCCAGCAGGGCCGGGACTATCTGGCGCAGGGTCTGGTGCCAGAAGCGGAGCTGGAGTTTCAGGCGGCGATTGCGGCGGATGCGAACTCGCCGGTCGGCCACGCCGGGCTGGCGCAGGTGCGGGAGCAGAGCGGGCAGATGGACGATGCACGCACAGAGGCGGCGAACTCGATCCGGCTAAAACCGAACGTGATTGCGTACCTGGTGCTGGCACGGCTGGATCTGGCGGCGAACCAGTTGCAGGCCTCCGCAACCGATGTGGGCAATGCGTTGCGGATTGAGCCAGCAAACTCAGCCGCGATGGGGATGAAGGCCGCGCTGGCGGCGCGGGGACAGGCGATTCCATGAGCTTCATCTGCGGTTCACCCACCTTAGCGACGGTGAAACTGTCACGAAGGTGGGGCACGCTCCTGCTGCTGATGATGATGCTGGTGGGAACTGGGTGGAGTCAGGGGCCGGTCGTGGTTCGGATGACGCTGCACGATACGATTCAGCCGGTGACGGCGGACTATCTGCGAAGAGGCCTGGGCGACGCTGCACGCATGCAGGCACGGGCGGTGCTGCTTTCGCTGGGGACGCCGGGCGGCCTGCTGAGCTCGACGCGGGAGATGGTGCAAGCCATCGAACAGTCTCCTGTGCCGGTGATTATCTACATTGGGCCAGCGGGTAGCCGGGCGGGGTCCGCAGGGTTCTTTCTGCTGGAGGCTGCGGATGTGGCCGCAATGGCTCCCGGAACGAACGCCGGGGCCGCACACCCCATCCTCGAAGGCAAAACGATGGACCCGGTGCTGAAGGAAAAGATAGAGAACGATGCCGCTGCGTTTCTGCGGTCGTACACCGAGGTGCGCGGGCGCAATGTCGCGGCGGCCGAAGACGCGGTGCGGAACTCCAAGAGCTATAGCGAGCAGGAGGCCCTGAAGCTGCATCTGGTGGATCTGGTGGCGAAGGATGATGCCTCGCTGCTGGCCGCGCTCGATGGGCGGGAGATTACGCGGTTCGACGGTCGCAAAGAGACCCTGCACCTGAAGGATGTGCCGGTTGTGGCGGATGGGCCTTCGCTGCGTGAGCGGCTGCTCGGCGGACTGGCCAATCCGGATCTTGCGGTGTTTCTGCTGGTGATCGGCGGGTTGCTCATCTATCTGGAGTTCAACGTGCCGGGGACCGTCGTACCGGGGGCGCTGGGGACGCTGCTGTTTCTGCTGGGGGTGTTTGGGCTGAACCTGCTGCCCGTGCGGCATACGGCAGTGGCTCTGCTGATCGCGGCGTTCTGCCTGATGGCGCTGGAGTTCAAGTTCGCGAGCCACGGAGTGCTGGCGGCGGCGGGCGTGGGTGCGCTGATCTTTGGGCTGGCGACGCTGGTGGACGGACCCATCGTGGAGATGCGGGTGCATCTGGCGACGGCGATTGGAGCGGGTCTGGGGTTTGGGGCGATCTCGTTCGGGCTGGCCTGGATAGCGATGCGTGCGAGGCGAAACAAGATCCTGACAGGGCCGCAGGCGATGGTGGGCGAGCAGGCCGTCGTCGTGAACGACAAGGGGCAGGTGGAGGTTCGGGGAGAGCTCTGGACGGCTCGCGCTGGGCGTGCTCTGGTGGTGGGCGAGGTGGTGCGGGTAACCGGTGTGGATGGGCTTGTGCTGGTGGTGGAGACGAGCTAGATTCCGGGTTCTTCGTAGGCAGCCACCCGTGGCAGACTCTGCGATGTGCCATAACGGGCGATCATGGCTCCCAGTACAAGAAAGATAGCGGAGAGCACGGCGTTGCGGCCGATCCCGACGTGCAGCATCAAGCTCGTGAAGCCTAGCGAGAGCCACGGGATGAGATCCGCGAGCAGACTGAGTACAACCACGTTGCCCTGCCGCATACCGAGATCCCATCCAACATATCCGACGAAGAGCAGGAAGCAATACGCCGTGAGCAGCAATGCCGACGGCAGTGTGAGGTGCGTCCATGTGGCCATGCCCGGCAGGAACGAGACCGGGAGAGCCAGCGCCAGCGTTGCCTGAAAGATGGGGAGGACGGTGGCGCCACCGGTAGCGTCTCCGTGGCGTCGCGACAAGGCGGAGTACATGCCCCAGGAGACTGCGCCGATCAGAACGATCAGGTAGGCCAGGCAATCCGACTTTGCGGAGAACAGATTCGGAGTAAGACCGGCGGGGCCAACAACTTCGGCCAACATGCTCAGGACCACCACGATGGAACCCAGCAGGAACGCCCACCATCGCCGAATGACTACGGCTCCGAGGGCGACGGAGCAGACGATGATAGCCGTCGGCCAGAGGTAGTTGATGAGGACGATGAAGGGCATGTGCTGCTTTTGGACGAGGGAGATCGCGAATGCGAGGAAGCCTTCGTGAAGGACGAAGAAGGCCCATCGCCCGTAGAACGCGCGGTTGCGGAAGACCGTCTTCCGCGGCAGCGGACGGCGGAGGAGGAGGTGATGAAGCACTCCGAATGCGACCATCGCCGTGTAGGCAAAGCCCATGAAAGCCAGGAGACCAATCTGTTCTTCAACCACCTTCACAACAGGCAGGGCGATTCC
>Ga0179596_10000545_pt1 | contig 10238 bp, 13 predicted proteins | sample CZODoug1_1_08_16_FD_155494 | JGI IMG/M metagenome (GOLD analysis project Ga0179596, IMG submission 155494) | Vadose zone soil fungal communities from Angelo Coast Range Reserve, California, USA - CZODoug1_1_08_16fungal (Illumina Assembly) | ecosystem: Environmental > Terrestrial > Soil > Vadose...
TTCCACCGCTATACGGTGTGTTGGCGAAGGTCCCAATGTTCGAATTTGCACCGCTCAGCAATTGGTCGGCGATTTGATTCTGCAGGTCGTACTGCTTCTGCTGATCCGGCGCAAGCGTAGTGGTCTGCGTTGATTGCGCATTGTAAATCGGCTTGCCGCTCTGATCATAGCCAGTGACTGTCGGATTTCCTTGAGTCCATTTCGTAGAGCCGCCCGGCCCGACGACGTTGTATTGATCGGCCGACTTCTGAGCAGCAATCTGCACAGTAGGATCGGGCACGGGAGCGGAGCCGCCCTTCCAATATAGAGGCTCGCGTGATCTCACACCCATTTGCAATTCTCCCGCGTCATGCCGAAAATCACTTCATCCTCATCACCCAGCGCTTTTTCTTTCACGCCTTCGAACGTGAAGCCTAGCCACGTGCACAGTTCCATGCCCTTAGCATTGGATTTGGCGACCAGTCCTGTGATACGTGTCAGTCCCAACTGCTCAAACGGATAGCCGAACACCTGCTTGAGCACGCCCGGCACTTTACATCCGGACTTGTCCAACCGCACATGGATACAACAGTCATACGGCGTGAAGGCGTCATACACGACCGCGCCGATGATCTCGCCCTCCTCCAATGCGGCCAGCGATTTGTGTTCGCCCATCCACGATTGCACCTTCGGGATTTTCTCCTTCACCCAATCAGATGCGCGCGGATCGTTGATCACGATATCCATCAGGGATGATCTAATTGCTTCGCATCATGAAATGGCTCTGAAAGATAACGTTCGAGCTTTGCGCAGAAAGCTTCAAAGCGGGCTCTGTCTTCTGCTGAAGGTTTCTCGAACTTTATTTCGGGCGTATCATTGAGCTTTTCGAATTCGGTATATCTTTCCATCATTGCATTCCGTTGGTTTTGGGTGGCGACCGGTTCGCTGCCGTGTGTGCAACCACGGCCATCTTGTGCATGGCCTGCGCCCGATCAATCGCAATGGTGTTGGCTGTCTTGACGTTGTCAGAGGCGATATCGTTTTGCGCCTGCACATTGGACACCACGATATCCGCACTCGCCCGCGCCTGATCGGCCTGCCCTTTCTGCTGCGCCTGCTGCAACTCCTGTTGCAGTTCCTGATTCTGCTGCTGCAGCTGTTGGACGGCCTTCTGCAATTGCGACAGTTGCTGCGCCTGATCGCCGTCCTGGCCCAACTCTTCGAGCACCTCTTCCAACTCGGTGCCGACCTTGAACCCGCGCACCACGAACAGCAGCCCCTCGCGCGCCACCTTCATCGGAATCGCGCCTTCCTGCACAGCCGGGATCACACCGGATAGGTACTGGCCTACCGCGCCAATGAAGGCGATGCGATTCTGCTGATCCTGCATGCGATCGACCGGGATGGTGGAATCGGTCTCGATATCCACCTTGAAGCCGCGCAGCTTGTCGGACTTCAGGACCGCAATCGCGCCATCAAACTCGGACTGCGAGACCGCGCCCATGGGCAATGACTGCTGTTGCTGCATCATCTGGAACTGCTGATCGGGCATCACCTGGATGCCGGTCATCAGGCGCAGCGTATCCGCGTCGAAGTGCTCCACGATCAACTCTGCCTTGATACGCAGGATGTCGCGCACAAACATCTGGAAGCGCTCCTGCCGCGTGCTGATGCGCAATCCGCCATACTGGGCTTTCAGCTGCTGCGCGCCGAGTGTTTCGCTGGCCTCGGTAGCGCCGCGCATGATGTCGGCCACGCCATAGAGTTCGTAGATCTCCTCTTTGAGCTTCGCTTCGCGCTCGGTCAACTGACCAATGGCCGCGGCGATTTCTTCAATCGGCAGTGTACTGATCAGCGCATCCAAGCCGCCCTTCTCCGCCAGCATGCGGTAATCGGGAATCGGCATGAATGTGAGATCGGGCGCCTTGTACAATTCGCTGATCTTGGCCAGCTCGTCCATGGCCTTGTCGTATACACCGCGTACCTTCAGCGCATTCACCAGATTGCGCAGGCGGTTGACGACGATATCCAACTCGTTCGCCTGATCCTGGTACATCAGGAATTCAGGCTTGGGGATCCAAGTGCCGTTGGTGCGCAGGGAGTACATCGGCTGCGGCATCGGAAAGAAGCCTTCCAACTGCGTGGGGTCTTCCTGCCGCGCGATCGGCCCTTCGGTGTAGTCCTGGGCGAACACCAGATAGGTGCGCGTGGCTTTGTGCCAGACCTTCCAGATGGTCGTGGTCGAGGGCGGCTGTTGCATCGAATCGTCGAGGTCGGCGCTAGAGGAACTGGTCTTCGCCTGTGCGAAAGTCACATGCTCCCAGTCCTTGAAGTCCGGGAACTGATCCTTGCACTGCTCCTTGGTCAGGTATTCGCCCATCCATACCGCGGGTACTTCGGACCACTGCGTACACTCGCTGAAGCCGAATAAGTCCCACGGCACGTACTTGGCGTAGACCGACTCCCAGGCTTTATACTCCTGGGGCTGCATTTGGAAAGCCCCTTGCGCATCAAACTGCGTGCCGGGCGGATATTGCGCAGGATCTGGAGGTATCGCGAGGGGCGGCGCAGTCAGGTCATTGGGAATGTCATCGTCATCCTTGCCCAAGTCAGGATCACTCGGTGGCAGCGGCTCAACGGGCTTGCGTACCGGCTTGTTGAGGATCAACGGCTCATAGCAGACGAACGCTTCCGCCCGACCGGGCAGGATGTAGTCCTCTACACACCGATCGCACGTATCCTTGAAATCGTACGTGCTGATCGAATACGACAATGCGCGCTCCAGGATCATAGCCGCCGTACGGCCTATGGGGTCCTGGGTGAGGTAACGTCGACGCACGTCGGGCACAGGCATGCGAGCGAAGATGGCCGGCTTGATGGTCTCGGTATTACTCCACAGGATGTTGAACTTCGATACGTGGTCATCCAAGCCGCGGTCATCCCGATAGCGCTCCAGCACCTCCTTGGCCTTCTTGCGCCATTTGTCCTCCTTATTGCGGATGCGCTTGATTTCCTTCAGCCACTTCTGCGCGAGCTCGCGATCCGCCTGGCGCTGTTTGTCCGTAGCAGGATCGGTTGCTTGCTTGAGATCGGCACCGATGACGGAAGGATCAACGCTCACTGAATGCACCAGGCGCCATTAGCATCCAGTGGATTGCGATTCAACACCGTCGCGGGATTGGCCTGCACGATCACGAGTTGACCGGTGATGCTAATGCGCAGGCCGCCCAGTTCCACATCGCTGGCTGAGACAGTGATGGTGCCGAATATCGCACCCGTGGCATTGCGAGCGATTCCCGCCAGCACCAGCGCGCCGGTAACCGCATTGCTATCGAGTAAGACATTGCCGCTGGCGTCATAGCCGATCCCTTCATTGACCAGGATAGCCACGGGAGCGGCGCTCAGGATCGCGACGACGCGGCCTGCAGCTGTCGAGGAAGCACCGGGCGCGAGCATCAGTTTCCCCCTATGCGCATGGAATGAGGCCGAATGGCGGTCTGAGACTGGATTTATATGCATATGCCTGCATAACATGCATAAATCAGATCCTCCTGTAGTCCTCTTGCCGCGCTTCGTGACGCCGGACCATCTCCTCGATGGTGCGCGCGCCTCGCGGCGGTCCTGAATCCTCTGGAATGGACTGAGTCCAGGGACGCGACATGCACGCATAGCGTGTCTCGTCTCCTGCGTGATCTTCGGCATCTGTGTCGACATCTTCCGGCTTCGTGACGTCATGTTGCAGCGCCGGGAGCGTGCGGATTGTATGCGTACAGGTGGAAAAGAAGTAGAGCATGGGCTTGGCATCACCCTTCAATCGTCCGCGTACCTGATCCCAACCCCCCATCGCGCCGCGTTGCGTCACGCGCTTGTTGTCAGCGGCTCTGAACACCGCGCCGGCCTTGGAGAGCATTTCAGCGATGGAAGGTCCGCCATCTTCGGCGAACGCGCTGGGATCGAGCACTGAATAGCTGAGAAGTTCGCCCTTCGACTGACGTGCCACGATGCCCTTCCCTACTTCGGTCGCGGTCATCTTCAGGCCCGTATTGGGCTGGCCCTCGACCATGCCGTACCACTCGCGATATTTGATCAGCGCACCGCGGGGAAACTGTGGCAGCTCGCCGTCTGAGACCGCATACCAGCCAATGCAGAAGGGCTTGGCTGATCCCCAGTCCATGGCGCGAAAGCGCGTCCAGTGCTTCGGTAGCTCGATGGGATCGACAATATGGCGATCGCCGAACTCCGGGAAGAACGCGCCCGCAATGACGTTCCAGTCCCCTTCCAGCCAGGCGCGCACTAGGTCGGGCGAACCCAGCCCCGCCAGTCTCTGCGCGTATTTGGGGTCGTGACGCAATAAAATGCGGTTGTCCGCGAGTCGAGATCGCACGAAAAGTCGTTTCATGCCCCCTTGTTCGAAGATTTCACCACCGAGCGGATGCTGGTCGATGCGGAAGTACGCTTTGACGTGTCCGTGTCCGGGTCCGCCCGGGTTGCCGGTGGCGCGGATGCGTTTGTTCGGCACCTCGTGAGCGCTTCGCAAACGCGCTTTCATTTTCACGTAGGCATCCATGTCCGGCCAGTTGGGCAGCTCGTCCCAGCCGATCCAGGTATAGGCGTGGCCCCAATAGCGCATCCAGTCGGTAGCGGACTCGAGGTAGCGCATCTTGAGAGTCGCGCCATTGGGCCAACTCCATAGGCTGTCCTGCACGCTCCACTTGCAGCCCGGGAACCAGGGGGGATAGATCTGCTGGCTGCGGCTGATGAGGTCTTCGAGCTCGGCGTAGGTCTTGCGAAAGAGGATGCCGCGCCAATGCGCCCCCCAGGGACTAGGTACGTCCTGGGCGAAGTCACCCAGCAGATAATCCGATTTGCCGCCCCCGACGGCGCCGCCATAGAACAGCTCGTCAATCAGATGGCGTTGAATGGCCGTTAACTGCGGACCCGTTTGCGCTCGCCAGGGGTAAAGCGTCTCGTTGTTCGACGGGGATGGGCTGGGCTGCATAGGTGCCTACCGCCCCGCTGTGCTGCTGTTCGACCGGGACGAGCCGGCCGTAGAGGCGGTAGAACTCGGTCTGATTGGCCTTCGCCCATTTGGCCATTTCGGCCGTCCCACCCAGGCGTGTGAAGACAGCGGCGATGTTCTCTTTCGCACCCGCGTTGAGCTTGTTCGGGCTTCCTTTGCGGCTGGGCACAATGTGTAGGTCAGTCAGTTGATTTAAGTGAAGGTATGGACGCCATCCAGAAAGGACCCATCTCGCTGCGTTCGATATTGCGCAGAGTCGTGAGCATCGGAGTCGACTTTACAATAGGGAGCACCGCATTTCGCCCCCAAGCCTCTATGCGAGTGATGCCGCCTTTGATCCGAAAGCGATGGCCATGATGGCCGTACCAGTCGTGGAGCCGCGGTTTGGGCTCATAACAGCGCTCATTGAGAATCTCCTCTATCACCGCATCATCGATTGCGGCATGCGCATGATAGGCCGAGGCATTGCTTGTCCCATCGGGGGCTGGCCCACGGGAGCACTGAGGTTCAGGCCGTTCTGAGCAGGCGGCATGGCGGGTGGCATCGCCTGAGATGCGGGCATGCCCATACCCGGCCGTGAGCCCATTAGGGCGGCGATCTGCGAGCGTTGCGGGTTCAGCTGGGGCGCCATATTGGCCACGGGTGCGGGCGCGTAGCCGGTCATGTTCATGAGGCCTCCGGGACGGGTCCGGGTTGGATGAGGATGCGATCGAGGGCAATCCAGTCCGGTTGCTCATGCGGTTTGAGCGGTTTTGTGACTGTGAGCCAGGAATGGCCGTAGCGTGTTTCAGCCACGGCCAGACGGGCTTGGCCGAAATTCTGGATGCGATGGGCGATCACGAGTCAGGGCGTGACCGGGGCGTCGGGTACGAGATCATCGACCGCCTTCACCCGGCTGGCGACCGAGGCGACCGAGGCCTGAAGAGTGGCCAGCGCGGCGTCCACCTCGGGCGTCGTCTGCACGTTCCCCAGCGCGGCCGTGAGATCAGCGACCGCTTTCTGCAGTCCTTCGGTTTCGGTTCCAATCTTGTCCACGCCAATGCCGATGGAGGTGATGCTGTCATTGGCGGTGGTGAGCGCGACGAGCAGTTCAGCTTGGGAGGCCATGAGGGTGTCCTTTAGGTGTTGAATGGCAGCGAGAATGCGCGGCGTGTCGACGTCGTGCATATGGAGGGGAATGTCGGCCGTGAAGTGCATCAGGCGTGCGCGATGCGCGGAGCACGGCGCTGGGATCGCGAGTGCAATATGGTGTGGGCTGGAATGGGACGACCAGTGCTGATGCCGTGACGGACGCATAGTCGGTAGAACCCGCTGCGCGACAGACCCGCGAGACGCGCAGCGGCCGTCACGTTGCCGCCGCTGCGGAGCAGGGATTCGTAGAGATAATCCCCCGCGTGGCTGCTCATGACGTCCCGGAAGGTCACGGTAGGCATACCTGCTTGGCCGGCTGCGGCCCGATCGCAAAGCAGGCTGGTACGCTCACGCCGCTGAAGACGACCGACTGAGGGGCAGTACCGCCCACCAGCGTGATCAGGACGTCCTGGGTGAGGCTCGGGGGTGGAGGGACGATGACGGGAGGGGGTAGTGGCGATGTCGGCTGTAATGCCACCGTAATGCTGCTCAGCGGCTGCCAGGTCCCCGTCCAGACGGTGTCCGTGGGCTTCAAGGTGCTGAAGGGACGAAACGCCTGCATGCCATTGACGACTGAGCGAACCCAACTCGAAGGGCTGACCGGCGCAAAGGCGAGATTGGCGGGCGGGCAGCCGGCCACTCCCCCCGACATGGGGATAACTGTGCAGGTCTGCAGGTTAACCGCGGCACCGGCTGCGATGGGCAGCATCAAAAAAAAGACGGCGAGGAATGTGCGCATGATTCCCCAGATTACGATTTAGCCAAACCTAACTCAACAAGGCATTCATACAACTTTGTAGTACGTTTCTCTGAAACGTATAACTTTGTACCACTCGCGATTTTATCGATCAGGCCTTTGCTCACCCCCATCTCGAGCGCCAGTTGCCGGCGAGTGGGCGTGGCTTTGCGGATCTTTTCGACCTGGATGATGCGCTCGAACATCTCGGGGGTGATCTTGCGGCTCATGCGCTCACCCTTGCGCCGAACGTGCGATAGACATCCTCGTTGTCGCGCCACACTGCGAGCTCGGCTCCGTGCAACTTGCACCAACTGAGGAATTGCTTCTGCAGCGGGGTGTATTCATCCGCCGTGCCTTCGCGCTCCGGGAGTTTGATTTCAATCGGGAGCCATTTGCCGCGGGCCCACAGCCAGCCATCGAGCGGCGGTCCGGGTCGGAACTTCCCACCCAGTCGCTCGGCCACTTCCACCAGGGCGTCTTCGTTCGCATCCCGGTGCACGTCGGCGAGTCGGTGACGGCGTTGAGGCTTCATATACCGCTCCCCAACGCATGCGCCTCACAATGGGCCTGCGCGATGGTTATATCCCCGCTGTATCCGAGCAGCTTTTTGGCATGCCAGGCCCAATACATTGGCTTGCCATCGGGGTGCGTCTTCCTGACCACATACTCGGTACCCGCAGCAGTCTGATAGCCAGTGTCGTTCTCCTGACGCACGGGTGTGTTCCAAGTGAGCGCGCCCTTCCCGCCCGTGCGCTGCTTCAGCCGATCCATCATCTGTTGGTGGCTGTGGATGGTCGGAGTGCGGTCGAAATAGCCTTTCGGGGTACTCACTTTTTGACCACATGGTATTTTATGCGCATGAATCTTGCTTCCCCGGCTCCCATGACTGCGCTGTTGCAACTGATCCTGGCCCACCCAGAGCGGTTCGTTCGATCCGAGATCCCATGTTGCCTGCAGGGAATTTGGGAGCTTCAGCTCGAATCGAACGCAGGTGGTCACGTTGCCATCGAGCTAACTTTGGTATGACCCGGAGCTTCTGGCTATCGCCAGATTGCCCTGCTTTTTTACGGTTGAGCCTGCTTCTCGGCGCTGGTGTTATATCAGGCTTCCATGCCCAACCGAGCTTGGTTCCGCGGTTCATTCGAGCCTCTACTCCTCACCCCATGCTGGAGGTGGATCAGGAAACAAGAGCCCCCCTAACCCCCATTTCTGGAGATTATGTTTTGGCATGCCGTATGGAGCCATCGAGGTTTCCATTCAGCTCGGGGCGTTCTTTCACGTACCGCCCCGACTTAACCCAACCACTACAAAGTGATACGCTGCGAGCCGTCTGCACTTAAGAGACGGCAACGATTCACATCGAAGCGGATCCGGAACTTGCACCCGGCTGATACGCGGCAGATTGAGTCCATGCCGAAGGACCGAAGCCCGAAGCGATGAACTTTGGGCTTTTTCATTTGATGAAGTGACAGCACACCAGCGCCCAGAAGATCGCCAGTGCTGCTAACAGGCTGCGCCACGTGCGAGCGCGGAACTGACGATCACTGAGCGTGATGACGTGCATCAGCAGTGCTCTGGGCGCCCGCCCCTCTCGCGATACACTGGAGCTGCTACACCACCAGCTCTCACGAGAGGAACGGACATGACCGAAGTAAAGCCCAAATTCATTGATGACCTCGCTGTTCAGGAGGTCTATGCCGAGACAGTGCAGACACTATTCGGTGCACCAGGGATGATGCGAATTCAGCTATGCGTAAACAGATGGACACTGGAGGTCCCGATCTCTGTTGATCGGATTGTCCCGGTTGCTCGGTTCGCCATATCCCACGATTTAGCGAGAATCCTTCGAGACCAGCTGACGAATTGCCTTGCGCTTGTTGAAAAGCAGGACCAATTGGTGCAGGCGCCTGCTGCATCCCCAATGAAGAATTGAGTCGCCTCAGCAATTCGTCGGAATAAGCGTTCAAATAAGGGCTAGCGGCTGGCTGTTGTTCCATTAGCCGGCTCTCGCTTCAGCAAGCCGCTTTCGCTTTAAGGATGTTCGCGGTGGTCGACCTCGGCGTTTCATCGGAGCATTGAAGGCAACAATGTCCGCCAACGTCAGTGGATGCCCTTTCCTGATTGCTGCATCAATGACTGATTGCCAGGACTCCTGAGGGATTCGCCCGAACTTCCCCCACTTACGAACTGTGTCCGGCTTCACATCGATGTCTGCGGCGAGTGCCGTAAATGTCGGCCAGATACCAAATATGTCGTGACGAACTTGCATCCCACCGTTGTATAGCGGAATACTTTTCCAGTCAATAGGCGGAAAACGTGTCCAGTGACAGGAAATTTAATCCCGATACCGTTGAGAGGAATGCCAAAGCATCCTCATCGCGGCGCATTGGGAAGCCCGGGACGAAAGTCTGGGAAGGTCCCCCCGGCCCGTAGCGCCTTTCGCCTGGAGCTCGCCATCCGTGTGCGCGCAGCTCGAGAGTCCTTGGGATTAACTCAGGCTGAGATGTGTACGCGGCTCTCCCTCGCGGTGGGATACGAGATCAAAGCGGACGACTACCGCAAATATGAAGGCGGGGCCAAGCCGTCCTTCATGCCCCACGATCTGCTGTTCCATTTCGCTGAAATCACCGGGAAGACTGTCGGGACCCTCTTGGCTCCTCTCCCTTTTCGAGATCCCTCCTCCGAGCGAGCCCAGCCGGCCCGACCCCGCAACTCTCGGACGGGGACATACTAAGGATTCTGGGCGAAACGCCCTAGATATCTCACCTTAGGTTCGAAATCCGCTAACTACGCTTGTCCGCATTGCGGACACGGGCGCATTTCATTGTGCGCCGCACTATCGCGCGCTCCTCAATCGGAAAACTATTCCTTGACATGAGGAAAACTATTCCGGTAGTCTTTCCCCATGAACTCGGCCATCGCCCAACTGATCTTCGAGTCCTCTAGCGGGGCAGCAGTGGCGCGGGTTCATCACACTAGGGAGAGCTCAATGACCGCAGCTGAATTCAAGATCCTCCAGGAGCGCTGGGCGCAAGTTCTCGCCCGCCCCATCCTTCACGGTTCACATACGAGCGAACAGGAGCAGGAAGATCGCGAGTGGTGCGTGATGGAGGCGACTGCCTATGTCGCAGGTCTGCCCTGGTCGGATCATCCAGTCTGTACCTGTCCAACATTGACTGAATTCATGATCAGTTGGAATGACAGTCTTCCCACAGATGCAGACCGTGAACGGTTGTTAAAGCCGCTGATCCCGAAGTTGGTCGGCACGCGCGGCAGCGCCAAACTTGCCGAACGCCGCTCCTATATGGCACTCGATTGGCTCATTCGCATGCATACGCCGAAGTGGCTGGAGTTGGTTCCTGCTCTGCC
>Ga0179596_10000546_pt1 | contig 10234 bp, 12 predicted proteins | sample CZODoug1_1_08_16_FD_155494 | JGI IMG/M metagenome (GOLD analysis project Ga0179596, IMG submission 155494) | Vadose zone soil fungal communities from Angelo Coast Range Reserve, California, USA - CZODoug1_1_08_16fungal (Illumina Assembly) | ecosystem: Environmental > Terrestrial > Soil > Vadose...
CCAATCAACGCGAGGGCGATCCTGGGGACGCCACGAAGCCGGAGGGCGACGGCACCGCGGCGCCGGTCGTCGGCGCAACGGCTCAGGAAACCACGAGAAGCGCCACAGCTACGGACAATGCCGCACGGCCAGGTCGGCACAGTCATACCGCGCTGCCCACCGGTGGGGCGGCACGTCCGCATCCGGGAAGTTTCGGGTGGCCGCTGCAGCCACGGCCGCGGATCATGCGACGGTTCGACAAGCCCGCGCACGACTGGCTGCCCGGACATCGAGGGGTCGATCTCGGCGGCGTTGCGGGACAGCCGGTCCTGGCGTCCGGGGACGGCGTGGTGGTGTTCGCGGGCGAGGTGGCCGGAAAACCGGTGGTGTCGATCGATCATCCCGGCGGGCTGCGCACCACGTATGAGCCGGTGCGGGCTTCGGTTCCGGTGGGGCGCAGGGTGATTCGCGGCGAGACACTCGGTGCGCTGGAGCCCGGGCATCCCGGCTGCGCCACACCCTGTCTGCACTGGGGGCTGCGGCGCGGGCGGGAGTATCTCGATCCGCTCGGCCTGATCCACCTCGCGCCGTTGCGGCTCAAACCGGCGCGACCCGACGGATGAGGCCGCGATCCCTATAGCGCGCAGGGTGAAGCGCGGCGAAGTACCCGGCGTGCCCGGAGTCAGCGTACGCCGACTGTGTCGTACCCCTGCCCGTACGAGGGCCGCCGCGCGGGCGGGAGTATCTCGATCCGCTCGGCTTTGATCCACGCCACACCGTTGCGACCCGGGCCGGCGGCCGGATGGATGGCGCCGCGCCCATCGTGCCGCCCCGCCCGCCGCGGCGAACACTCCGAGCGCGGTGAGCGCCGCGACAGCGACATCGCGGACGACCACTCCTGCGCATGCAACCAGTGGTCCGCGCACACAAGGGTTGGTCGTCCACCCGGTCACGATCCCATCGACGCGACCGGCTCGGTTCGGCGCCTGCTGGTCCGGTTCGGTTGAACACGGGCCGGGATGACGATCGAACTAGCGGCGTGCGCCGACCGATTCGCCCTCGCGCTCGGCCAGGTCGCGCTTCCACTGACGGAAGGTCTCCTCGGTGCGGCCGCGGCGCCAGTAGCCCGAGATCGAGGCGCGGTCCGCCGGGACGTTGCGCTCCTTGCGGATATAGGGGCGCAGGTCGTGCATGACGGCCTGGGCCTCGCCATGGATGAAGACATGGACCTGTCCCTCGCGCCACGGTTCCGCGCGCACGGCCTCGGCCAGCGCGAGTCCGGGCTCACGGTCGCCGCGGTGCACCCAGGTGAGTTCCACACCCGCGGGCCGGGAGAAGTCCAATTCGTCTGCGGGACCGGCAACCTCGACGAAGACCCGGCCCACCGCCGGTGCGGGCAACGCGGCACAGGCGGCCGAGATGGCAGGCAGCGCCGATTCGTCACCGGCCAGCAGGTGCCAGTCGGCGTCGGGACTGGGGGCGTAGGCGCCGCCGGGGCCCGAGAGCTCCAGCGGATCGCCCGGCTGCGCGGCGTCGGCCCAGGGACCTGCGGCGCCCTCGTCACCGTGATAGACGAAGTCGATGGCGATCTGCTCCAGTTCCTGATCGATCGAGCGGACCGTATAGGTGCGCGTGGTATCGCCGTCCGGGCCGGGAATCTGCAGCTTGACGTAGGCATCGGTACAGCCGTTGGGCTGGAATGCCGCGAACCCGGGGCCGCCCAGATGGACCCGGATCAGGTGATCGGTCAGGCGTTCGGTGCGCCGGACCACGAAGGACAAACGAGTGCGAGCCAAAAGACACCTCCATATTAGGATTACCTAACAGACAATAGCATGAAGTATCGCCGATAGCTCGCGATATGTCATTGAATGATCGGTGCTGACAACCCGCGAGCGCCCTGAGGTTGACACGGAACCACCTCCGGCAGGGTCGAGCGACCCGCGAGTGAGCGAGGATGGACGCATGCCGCATCGACCGGACGACCCACCTTTCACCTATTCCGAAACCGGCTGCACGAACGGGGAATTCCCACCCGGCTATCACCATTTCCGCGTGCGGCGGCCGATCGGTGCGGGCCGGGCGCTGTTCGACTCGGCCGCCGAACAGATCCTGACGTATCGCATGCAGCGCGGGACCGGCATCTTCGGCTCCGCGACCACCCCGGTCGCAGCCCCGGGCACTGCGCTGACCGTCCGCTTGGGCATTGGTCCGGCCGCGATCGCCGCGCCCTGCCGCGTCGTCTACGTGCTGGACGAGCCGGACCGTCGCGGCTTCGCCTACGGCACCCTGCCCGGTCACCCCGAGATCGGCGAGGAGCTATTCGCCGTGGAGTACGACGAGACCACGGACACCGTCTACGGCCTCATCGCCGCCTTCTCCCGCCCCGGCGCCTGGTACGCACGCCTCGGCGGCCCCGTAACCCGTCTGCTGCAGCACTACTTCGCCGGGAAGTACATCGACGCCATCCGTCCGAGCTGACCAGCACTCACGGCTCACCGCTCACCGCTCACGGCTCACGGCTCACGGCTCACGGCTCACGGCGATGTTCGGCTGCACGGCGGCTTCGGCAAGCAAGTCATCGGCGTGTTCAGCCTTGCCCAACTGCTCACATTCTGGTTCGGCCGAATGCCTTCCGGCGATCTCGGCGTGGACAACGCGCTCGGTGGCGCCTCCGTCAGGCGCGGGGGTGGGCCTGATCGTGGACCTTCTTGAGGCGCTCGATGGAGACGTGGGTGTAGAGCTGCGTGGTCGCCATGCTGGCGTGGCCGAGCAGTTCCTGCACGATGCGCAGGTCGGCCCCGCCCTCGAGCAGGTGGGTCGCCGCGGTATGGCGCAGCCCGTGCGGCCCCATGTCCGGAGCGCCGGGAATCGCCGAGACCACCTCGTGCACAACGGTTCTGGCCTGACGCTGGTCGAGCCGACGGCCGCGGCGGCCGAGCAGCAGTGCCCGCCCGGACTCGGCGTTGGCGAAGTCCGGGCGGCCCGATCGCAGCCAGGCGCGCAGCGCCTCGTCGGCCGGCACCCCGAATGGGACCGCGCGTTCCTTGTTGCCCTTGCCGAGCACCCGGATCAGGCGCCGCTCGGAGTCGATGTCGTCGATGTCCAGCCCGCACAGCTCGCTCACCCGGATCCCCGTGGCATACAGCAGCTCCACGATCAGTCGATCACGCAGCGCGATCGGGTCCTGTTGCGCCGCACCGGATTGCGCCGCATCCATGGCAGCCGCGGCCTGCTCGCGCCCCAGCACTGCGGGTAGCACCCGATGCGCCCGCGCCGACCCCAGGCGCGGCCCCGGATCGATGGTCAGCCGCCCGGTGTGGGTGAGCCATGCGGTAAACGTGCGGGCCGCCGAGGCCCGGCGCGCCATCGTCGTGCGCGCGGCCCCCGATCCGGACTGCTCCGCCAACCAGGACCGCAGCAGCGCCAGATCGATCTCGCCCACCCCGGAATCCGCTGCCCGAGAAGTTAAATGCATCAGCAGCGAGCGCGCATCGGTCACATAGGCCCGCGCGGTATGCGCCGACCGATTCCGCCCGAGCCGCAGATGCCGCCCGAACTCCTCGAGCAGAGCCTCCAGATCCTCGGGCAACGCGTCCATGCCTCTACGGTCACCGACCCGGCCGCCCCAGGCAAGCGCCCGCGCCGAAATGCGCACGGAATCCGTTGCGGTTTCCCCTCAGCCAGCCGCCAGTTGCCACGCACCGATGAGTTCGCCCACTACTCAGGCGACAGGCCCACTATGGGCATGGGCAGCGCGAGGAGGCGCTTACCACGCCGATCGACCGATATGCGGCTATGAGAGGACGTTTCGTGGGCACGCCTCGCTGACATGTGGTGTTTCGAGCTGGCACTGGCGTTGATGGTTAGCCATTGGCTAGGTGGAGGCGTTCGGCTGCCTGCTCTCGGACGGCATCACAGCACGCCGAGGGATCGCCGTATAGGGTCTCCCAGCGGGCGTTGTGCACCGCCGGCCACAGGCTCGCCGCCCACGCGATCTGTTGCTCGTGCGCGGTGAATCGGCGTTCCCTCAGATTCTGATAGGCCGTCAGGAACGCGGCGGAACTCTCGATCGGGGCCAAGGTCGGCTGTGAGGTGCTGGGGAACGCTCCACATGCCGCACCTACCAGTGCCGCCTCCGGCTGCCACGCCAGGCCGTCCCAGTCGTGCACGACCCACACGTCACCGTCGCGCCAGCGGAGATTCTGCGCTTCGAAATCGGCATGGCCCAGCACGTTTGGCAAGTCGGCGGCCAGCAGCCGCTTGCGGGCCCGCTCGGCCGTGTCGACGACGTACTCGGGCAGGCCGCTCTGGTCCCGCTCGCCGCTCTGGTCCCGCTCATCGATGGACCCGATCGCCGGCCACAATCCGGAATCGGTGTGGTCCCAACGCACCCAGCGGGGATTCGGCAGCGGTGATGCGACGGTCACGTCGGCGAGTTCGGCCATCAGCCGGGCGAACACCGCCGCGTACCGCACGGCGACCTCCGGCGAGTCGCCGCGCAACAGGTCGCCACCGTGCCGATATTCCTCCGCGTGGACGGTCAGCGCCCCGACGCCGACCGCGGGCGTGAGCGGCCGGGCGCACGGAAATCCCCGTTCCGCCAATTGGGCTTGCGCGGTGAGGCACGATGCGGCGCGGCCGTCGTTCTCCCGTGCTTTCACCACGACGTCGCGCCCACCGGCCAACCGCAGCCCGAACACGGCCGATATCGACTGCCGCTCGAACAGGACGCCGACCGGCTCGTCCCTCAACTGGTTCGTACACCATGTCGGCAACCAGTCCGGCAGATCATCCAACGGCACGACAGTCATCACGTCGGCATTCTCGCGGCCAGCCGGGGTTGCCCCGGACTGGTGAGTTCGCCGACGGCCTGTCGGCGGCCCGCCATGGCCATCAGCAGTGCCTCACCGGGGCCGCGGACCTCCGGCCCCTTGCCGAACGCCCAGTCGAGGTCGGTGGCCTGGAGGCGGAGGCCTCGGATCCGCGATCGGGCGCGCAGTCCGGCGCAGGCCATATCCATCAACGTCGTCGGCGGCTGCTGTTGCCCCTGGTCAGGCATGCGCTTCGGCAGCCGTGGCGAATATCTGCAGCACGGTGCTCCAGCCACCGCCCTGCTCGACGAGCATGTCGCGCATGGCCTGACCGCCGACCAGCCGGTCCAGGTGGCGGTGTTCGAGGTCGACGCGGGTGCCGCCGACGGATTCGTCGGCGGTGAACCGGATCTCGATCTCGCTGGCGCGAGCGGGGTCCGGGTCGAACTGCCACTGGCCGTTGATCTGCCAGGTCAGCACCAGGCGTGCGGGAGGCTCCCAGACCAGGACGCGACCCCAGTCGCATTCGCTGCCGTCCTCGCCCCGCTCGTACCAGCGCCCGCCGACCTCGGGCTCGATAATCGTGTCCGCCATATCGGCCTGACCGATGTGATAGGCCGACGGCCACCAGCGGCCGATCGATGCGGTGAAAAACTCGAACGCCCTGTCCGGCGACATCGCCACGGTCGCGGTGCCGTGCAGCGCCGGAATGGTCGGTGCATTCATGGTTGCTCCTGTTCGTCGGCGGCCGCCTCGGCGGCCTTCTGAAAACTTGTCAACGCGTCGTCCCAAATGCGCTGAAAATACGCCTGCATTGCGGCGACGCCGTCCGGATTGATCCGATAGATCCGTCGCGTGCCCTGCGCCGTGGCCACCACGAAACCGCCGTCCCTGAGCACCTTCAGGTGCTGCGACACCGCCTGCCGGGTGATGGGCAGCCGCTCGGCGAGCTCCCCCACCGACGACGGCCGACGCGCGAGCAGCTCGAAAATCGCCTGCCGCGTCGGATCACCCAGAATGGCCAGATCGGCATCTCTGAAAGCACCCACGTTCGTAAGTCTTTGCTTTCATATAGAGTTCCGCAAGTGGCCGCGCTACGGCCCGGCGCGTGACGCCGTCCTGAACCAGCCGGAGTGGTCCGAGCCGACCAGGCCCGCGAGGTCGAGGGCCGAGAGCACCGCGCGCACGCTCGCCGGTTCCAGGTCGCACTGCTGGGCCAACTCCATCGGCAGGCGGGAGCCGACCGCGGGCAACGCCGCGTAGACCAGCGCCTCGACGCCGGAGAGCGAGTCCTCCGGAGTCGCGCGCGAATCGCCGGGCAGCGACAGGCGGAGCGGACCGGCCTCGTCGATGATCTCCTCGGCGCGGCTCACCAGCAGCGCCTCCCCCTCGCGGATCATGCGATGACAGCCGACCGAGGTCGACGAGGTGACCGGTCCGGGCACCGCCAGCGCCGGACGGCCCAGGCGGCGAGCCCATTTCACGGTGTTGCGCGCGCCGCTGCGCAGCCCCGCCTCGACGACCAGTACGCCGTCGGCGAGTGCGGCGATGAGCCGATTGCGGGCCAGAAAGTGCTCCTTGCGGGCGGCCACCCCGGGCGGATATTCGCTGAGGACGAGCCCGACCTCGGCGATCTCGGCCAGCAGCCGCGCATGCGCGGCCGGATAGGGCCGGTCGACGCCACAGGCCAGCACCGCGATCGTCGGCGCACCGACAGCCAGCGCGGCGCGATGGGCGGCACCGTCGATGCCGAAGGCCGCGCCCGAGACGATCGCCCACCCACGCGCCGCCAGGTCGCCCGTGATCTGCCCGGTCACCAACTCGCCGTAGCCGCTGCTGCATCGCGAGCCCACCACCGCCAGAGCCTGCTCGCTGGCGCCCAGCAGCGACAGCGGCCCCCGCACCCACAGCACCAGCGGCACTGCGGCGTCCTGGTCGCGCCCCGGATCCAGCTGGCTCAGCCCGAGCAGGCGCCACGCGGGCCACTCCGGATCGTCCGGAGTCACCACCCGGCCGCCCAGACCGGCCATGATATCCAGATCTCTTTCGGCACAGTCGATTCCGCGACGCCGCTCGGTCGGCCCGCGCAGCGACCCGGGCAGATCGCACTCCCGGACCGCCCGCGCCGCCTCCACGATCCCGACCTGCTCGATCAATGCCGACAGCGCCGCACACGGCCCCTGCACGACCCGCGACAGATACACCCACGCCAGCAGCCGCTCATCCTCCACGGACGGCAGGAATACCGTCCCCGAAGACTTCGCAAGCCCAGTACACAGCGAGCCACCGGATCCCATCCGACGGCCATCGCTGCCGTCGAGCGGTACCACCTCCTTATGCATCGCCACCCCGCCTCTGCCGGGCGGTACCGCGCCATGCTCGGCTGTGTCCATCGTTCGCTCGCTGCTCTCGCTCATGCCTCCGCTGCGCTCCGGCACGAGCGAGAGCTCGGCTGTGTCCGTTGATCGCTCGCTGCGCTCGCTCATGCCTCCGCTTCGCTCCGGCACGAGCGAGAACTCGGCTGCCTCTACCGTTCCCTCGCTGCGCTCACTCATGCCGCACCTCGCTGACGGAAGTTCAGCGCCTGCATGACGTCCTGGGTGTTCGGCACCTCTCCCCCGCGCAGATCGCAGATCGTCCAGGCGACGCGGATGGCGCGGTCCGCGCCGCGGGCGGACATCCGGCCCAGCCGCAGGGCGTTCTCCACCGGGGCCAGCGCCTCGGCCGGCAGCCGGAACCGTTGGCGCAGGGCGTGTCCGGGCACCTCGGCGTTCGTCCGCCAGCCGTATTCCTGCCAGCGCTCGGCCGCCGCCCGGCGCGCCAGCTCGACCCGCCCGCGGACCACCGCGCTGCTCTCGGCCGCCGTGGAGGCGAACGCGCCGGCCGCGTGGCCGTGCATCTGGCACCAGATATCGATGCGATCCATCAGCGGCCCGGATAGTTTGCCCAGGTAGCGGCGCCGGGCCAGCGGCGCGCAGATGCAGTCGACATCGCGGGCGGGCGCGCACGGGCAGGGGTTGGCGGCCAGGATCAGCTGGAAGCGTGCCGGATACCGAGCCACGCCATCGCGGCGGGCGATGCGAATCTCACCCTCCTCCAACGGGGTTCGCAAGCTTTCCAAAACCTTGGCGCCGATCTCCGCGCACTCGTCGAGGAACAACACCCCGCGATGCGCGCAGCTCACCGCCCCCGGACGCGCCGAACCTGATCCGCCGCCAACCATCGCAGTCACCGATGTCGAATGATGCGGGGCGACGAATGGCGGGACGGTAATCAGCGGATGGTCGTCCGACAGGGTGCCCGCCACCGAGTGGATCGCGGTGACCTCCAGCGCCTCCCGTTCGGTCAGGGGCGGCAGCAGACCTGGTAGCCGTTGCGCCAGCATGGTTTTACCGATCCCGGGTGGCCCGGTGAGCAGCACGTGGTGACCACCGGCCGCGGCCACCTCGAGCGCCCAGCGTGCCTCGTCCTGCCCGACCACCTCGTTGAGATCGCCACCAACGAACTCGTCGGGGAGCAGGGCGCTATCAGGTGTTCGCAGCTGCCCTTCTCCGCGCAACCACTCGATGAGCTCGCGCAGGGTCGCCGCCCCGAGCACCGCGATCCCGTCGACCAGCCCGGCCTCCGTCAGTGTGGATTCGGGTACCACCACCGTCGTGCGGCCCGCACCACGCGCGGCCATAACGGCGGGCAGCACCCCGCGAGCCCGCCGCACCCGCCCATCGAGCGCCAACTCGCCGAGCAACACCGTGCCCTCGAGACGCACCGAAGGAATCGCATTGCCCGCATCCAAGACCGCCGCGGCCAGCGCCAGATCGTAGACGCTGCCGACCTTGGGGAGCGTCGCTGGCGACAGTGCCAGGATGACTCGCCCATCCGGCCATTTCTCGCCAGAATTCTGCACTGCCGCGCGCACCCTGTCTCGCGATTCTTGCAAAGCGATGTCCGGCAGACCGACCAGATGCACCGACGGCAGGCCCTGCCCGATATCCGCCTCGATCTCGACCAGCTGCCCGTCCACGCCGGTCACCGCCACCGAAAAGGCCCTGCCCAGCGCCATCAGAACACCGCCTTCAGGTGCTCGAGAACCGGCTCCCGCGCGGGCGCCAGCAGCACCGACACCACATCGAAGCGGATGTGCCGCCACGGCCCGGTCTGCTCGTTGAGCCACAGCAGCGCCAGCCTGCGGATGCGCTGTTGCTTGGTGAAGGTCACCGCCTCGGCCGGAGTGCCGAAGCCGAGTCCGGAACGAGTCTTCACCTCGACGAAGGCTGTCATCTCCGCATCGCGGACGATCAGATCCAGTTCGCCGTAGCGGCAGCGCCAATTCCGTTCGACGATCTCCATCCCGGCCGCCCGCAGATACTCCGCGGCCAGCTCTTCCCCTTGTGCGCCGAGCGCCAGATTATGTGCCACCCGGCCAGCATCGCGCGGCCGCTCGACCACTCGATCCCGGCGACCTGGGGATATGGAAAGTCTGTGGATAACCCTGCGGCTGTGGACAACTCGCCGTGGGCGACACGCTACTCGGGCAGTCGCAGATCCGTTTTCTCCAGCTCCTCGATGTTCACGTCCTTGAAGGTGATGACGCGAACATGTTTGACGAAGCGGGCCGGACGATACATGTCCCACACCCAGGCATCGGACATGCGCACTTCGAAGTAGACCTCACCGTCGGCGTTCTGCGGCCGCAGTTCGACGGAATTGGCCAGGTAGAAGCGGCGTTCGGTCTCCACCACGTACGAGAACTGACCGACGATGTCCTTATACTCCCGGTACAGCGAGAGCTCCATCTCGGTTTCGTATTTCTCGAGGTCCTCAGCACTCATCTGGTGGAAAGTCCTCCCTCTCGCCAATCGTGTGCAGATATCATTGCGCATGCGCGCGGCGCGGGACCACTCGCCTCACCCCGGGCAACTCCGGCTCGGCCGACGCGGCGTCGACGGCCTCGGTCAGGCGCACGTTGCGCCAGCTCCGGCGATGCTCACTGCTGGGCCCCAGGCGATTCAGGGCCGCCATGTGATCGGGCGTGTTGTAACCCTTGTGCGCGGCGAATCCGTAATCGGGCAGCCGCCGATCGAGTTCGACCATCATCCGGTCCCGGGTGACCTTGGCCAGGATGCTGGCCGCGGCGATACATGCCGCACTCGCATCCCCGCCGATCACCGGCAGCGAGGGCACCGCGATGCCTGGCACCTTGAATCCGTCTGTCAGCACGTAGCCCGGACGCTGGTGCAGGCCGGCGACCGCGCGTCGCATGCCCTCGATATTGGCGACGTGGATGCCGATGGCGTCGATCTCCCAGGCCGGGATCACGACCACCCGGTAGGCCAACGCGCGCCGCTGGATGATCGGAAACAGCTGCTCGCGGGTTGCCTCCGACAGCTTCTTGGAGTCGTCGAGCCCGGCGAGCGACTCGTAGGCCTTGGGCGCCAGCAGGC
>Ga0179596_10000547_pt1 | contig 10196 bp, 8 predicted proteins | sample CZODoug1_1_08_16_FD_155494 | JGI IMG/M metagenome (GOLD analysis project Ga0179596, IMG submission 155494) | Vadose zone soil fungal communities from Angelo Coast Range Reserve, California, USA - CZODoug1_1_08_16fungal (Illumina Assembly) | ecosystem: Environmental > Terrestrial > Soil > Vadose...
TGTGTGCTGACGCTCACCGAGAAGAACACTTTGATTGTTCTCCCACCAGAGTGCCTCTTCTGCTTCACTCTTGAACTGAGGAGTCTCCAGAGTTTTCGCCACTTTCTACCTCCTTCTTGTCCGCATAGAACTTACGCGCCTGACGATCTGCTGGAAATGCCGTCACGACACGGTTCATTCCCCCGCGAATTGTGACTACGACGAAGAGAATGCGACCAGCCAGAGTCTCTCCGAGGTGCAGCATCCGCTCTTCGCTATCACGCAGTTGCCGCTCGATATCGAGCGGGTCGTTCTCGATTACTTGTTCAGCTTCTTCCGTGGTAATGCCATGCCTTGCGATATGGGCGACATTCGCTGAATCCCAAAGAAACATTGATACGACGTCCTTTTTTCACCAGCGCACCGGGAATTGATTGGGAGATTTCTCATAGGCGTAATGCTCTTGATTCTTGATATCGATACGAATGTTTTTGAGATTTGAGTGTTTATGTCCTAGCCAATTTGTAGCTATTTTGTAGCTACAAGTCAAGCGGCTGTTTTAGCGCTTCAAACTCTTCCCCACGCTCTCGAGCATCAGCGTCATGAACGAAAGCCCGCGCCGCGAGTCCTCGCTCATCGCCCTCTTCACGATTCCCCAGATGCCTGGCGGCTTTACCTCGCGCTCATGTTCCTTTCCGGCGGCGGTTATAGCCTTTACCAGTCCATCCAATATCTCCGGATCGACGGCCATCAGTACCTCGACCAGTGCGATGCCGTTGCGAATCGCTGCTACGCCTTCGGGCCCCTTAGCTGCTTCGGCCAGCTTGCCAAGGATTGTGTTCTTGGCCGTCACCAGACCGTGCGCGGTGTCGAGCAGCCCCTGGTCGTACGCCGCCTGCAAGATATCCCAGGCCACCAGCAACGCCTCCGCGTGCTCCGCTGGCGCGGCTTCCAGACGCCGTTGCAGATTGATCTTTGCATTGGCCGCCTTCGGTTGAAACGCTATCGGATTCGCCAAGCCACACCTCTTCCCTCTAAACCGTCTTGATCTGTACCAACTCGTCCGCGCGCCGAGTACCGGGCACAGTGTAGTCCGGCCGCTCCCACTTCTGGCTCACGTCAACGCCCATCTGCGGCGTGCGCTTGCCGTTGCGGAAGTTGCCGCGTGGCAGCGGGCTGGCGCCATCTTCATCGAGCACCACCATCTCCACCGAGATCTCCTTGTAGGCCGGAGTGTTCGTCGCCCGATCCAGATGGCTTCCGGTTAGCTTGTTCACCGGCTCCAGCACGGAGTTCATCGGCATGTAGAGCTGGTTGCCCTGCACCCGGTCCGTCACCAACACCTGCACCTTTGCCTGTCCATACGGCGACCGCACGCGCACATATCGACCGCTCGTCAGGCCACGCTCCGCAGCCAGCTCCGGCGATACCTCGAGGAAGTTCTCGGGCGTCATCGCCTTAATTCCCGGAGACTGATAGGTCATCGCGCCCTGCTCAAAGTGCTCCAGCACGCGCCCGTTGTTCAGGTGCAGATCGAACGTTGCGTTGGTCTCCTCCGACGAAGGAATGTACTCGATGGGGTAGAACTTCGCCTTCTTATCCAGGAAGGGGAAGCCATCCAGGAACAGCAGCGGCGTATCGGTCCCGTCCTTCGCGACTGGCCACTGTAGCGTCTTATAGCCTTCCAGCCGCTCGTAGTTCACGCCTGCGAACAGCGGTGTCAGACGAGCCACCTCGTCCATGATCTCCGACGGATGTGTGTACTTCCACCCTGCACCCAGAGCGTTCGCGATCGACTGAATGATCTCCCAATCCGGCTTCGAATTCCCCAGCGGATCGAGCGCCCGGTAGAGCCTCTGAATCCGGCGCTCCGTGCTGGTAAACGTCCCCTCTTTTTCAAGCGAAGGGCTGGCCGGCAGCACGAGGTTCGCATACTGCGCGGTCTGCGAGAACATCACATCCTGCACGATGAGGAACTCGAGCTTCTTCAGCGCATCGCCCACGTGGTTCGCGTTGGCGTCGGAGGTGATGGTGTCCTCGCCTTTGAGGTACAGGAGCTTCAGCTTGCCCTGGTGGATGGCCTCGATCATGCCGTGATTGTCGAGCCCCTTGACGGTCGGCAGCGTCATGCCCCAGGCCGCCTCGAACTTACCACGCACGTCCGGATCGTCGACCAACTGATACCCCGGAAACAGATTCGGCATGGAGCCAAAGTCGCTCGCGCCCTGCACGTTGTTGTGGCCGCGCAGTGGATACGCGCCCGCGCCGGGCTTCATGTAGTTGCCCGTCAGCAGCAGCAGGTTCGAGATGGAGGTCGACGTGTCCGACCCGCCGCAGTGCTGCGTTACGCCCATCGCCCACAGCACGCACACTCCCTTCGCGTTCGCGATCTCCAGCGCCAGCGTCTCCAGCACCTCGACGGTCAGCCCTGTGATGGAAGAAGCATGCTCCAGCGTGTAGAGCTCCACCGACTTCTTGTACTCGTCAAAGTGATTCACCCACTGCGCGACAAACTCCTTCGCGTGGAGGTTGTGATCGAGGATGTACTTCGCGACCGCCATAAGCCAGACTGCATCGGTCGAAGGATTCGGGCGGATGAACAGGTCCGCCCGCTCCGCCATCTCGTGCTTTCGCAGGTCGGCGACGATCAGCCTCTGCCCCCGATGCTTATGCGAGCGCTTCACCCGCGTCGCCAGCACGGGGTGCGACTCTGCCGTGTTCGAACCGATAATCAGCACCAGCCCAGCCTTCTCGATATCCGCGATCGAACCTGTATCCCCGCCGTACTTCACGGTGCGCGAGAGCCCCATCGTTGCGGGCGTCTGGCAGTAGCGGCTACAGTTGTCGATGTTGTTGGTCCCCACCACCGCCCGCGCCAGCTTCTGCATCAGATAGCTCTCTTCGTTCGTACACTTCGACGACGCGATAAACGCCAGAGCGTCCGGCCCATGCTCGGCCTTTACGGCGTTGAACTTCTCCGCGATGACCTCGAGAGCCTTCTCCCAGGTGATCTCAACGAAGGTATCGCCCTGCCGCAGCAGAGGCGAGGTCAGCCGCTTCGGCGAGTTGATAAAGTCCCACGCAAACTTGCCCTTCACGCACGTCGAGATTCCGTTCGCCGGGCCATGTCCCGGCTCAATCTTCAGGATGTGCCGGTCCTTCGTCCAGACATCGAAGCTGCAACCGACGCCGCAGTATGTGCATACGGTCTTGGTCTTCTTCACCCGCGCATGACGCATCTCGGCCTCTACCTCGGAGACCTGAAGGATTGGCCCATAGCCCATGCTCGGCTCGATCTCCTTCACGACTTCGATCATGTCGTCGAGTACCTTGGCGGGCGTATTCGTCAGATACCCGGCCTTGCCCAGCATCGTCTTCTCCATCAGCGCATTGCATGGGCAGACCGTGACGCAGTGCCCGCAGCTCACGCAGCTCGACCCATCGATGTGGGTGCCACCATCCCACAACACCCGAGGATGCGCGCTCGACCAATCGATCGTCAGGGTCTCGTTCACCTGCACGTTCTGGCAGGCCTCCACGCAGCGGCCGCACAGGATGCACTGGCCCGGGTCGTACCGGTAAAACGCGTTCGAGTGATCCTGCGGATACGGCTTATGTTGAAACGGGCGAGCCTGGTGCTGCACGTTCAGCTCGGCGGTCGTGTTGTGCACGGTACAGTTCTGGTTGTTGTTGTCGCAGACGGTGCAGTAGAGCTCATGGTTGACCAGAATCCGGTCGAACGCCTCTCGCTGGGCCGCGTCGACCTTGTAGCCCTCGGTCGACACGGTCATCTCTGCCGTCACGTGCGTCGCACACGCCCGTACGAGCTGGCCGTTGACCTCCACCATGCAGGTATCGCAACTCTGGATCGGCCCCATCTGCTTCACATAGCAGACCTGCGGGACGGGTTTGGCCATTTCGCGATTCAGAGTGTCGATCAGCAGCTCTCCCGCATGTGCCTGGACGGCGCGCCCATTCACCAGCAGGGTCGTGTCGGGAGTGATATCCGCGAGCGTATTCAGCAGGGGACGCGTCGTCTCGGTCGTCATGCGCATAAGCATAGACCCAATCAGATGCCTGTAGGTAGACCCGCGTTACCTCATTGTCCTGCCGGACGAGCGCCCTGCGCGGGCGGCGGGCGTTCGCACGCCTTTTTACACCTTCGGGCAGCTCTCCCGTTGGTCGAGAACAAACTTCATTGCCGACCAACGGAAGGCCCACGCGAAGCTGTTACGAGTCACGAAGTGACCGCTGCCCGCGCAGGGCGCCCGTCCGGCAGGACAGGCTCTTACCTCGCCCCAAACCTCTCCCGCACCAGAGCAAGTCCCTGCTCCCGCGACCCAATCTGGCCTTCCAACTGCGCATCCTCCGCGAGCTCCAGCATCTCGCGGAACCGGGGCCCCGGCTTGTAGCCAGCCTCAATCAGGTCCCGCCCCGTCACGAACAGCACCGGTTGCAGCACCTCCACCAGAGCCTCTTCATACTCCCGCTTCGCGAACCGGTACATCTCCATCCGCCTATGCGCGGCCATGCAGTCCATCCAGTGCAGCGCCAGATGCTCGTCAAAGTGCGGCATCCGCAAAAACCGCAGAAGCGTCGACCGCTTCATCTTCGTCACATCGCCGAACCGCATATGGTTCCGCACCAGCGCCAGAATCTGCTCTGTGTCCTCGCCGGAAAAACGCAGCCGGGCCAGCATCACCTCCGCGATCCGTACCCCCACCTCCGCGTGCCCGTTGAACCGGATCCGGTCCCCTGGCCCCTGCGGCGGTTGGAACGTAGCAGGCTTGCCCACATCGTGCAGCAGCGCCCCCCACGCCAGCGTGGCCGAGCACCCAGCCTGCAGGTTCTCCAGCAACATCATCGTGTGGACCCACACATCGCCCTCCGGATGGAACTCCGGCGGCTGCTCCACGCCATGCATCTTCACAATCTCCGGCAGCACCTCCACCAGCAACCCGGCTTCGTCGAGCATCTCGAAGGCCGTGCGCGCCGCGCCCTCCGTCAGCATCCGGGTCAGCTCCTCGCGAATCCGCTCCAGGCTCACCACGCCGATCTCGCTGGCATGGTCCCGCATCGCCGCGAACGTTCCTGCCTCAATCGCAAACCCCAGACGGGCCGCGAACCGCACGCCCCTGAGCATCCTCAGCTTGTCTTCGGCGAATCGCAGCGCCGGGTCCCCGATGGCCCGCACCAGCCCTACGCGGAGGTCGTCCCTCCCGCCGACAAAGTCCAGTACAGCCCCCTCCAGATCTCCGTCGGCTTCGAACTTCAGCACATCGAGCAGCATTCCGTTGATCGTGAAGTCTCGCCGGACCACGTCTTCACGAGCATTAGTTGAAAACCGCACCGCATCCGGCCGACGCCCATCGCTGTACGCGCCATCGTGCCGGAAGGTAGCTACTTCGACCGCCGTGTCCTGCCCCGAGGCCTCCTCACACACCAGCACCACCCCAAAGTGCGCTCCGACCGGGAGCGTCTTGCGCCCCAGCCCCGCAAACACCTCCATCACCTGCTCCGGCGTAGCTGAGGTCGCCACGTCGTAGTCGTCCGGCACCCGCCCCAGTAGAAGGTCGCGCACGCATCCCCCGGCGAAGTAGGCCTCAAACCCAGCCTCCGCCAGAGCCCGAGCCACCCAGGCCGCCCGCCGAAACCCCGCCTCGTCCCGTACGCTCATCCCACCACTATAAAGACCGGGTGGCTACTCAGTTTCCATAGGGCCGACTCCCTGGAGACCAGCTGAGCCAGCGATGTAGTTCACTGGCCCAGCATGACATGCTCTCTTCGCCGAGCCGTAGACGGGTTCCCTTCGAAGCGCATCTCGGATTTGATATAGGACTGAATATGTCGTATTTTAGAAATATGGACTTACCTACGGTTGGCGGGGCTTCCTGAGCCTACTGCCAGCTAGCAACCCTCCCCCCGCAGATGTCTTTTGGCGAAGCGCTGCGAGGGGTCGGAGATCGACAACCCGAACGGCTGACGACTGCACGCGGGGTACAGTCATTCGACCGCAACCTTCAAGAAAGGCTCAGCATGACTGACCATGTTCCACCATCTCAGGAGAAGTGCGCACAATATTTCGCCTTCAGAACAACCATCCTCAAACGAATTTCTTACGTACTTTTTCTCATGGGTTTAGCTGTTCTGCCATCGCTTCCTGCCCATGCCGACGAGCCTATCTTTGGCTTTTCCTACACGACCGACCTGCTCCCGAGGGGCAAATGGGAGTTTGAACAATGGTCGACGACTCGCTTCCATAAATATCCGGGTGGCAAGTTCTGGATGCAGGAGAACAAGACCGAAGAAGAATACGGCGTCAGGGATAACTTCCAGCTCTCCCTCTACCAGATCTACGACTCGACCGCGGCCTACCACAACGGACCCGATGGACAGACCACGCCGGCAGAACAGTTTTCGTACTACAACCCGGACCCGGACGACCACTTCAATGCCTCCAAGTTCGTTGGCGTTGCCGGGGAAGCGATCTACCGCATCTGGAGCCCCTATACGCATAAGGTGGGCATTGCCGTCTATGAAGAGCCGACCTTTGGCGCCGGTTTCGTTGAATCGGAGAGCAAAATCATCTTGCAGAAGAACTTCCGCGATGACCGGCTCGTGTTGGCTGCCAATGGGACCTACGCTCCGGAATGGCGCCGGATCAAGGATCCGAACTCGGGCCAGGTCGGCATCGTCGAGGAGCTGGACGCAAACATCGACCTCGGGGCGTCCTACCGGTTCATGCGCAAATGGTCCGCCGCGTTTGAGATCTACAACGAACGCGAGTTCAATAGCTACAACTTCACCCATGAGTCCAACAGCGGCTACTACCTTGGTCCGACGGCTCATTACGCGGGAAAGAACTTCTTCGTGACCGCGAACTACGACCAGCAGATGCCCTGGGCAAGCCACCACGTCGACACCGTCGATGGCGGAATCGTCAGTGGAAGAATTGTCGATAACGATTTTGAAAAACACCGCCTGCGTCTGAAGGTCGGCTGGTACTTCTAAGGAACCTATGAAATCAAGATTGATCTTTTTGCCTTTGGCAGGCATCGTGTTGGCTGGTGGACCAGCCTACGCGACCGTTTACCTCTCCGTGGAACAGGCCCAGGCTGTCTTGTTCCCCGGTGCGACGTTCCAGCCGGATATGCGAACCCTTACAGACGATCAAGCCAAGGCCATTGGGCGAGCATCGGGCGTGGACGTGCGGAATAAGCAGCTCAAAGCATGGCGCGTCTCCACCGGTGGCTGGTTCATCGTGGATGAGGTCGTTGGGAAGCATGAATACATTCCTCTCGCGGTGGCGCTCGACGAGAACGGAGCGGTCAAAGGGATCGAAGTTCTGGAGTACCGTGAAGCCTTCGGAGACCAGATTCGCAATCCTGAATGGCGCAAGCAGTTCGTTGGCAAGGCCCCTGGAACAAAACTGCAACTTGAAAAGAACATCCGCAACGTCTCCGGCGCCACGCTGTCGTGCAAGCATGTGACCGACGGAGTCGGGCGTCTTCTGGTTACCTATGATCTTGTCCTCAAACAATCGAATGCAGGCCATTGAACGTGCCCAGCCCTGGCTCGGAACGCTGGTCAGTGTCAGGGTTCAGGGCTTGGATGAGCAAAAGGCTCATCGGGCAATCGAAGCCGCGTTCGAGGAGATCGCGACTGTTCATCGCCTGATGAGTTTTCACGACACGGAGAGCGATCTCAGCCGGCTCAACCGCGCTGGCGCTGTCAGTCCCGTCGAAGTGCATCCCTATACTTACGAGGTTCTGCAACAGGCAATTCAAATTTCCGCCGCCACCAACGGGTGTTTCGATGTGACGGTCGGAGCCGAGCTCGTGGAATGGGATCTGCTGCCCCGTCCCGCGTGGACGGAGGAAACCCCTCACGGTTCATGGAGCGATATAGAGATGTTGCCCAGCAATCGCGTGCTCTTCCACCGTCCTCTTTGGATCGATCTTGGTGGCATCGCCAAGGGCTTCGCGGTGGACCGGGCGACAGACTGCCTGCGCGCGCATGGGGCGTGGCAGACGGTCGTCAACGCGGGCGGGGACATCCGCGTGCAAGGTAAGGATGCAGAGCCCATTCAACTGAGTGAGGCAACCGCCGGGGATCACATGCCCGTTCTGGAGTTGACGGACGGAAGCGTCGCTTCCAGCAGCGGGCACCTGCAGCGACGCCGGCATCATGGACGTTTATGCGGTCCTCATGTCGATGGCGTGCGTCGCACTCCGGCGCCGACCGACCGCTTCGTCTGTGTCGTTGCCGAACAATGCTTGATCGCGGATGCTCTTACAAAGGTTGTGATGATTCAGGGAGAGGAGAGCGCGGCTGTGCTGCGGCGGTTCGATGCATCGGCCTACTTCCGCGACTCCGAGCAAGCATGGCAGCAACTCGAAACGGAAAGAGCGATTGCCGAATGACCGTGCGCGTTCGTAAAGCAGGAAGTCTTGGGCGCACGCGCCGATGGGCTCTCTACATCATTGGAGCAGGTGTCTGGCTCACCGGCGGACTCTGGCTTCTCTTTCACTATTTTCTTATGACACAGGGAGAGTTCGGTCTCACAACGAATCCCCTCGAACCCTGGTGGCTGAAGCTGCACGGAGCATTTGCATTCGCGGCAGTCTGGATCTTCGGCCTTTTATGGGGTATCCACATCGCCAAGTTGTGGCCGCACAAACGTAGACGCTGGTCGGGCGGCGTGCTGACGGGCGTCTTCGCTCTTCTGATCCTGAGTGGCTACCTACTCTATTACGTTGGCGATGACAGAGTCAGGCCGATGATCTCCACGCTGCACTGGGTCATAGGATTGGCCTGTCCAATGTTTTTTGTATGGCACCGTTTCAAACGGGCCACCAGAAGCTCGGTAAAGCACCATCAACGAAATGACGGCAAGGGCGGCTCCCGTATCAAGGGTGTTCGGAAGCTGACGAACTCCTAAAACTGCCACGCCTTGACACGCCTGCTAAACTAAAGACAGAAAAACAAGCACGAGTCCGGCCTCCAAGCCGGACTTTTGACGTTAACCGCGGTTCAGACAAGTCCAGACTTAAGTCCTTTCGATCACGGACTTTAAGACTTAGGTCCGGGGAGGGGGAGGTCTACAGAACGATGCAGAAGACCGGCCTCATCCTCGGTATCGAATCTTCCTGCGACGAGACCGCTGCTGCCGTCGTCCGCGCCGGTCGCGAGCCGCTCTCGAACATCGTCGCCAGCCAGATTGCCCTGCACGCGAACTACGGCGGCGTGGTCCCGGAGCTGGCCAGCCGCGAGCACCTGCGCAACATCGTCCCTGTGGTCCGCGCCGCTATGACCGAGGCGGGTGTCGACTTTGCCGACCTCGACGCCATCGCCGTGACGCAGGGTCCAGGGCTCGCCGGGGCTCTCCTCGTCGGCATCCTCTATGCAAAGGCGCTGGCCTTCGGAGCAGGGAAGCCGCTGATCGCCATCAACCACCTCGAGGGCCACATCCACGCCGTCCTGATGGAGGCCCAGCACCGCGGCGAAGCCCCAATCCCCCTGCCTCTCCTCGCCCTCGTCGTCTCCGGAGGCCACACCCACCTCTACCTCGCCCGCGGCGGCGAGCACGAGACCGCCTGGCACTACCGCAACGTAGGTCGCACCGTCGACGACGCCGCCGGCGAGGCCTACGACAAAGTAGCCAAGCTGCTCGGCCTCGGCTACCCCGGTGGCCCGTGGATCGACGCCCTGGCCCCCCACGGCAACCCGCTCGCCGTGCCCTTCCAGTTCAACCCCATCAAGGGCACGCCCTACCGGAACGGCAAGCCCGCACCGAATAAGAAGGCCCCGCCCCCCCAGCCGGGGCCGCGTTTCGACTTTTCCTTTAGCGGGATCAAGTCCGCGGTGCTCCGCTACGTGCAGGCGAACGGAATGCGCGAGGCCGCCGAGGCCCGTCAGCAGGCCCTCGCCGCGATCCCGGACCCACGCCCCGAGGACGCTCTGGCCCTGCTCGACGCCCAGACCCTCGACCTGATTGCGAGCTTCCAGCATGCAGTCGTCGGCATCCTCATCCGCCAGACCCTCGCCGCCGCCGAGTGCCTGGGCGCGGCGGGCATCGTCGTCTCCGGCGGAGTGGCCGCCAACCGGGAGCTACGCCGCCGCTTCCAGCAGGAGGCCACCGCCAAGGGTCTGCCCATCGCCTTCCCCTCGCTGGCCCTCTCGACTGACAACGCCGCCATGATCGCCGCCGCCGCCTG
>Ga0179596_10000548_pt1 | contig 10186 bp, 20 predicted proteins | sample CZODoug1_1_08_16_FD_155494 | JGI IMG/M metagenome (GOLD analysis project Ga0179596, IMG submission 155494) | Vadose zone soil fungal communities from Angelo Coast Range Reserve, California, USA - CZODoug1_1_08_16fungal (Illumina Assembly) | ecosystem: Environmental > Terrestrial > Soil > Vadose...
TGACCGGGCTCAGGTAGCCGGTTTCCCTGGCGTACACGGGCAGCCATGCCCGCATCTCGGCATCCAGCCCGGGGGTCACCCCGAGCGGCGTCCAGCGCTTCAGCTTGTCCCGGTAAAGCCGGATCTCGCCCCTGTCCAGGTCCAGATCCCGGAGCCGGATGGCCTTGATTTCCGACTGGCGGCCCAGCGTGTAGAGGGCGACGGCAATGACAGCCCTGTCACACGGGTTCCTGTCACCCGCGATGTCGAGTGCAGCCGGGAACTCCGGTGCCTCCAGGTAGTACTTGGGCTGCCGTTCCGCCTTGCGGCTCTTGTAGCCTTCCAGGAGCCCCGCGGCGGTGAAGCCCGGCCTTAGCAGCCGGAACTTGTCGGCCCATCCGAGGAACGCCCGGATGGTTTCCAGTTTGTTGTTCCGGGTTCCCTGGCCGCCCGCGAGGGCGGCGAAAAACCGGGACACGCACTCATGGTCAACCTGCCCCATGGTGGCCTTCGGGCCTTTCACTGCCTGGCAGGACCGGGCAAATTCTGCCGCAGCCCAGCCGTGGCGCTTCACGGTGCCATCAGACAGGCCCCGGCCTCTCATGTACTCGGTGAAGCGGGGAACCGCTTCGGTGACCAGCGTCGGCATCGCTGCCTCCTATTCTTGATACTCACATCATAACATAGCTACCGCGTGATGCAAGCAAGACCAGGGTAAAGGCTGTGACCTGCGACGATCGTCACGTCATATCTGAGTGACTAAGCTGGTTTCTACGGGCAGAGACACACCAGCCTTCACCTGCAACGTCAGCCAGCCTAGCGGCTAGGTCCCCCCTCTGGCAACCTTCCTGAGCCCGGCTCCGGCCGGGCGGTTGCAGGCGGGGTTGCAGGTTAGGTCCCCCCGGCCCCGGAGGGCCGGGGTATGATACTTACGTCATAACACCCTGCCTTAAGAGGGAAACCCGCATGGCACCACCAAGGACATTCAGTTACGACCTGCTGAAACAACTGCTGAGGGGGCATCCGGACTGGCTGGCCAGCCAGTATGCCGACGTGCTGACTGAAGACGTGAGGAAGGCCGACCCGCATGCACCGAGAATAAAGCCCACCGCGGTACGGCGGGTGATCAGCGAGTACAGGGACGAATGGAAGGAAAGTGGTCTTCAGGTACCGGCCCGGGGAATGCTTCACGCTGACCTGATGCCGCCGCTGGGATCGATTGCACCCAACCAGCGGATGGCTACACCGCTCAGGCACCTGAGGGAACTATCCAAGGAACGCCGGGGCGAAGCCCCGGTGACAGACAACGAGGCGATTGTCAGGCAGCAGGCGATCCGCTGGGAAGCCCGCCTGCGCGACAACCTGGAGATCGCCGACATCACCGACCGCGGCGTGGTGGAAATCCGCCCGGCCAGGGCGGATGAACTGGACGGAGACGGCAAGCTGATCGAGCTGGCAGCCTGGGTCCTCCCCGGCTGGGTCCCGGCCGTGAGGCGCAACGCCCGGGGGAGAGGGTTACAGATATGATGTGACGATCGTCACACTCGCATTCACTGGCGGCCCTGACGGGCCGCCGCTACACTCGTCTTTTGACAGGGTTTGAAGTGTAAGCCCGGTAAGCCCGATGGACTCCACCGACCGCAAGGGAGGTGGAGAGAAGGTTAGAAGTTCTAAAAGGGTAAGCCTTAGATATCAAGGATATAACAGGTATAAAGGTTAAAAGAGGGGCCGGCACGCTGACGCGACCGGCCCCTTCCTTGCGCTTACGGGGTTCTCGTGATATTACGACATGGTAACTTTATGAAGTAAGCATGAAGGTCCCCCGTTCTTCCGCCTACGCACGGACTCCGCTTCTGAGTTTCCTCTGAAAAAGTGTCGTCTCACGATATGGGGGAAGCTAGTCCAGCCGGAATGTGATCTAGATCACCATTGTTACCCCTCGCCATAATGTCCCATCCGTCCGCTATGGTGATCACGGAGATGATCAGGTCGTCTTGGGGGGACGATGGGGTTTCGGAGCGGGAAGCGGGAAAAACTGAATGACGACAACCGGGCCTCTGCCTGCCATAACAGAGACCAGCACCACCGAGCGGATGGCCGCCCTGGTGATGATGGGCTCCCCGTTCAGCAGGGGCATCTGGCGCAGCTATCCTACGGCTGACGCCGTGATCGACACTGACAGGGGGGTCCTGTTCATTGCCTGTGACATTGATCCGGACCCGGGCGACTGGGCGGCCATGGTGGGCCTTATCCGCGCCGTAGGGTGGGACAACGGGGCATGGCCCCATTCGGATGATCCTGGTGAACCTGCCCTGGACGCCCTGGCGGGCGTCTGCACGTGGCGGTTGCAGTACGTGTCATAGCTGCGGGCCTGGGCGCCCTGGTTTCCCCTCAGCCTCTCCGGGAAGCCAGGGCGTTCTGCTGTCCACTTGGTGGCGGGCGATGATTGTCACGTGATAACATGCTCTCATGGTGAATGACACGGCTGTAATTACAAGGGACACCAGGTCCCATTCCCAGCTCAGCACGTACCTCCAGTGCCCGAGGGAGTACCAGCTCGGCAGGGTCGAGCGTGTCAAGCGCAGGCCCGGCGCCTGGTTCCCGGGCGGCACAGCCGTGCACAGCAGCATTGAGCGCTACCTCCGGTGGACGCTGACTGACCAGTCAGAAGCGGAAGGGAAGTAGATGAACGTAGAACTAGCCCTGGCGTCCCTTGAGGACGCTAAGGCGAACCCGGACAGGCTTAACATGCTCGCTTTCTGGGGCGGGGACAGCTTCATCAAGACCGGCCCGGATCACACAGTGCCACCCTGTGGCACCACCGGCTGCTATGGGGGTTTCGCCGCCCTGCGTGCCGCGCCGGCCGGAACCAGGATCGTGACGACGAGCCAGTATGGCAGCCGGATCGTTCTCGACGGCCAGTCTGTGCGCGAGGCGGAAAGCACCGAAGGCTACGCCATCAAGGCCCTGGACATCACCGGGGAACAGGGCGCCATCGTCTTCTACCTGGAGAACATCGAGCAGGTGGAACAGGCCGTCAGGTACCTGGCCGACAGCCCGGACGCTGGCTATGACACGCTCGCCTGGGTGGCCCGGGGGTACGACCTGTGAAGTCCTGCAAGATCTGCCACGAGCCCGTCGAGGATGACGGCTACGGCGAGCCCGTCCACAAGGACACCGGGTTCTACGGGGCCTACAGCGGCAATTACAGCTTCGAGGACCCTAGGCGGGGAGAGCTGACCCATGTCGCAGTTTGACGTGGAGGCTGTCTTCCGCGAAGAACTGGCTAAAGCCGTCGAAGGCGAGGTCGGGCACTCCGGGTTCAACCTGGAAGACTGGTTCTGGTCCGGCCCCCGTGATGGCGTCCAGTCGGTCGCCTGGTGGGGGGAAAACGGCCCGGAGATGGTCCAGAACTTCACGGACTGGTGGGAACACAACCCGGACATCGAAGTCTGGCATACCCCGGACGGCATCCCTGCCATCGAGCTGCCCCTAGAAGTCATGTTCGGCAGCGTGCCCGTCAAGATGATCCTGGACGTTGTATTCCAGGCGGGGACTGCCCTCATCGTCACGGACCTTAAAACCAGCGCCAAGGTTCCGGCCAACAACCGCCAGCTCGGCATCTATGCCAGCGGGATCGAGCTGGCCTACGGGATCAGGCCAAGGTACGGGACGTTTTTCATGAACCGCGGCACCGGGCCGCGGGGCGGCCCGAAGACTTTCTTCCAGAGGCCGATCGAACTAGACCGGCCGCAGTACAGCATCGAATACCTGACCCGCGAATTCGAGCAGTTCGAGCAGGGCATCAAGGCCGGGGTGTTCCCCGCTAAGCCGGGCGACAACTGCGGCCGGTGCGGTGTCGCCTATGCCTGCACTGAGGTAGCCGGGCCTCGCGCAAGGGAACTCGACCCGAATTTCCCGGGTAGGTCACGGTGAGTCACGAGCATGACTTCCGGGAAGTCTCCCGCGACAGCGGGAGCGTCTACTACGAGTGCTCTTGCGGGGCAGTGAAGGTGGTTAGCCGTGGCTAAGACCCTGACGGTAAGCCTGGGGCCTAGTGACAGGCCCCTTCCCGCCCACCAGGCCAGGGCGGAAATCGACGGGGTGTGCCCGGACAACATCTCCGGGATATGGCTTTCCCTCGACGCCGAGCACAGCCAGATGGCCGAGCTTCTTATCAAGCGCACTCTCCACATGGACGGCCAGCTCTGGACTTCCGGGCAAACCGGCCTGATCAAGAGCATGTCACTCACCATCGAATACGAGGAGGCTCAGTGAGTTCGGAAGCACAGTACAGCTTCACCGTGAAGACGCCGAGAGGCAACCTGTTCACCGTCCGCGGCGACACCGCCGACGAGACTAAGGCCAACCTGGATGCCGCCGCCGTCAGCGGCCTGCTGACCACCATCGCCGGCATCGAGGCGTCCCTAGCCGGACAGCCTGCAAACCCTGCCCAGCCTGCGTCTGGCGGGCAGCAGGCGAGCCAGGACCGGCCGTCTGCTCAGACTGCGACTGCGGCCGGCCAGCCCGCCCAGGAGCTTCCGGCGGGCATGGGCGTTAAGTGCACCGAATGCCAGGCGCCGGCCAGGCTCGTCCAGGAGGGCATCTCCAAGCAGTCGGGCAAGCCGTACAAGCGCTACTCCTGCACGACCACCCCGACCCACAAGTCGACCTTCACCAGCTAAGAGAGAGGATCAGCTAAGCATGAGCGCTCTTGCGCCCCGGGCCAAGTTCCCGTCCTTCAAGTTCGCCATCCCGGGCGATGAGTTCGATGTCATCGTCACCCAGCCGACCGAGGACCGGCAGGCTAAGGAGTTCGGCACGGACAAGCTGAAGTTCTGGCCGGACGGCAATCCGGTCATGCAGACCAAGGTGGTGGGCCGCGCTGAGGACGGCATCGAGTACGCCATCTACGCCGAGGGCCGGATGGCCAGGGCTATCACTGGCGCCCTGATCGAGGCCGGGGAGGATGACATCGGGGAAGGCTCCCGGCTCCGCGTCAAGTTCACCCACTATGGCGAGGGCAAGAACCCGGCCATGCCGCCTAAGGAATACAAGGCCACGTACGTCAAGCCGGCCGCTTCCGCGGCCGGCCAGGATGACCCGTGGGCCGACGACGAGCCCCCCTTCTGATGGCCAGCAAGAGCGCCGACACGGCTGCGTATGAGATGACCGTCACCATCACGCTCGATGAGGTCAACTCATACGGTGATCATCTCGGCAACGGTTCCCTGACCTTCACTAAGAAGCTATCCGCCAAGGGCCTGTCCGGGCTGGGCGGTCTTCTGGCCGACATCGAGAAGCTGGGTGACACCCGGCCGCAGGCTAGCTTTTAGCCCGATCATCCTCACGTCGTAACTAAGCCCCAGGGAGGCAAAGATGTTCAACGTGTACTACAACCCGGATAAGTTCGGCCTGACCCCGGTCGGGGAGGTCGAATGGTCGAGCGGCTCCTACGAGTTTGACATGACCGTGGTGTGGCGCAAGCCGGATGGGAGCCTGGTGTACGGGGAGGATTCAGGCTGTTCGTGCCCGAGCCCGTTCGAGGGTCACGGAGTGAACGACCTGACCTCCTGTACCCCGGCCAGCCTTCAGGCTCATCTCGAAGAACGGAACCGGTACAGAGACGCCAGCTCGGCGGCCATCGCGGACCTCATGGTCAAGGTAACGAATTAGCCCGATCATCCTCACGTCGTAACCGCCCGGCGTCCATCGGGGCGCCGGGCTCAGGGAGAGGCTTAGCAATGAAGGCCCTAGTTAGGACCGCATGGATAACCGATCTCCGGGAGAACCCGGACGCCCAGGGCATCGGGTTCCTGGATTACATCGACAGCAAAGGCAAGCACAGGCAGTGCTGCCTAGGCCGGCTGTGCCGGCTGGCAGTGGCGGCCGGGGTGATCCCGGCGCCGGAGCTGCACGTCCGGGAGTATCGCTACCTGGACGACGACCATAGCGACTACGGCAAGGTGACTGGCGAGAGGTTCCACCAGGCCTGCGCTCTGCCCCGCAAGGTCGCGGAATGGGCCGGGCTCCCGCCCGGCGCCGACGACATCAAGCTCGACAGCGACGAGGATGGTTCACTGCTCGCCAGCGAGGCGAACGACGAAGCGGGCATGACCTTCGCGGAGATCGCCGACCTGGCCGAGCGGAACGTCCCGGTGACGGAGTAAGGCTTGCTCTCCATAGCCCAGGCGGCTGCCCGGCGCGGTTCGGCCGGGCAGCCTTTGCCTAACATGTACCAGCCTCTCGCGGCTCGCGGGATCGAGATCTGCAAGGGGCAACTGTCCCTGATCGCCGCCCCGCCCGGAGCCGGTAAGTCAACCCTGGCCATGAACCTTATGGTTCGCATGGGCGTTCCCACCCTCGCCTTCCTGCTTGACACGGATCAGCTAAGCGCCGCGGCCAGGTTCGGCTCCATCCTGTCCGGGGATTACTTCGGCCAGGTCAAGGCGAACATCGACAGCTACAGTGAGTCGCTTAGCTCCCTCCGGGACATGCAAGTCGTCTTCCATGCGATGGACATGGATGATATTCGTCTCCAAGTCTCCGCTTATGAACAGCGTTACGGACTTCCGCCCGATCTGGTAGTGGTCGACAACCTGGGCAATCTCACGTCCGCCATGGACAACGAATGGGCGCTCCTGAAAGCACTCTGCCTGGAACTCGATCTCCTGGCCCGTGAGATGCAGTGTGCCGTGGTCGCCTGTGCTCACATGACTGACATGGAGACCACTACTCCGGCCGGGCGGACTAAGCTGCTAGGCAAGGTGTCACAGTATCCCAGGCTTATCCTCAGCATCGGGTACGACCCGGTTAGCCATGAGTACAAGGTGTCCGCGGTTAAAAATTCCAGCGGGCCCAGCGATGTCAGCGCTTCGCATCCGGTGACCATGTATGCCGATTTTAGCCGGGTGCTCATTTCCGAGACCGATCCTCACTGGTCCCCTTCGGGGAAGGTGGCCGAGGCGGTCGAGACGATCCAGCAGTTCTCTAGGGCATTCGATAGCCGCCCGGTTGACAACGGCTGGTCAGGTCTGAGATGAGAATTCTGGTAGCGTGCGAGTACAGCGGGCGAGTCCGTGACGCCTTCATCCGGCGGGGCCATGACGCCATGTCATGCGACATCCTGCCATCCGACATTCCCGGACCCCACTACCAGGGTGACGTGCGCGACGTGCTGGGTGATGGCTGGGATCTGGTTATCGCCTTCCCGCCTTGCACCGACCTGTCCCTAGCCGGCGCGGTCCACTGGAAAGCTAAGCAGGCTGACGGCAGGCAGCAGGCGGCGGCTGAGTTTTTCATGGCGATGATCAATGCTCCGGCTGCGCATGTCGCCGTGGAGAATCCCCGCGGAATCATGACGAAGCTCTGCCGGCCGCCAGATCAGGTCGTGGAACCCTGGTGGTTCGGTGATCCGTATGCTAAGAAAACCTGCCTGTGGCTTAAGGGTCTGCCGCTGCTTGAAGCTGACAACATTGTTACCCCGGTCGGCCGGGTGGCCACGGGTGGCGGGTCATGGAGAACCGATAAGGCGTCCGGCAAGACGGCCATGTCGGCCTACGAGGATTCGGAAGGGCGGAAGAACCGGGCGAAAGTCCGTAGCAGGACATTCCCCGGAGTTGCCAGGGCCATGGCGGCCCAATGGACAAACGTGCTATGATAGTCACGTCATAACAAACATTCTCCGGAAAGGAAGAGACCGTGACATACAAGAGGCGATGGAAGTGAGCAAGCGCACCCAGCGGAACAACCGCCGGCCTCAGCCCGGCGGTCCCACCCGGGCATCAAAGCAGATGCTTGCCGTCCTCAGCCTCCTGGTTATCCAGGGCCGTTACCGGATGTACGAGGGGACAGTCAGCCCGGCCGTCAAGGCCAAGAGGCGGGCAGCCAACAGGGTTGCCCGGAATTCACGGAGGTTCAATCGTGGCTAAGGCAGCAATCACCCGCCGGGAATGGCTGGTGGAGATCCGGTTCGATGAGGCCGAAGTGCCCGACGTTCCGAAGTCGTACACCAGCATTACCATGCGCCCCTATGCCGCCACGATCAAATTCGTGGCCCGGGGGGACGGGGAACCCAAGGTCAACTCGATCACCCTGCACGGCCACCGGGTCAACAAGAACGGCCTGGGGACGGGTGTCACTGATTGCCTGTATGAGCACAGGGCGCACGAGTGGCTGGCCCCCATGATCGAGCAGGCCAGGGAGCTGGCTCATGGCTAACCCCAACAAGGCCAGCGGTACCGCCTGGGAGACCGCGGTGGTCGGCTACCTGAATGAGGGGAAGCTTCCCGCTAAGCGCACGGGGTCAGCCGATGCGGCTAGTTCCGATATCCACTTTGCGGAAGACTGGACGGCCGAGGCTAAAGCCGAGGCGCGGATAGACCTGCCCGGTTACCTCAGGCAGCTCGCCGCGTCCGTCGAACATGGCGGCCGGACGCGAGCCAAGAGTGCCGTGTGGGTGAAAAACCGGCGCCACTCCGTCAAAGACGCTTACGTGGTCATGTCAGCCGAGAATTACCGGGGCCTGGCCGCCTACGTCGACACCCTGGAGGGGATTCTGGAGCTTGCCATCGGGCCGGAACTGCTCGCCAAGGTGGCCGAGGGGCCGGGCAATGCCTGAGCTACCTGGCCAGCTTAGCCTTCTCGACGGCGTGAAAGCCGAGCTGGAAGGCGAGCCGACTGCGGCGAGGGCCATGAAGATCCTGGACCAGGCTGCCGAGCTGGGCTGGACCGAGAACCCGTTCGTAAGCCTGGTCATCCGGCTTACCCGGGAGGATGCCATTCCGTTCTTTGCCAGGTGGGATCTGTCCGTCAGTGACACCTGGAAGCGCTCTTGGCGCTTCCAGGGTGCGCGGGCCATGAACGGGCAGGCCCTCAACTTCAATGACATCAAGATCTACCTGGAAGACCCGGACGTCATCCACCCGGAGATGCCGAGCATTCCCGAAGACGACTCGGAGGAAAGCGTCCGCAATGCACTGGGGGCGCTTAAGTACGTTACCGAGCCAGACCCGGCTTACGTCAACGGGCCGCCTGGTAAACCAGAGCCGGGCTTTACCGACTGGGGGAGGCTCCTGTCGTGAGCCCCGGACAGAAGACCCTCCTCACATGGGTTGTCATCATCCTGATCATCGCCTACCTGGGGAATGTGAACGTCGGCCATTTCATCAGCAGTGTCCTGCAAGCAGCCCAGTCGGTCCACAATTCGAACACCGGGCACTAGGAAAGGAAGACCATGACCGCAGTAACCGAGACTCTCAAGCGGCCTTTCAAGAAGACGCCCGCCAGGCCGCAAGGTGCGACTGGCTACAGCCCTCAGCCTTTCACGGGCGCCATCGGTGATGGCGCCCTCGTCTCCTGGCTGGCCGGCGTCGGCCTGCATCACGGGTTCGGGGTATCCGTCCCGTTCATCGCAGGCTGGGTGCTGGTGACCGCGTTCATGTTGCTCGTGTCCTCCGTCGCAAGCCACGCTTCCGCGGCACACCACAAGCAGGCCCTCAAGGCGGCCCCGTGGATCGCCGCGGCGGACCTGGCGGGGGAGACAGGCGCACAGGCAGCCCTGGACGCTCAAGGCTTCCTGGACATCGACAAGAAGCTGCGGGAGGGGGTGAAGTAAATGGGATTCACCGAGGTACTGACCCTCGTCTTCGTCGTACTCAAGGCCACTCACAACCTGAACTGGTCCTGGTGGCTGGTCTTCTCGCCTGAGATTGCCGGAGTGGCGCTCTACCTGCTGGTTCTCGTCGGTGCCCTTTTCGGAGTTTTCTCCGTCCGTAAGCGCATCAAGAACTGGTGACCAAGCCGCCGGTAGGCCCCGTGCTCGAATCGTATGGCTGGGATGGCCATACGTCAGGGTACGGGGCCTGGCAGCGGACACGCTGCCCTTTCCATGGCGACCGGACACCCAGTGCGTCGGTTAATCAGGACGAGGAAGTGTTTCACTGCTTCGTGTGCGGCGTAAGCGGTGACGCTTACGCCGTGGTAATGCAACGGGAAGGGATCGGGTTCGAGGATGCTAAGCGCAGAGTTGAGGGCATCACTGGACACAGCGGCCTATCAGTATCACAAGGCGCTGGCAGTGGAGCCCGGCTTGCCAGCTCTAAGCTACCTGTATGGACGAGGGATAGGGGACGCGCAGGTAAGCGCCTATCGTCTCGGGGTGGTCGACGGGAGCATAGCTGAGCACGCTAGCTACGGGGCTGGATTT
>Ga0179596_10000550_pt1 | contig 10174 bp, 7 predicted proteins | sample CZODoug1_1_08_16_FD_155494 | JGI IMG/M metagenome (GOLD analysis project Ga0179596, IMG submission 155494) | Vadose zone soil fungal communities from Angelo Coast Range Reserve, California, USA - CZODoug1_1_08_16fungal (Illumina Assembly) | ecosystem: Environmental > Terrestrial > Soil > Vadose...
GCCACAATACCTACAGGCCGGCCGTCCATGCGGGCGAAGCCGATGACGATGTTGCGGGCGAAGGACTCAGCCACCTCGAAGAAGTAGGCGTCGTCGACGATGCGGGTGATGACGTCCTTGATGTCGTAGGGCTGATTGGACTCAGTGGGGACGAGGGTGTCGAGGGCGGCATCGGCTCGGTCGCGGGGGTCCGTTGCCCCATTTGCGAACGGCTTGCGGGGTGGATCTTCGAGGTTGTTCGAGGGTAGGAACGACAGGAGCTCGCGGACCAGGGCGAGACATTCGCGGTCGTCGGCGGCCTGGAAGTGGGCTACGCCGGAGAGCTCGTTGTGGGTGGCCGCGCCGCCGAGGTCGGACATCGTCACGTCTTCGTGGGTGACCGTCTTGATGACGTCGGGGCCGGTGACGAACATGTAGCTGGTCTTCTCGGTCATCAGGGTGAAGTCGGTGATGGCAGGCGAGTAGACGGCTCCTCCGGCGCAGGGGCCCAGGATCGCCGAGATTTGCGGGATGACGCCGGATGCGAGGGTGTTGCGGAGGAAGATGTCGGTGTAGCCGGCGAGGGAGACGACGCCCTCCTGGATGCGGGCTCCGCCGGAGTCGTTGAGGCCGACGATGGGGGCGCCGACCTTCATGGCGAGGTCCATCATCTTGACGATCTTGGCGGCGTTGGCTTCCGATAACGAACCGCCGAGGACGGTGAAGTCCTGGGCGAAGACGAAGGTGACGCGGCCATTGACGCGGCCGTAGCCGGTGATGAAGCCGTCGCCGGGGACTCGGCTGGCGGCCATGCCGAAGTCGGTGGCGCGGTGGGTGACGAACTTGTCGGCCTCCTCGAACGTGCCCTCGTCGAGGAGGAAGTCGATACGCTCGCGGGCGGAGAGCTTGCCGGCGGCGGTCTCGCGGGCGCGGCGGTCGGGTCCTCCGCCCTCTTCGGCGATGGCGTTGCGGGCGGCGAGTTCGAGCAGGTGAAGGGCGTGCGGGGAGGGCGGGACTTTCGCAGGGACTTCGGGCATAGGCGGTGATTTTAGCAGTGTCGGGCGACGGGTTTCGAGGCGCGATGGGCCGGGACTGCGTAAAATAGAGGGATCGTAGGGATTTGACGTTCTGAAGGATGGTTTTCGATGAGCATGGGTACGACGACGGTTTTGATGGCGCAGGTTGAGCAGGCTGCCGCGGGCGCGGGTTTGAAGGTGGTCGGGACAGAGCCGGGTGTCGACCTCGCCGGGAAGGCGACGGTGAAGTTCACGCTGGCGCTGGCGGCGGACTCGGCCAAGACGATTGAGCTCGAGCTGAACGAACGGTTTGAATTCGGACGGCCGGATCTGCTCGAGGTGGTGAAGGGCTATCTGGCGGAGACGGCGGTGCGGCTGAAGAATCCTCGGCCGGAGTGCGCGATGACGCTGGGCGGTCTGCCGGTGAGCTTCCAGAAGTTCGGATGGCCGTTCCATCCCTCGAGCTCGGGAGCGGACACGACGCTGGTGCATGGCGAGGTGAAGCTCGAGGACGGCGAGGACAGCCCGCTGCATGCGAAGATCGCGGCCTCGATGACGGTCACGTTTGCGACGATCGTTCCTGCGATGGAGCAGCCGTTTGCCGAGGGCTTTATCTATAACGCAGTCCGCAAGACGATGGACCAGGGGCAGTTGGAGCTGGTGAAGAGCGGCAACCGCCAGCCGGTGCCCGTGACGACGCGGTACTACAGCATGAAGCAGGGGAAGTTCATCTTCAACGATACGAACGAGACGCAGCGCAGGGAGTTTCTGGGGGCGAAGGTGTACTGGCTCTCGGGTGTGCTGGGCAATGGCGCGCCGGTGTGGGTGCTGGATCCCAGGGATGCGCAGTATCTGAACACGACCGTGAGCGACCTGGCGGCTTCGGTGGCTACGCTGGTGGCCGATGGGTTGGTGACGGCGGCGGGGGATGAGGGCTTTGTGACGCCGACCGCGAAGCTGATGGAGGCGCGTGCACAGTACGAGGTCGATATGGCCGACGCGCTGGCGTTCATCAAGCCGACCTTCAATGAAGAGATGCGGGGCGGGCACACGAATATGTAGTTCGGGGCCCTTGTGCCGTGGTTTGGAATACGCCGTCCGGGTTGCTCGCCGGGCGGCGTTTCTTATTTGCGGGCTCTGGACAACAGCTTGAGGGATAAATCCATCTGATTGATTTTACGTGCTTTATGCACGGCGAGGATGATGACGATGAAGAACCTTCTGGCGGTTGGACCGGTGCTTGCACTGGCTTTGTTGGGTACGGCGGGCGTTGGGTTCGCACAGGGTAACGGCCAGCCGCAGCAGCCTTATCCGCAGCAGGCTCCGCAGACCTATCCGCAGCAGCAGGGACAGCCGGGTTATGGACAGGATCGGGACCGGCAGGATCGGGGTCGCGACCGTTGGGATGCTCCGCCACAGGAGATGCAGCAGTTTTCCCGGCAGGGGTTTCAAGACGGCATGATGGGCGCTCGCAGCGATATGGAGCGCAGGCGCAGGCCGTATGCGGCTGGTCGGTATGAGTATCGGCATCCGAACGGAGTGCCACGGGATATGCGGCAGGACTACCGGATGGGCTTCCAGCGTGGATACGACATTGCGATACAGCACGCGCAGGATGGCTATCGGCAGAACGGATACGGACAGCCACAACGGCCTTACTAGAGACCGATCTTCACGCAGGATATTCGCTGAGACAAGGTCCCCTTCCCGGGGGGCTTTTGTCGTGTGCTTTTCCTTCGCTCTGATGCTTTGCGATCGCGAGCCGCGTCACGCAACCGATGACGAGGAGAGCCAACAACTCCTGCCGGCGGCGCGGGTCTTCACTCCTGTACGACGGCTCTGCCGGGAGGGCAACTGGCTCGATCCCGTGGAGGTTCGAGGAGAGAGAAAGGATGTGTGCGATGCGTTATCTACGACTGGCTGCTCCGGTGTTGGCTTTGACGATGTTGGGTTCCGTGGGTGCTGGGTTGGCGCAGTATGGAGGACCTCCTCCACCGCCGCGTGAAGGATATGGACAGGGCGGATGGGATGTTCCTCCGCAAGAGCTGAGGGAGATTGCACGGCAGGGATTTCGCGATGGCATCATCGGCGCGCAGCGGGATGTGCAGAACCACCGGCGGCCGAATGTGAACAATCGCGATGAGTACCGGAGGCCGAATGTGCCCGGGAACGTGTGGGGTGACTACCGGATGGGTTTCCGCAGGGGGTATGAAGCGGGGATGCAGCATTTGCTTGGGTATCCGCCACCGCCGCCCCGGCCTTACTAGACCCATATCCCAGGGGCTGAAGCCCCGCTTCGTTGACGGGTCGAAGTGTCCGGGCTAAAGCCCGGACCTATCTCAGAAGCAAAGACTGAAGGGATAAGGACTGAGTAGAATTGGCTTGCGCGATCCGGTTGGATGGCGCGAGCCTTTTCTCTTTGCGATGCAGTCCTGGAGTGTGTGTGAGACAGTCACGAGTACGGCTTGGTGCGATGGCGTTGGGTGTGGGGATCCTGGTGACACCGGGAGCGGTTTGGGCGCAGGCGAAGACCAAGGCTCCGGTGAAGGCGGCTCCCGCGAAGACCGAGCAGGCCGATGTGCAGGCTACACCTGGTGCTGCGTCGATGCCGCGGGTGGTGGAAGCTGACGTGACGGGTCTGCGGCGGCGCGACGCGGACTCCGTGGCGGTGACAATTCCGGGCAAGCATGCGGGGCCTTCGGTCGATGGCGTCTCGGAGATGCTGATCTTCGGCTTCGACTTCGATGGGGTTCCGGTGCCGACGAGCAAGCTGCACTTCAAGGAGCTGAGCCCAGGCGTGCTGGAGATCCGGTCGCTGGCTTCGGTGGTGGGCAACTGGCGCTTCCATGTGCGGGACCAGGCGGACTTCTACGGGCTGGGCGAGCACTTCGACACGCTGAACCACGCGCATACGGTGGTGAAGAATGTCTCCGAAGATAACGGTGGACCGAAGGGGAGTTCGACGTACAAGCCGATGCCCTTCTTTATGAGCACCACCGGCTATGGCTTGTGGGTGGATACGACGGCCGAGGCGACGTTCGATATGAACGCCACGAACCGCGACGACGTGATCGTCGATGTGGCGGCGGGCCGGCTGCGGATCGTGGTGTTTCTGGGGCCTCAGTTCAGGACGATTCTGGGGAACTTCACGGCGTTGTCGGGGCGCGCGATTGTGCCTCCGTACTGGGCGTTCGCGCCATGGAAGGGGCGGGACTTTCATCAGAGTCAGGCGCAGGTTTTGGAGGATGTCGATAAGACGCGAGCGCTTGGTCTGCCGGCGAGCGTGATCCTGATCGACTCGCCGTGGGCTTCGGCTTACAACAACTACAAGTTCAACCCGAAGCAGTTCGACGATGCGCCGGGGATGGTGAAGCATCTGCACGAGCAGGGCTTCAAGATGGTGCTGTGGCATACCTCCTGGATCAACTCAAAGTCCGATCCGCCGCATGAGGCCGGCTTCGAAGGCAAGATTCCAGCGATGAGCGACAACTACGCCGAGGCCGCTGGGAACGGCTACTTTGTGAAGAACCTGAAGGGCGAGCCGTATGTGGGGCGGTGGTGGAAGGGCGAGGGATCGCTGATCGACTTTACCAAGCCGGCGGCGAAGCGGTGGTGGCAGGATCAGGTGCGGCTTGCGATCGCGGCGGGGGCCGATGGCTTCAAGGATGACGATGCGGAGGGGAACTTTATCGGGGACGTGACGTTTGCCGATGGAGCCGACCAACGTGTGATGCGGAACCGGTATGCGGTGCTCTACAACAACGCCGTCGAGGAGCTGATTCAGAAGGATCTGAAGGGCAATGGCGTGCTGTTTGCGCGGAGCGTGACGGCTGGCGCGAATGGGATCGGGATGCTTTGGGGTGGGGATAACGAGGCGAGCTTCAGCCCGGATAACGGGCTGCCTACCGTCGTAACGGCCGGGATTGGCGCCGGTTTGAGCGGGTTTCCGCTGTGGGCGACCGACCTGGGCGGGTATGAGAAGACGGCTTCGACGCCGGATGCTCCACTGCTGATGCGGTGGACTCAGTACTCGGCTTTCTCGCCGGTGATGGAGGTGATGTCGGAGGCGAATATCTCTCCATGGGACTTCGACGCTAAGACCGGGGGGACGCGTGCGCTCGACAACTTCCGCAGGTACTCGATCCTGCATATGAGCCTGTTTCCCTATCGCTATGCGGCGGCGCTCGAGGCACAGAAGACGGGCATGCCGATGATGCGGGCGCTTGTGCTCGACAACCAGAACGATGCGCTGGCACGGGTAAGGAAGGACGAGTATCTGTTTGGGCCGGATCTGCTTGTGGCTCCGGTGGTGGATGAAGGGGTTTCGCGGGTAGTGTATCTGCCGGTACATGCGGGGACGGAGACGTCTCCGGTGCGGTGGATTCAGTATTGGACGGGCGCGGCGACCGAGGGCGGGACGACGATCGTGGAGGCTGCGCCGCTCGATGTGATTCCGGTGTGGGTGCGGGCGGGGGCGGTGCTGGCGAAGATTCCGGAGGACGTGATGACGCTGGTGCCCGCGACGGAGAGCGGGAATACGTCGATCAAGACGCTCGATGAGAGGCGGGTGTATGAGATCGTCGGGAGTTCAGCGGAGGACGTGACGGCGACTGACTTCGAAGGACGGGTGCTGGTGCATAGCGGCAACAAGCTGACGATTACGGGCGAGAAGAAGGCGCATGTGATCGTCCGGTGGAAGTTCGTGCAGGCGCGTGGCGTGACCGTTGAAGGGGCTCCGATCACGGCGCAGATTGGGGGCACGGTCGAGTTCGACTACGCGGGGACTCCGGTGACGGTGGCCTGGCGGTAGGGGTCCGACGGGGGATACGAGAGGATCCCGTTGGCGATCAACGTGGCCGCTGCGATGTTGTAGGCGCGGACGCGGGACGGCATGAGGAAGGCCTCGATCCAGCCGAGGATGTGGGGGATGCCGGTCCAGAAGAAGACCAGGTAGAGCACGCCCAGGGTGACGCGTCCGAGATAGAAGTGATGGACGCCGAAGCCGCCCAGGAAGATGGCGAAGAGGACGCCGGCGATCTCGTCCTTGCGGGCACGCTCGTATTCGGCGTAGAACCAGGCGCGCTGCTGGTCGTTCATGCGTGCGGTGTAGATGCTGTCGGGATAGAGCATATAGGGCACCTCTTGTTGGCCAAGAGAACATACGGAGGCGGGTAGGCGCAAGTTCCGTGCGCTGGTCCTGCCGGACGGGCGCCCTGCGCGGGCGGCGGTCACTTCGTGACTTGTATACCGGTCGTGGCGCTGTGGGATCGTGCGGGCCTTCCGTTGGTCGGCAATGAGTTTTGTTCTCGACCATCGGGAGAGCCACGCGAAGCAGTAAAAAGGCGTGTGAACGCCCGCCGCCCGCGCAGGGCGCCCGTCCGGCAGGACACTGCTTCTAACGGCGGTTGAGGCCTAGGAGCGAGAGGAAGAAGCTGCCGAAGATGGCTTCGACGCCGAGCATGAAGAGCGTAGCCGACGGGAGCGTGAGACGGAGCATGCGGGTGGGGGAGAGGTCTCCGAAGCCGGCCTGGTGCCAGATGTGAACCGCGTAGCCGAGGATGCCGAAGCCGCAGAGCAGGAGGAAGAGGCCGAAGAGGAGGCCGGATTCGAGTGTGACGTATTTGAAGAGGCGCTCGAACTTGGGGTTGGGCGGAAGGAATCCCTCCTGCGTGCCGAAGACCTTGGCGCTGACGGCGAAGACGGTGATGTGCGCGCCGATCATGACCGCGCCGAGCGCGTAGGTGAGGGTGTCGACGTCGAAGGTGTAGCCGCCGACGGTGCGGGCGTGGGGGAGAAGCAAGAGGCTCGCGACGACGCCGATAAAGAAGGTGATGATGCCGGGCGTGAAGAAGAGCCAGCGCGGGCTGTAGAGGAGGAGGAAGCGCAGGTGACGCCATCCGTCGCGCCATGTCTTGAGGTGCGGTGCGCGGGAACGTCCATCGGGCGAGAGGGTGGTGGGGACCTCGGTGATGCGGATCCTGGCGAGCGAGGCCTTGACGATCATCTCGCTGGCGAACTCCATGCCTGTGGTGCGGAGGCCGAGCTTGAGCATGGAGTCGCGGCGGAAGGCGCGGAGTCCGCAGTGGAAGTCGCGGACGGGGATCGCGAAGAAGAGACGTCCGATGAAGCTGAGGACGGGGTTGCCGAGGTACTTGTGGAGCGGCGGCATGGCGCCGGGCTCGATGGTGCCGGAGAAGCGGTTGCCCATGACGAGGTCGTCTCCTGCTTCGAGCTTCGGCAGGAAGCGGGGGAGATGCTCGAAGTGATAGCTGGCGTCGGCGTCGGCCATGAGGATGTATTTGCCGCGCGCGTTCTCGATGCCCGCGAGCAGGGCGGCACCGTAGCCGCGGATGGGCACGTCGACGACCCGCGCGCCGAGCGAACGGGCGATCTCCTGCGAGCCATCGGTGGAGCCGTTGTCGGCCACCAGGACCTCGCCCTCGACGTTGTTGTCTTTGATGGCTTGCATGGCCTGGTTGACGCAGAAGGCGAGTGTCTCGGCCTCGTTCAGGCAGGGCATCAGAAGGGTGATGGTGATGTCTGGCATAGGGTCGATGCTATCAAACCGATGTCGCAAAGCGGTTATTGTTCTGAGCTAAGGGACGGATTGGGGCCAATCGGGGCCGGGTGGGTGCTGGCTCCGGGGGGGAGATTGAGCGGGAAGGCATAGAGATGCGACTCGCCGAGCTGCTGCCAGCCCTCGGTCGCGGGGGTGCGGCCGGTCATGCGGGCCTCGTTGAAGTAGCCGACGAGAACCTTGTCTCCGGTGGCGCGGAGGGTGGCGATAGCCTGCTCGCGGTTGGGCAGCGTTTCGAGGAATCCATCGGCTGAGGCGTCGGGCACGTAGACCTCGGTGAGGATGCGGACGCCGGCAACGCGTGCCCAGTAGTGATCGTAGAGGCATCCGCGCCAGCCGATGCAGGCGATGGGATCGCCGGGCTTGACTCCCAAATTGCCGAGAGCTTGAGCGGCATCAAAGACGTGCGGGTTGTCCCAGCCGGCCTTGAGATGGAGCACGGACACCTGGCGGCGCAGGTCGGCGACCGTGCGGAGGCTTTCGACGGGCTCGAGGACGGCGAAGAAGAGGAGGATCGCCGTGGCCAGGGCGCGGACGTTGAGAGAGAGCCGTCCGGAAACGCCGGTGAGCATGGCGAAGAGCGTGAGGACGATGGCGAGGTAGCCAACCGTGACGTAACGCTCCTCAATATTGACCGTGCCGTAGATGACCCACATGGCCGCGCCCATGCCGAGCGGGACGAGCCAGAAGGCGTTCGTGGTGGGCCGCCAGCCGAAGGTGATGCCCGCGCCCAGGAGGAAGAAGAGGGCGAGGAGCACGGCCGGCTCCGGGTGGTTCAGGATGTAGCGGAAGACGAGGACGACGTTGCGGCTGCCGCGCTTGATCTCGCCTTTGATAGCGGTGTGGGGCTTGATGGTGTCGTTGAAGAAGGTGGTGTCGAACCAGGCGGGATAGGTGCCGTAGGGTTCGGCCTCGTAGCTGTAGATCCCGGGCGACGCCATGAGCTGCTTTTCGGGATGCTTGAGGTGGACCTCGGCAGAACCGAACTTGTCGGTCTGCCAGGGCTCAAGGTGCATCTTCTCCGTGCCGCCGACGAACCATGCGTAGTTGAGCGCGCCGGAGTCGCCGAAGTTGAGGCGTCCCTTCTGCTTGGTGAGCGCCGCGACGTAGGGACCGGCGATGAGGGCGAAACAGACGAAGGCTATCGCGGCTGGTGCGATGCTGCGGAAGAGCGGCCGGCGCTGGTAGATCCAGCGGAAGAGGATGAGCACGAGGATCGAGCCGAGGGTCAGGACGAAGGCGAAGGACTTGGTGAGATAGGCGAAGCCGAAGACCAGTCCCATGAGCGCGGCATGACGTAGAAGGCTCGTGCGGAGGTAGGTGAGGAGCGCGGTGAGGCCGAAGAGGATAAGCGCCTGGAGGAGGGCGTCGGGCCGGACGCGGCCGAGCGAGAGCTCGCGCTGGCTGGCGATGACCAGCAGAGCGAGACCCACGTAACGCATGACCGTCTGGTCGAGCAGGAAGCTCTGGATGCCTTTCGAGGTCGAGAGGACGGAGGCCACCGGAGCGGAGGCGTCGCGGAGCTTCACGATGGAGTCCGTGAAGAGGACGATGGCGACCATCTGCAGGAGGAAGATGGCGTAGTTGACGAGATAGTACGCGTGCAGCTCGTTGAAGCGATTGGAGTGGAAGAGGGTGTGACCGAGGGCGAGTAGGGCGGGGTAGAGCGGGTGCCAGTAACCGTTCACGATACCGGGCCAGGTATGCGCGCGGATCAGATCGCCGATGTCCATGTAGGCAACGGCATCGCCATCGATGATGTAGGGGTCGTAGAGGGCGTAGCCGAAGGTGACGATCGCGACGAGAGCGCAGTAGAAGGGAAAGAAGCGCTTCAGCATGCGGCGAAGCGGGGTGACTTCGTCAGATGGCTGCGTGAGGAGTTCGTGACCGGTGGGCAAGGACGCTCCTTGAATTTTTAGGGTGCCGGGCTTTTGAGGTGCCCCTCGATTGTCGCAGAAATGGTGTTACCGGGGTAGAAACAAAACGGGGACCGCCTTGGTGGCTGGTCCCCGTTGCGTTGTGACGATACTTGCAGCTCTTTTTGTTGAAGGGCTTTTTTTATACCTCTTTGACCCCGTCGACAAACGCCTTCAGCTTGCGGCTGCGGCTGGGGTGACGGAGCTTGCGGAGGGCCTTGGCCTCTATCTGGCGGATGCGCTCACGGGTGACCTGGAAGCTCTGACCAACCTCTTCGAGGGTGTGCTCGGAGCCGTCTTCCAGGCCGAAGCGCATCTTGATCACACGCTCTTCGCGCGGGGTCAGGGTGCGGAGGACCTGGCTCGTGTACTCCTTCAGGTTGACCGAGATGACAGCGTCCGACGGGGAGACAGCCATGCGGTCTTCGATGAAGTCTCCAAGGTGCGAATCTTCCTCTTCACCGATGGGGGTCTCGAGCGAGATGGGCTCCTGCGCGATCTTGAGGACCTTGCGGACCTTCGCGACCGGGATATCCATACGACGGGCTATTTCTTCTGAAGACGCTTCGCGACCGAGCTCCTGCACCAACTGACGCGAGGTGCGAATGAGCTTGTTGATCGTCTCGATCATGTGCACCGGGATGCGGATGGTGCGGGCCTGATCGGCGATGGCGCGGGTGATGGCC
>Ga0179596_10000551_pt1 | contig 10167 bp, 2 predicted proteins | sample CZODoug1_1_08_16_FD_155494 | JGI IMG/M metagenome (GOLD analysis project Ga0179596, IMG submission 155494) | Vadose zone soil fungal communities from Angelo Coast Range Reserve, California, USA - CZODoug1_1_08_16fungal (Illumina Assembly) | ecosystem: Environmental > Terrestrial > Soil > Vadose...
CCTTTCTGCTACGGGTTTATCAGAGGCCTGGGAGGTAACCGTGGCTACAGAGGCACTTTCAGCGGTCCTTTTCTACTCAGCTAGAGTATATGCTCTAGCTAGGGGAGCCGGCCTTACTAAGGGGAACTCGGTGCATTCAGGCTAACTATATAGTAGCTATAGCACTAGCTAAGCTAATCTAGGCTATAATAGCTGCTTATAACTTAATAGTTATACTTAATTAATTATAATTTAATAGTGATAATTTAATAGTTATAATTTAAATAGTTATAATTTAATAGTTATAATTTAATAATTATAAATATATTAAATATTATACCTTATTATTTTATAATTTTCAAGTGATTATAGAGATTTTAATTATTAACAGCCTAAATGCGGATTAGCGAAGCCTAAAGATACCCGAAAAGTGCCCTGATCGCACAGACCAACCTCACCAGGCTCGTGAGGACAAATAATTACATCCTGGCATTTGCTCCTAGCACTTTCGACCCCATAATTACGCCAAAATTGCCTTCCATATTGGCTACTAACCATAGGTGAGGCTGGCTTCAAGGTTTAATCTCGAACTCGTCACAGCACAGATCTTGTCAGGAAAGCTGGAGGCTTTCTGCCGCATTGGCTTCTTATACCACCCCGCTATGGTACTCTCTGAGAGTACCATCACTTTTTGTTAAGAGGGTACCAAGGAATTCGAAAGTCGTATGGTACCCTCTAAAAGTATTAATAAAACTAGTAAGAAATTTTATATATGGAATCTCCTAATTTAGCCCGATTTTTGGAGCTACTTTTTATAAGATTTAGTCTTATATAAGCTAGGTTATTAATAAGCAAAGCTAGAAAGTAGTAAAAAACACGAACGATTTTTAGCTTTAGCTATTTCTTATATAAAAGGCCCAAAATTTATATATAAGCTCTCATAGTAGTATAAAGCTAGACTAGCGGCTAAAAAGTCTAAAAATAGATCTATAATATAGTAAAAGAAATTTTAGTTTGATTTTTCTAGGGTTTTTAAGCTCAGACCTAATAGATTAGTAACTAGAACCTTTCCAAGTAAGTTTTATGTTATATTTAGGCTTATTATATATAAAACTAGTCATATATAGATTTTTAGCTAATTCTATTAATAATAAGTCTAAGTAATTAAGTAGAAATACTTATACCTTAAGTTAAGACTAAGAGCTTAATATATATAGTAGAAGTTTCAGGTATACTATAATAAGAGTACTGCTTCTATATACTATAAGATAAGGGCTATTAAGGGAGCTACTTTATATAAGGATCGGACTACTACTTCCTTTTTAATTAATTTTAAAAGAATTAAAAGAATAGAAAATCTAAGGTTCTTTAATAAAGTCTAGAGTATAATATGAAATATGATAAAGCTAAGGTATAGATAGAGTATGTTATACCCGGGGATTCTAAATATAAGCTTTTTATTTAGTTCGGATTAGTAATATCTTTTTAGTTAATTTTAATATAATAAAACTAAGGGAAATCTTAGGTTCTTTAGGAGAATCTTAATTATAATATAGAATATAATAAAGCTAAGGTCTATATATAGTATATTATATATAAGGATTCTAAAAATAAACATTTTATTAAGTTCGGATTAGTAATATCCTTTTAGTTAATTTTAGTTTAATTAAAGTAAAGGAAAATCTTAGATTCCTTAATAAAACCTTAGCTATAATATTAAATATAGTAAAACTAAGACTTATATATAGTATATTATACCTAAGGATTCTAAAAATAAGCTTTTTATTAGAATTAAGTTAATAGAACTAAAAGTTATTAAGAGAGATACTTAAGACCTAAAAATGAGCTCAGCTAGTCTCGCTTGCAAGCGGCACTTAAGGAATTCAAGTAAGAACTTCGAAAATCAAAAAAACCTATATATTAGAATAATAAGTATAATTCTATTAATACTAATTATAATATTATAAGTCTCTTATATATATTAGCTTAGGAAATACCTCTTATATATATAATATTAATAAATATAAAAGAAATAAAAGATTAATATCTAAGTTTTAAAGAATTTAAGGTTTTAAATAAATAAAAAGATATAATATTATATCTTTAAGATTTTATTTAGTTAAAGGAGAGGTAGTTATCGATATCGTAGAATCCGATGTTCTCTTCGAAGCCCCCTTCGAAATTCCCTCCGAAATTCCCTTCGAAATTCCCCTCGAAAACCTCCTCGAGAACCATATCCTTATTAATAGCCAGGCTATTAGTAAGGTCAAGGGCTTGGATAGGTTTCAAGGCTTCGACTTCAGCCTTAAGCTTCTCGATCTCTTCTAATTATTTAATTAGTTAATAGTTAATAAGTATATAATAGAGATTAATTACCTTTGAGTATATCACACAGAATCTGATAATTGATCTTATCTTTTAAGGTCATTTCATACTTCTGCTTCATAAGCTGGTAGGAATTCAGAGCTCTAATTAGAATATTAGTAATTTTTATTATTAGTATTAATAGAAGCTATACTTACTTAGTACGAGCTACTTTCGAACGTACTCGCTTAGATTTCGGGGATTTCGGAGATTTCGGCATGGTTGCTTAAGCGAGGTCACGTGGTCAAGTGGGTCTAGGGTAGCTAAAGAGTTAGTTTAATAGACTCAAGGATTCTAAAGAGATATACTTTAAACCTTTAGACTATAAAGAAATGTTCGGCAAAAATAGTCTTAATTGTATTTAAAGTACTATAATATTAAGGTCACGTGACTTGAGAAAAAAAGATATTCTAGCTATTCTAGGATTTATAAAAATATATTTATTATTAGGGTTCAATATTTATTTAAGGAAATAATAGAAGAAAACTAATTCTAAACTAAAGATTTAAGTTCTTTAAAATATATAATTAATATATATTTATATTAAGTTAAATAGTATTAGATTTATATATAATAAAATTATAATATTAAGATAAAGGTTAAATTATTTACTTTCTTAGATTTCTAGAAATTAAATAGCTATAAATCTACGGTTCTTTATTATTATAAAATAGGATTTAAAGACCTTAGAACTAGTCCTTTAAGTATATAAAATAATAGCCCGAAGATATCGGGTATTTATTTAATAATAAATAATATAGTACTTAATAAGTAATTATTTTTTTTTATTTCGAGGATTAGGAGAAAGAACTAAATTAGATATAATAGTAGGCGGGGTTCTAGGCCTTTTATTACTACTAGTTTCCTTATCTTCTTCCTCTCTTTTCTCTAAAATATTATTAATATTAATATTATTAATTATATTTATAATATATAAACAATTTGTCTTATATATAAGACTAGGAGTAATTAATATCTTATATAAGTCTAATATAGTAGAATAATCTAATACTAAGTCTTCTATAATAGGGCTATTATAAAGAGCTCTTGATTTAACCTTTTCTATTCTTATTATTAATAAACTAATAATATTAAGAATTAAATTAGGATATAGACATTTATTACTATTAGCTTCTTCTTTTAATCTAGAACATAGTCTAGGAGGGAATAAACAAGTATAACAGCTACTATTAGGTTTTAATAAGCTTTCTTTAATAGTATATTCTTTTAAGGTATAATTAAAATTACTTAAGGTATAAGTATTAAATATATGAATATCTTTATTATTACAAGTATTAGTATTATGTTTAATAGACTCTTTATAATTACTTATTAATAAACAACTTAGGCATATATTACTTAAATCCTTTAATTTATCTTCTAGATTAACTAGTCCTAAATTAATTTCTTTAAGAGAGTTCTCTTCTAATAAAGCTTAATTATTTAGTTTTTCTAATCTTATTAAACATAAAGAACAAGCTAATTCCTTATTAGAATTACACTCTATATAATTAGAATTATTATCTAAAAAGATATTAATAACCTTTCTTAAACATTTAGTTTCTCTTAATAATTTATTAATATAAGCTTTATCTAAATCTTTAAACTCTAATATATTATTTATATTATTCTCTTCTAGATTAAGGTCTCTATAAGTACTATTATAATTAGGTCTAATATTACTTAATATATAAGAATAACCTTTATTTCGAATTCGACTAGATTCTTGTAAGTAATCTAGTAAACTATATAAAGGAGTTATATGTAAAGTAAATGTAATTATATTAAAGTCTACTCCTAGCCCTAAAGCACTAGTAGTTAATAATATTAGGCTTTTATTATTTAATTCTAGAAAGGTATTTAAAATCTTTTCTTTATTAGGATTATTAGAATAATAAAAATCTATATTAAGTAATTCACTTAAAGCTAAACCCTTTTTAGTACTATTAATAAAGATTAATGCTTTATTAGTAGAGTTTAATCCTTTAGACTTAAAAATAGATATAATATTTAATATATTCTCTTCTTCTTTAAGTTTAGAATTATTATATATAATATTATAACTAATATTACTTCGAGTACTAGGACCTCTTATTATTATATTACTTTTAGATTCTAAAAAGAACTCTTTATTTAATATATTTATTAAAGAAATAGGTAAAGTAGCACTTATAAATATTAAAGGTATTTTAAACTTTAATAAAGAATTAATATATTTTAATATAGGTCTAAAATTAGATTCTAATAATAAAGCGTGAATTTCATCTAAATATATTCTTACTTCTATATTATTCTTAATTAATAGATTAATATAAGTATTAAAATTAGTATTTAAAATACTATCTATATTACATATAATTAATCCTAAAGGAATATAATTAATATTATCTAATATAATATCTTCTAAGATAAAAGCTTCTAATTTATATTCTTTAGCTCTTTTATATAAGTTTTCTTTTAAACTAACTCTAGGAGTTAGAACTATATTAACTATATTCTTATTTATAAAAGTAGGTAAGAGAAAGAGTAAAGATTTACCTGAACCTGTTTTATTAATATAAGTTATATAAGGAGCTTTATTATTTAATACTAAGTCTAATACTTTAGTTATATAAGTATCCTTAAAAGTAGTACTAGTATTATTAAAAAAAGCTTATAAATAACCTTCTAATTTTAAAATATTAGAGTTCTTTAAAGAACTTAAAGTATTACTTATAGAATTACTAGTATTATTAAAAGAAGTACTAGGTATCTTAGAATATAATATTACTTTAGCTAAATTAGTATTAATTTCTAAGTTATTTAAGGTATATTCATTTATATTAAAGTATTTAAAGTAATCTAAACATAATTTAAGAGATTTATTATATATTTCTTTAGTAGTATTAAGACTTAGATTTAGATCTCGAGAATAATTTAAACTTCCTACTTTAGAAGATCTATTAGCTAATATATCTATTATATTATCTTCTTCTTCTTCTTCTTCTTCTTCTAAATTAATATTATAATTTAATTTCTCTTTAATAATATAGTTTATTAAATGTCTATAAGGATTAATAGAAAGTCCTTCTCTAAAATAAGAAGAAGATATTTTAAATAAAGTATTACTTAAATTAATACTACTAATAGGAGTTCCTTTATTTTCTAATAAATAAGGACTTATATCTTTAAGTTCTAGATATTCTATATTAAAATAATAATATAAAGGAATTATATATACTAAGTAGTATATTAAGATAGTACTTAGATCTTTATTTAAAAATCTTAAATTTTCTTTTTCTTTTCGAGTAATATTATAAGATTTATAATAATTAGTAGTTATTAATACTAGTTCTTCTTCTTTATTAAAAATAATATTTCTTATATTATCTCTAGTATTTTTATAAGTAATAGTTACTAATTCCTCGCCTCTTAAAGGACTACTAGTAGTTAAATATATAGCTAAAGCTAATAGATTAATAAATTCCTTTCTTATAGTATAGAATTTATTAATATTACTAGTTTTATAAGTAATCTTATTATTAGAATCTATTCTAGATATATATCTTTTAAATAAACTAGACTTAGAGTCTAATAAAAGCTTAGGTAAGTAATCTTTATAACTATTTAAACTAGGATTATCTAAGATATAATAATCTAAATTATTAAATAAATTATTATCTTTAATAGTACTTATATTAATCTTAGGTAAAAGACTAAGATCTATAGTAATTAATTCATTAAATAATTTATATTCTAATTTAAGAATTAAATCTTGAAATAATACTCTTAAATTAGAAATAGTATATTCCTTATTATAAACTAGAATTCGGTTAGAATCTAATTCTAAAATAGGTCTATTTTTAGATAAAGCTTCTTTACTTATTTTAAGAGTATAGTTTCTAATAGCTATTATTTCTCCTAAATAGTTCTTAGAAGTAGACTTAAGTAAATCTGTACTATAAAAGTAATATAATTCTTCTAAATCCTTATTAAGGGTTTCTTCTTCTAATATATTTAAAAATCCTATAAAGAATAATTTAGAATTATAAATAACCTTACTAGCTAAATTAGAAATAGTCTTTTCTTCTTTATATCTTAGAGTATTAATATCTAAAGAATATAATATAAAGAAAATAATAGTAGGATTCCTAAATAAAGTATATTCTTTTATAGTAGTTAATTTAATTGGAATTTTAAGTAATTCTATAAAGATATAAATAATAATCTTTTCGATTCTATTTAAATAATTATTATTTTTAATAGTATTATCTATTATATCTTCCTCTATAGGTATTTCTAATAGTTCTAATAATTCTTCTATATATCTTTCTAATATATTAGGAAAATCTATTTCTTTAATTATATAATCTTTATTCTTAGAATTTATAATAGATTTCTTTATAAGATATAGTCTAATTATAAATACTAATAGATTATTATTTACTTTAAAGTATTCTTTTTTAGTATTAGTTTCTAATTCTATAAAGTCTTTAGTATTTAAAAAAGAAGTAATAATAGTATCTTTTTTAAGATCTATTCTAATAGATCTAATAATATTAGGAATTAAATTAGATAATTTATACGCTAATTTATTAGATAAGAAGAAAGCCTTCTCTAGTAATATATCTTCTTTAATTAAAGGTATTATTAATTCTAATAAGTCTTTTATATTCTTGTTTTCTAAATATATATTAAATCTAGAATTCTTTAAAAAAGAACTTAAAGCTTTCTTATTAATTATATTAGATTCTCCGGTTTCTTTAGCTTTTAATATTAACTCTTCTTTTTTAGTAATATAATTAGAAAATAAATTAGAACTAGATATATTACTTTTAATACTTATATTACTAGAACTAGAATTAGAACTAGAATAATTAAAAGATTTAGGATTTTCCTCTAATAATAAAGAAGGAATCTCAGTTATATTAGGTAACTTAGGTATAAATATCCCTTTATTAAGACTAGGATATAATATAATAATAGGAATATTATTAATAATATCTTACCTTTTAGATTTATCTTTATTTTTAATACCTTCTTTTTTAATTAAGTGTATTTTTATATTTTTATGTGAAGTAGTAATATAATCACATTTAAAACACTTATAACTATCAAATCTAATAAGTAAATCTTTAAAATAATATATATTATTTGGAATATTATTTAATTCTAAATAAGATTTAAGATCTAAGTCTTCTAATTCTTTAATAATTTCTTTAATATTATAAGTATTATTATAATACTCTAAGTGATTTTTTAATAAGTGTCTTTTAATATCTTTTTTATTTAATAGAGCTAAAGAACAAATCGAACAAATAATAATTTGAAGGTCTTTATTATATTTAAAGAAATCAGGGTTTAAAGTATTAACTATAGTAGGTTCTATAGTACTAAAAGACTCCTTAGTTAAAGATATATAATTATTAAAAGACATTTTTTAATATTTATATAATAATATATATAATATATAGTAATTTAAGTTAAATAATATATATTATTAAAGAATATTTAATAATATTAAAGTTATTCTATAAAATAAATAAGTATTTAATAAGTAATATTTAAGATATTATAAAAGCTCTAGTACTAGTTTTTGCTTAGAATAATAATATCTTATTAATATAATATTAAAGATTAAAGTATTAAGAGAAGAACTTAAGTATATTATATAGATTTTATTTTAATTAATAGTATTAAAAAAAAACTAACTAATTTATTAGAATATTAACTTAATTAGTAATTATTATAATATTAAATTACTTTTAAGTAACTTTTAATTAGAACTAATAATTACTATAGAGTTACTTTTAAAATTAAGTTACTTATAAGTAACTTTTAATTAGAACTAATAGTAACTATAGAATTACTTTTAAAATTAAGTTACTTATAAGTAACTTTTAATTAGAACTAATAGTTACTATAGAGTTACTTTTAAAATTAAGTTACTTATAAGTAACTATTAATTAGAACTAATAGTTACTATAGAGTTACTTTTAAAATTAAGTTACTTATTAGTAATTTTTAATTAAAACTAATAGTTACTATAGAGTTACTTTTAAAATTAAGTTACTTATAAGTAACTTTTAATTAAAACTAATAGTAATTAAATAATTATAGTTAATTAAGATTAATAGTTATATATATCTCTATTTTCTTCTATAGAATTATAATATTTAAATTATCTAAGAATAAGTCTTTTAGTAACTTACTATTATTACTTATTACTTCTATATCTTATTTAGATATTACTTTATAGTAAAAGGTATATATAAAACTCTAGTCTTTATTACTATTAACTAACTTAACTACTAGATAAAATGGCTTCTCGGTATTATAAAAATACTAGCTTAAAACCAACTACTCGTTATTATAAGTCTTTAGTATATAATACTTTATTATATAAGAATAATAAGCTTAAAACATCTTCTAAGGAAGATATTTTAAAGTTTATTATTACTATAATAGATATTAATCTACGATTTTCTAGTCGTTTTAAAGACGATAGTTATTTACGAAACTTAATTAAAAAAAAGCTTAAGTCTAAAGCTGAACTTAATTTTTTATTAAGACTTCGAATTCAATTATTTAAACGCTTAGCTAAGCGTAATATAGCTTTAGTAAGAGCTATAGAAGGTTAGTTTTTATAGAATATTATATAAAAAAATCTATACTAATTATATTTAGATCTATTAAAAGAATTTCAGATATCTTCTTTAATTAATCTTAAGGAAGAACTAAAATACTCTTTACGTTCTCTTATTTATGAACTAAATACTACTAGTTCACTTAAGAAATATAAAGGTATTATTTATATTAATATTCCTTTAAGATTAATAAGTTTAAGATTAATATTTATTAATACTTATTAGATTTATATTCGATTATTAATAGTAATCACTTAATTAAAAGGCTTAATACCTTTACTATATATAAAGAGAGTAAGAAAGGTTAGTAATATCTATTAAATAAACTAATAATATTTAAACTAATAATATATAGATATTTAGTAATGAGATTAAAGAAGATAAAATAGAAGAGGATATTATATTAGAAGATGAATTAGATTATGAATTAGATTATGAAAGTTAGGAGTATAGGGTTATTAAATTATAAAAGCTAAATAGGGATTATATAATTAGTATTAAGAATATTCTCTTAGGTAAATATATATATATATTAAAGTTAAAGAAAGAAGTATATTAGTTAATTAAAACTATTTATATATAAAAGATATAGAAAATGAGATTTACTTATATTATATAAGGTATAGAGAGTATAAGAATAAATTTTTTAAATAAGTATTATTAATAGAACTTATAAATATAAAAAAGTAACTAAAGTTATTATAATAAAACTTAATAATATTAAATTAAACTATTAAATATATATATTATATTAAAGATAAGTATTATATATAATATATAAAGTATAAGGATTCTAGAAATAACTTTCTTATATAAATATTATTAATATAACTCTTTAACTCGAAAAGCTAATGTTTTTTAATATAGTAAAAACTTAAATTATTAAAGAAAAGAGTATTAAAATATAGAATATATTAATGTAATGTCTTAATTACCTTATATAAGATATAAGGATTCTAAAAATAAATCTTTTATTAAGTTTAGATTAGTAATATCTTTTTAGTTAATTTTAACTTAATTAAACTTAAGTAAAATCTTAGATTCTTTAATAAAATACTAATTATAATATGAAATATAATAAGATTAAGACTTATATAAGGTATATTATATATAGGAATTCTAAAAATAATATTATTATATAAGTATTATTAATAAGAGTTATAAATATTAAGAGATTCTCTAAAAGCTTAGTATTTAC
>Ga0179596_10000552_pt1 | contig 10167 bp, 9 predicted proteins | sample CZODoug1_1_08_16_FD_155494 | JGI IMG/M metagenome (GOLD analysis project Ga0179596, IMG submission 155494) | Vadose zone soil fungal communities from Angelo Coast Range Reserve, California, USA - CZODoug1_1_08_16fungal (Illumina Assembly) | ecosystem: Environmental > Terrestrial > Soil > Vadose...
GGGCATGGCCGTTGTCGAGCCACCTCCGGTTAGGCGTTTCACAGATTCGACGAGACGACGGAGATAGTCCGCGGGGGTACCGGCGGGACGGGTTCCATCGCCCAGCAGATGCGCTGCGCCGGCGGGGTCGAAGGTGCCGATGAGATCGTGTTCGAGGCCGGGGTCGAGCATGAGGACACGCAGGCCGCCCTCGTTGTCGAGCAGAGGGCGCACGAGACCGCGACCGAGTGACTGGCGGACGCGTTCGACGAGGTGGACTACGTTCTTGCTCTCGCCTGCGGCTTCGACCAGTACCTCCAGAATGGAGCCGAGGTCGCGGATGGAGACCTGTTCGCGGAGGAGTTGCTGGAGGACCTTCTGGACTTCGCCGAGCGACATGAGCTTGGGCACGAGCTCCTCGACGAGCTTGGGGTAGCCCTCGCTCATGGAGTCGAGGAGGCGCTTGGTCTCCTGGCGGGCGAGGAGCTCGTGGGCGTGGCGGCGGATGAGCTCGCCGAGGTGGGTGCCGATGACGGTGGTCTGGTCTACAACCGAATAACCAGAGGCCAGGGCCTGTTCTTCGAGGCCGGGCTGGATCCAACGGGCCATGACGCCAAAGGCTGGCTCGCGGGTCTCGACGCCGGGTATGGGGCGGGCCTTGGGATCGGAGTTGACGGCAAGGAGGCAGTTCCCTTCCGTCTGCCAGCGGGCAATCTCTACTCCGCGTAAAGACACGCAGTACTCGCGGGGCTTGAGGCGGAGGTTGTCCGTAATGTGGACTGGGGGGACGATGAAGCCGAGTTCCGTCGCGAGATGACGGCGGAGGGCGCGAACGCGGTTGAGCATCTGGCCGCCTTGTTTCTCGTCTACCAATGAGATGAGCTGGAAGCCGATCTCGAGGGTGAGCTCATCCATCTTGAGGAGGCTGGCGAGGTTCTCGGTTTTGGCTGCCTCTTCGACCTTGGCCTTGGTGCCGACGGTGGCGAGGTCTTCGGCGGGGGCCGCGGAATCGGCAGGGAGCTTGCGTGCGATGAGGGCTACGCCACCGGCGATGAGCATGAAGGAGAGCTTGGGCAGGCCGGGGATGAGGGCGAGGGCGAGCAGGACACCACAGGCGATCCAGAGGGTGTTGCGGCCTTTGAAGAGCTGGGTGCCGAGCTCGGAGTCAAGGCTGGCGGCGGAGGAGGCGCGGGTGAGGATGATGCCGCCCGCGATGGACACGAGCAGGCTGGGGATCATGGTAACGAGACCGTCGCCTACGGTGAGGGTGGTGTAGTTTTTGACCGCCGTCATGAGGTCGGTGCCCTGCTGGATGGTGCCGATGGCGAGGCCGGCGATGATGTTGATGGTGGTGATGAGGATGGTGGCCATGGAGTCGCGCTGATTGAACTTGGCGGCTCCGTCCATGGCTCCGTAGAACTCGGCCTCGCGGGCGATGGCCTGGCGGCGCTTGCGGGCGCCGAGCTCGTCGATGAGGCCTGCGTTCATGTCGGCGTCGATGGCCATTTGCTTGCCGGGGAGGGCGTCGAGGGTGAAGCGGGCGGTGACCTCCGCGGTGCGGACGGCTCCGTGAGAGACGACTAAGAACTGGATGGCGATGAGGGCGAGGAAGAGGACGAAGCCGACGACGTAGTTGCCGCCGATGACGAACTGTCCGAAGGCCTGGATGACCTCGCCCGCAGCGCTTGTGCCCTCGTGGCCGTGCAGGAGAATGCGGCGGCTGGACGCGATGTTGAGCGAGAGGCGAAACATTGTAAGCAAGAGAAGCAGCGTGGGGAAGACGGAGAAGTCGACCGCCTTGCGGACCTGCACCGCGGTGAGGAAGACGATCAGCGACGCCATGATGGAGGCGGCGAGGAGAAGGTCCAGGATGAAGGTGGGGATGGGGATGAGCATGACGAAGACCATCGCGACGGCTGCGACGGGCAGCATGAATGCTCTGAGCTTGTTTAGGTTCACTGTGTTCCTCCGAAGGCGCGCATGGCGACGGATGTCTTGTAGGCGGTGCGTTGCTCACGAGCGCGTTCTTCCTCGCGTTCGCGACGGGCGCGCTCATCGCGCATCTTGTCCTTGACCTTCTGCTGATAGAGGAAGGCAAGGATGCCCGCGACCGCTGAGTAGAGCTCAAAGGGGATGGCCTGGCCGGGTTCGACGAGTTTGAAGAGGGAGCGGGCGAGAGGTGGGTTTTCGATGAGGGGGATGCCGGCCCATTGGGCTGCTTCGCGGATCTCTTTGGCGTGGAGGTCGCGGCCCTTGGCGAGGACGATGGGGGCGGACATGGTCTCGAAGGAGAACTCGAGGGCCACGGCGTAGTGGGTGGGGTTGGTGATGATGACGGAGGCACGGGAGATGTCGGCTTTGACCTTGCGCTTGCGGGCGGCTTGCTGGAGCTGGCGGATGCGGCCTTTGACCTGCGGATTGCCCATGGCATCCCTGATCTCTTCGCGCATCTCCTGCTTGGTCATCTTGAGACGCTTGTTCCAGGCGATGTACTCGACGGCGTAGTCGATGCCGCTCCAGACGAGGGAGACCCAGGCGGCGTCTAGCGCGAGGGTATAGGCAGTCGAGAAGGTGGCGGGCAGGCGGGCGATGGACATGACCGGCATGGGGATCATGAGGGCCTTGAGGGCTCCCCAACCGAGGAGGACCATGATGGCTGCGGGAACGAGTGACTTCATCAAACGAGTAAAAGACCGGAGGCTGAACAGATTGCCGAGGTTCGTGATGGGGTTCATGCGGTTGAACTTCAGCTCCAGCGCGTTGGGGTGGATGCTGAGGCCTCCGCCCTGGGCGATGCCGACGAAGAGGGCTCCGGCGAAGCTGGCGGCCATGACCATGGCTACGGGGATGAGGGCGGGCGCGAGCATGGTGCGGATGGCGTGGATGAATTCGGTGTCGGTGCCGAGCTGGGCGCTGCGGAGGCTTTCGATGTAGAGCTGGCTCCAGTTGCGGACGAAGGAGCGGGTGACGGTGCCGAGGACGGCGATGCCGCCAAGCATCGCCACGGCGGAGAGGAGCTCGCGACTACGGACGGAGTCTCCCTTCTGCCTGGCCTTCTGCTTGCGTTGGGGTGTGGCTTGCTCGGTTCCCTTTTCGCTCATGCGCGCACCAGGAGCTTTCCTGCGGTGTCGAGGAGCGAGGTGAAGTGGCGTTCGATCCAGCTGGGCCAGACGGCGAGGGAGCCTATGAGGACAGTGTAGGCGGTGAGGGTCTTGAGGGGGATGCCGACGACCTGCGTGGGGAGCTGCGGAGCGAGCTTGCCGATGAGGCCGATGGTGACCTCGACGGCGAGGGCGGCGGCGATGACGGGGGAGGCGAGTTGCAGGCCGGAGAGGAAGAGTCCGCTGGCCATGTGGATGAGGGTGCGGCCGGTGGCGGCTTCGATGACTCCGCAACCGACGGGGACTATGACGAAGCTGCGGAGGACGGCGGAGAGCAGGGTGCGGTGGAGGCCTGCGCCGAGGATGACGAGGACGCCGAGCCAGTTGAGCATCTGTCCGAGGACCGGGGTTTCGACCTGGGAGTTGGGGTCCATGAGGTTGACGAGGGAGAAGCTGAACTCCATGCCGAGGAGGGCGCCGGCGAAGGTGAGGCTTTCAGTGAGGAGCATGAGGGAGAGGCCGAAGGTGAGGCCTACGGCGAGCTCGCCGAGGAGGGAGGCTATGTCGAGGGTGGGGTGGGCTTCGGGGACGGCGGTGACTACGGGTGCGAGGAGGATGGTCATGGCGAAGACGAAGCCAGCCTTGATGCGGGGGGCGATGGCGGCCGAGTTGAAGACGGGCGCGAAGACGAGCAGGCCGCTGAGGCGGATCATCACCAGGAGGGCGGCGGTGAGGAAGGTGGGCCAGTCTTGAATGCTCATATTCATGCGGCGATGTACCGGTGGAGATCGGTCCAGAGGTGGAGGGTGTAGCCGACCATGCGATGGACTGCCCAGGGGAGCGTCGCCATGGTGACGACGAAGACGACGAGGAGGCGCGGGACGGCGGTGAGGGTTTGCTCCTGCACGCTGGTGAGGGTTTGGACGAGGGAGACGAGGAGCGAGATGGCAGCGGCGGAGATGAGGAGGGGCGCGGCGAGGAGCATCGCTTCTAGGAGGAGGCTGCGCATGATCTGGACGGTTTGGTCGGGGGACATGGAGGTCACCAGTTCTAAGTTCAGAAGCTTTTGAGGAGTTGGTCGGCGAGGAGGTTCCAGCCGTCGACCATGACGAAGAGGAGGATCTTGACTGGAGTGGAGATGACGACGGGTGGAAGCTGCATCATGCCGATGGAGGTGGTGACGCTGGCGATGACGACGTCAATGAGCAGGAAGGGGAGGAAGAGGACGGCGCCGATCTGGAAGCCGGCCTTCAGTTCCGAGAGGATGTAGGCAGGGACGATGATCTGCATGGGCAGGTCGTTCGTCGAGGTGGGGCGCTGGGCCATGCCGGCCGAGGCGAAGACGGCGAGGTCTTTCTCGCGGGCGTACTTGAGGAGGTAGTGCTTGATGGGGATGATGCCACGCTCGATGGCGGTGTCGCCAGAGATCTCACCGGTGCGATAGGGCGCGGTGGCGGTCTTCTCGATCTCGACCATGACGGGCTGCATGAGGAACCAGGTCATCATGAGCGCGAGGCCCATGAGGACTTGATTGGACGGTGCGGTCTGGGTGCCGAGGGCCTGGCGCAGGAAGTGGAAGACGACCAGAAGACGAACCAGCGGGGTGATCGAGAGCAGGATGGCGGGGATGAGGGTGAGGAGCGTGAGGCCGAGGACGATGGACCAAGGGACACTACCGTTGGCACTCATGGCCTGGGCGATGGAAGTCTGTGTGGCGGAGGCTGCGTCTGGTGGCGCAGGCTTTGCGACTGCGATGGGATGCTTGGCTGACCGTTTGGGCTGGGCGTGGACGGCACCTGCCGAGAGCAGCAGGATCGCGACGACCAGACTGAACCGGCGGAGGAAGGCTAGAGTCATGCTGTCTCCGTGGGCTGGTCTGCGGCGACGCGGACGATGGTTTCGATGCCGTCGGCTCCTCCGCCTACGAGGAAGCGCTCTCCGTCGCAGGTGATGAGGGTGAGGTGGCGATGGGCGCCGAGGGAGAGGCTCTCGACGATGTGGAGGTGTTTGGTGCTCTTGCGGGTCTCGTGACCACGGAGGATTCCAAGGACCCAACCGGCCAGGCCTCCGGGGGCTACGATTGATCCGCTGCTGCCGGTTCGGATGTGTGCGATCTGCATGGATCACCTCTTGATGTAGAGGTGTGCATGTGGAGGGCCATGCGGGGGGTGGAGAGATTAGGCGTTCTTAAAGAACAGGGCTTAGGGCGTAGGTAGTGTCTGACGAATCGGTTTGTAGCGGATGAAATGAGTGAAAGACAACGACCCGGGGCTAAAGCCCCCTTTCCAAAGCTTTTTCGTGGGGCTAAAGCCCCACGCTTCCACCCAAAAACACGCATGGACGATTCGTCAGACACTGCCTAGAGCTCAGGGCTTAGAAGAACCATAGAGCGTAAGGCCAGGAGACGGCTTGCCTTTGCAAGCTATGCCCTGAACCCTACGCCCTAAGCCCTCCGGTTTACCGCATCATGCCAATGGCGTCCTGCGTGATCTGGTCGAAGGTGGTGACGGTTTTGGAGTTGGCCTGGAAGGCTCGCTGGGCGACGATGAGCTCGGAGAACTCAGTGGAGATGTCGACGTTGGAGCCTTCGAGCGCGGCGTCCTGGATGACTCCGCGGCTGCCCACGCCAGCTGCGGCGAAGCTGGCCGCGCCCGAGGCGGCGGAGGTCTGGTAGTTGTTTCCGCCTACGCGGGTGAGGCCGTCCTCGTTGGCGACCGTGGCAATGGCGAGCTGCCCCACAACCTGCACGTTGCCGTTCGAGAAGGTAGCGGAAAGAATGCCGTTGCTATCCACGGCGAAGCTCTGGTAAGTGCCGCTGGAGTAGCCATCCTGCGAGCTTGCGGTGGCGGTGGAGGTGGAGGCGGACTGCGCGATGGTGGGGGTGCCGCTGGCGTTGAAGAGGTTCCAGGAGAAGTTCATGTCCGCCGCGCCGTCGGCCATGCCGGGGAAGGTAATGCCGGTGGGGTTGGTCGAGGGAGAGCTGAGGACTCCGGAGGAGTTGAAGGTAAGGGTGCCGGTATTGCTCACCGGGGTTCCGGTGGCGTCGCCCGACGGCAGCGTGATGGAGTAGCCCCAGTCGGTGGCGGAGGTCTTGGTGAAGCTGACGGTGACGATGTGGCTCTTGCCGAGCGAGTCGTACATGGTGACCGAGGTATTGAAGGAGTTGCCGACGGCGGCTGTGGCGTCGAGGTTTCCATCGACAGCAAAGTTGCTCGTGGCCTTGGCGAGACCGTTGCCGCCGAGGGGCAGGGTGAGTGGGATGAGGTTGCTGCTGGAGTTGATGACGCCGTTGGAGGCTCCGAAGCCCATGACGGTCTGACCGTCGGAGGTCTCGAGGCTGCCGGTCTTGCTGAGCTGAAAGTTGCCGTCGCGAGTGAGCGACTGGGTCTGGCCACTCTGGACGACGAAGAAGCCGTCTCCGTTGAGAGCCATGTCGGTGGAGTTACTGGTGGTGGAGAGGCTGCCTTGCAGGAAGCTGCTGGCCGTACCGGCAACCTTGACGCCGGCACCGGTCTGGAGCTGCTCGCCGGAGCCGGAGCTGCCGATCTGCTGGTAGAAGAGATCCTCGAAGGTTGTCGTCTGCTTCTTGAAGGCGGTGGTGTTGAGGTTGGCGAGGTTGTTGCCGATGGTGTTGAGTGCGGTCGAATCGGCCTGCAACCCGGTGAGGGCGATGGAGAAGTTAGGCATGGTGTGATCCTCAAATTCGGTTGTGGTGCGAAGGTGTCTTCGGAGCAGCGTAGGTTCGGCCGCTCCGCGTGCGAATCTAGATGGCCGGCGAGGACTGCGTCGCTGTGGTCGTGGATGTCGTGGGCGTATTGAGCGTGCTGATGCCCTGGTTGATCGCGATGAGCTGCTGCAGGCTGTTCACGCCGACGAGCTGCGTGATGTAGGCGTTCGGGTCGGTGGGCTGCGTGGGATCCTGGTTCTTCAACTCGCTGACCAGCAGGGTGAGAAAGTCGCTGGAGGTGATGGTGCCAGCGGCTGTGCTCGACGTGGTGCTCGTGCTGGAGGTGGATGAGGCCGACGATGCGGCGTTGGCCTGTAGCGGTGTGGCGCTCAGGCTCTGGGCCTGTGTCTTCTTCGGGGCAAGAGCCTGAGCTACTACGGATGCCGCGCTCTGCGTGGAACCGATATCGAATACTCCCATTGTCATCTCCCTTTTCTGAGCTCTGTTGTGGATGTGTCTCGCAGACGGCTTGTTCGCGGCCCGCACGAAAGCTGAACTTTTTACGCCACGACGTTGACCCAGTTGCCTCCTTGCGGCACACCATAGTCAGGCGTCGCCCAACCCGTCTCCGCAGCATCCGGAAAGGGGGAGGAAGACATGGAGGCCTGCTGACGAGGACTTTGGCGCTGGTCGTCGCTATTGCCCTGACCGGTGGTTGCGCCTTGCGTGAAGTCGGACTCCGCGGTCGTAGTGGCGACGGTGCCTTGCGGCCGCTCGACGACGTGCACCTGAACCGGAAGCTGCTCACTGGCGAGGAACGCGGTCATCTCCGGCAGGTCGCGATGCAGGCTCTCGTGGCCGGCGTGGGTAGCGGAGGAGACGGAGGCCTGCACGGTGCCGCTCTCGCCGATCTCGGCGCGAATCTTCAACCACCCGTGGCTCCCGTCCGGTACTCCGACCTCGAGGACGGTGGGGCTGGCGTGGAGCGTGGTGTGCGATGGCGCGGGCAGCGGGCTGTCGAGGCTTTGCGTGGGATACAGCTGCGTGGCGTCGTACGCGAGGGGCGCGGTTTGCGGCTGTGCGGTCGTCTGTGCAGGCGCCGCAGAATGGATCTGAGGGGCTGACGCGACGGGTTGTGTTAAGGCTATCGGTGCTGTTGCCACTGCATCCGGAGTGACCGGATTGGAGTTGGGAGGCAGATGCGATGTTGTGGCGACCGGAGAGACTGTGGGAACTGGAGCTACAGAAGAAGTCACCGAGAGCGATGTGGAGATGGCGTGCGTGGGCACGGATGTGTTGATTGTCTCGGTGCCCTGCTTGCGGGCGGCTCGAGCTTGCGGGACCAGACGTGCAACGGCCTGCACTGCAAGCGGCTGCGTAGGTTGGAGGGATATTGCTTCGACAACTTCCTGCGTCTCCGGCAGGATGGATTGATTGGAAGCGATCTCGGTTTGCTCGGGAGTAGACGGCTGGATCGGTGCGGCAAGGCTCACGTCCTTCTTTGCGGTGACGTCAGGCTTTGCGGCCACGTCAGGGATGCTCTGCGCTGGGGCATCGAGTTTGTCTTGCATGACAGGAGCCTGCATGACAGGAGCCTGCGCGACCGGGACGACAACGGGAGACACAACGGGCGCAGGGGTAGTGCTCAAAGCTGGAACGACCGTTGCCGCTGGCTCCGGGCTCGCAGTTGCGTGGGGCTTCGACTCCTTTGCTGGCTTCGATGGCTTTGTCTCTACGGAGGTCTTTGTCGTGGGTTTCGCGGTGGGTTGCTCCACGACTTGCTCCTGCTGTGGAAGAGGGATCGTCGTCGCTGGCGTTGGAGCAGAAGGAAGTGGAAGTGGAAGCGGGGTTTGTTCGCTCGGGAGCTTCACGGTCGGAGATGTTGGCTCGGCTTCGAGTATCGGCTCGACCGTCGGCTCTTGTGGCGGCTCTTGCGGCGGTTGAGCCACGGCGACTTCCACTGCGGGCTCCGGCTTGATCGAGGCGATGGAAAGCGATGGTGTTGTGGTTGTTGGAACAGCGTCTGTTGTGATCGTCTGCGGCACGATGGGTTTGACAATCGCTGATGCCGGGATCTTCGTCTGCTCCGTTGTAGCGTCGGGCTTCCCGTTGAGCTTTGGCGTGGATGGCTTCGCTGTTTCGGTGGGCATCCCCGCCTGGGCTAAGGTCTCTGCGAAGAGTGGCAGGTCTTGCGTGTTTGCGTGGGTGAGACCGGGAGAGGGGCTCACTGTAGTCAATGTCCCGAGGAGGGTCATCGTCGTCATCGCTGGTATCGGCATCTCGGCTTCCCTCCTCTACGCGAATGATGAAAGCATGTGCCGTGCCAAAGATGCGTGAGGCTGGATTAGGGGGTTCTCAGTTGACACCTGAGCGACGGCTTGTGAGCCAGTTGCGCCGAGCCGCATAACGATCGTCGGAGGTGGCCTGTATGCGACGGCCCTCTTCGAGCGCTGTCTGTTTTACCCGCTGCTCGACGATCTGCTTCATCTGCTCGGTCTTGATGCGGCTGGCGAGAAACTCCTCGCGCGCGGCTTGCTCCACTACAACATATCTCTCCTTCATCTCTTCGAAGAGCTTCGCTCGCATGAGAGATATTTCGCCTTCCGCATGGGAGAGGAGCCACTCCTCACGCTCGCCAGCACTGAGAGCCGTGCGACCCGCCTCGGCAGCCAGGGCCCCTGCGTTGCGCTCCATGCGGATTGCTCCTTCCGCCTCGTTTACGGTCGCCGTTGCCTGACGGAGTGTGACTGAATGCATCTCTTCGACGACACCGTAGAGGCGTGCGATGCGGCGGAGGGATTTGGTGCGAGACGTCATAACGCGAGCTCTCGCAGGTGGGCCACGGAGTCGGCCATCGTCATGTGTTCGTTGGAGTCCTGTTGCAGATACTCACGCAGCAGAGGCATGGCGTGCATTGCCTGATCGAGCTCCGCGTCCATTCCAGGCTTGTAAGCTCCGATGCGAATGAGGTCTTCGGACTTTGCGTGGGCCGACAAGAGACGGCGGGCCATTGCGGCCTTCTCACGGTGCTCGCGCGTGGTGACGGCGGGCATGAGACGACTGAGCGAATCGAGTACATCGACCGGCGGATACCATCCGGCGGACGCGAGGGAACGTGACAGCACGATGTGTCCATCGAGCAGCGAACGCACCGAGTCGACGATAGGATCCTGCTGGTCGTCGCCCTCCATCAGCACGGTGTAGAAGGCGGTGATGCTTCCGTTGGTGAAGTTGCCCGCGCGCTCGACGAGCTTGGCCAACCGGGTGAAGACGCTGGGCGTGTAGCCCTTGCTGGCCGGCGGTTCTCCGGCTGCGAGCCCGACCTCGCGCGCCGCCATGGCATAGCGTGTGAGCGAGTCGAGTACGAGCAGCACGTGCTTGCCTTCGGCCGCGAACGACTCGGCCACGGCAGTTGCGGCC
>Ga0179596_10000554_pt1 | contig 10138 bp, 4 predicted proteins | sample CZODoug1_1_08_16_FD_155494 | JGI IMG/M metagenome (GOLD analysis project Ga0179596, IMG submission 155494) | Vadose zone soil fungal communities from Angelo Coast Range Reserve, California, USA - CZODoug1_1_08_16fungal (Illumina Assembly) | ecosystem: Environmental > Terrestrial > Soil > Vadose...
ACGAGCCTAAAGGCCAAAGGGAATAGGTTTGCATGGAGTGAAGTATGGTCTGTTCCTGTACCGTCACGATAGAGGCCACGCGTGGGGTCAAAGAGCTTCTCCTGGAATGCGGCTTGCGCCTTTTGCTTTCGCTCCGAAAACTTGGCTGCCTCGTTCGTCTTGCCTAGCGCGTCGGCTAACTGGCTCATCTCTTCCAGTGCGCGGAGATGGAACGCATTGACAACCGTGTTGACGCTGGTAAAGACGTAGCCGTCGCGTTCCGGTTCAGGCCAGTCAACGATATCTCCGTGTCCGATGAGCGCTGGCGTGCTCACGACCAGTCCGTCCGGGCCGACACGCTCATCCAGCAACTTGGCCTTGAGTTCTTCGTAGTGAGCAGCCAGCCATGCCGTTTCGCCCGTTTGCATCCAATCGGCGTACGCCATGAACACCATGTGCGGAGCCCACTCGGAAGGCCAGGTCGGAGATCGTATGAGTCGATCGAAGGTGGCTCGTGGTATGCGCGGATCGGCGTTACCGGCGTAGTAGCTTAGCTGTGTCAGATAGGCATCCGCCTCATACGCCAGGCGCTCCCGATCGCCATCCACGAAGACTCCAGCAAAGGTTGTCGCCTTGACCGAGTAGTGGCAGAGATCCCAGACCTTATCCAATTCGGGGTCTGAAGAGTGGAAGGTCGCAGCACCGTCGGCCCACGTACTATCGAAGGCTGCCCGCCGTCGAATCTGGTTGGCTTGCAGATCGGTCGGCCAGCCCTCGACCTCCACCCAACGAAAAGGCGTCAATACTCCCCAGGACGCTGGAGTGAGCACCGCAGGAGCCTTTGTATTACGCGCATCCACTGGAGGAGTCACAATCATTGTCTCTCCCCGGACCGGCGCAACCTTCACCTCGCTGTAGCGCACCGAGCCGGGCGGATGCGTATCCACCCGGCCGTTTTTCAATGCCTCGCCAAAGCGGAATGTAATTGCATCTGGCGCATACGTGTTGTCATTCATTGGCTCAAGCATGAGGTTTCCAAACGCTACCCGCCCGAAGTCCACCAGGAACACTCCTGGCGCGATATTACTGACCCCATCAGGCGCTTGTTCTACCAAATGTATCGACGCGGCATCCTGCGCCGTTGCCGATCCCAGCATCACTCCAAACATCGTTACAATCAGAAACCCCTTACGCATACTTGCTCCCTGGACCGTGCTCTCTGCTGATGAACTGCTGCCTAAGCGGCTTGTGAATTGCCGTTGCGGGGAATTTGGCAGATACCATATGGGTTGGTCGGAACAGTCTGAAATTGCGATCAGATCATCTCCAATACCAGCAAGTTCCAGTCCATAAAGCCCTTATGGCTAAGAGCTGCACCTGTGTCGGGGTGATAGTACTCATTCAGAGAACCATTCACTTTGAGATCTGAACCGAGCAACGAGATTGTTTTGTCGGCAAGGGCCGCAGCTTCTTTATGGAAGCCATATCGTTGGAGTGCCTTCCAGGTGAAGTAGTTCACGATGATCCACACCGGACCCAACCAATTACTTGGATTGGAGCTGAATGCAAGGGAGTACATCGATTCTCGGGATGAGAGGGAACGAATACCCCAACGGGCACAGAGTCGATCGTCGGCAAGATAATTGACCTTCACTAACTCAGCGGCTTGCTTAAGCGTGGCGATACCGCACCAGAGGGGAAGGAATCCAGTGAACATCTGAACCCTCATCGGGAGAGATCTCCAGGACATGTCCATGCCGCGAGCTACCGAAGGGATGAGTTCGGCGCGGCGGTCGACACATTGCACGTCGACCGAATAGAAGTAGCTGTCCCTCGGGTCCCAGCAGTACATCTGGATCTGTTGCGCCAGAGCCTGGGCTTGCGCGGATAGACGATCATGATCCTTCGCACGTCCAAGGCGACGGGCGAGTTCGGCCGACGCCATTAGGTCCTCATAAAACAGACAGTTGAGTAAGAGGTTGGCGGACGAGAAGAATGGCCGACCGAACGTTGTCGGATCATTGTCATCGCCAATTGCAACGTCATTTCCCCATACCAGCAGTCCAATGGAGGATGTGTTGCGCGTGGTCCAAGCGTTATAAAAGCGTAGGATTGTGTCGAAGTACGGTGCTAGCCAGGCTACCTCTCCGCGCTGATTGGCGGCGAGCAGGCCGATTTGGCCGAAGACAGGCTTGGCTTGGTTCTTCGACGCAGCACCGCTTCCCAGCACCCCAAGAGGATCGGGATCATTCGGCATCATCAGGATCGGAATCCGTCCTTCGGTAGAGGCATGATCGAGAAAGTTCAACAGGCTGCCGGAGACGTGTTCGCAGAGTTTTTGCTTGAGCGGCTCGTCATGTTGTAGTGCTGCAAGACGAAAAAGCCCCTGGCTAGTCCAAAGCGTGTCCCAATCCCAAAGTTGAGTTGAATATCTCTTGCCGGGCAGGCTGGGCGAAACACTCGGATGCTTCAGGATTCCATCGGGAGCTCGTAGAAGCAGCGGTGCATTTGCTGAGAAGTAGCCCAGTAGTGCATCCGTGTATTGGTGGCGCTTGTCATCGGGCAGCATCGTCACCCCTGTCCCGGAGGCTGGTCGAACTTCGCTGCGAGCTGTCACGATTGAGGCAGCACTTGAAGCAGCTAGACCGGCTAAAACATCACGTCTAGAAAGAAAGGTCATTGTATTTCTGCACCTCTTTGGGGTCTCGTTTTAAACAGAAAAGATATGGCGTTGCATCTAGGCAACTCGAAGGATCTGATTTATCGGTCTTCGTCGTTTATTCCTTCGTTTTCTTTCCGGGAGGAGAGCTTGACCGGAGGTAGCGATTTGCCTGAAGCCGCCATCTTCCGCAAAATATCTTCGGAAAGGGGTTGCGTCGGCCCTGTCTTTTTCTGTTGGTCTGCCATGTCAGGGAACCTCTTCCAATCGGATTCGAATTGTCAACGTTCGCATTCATCGCTAACAAATCTTTGCAAAGCACTCGCAAAAGTTGCTGGGACTAGGTTTGATGAGTGCAGCCACTCCAAGCGGAATAGCTGCACTCGTAATCGAGCTGAGGGACTTCAAAAGGCATCCTAAAAAGTGATGCGCGCCGCAAACTGCGTGAGGCGCGCATCGTCACCCGCGTCAGCGAGCCTAGAATGAAAGGCGAGCTGTAATCTGAATCTGACGAGGTGTCCAGTAATTGGAATTTTGAGTTTGCACGCTTTCAATTCCATCCGTAGAGTTTGGGTTTTGAAACCCCTGAATGTTGAACGCGTTGAAGGCATCGACGTTGATACGGAAATTCACTTGATCTTTGATTGGAAATACTTTGTATAGGGACATATCAACGTTGTAGTTGTACGGTCCCAGCAGGATGGTTTTCGCATAGCGGTTGACCCCGGCTGGCCCCGGTGAATATGCCTGCGTGTCAGTGCTGCCATTCTTCAGGGGGATCGAGACGTTGTTATTGTTGGCGGCAACGTTGATGGGTGACTGGTAGGGGACATAGCCACTTGCAAGCCCTGACACTTGGGCCGCGGCAGATGGCGTCAGAAAGCCATTGAACCATTGGTATGCCTTGCGGCAGACGCCGCTGCGGCAGTCCGTGACGGGGGTGCCCTTTCTATAGGGCGTGATCGGATTGTTGGTGCCCCAATTGCCCGATCCAACCTGGAAGCCCTGAGACAGGACGTTCCCAACAAATGCTATTTGATATCCCCCCAACAGTTCATCCACGAACTTGTTGGAATTGCCGAGGAACCGCTTACCCCTTCCAACAGGCAGATCGACCAGACCGTTGAAGCTGATGTGGTGTTCGGGAATGGCCGTATCGACCTTGTAGTTCTCGAACTTGTTCAGGTCATGACTAGGTTTCAGATTGGTGCCAGGATCGATACCTGCAAGAGTGCTGGGAATGAAGTTGACCGCGGGGTAGAGGTTGCTGTCGCGAAACGTATTGCCGCCTACGCGAAATGCTCGAGAATAGACGTAATACACCTGATAAGCGTAGCCCCCCTTGTAAGGACGTTGATAATTGACTTGGAGCGCGTTGTCATTCGACCAGCCCGTCTTCACCGACTGGACATTTCCGCCGTAAGTCTTCTGGTCGTACGGTCCATAGTTGACGGCCCCAATGCCTCCTGCCGGCGCTACACCGTTGACAGTCTCGTAAACGTAGGCTGAAGGGTGATTGTTGTATTGAAAGTTCTGATCGAGATTGCTCCCATGATTGAATAGATAGGTTGCGCGGAGAACCGAACCTCCCTTGAGCGGTTGCTCGATCGTCACGTTGGCCTGGGTGACGGCAGCTGGCGGATAATGAGGGTCCAAGGTCTGAAAGCTGAACCCGGGAACGATTGCATGGCTCGTAGTGGAGTCCACAACGCCGGTGCTATTAGTCCCAGCGATGACCGATTGAGGCGAACGCAAGAGATAATTCGTCAGTCCGTCTGGCGACTGGGTGTTGAGGGTGTAGTCCTGGGAATACGTGGCCGAGAACGGAGGTGCGTTCGCAGGTGTCTTGAGCGAGTTGCGGATAGGTATCGGGTAGATATACCTGCCATAGGCTCCGCGAAGTACCGTTCCCCGTCCCTTCGAGAAGGGTTCGTAAGCGAAACCTACGCGAGGATTGAACTCAGCGTTTTGGTTGTAAATCATGGTTGAAGGGATACCTGCCGTCTGCGGTGTTTCGAAGACCACGCCGGCATTGGTATAGCTACTGACGATTGCCTGTGTGGTATAGCCCTTGTTGATGTAATACGCCAGAGGGTTTGCGAGCACGACAGCGTCGTTTGCGAGATCGAAACCAGCCAGGGTGCTGTCCCGAGTGATCGGAGAAGGGTGAGCCTCCCAGCGGAGGCCGAGGTTGAGTGTCAGGCGCGAACTGATGTGATAGTTGTCCTGGATGTAGCTGTCCATCTCGTAGTCGGTGAAATGTTGCAGGGTGGGGCTAAGAGCGACACTGTACTTACTTGCAGCTCCGAGGAAGAAGTCGGCCTCTTGATGGCCGGTGTTGGCGATCGGACTATAGCTTCCGCTTTCGCCTGGCAGGCCTCCGGTGGATGGATTCATATTGGCGGTCGCGAGATTGCTGAAATTGACAGAGTCGGAGGACCGATCGGGAAGGTAGGCAATACGTTCCCGGCGGTAACGAATCCCAAACTGGACCTGATGTTTGCCAACAATCTTGGTCAGGTTCTCGTCAAGATTGAATTCAATCTGGTTTTCGCCGTAGTTGTACTGCGTTCCTCCGTAGGGCATGAGCAAATTGGCGCCGATGGTGGGGAAACCAACCTCTCCGAAGTTGTTGGGCAAACCAAGGGCACTTTCCACATTGACCTGTTGGGTCGTTCCCGCAACGTATTGCCGGAACCATTGTTGGGCGTAAACGGTTTCCGCGTAGAACGTTGGAGAAAAGACGTGCGTGAAGCCAAACGATCCACTGATGGTCGTTACCGGGATGAATTGATAGCCCTCAATCTGAGCAGGCAGGAGGTTGGTTGCCAATGTGGGAGGGGTGTTGGAAGGATAGTTTCGGAGGCCGAACGTGGACTGATTGATGTCGGTAAACCGCAGGAAGACGCGATTCTTTTCGTTCACCACATGGTCGAGCCGGAAAGTGTAGTTGGGGATGACCGTTTGGGTGACGGCCGGGATTGTTATGTTTGAAGTGGTGAATGGATTGTCCGCAGTCGTCGGAAGCGGACTTGCTGCGTAGAGCGCTTTCGCGAGGGGGCTGATTCGGCTAATTGGAATCTGATTGTTGACGAATGGTTGACGCTGGTAGTTGGAAGCAGCATTGCCCGTTGTGTTTGGATCGTACAACTGTTGGAGAACGTTTCCCGGTTTAAGACCGCTAAAGTCTCCGCTTCGCATCGCCGCCGTCGGAACAAATGCGGCTTCTGGCGTCGATTGGCCGAGGGAAAAGCGCTCATAGGCGAAGAAAAAGAAGGACTTTCCTTTGCCGTTGTACAGATGTGGAATGAGGATAGGGCCGCCCACCGAAGCCCCGAATTCATTTCGAACCAGGTGTGGCAGCAGGTACGTTGCACGAACGGTCCCTCTCGGAACGGCATTTCCGATTGCATTGTTTCGAGCCGTTTCGAAGAGGGAACCGTGAAAACCATTTGTGCCTGACTTTGTCGTCAAAATAGCCGTGGCCGGCGTCGCGAACTGAGCGTTGGACGTGACCGTCTCGATCCTGATTTCCTGGACCGCATCGGGATCGGGTAACTGCGCTTGGGTGGAGTTTGTCTCGCCGCCAAAGTTGCGATTGGTCATCGGAGCGCCGTCCTGGGTATATTCGAGCCCTTCAGCCATATTGCCGTTGGCTCGTGTGCCGCCTGCTTCAAGACCTGGGACGGTAATTCCAGCGACCCCCAGAACCGTTCGAGTATTCAACGGCAACTGGTCGATCCGGGCGCGATCAATCTCGGTTGCAATCGTGCCGCTGTCATAGGTAGCGAGCTGGACCGCGTCGGCTGAGACGGTGATTTTTTCGCTGACGTCGCCCGCCGCCAGTTTCGGGTTGATCACCGCGTTCTGGGCATCCTGAAGAGAAACTGCGATTTCATACTTCTTCATGCCGGGCGCACTGAACGTGACGGTATATTCTCCTGCGAACAAGCCTGGGATGGAATAGAAGGCGGAGCCATTCGCGATTGAACCAACGCTTGTTCCCTTGGCGACGTTCAAGACGTCAACTTTCGCGCCAGGAATGATCGCTCCAGTGGAGTCTTCGACGGTGCCCTGAATGCTGCCGGCACCGCTTTGTGCATGTGACGGAATGACGAGGCTGAAAGCGAAGATGATCAGCAGCAGCCCAGAGACAAAGAGTTTGTTGCGTAAACGAAATCTGTACACGAAGACCTCCATAAGGTGTTGAAGCTGGGAGAAGTTGTCTGAATACTCAATTTGCGGCTTGTTCTAGGCCCCATCGAAGGCTTCGGCTACCAAGAATTCCCGGTTCCAGAGACAGGCCATCTTCGAAACGGGGGAAGAAATGCGCAAGTTAATTTACGGGAAGCCAATCGTAACCGTTTACCGTAATGCACTTGTAAAGTGCCTTATTATCAATGAGTTGTAAGGATCGCAAAGAGGTCAGACCGCTGGATGCGCGGTCACCCGAGCAAATTTGGAAGCGAGCAATTCAAGGCCTGAGCAATCTGGAGCGCACATTGCTCCGAGGTTGCGGAACTAAATTGGCTTCAGGCAAGACCCAGGTGTAAGGCCAGGGCGGTCGACTCGTCCAGTGTTGTCTCGCCAGGAGTTGGAGTTCATCTGAAGAAGAACATTGAGTGCCGCGTTATGATTGCTTCGCAACGGGTTCGCTTCGACCTGACGTTCATTCGGCAGCCCGTGATCGTCGCTTAACAAGCGATAATCCATTATGTTAGGCTTCTGACCATACGAGTTTGGATGGCCTATGGGTTCTATAGCAACTGCACCGGCGGAAGAGGGCTTGGATCTGCCAAGTGCGGACGAGAAGCGTGCTCTCATTGATCGCATCGTGGCCAGTTCGCAATTCAAGCGTTCCGCTCGACTACGGGATTTCCTCCTGTACGTTGGTGCCCAATCTCTGATCGATGGCTGTCCGGATATACACGAGCAAGAGATCGGTGCGAAGGTCTTTGGGAGACCCTCTGCCTACGACAGAGGCCAAGACAATATTGTTCGCGTTAGTGCCACCGAACTGAGAAAGCGCATCGAGTTGTACTTTGCCTCTGAGGGAGCGCACGAGACGTTGATCCTCGAGATCCCGCGCGGGGGTTACAAGCCGATATTTCGCCGACGTTCAGCCGAATTCAAGAGCGGCATGGCCGCCCCTGCGGTAATATTTCAGCCGGTTGCGTCCGAGCACCAAGGCATCGCGGTTGAGCCATCGATTCGTGAGCGTCGTGTCTATCTTCTACATGTCATTTGGGCTGCGGGATGCATTGCACTTTTGCTCGGCTATTTGCCTCTGCTTCAAAAAAACCGCGCCATGCAAACCCTGCTCTATACCTGGGAGGGCAAACCGGCGGTTGCTGCCCTTTGGAAGGACTTCGTCAAGTCCCCACAGCAGACCGACATCGTTCTGCCCGATGCCTCACTCAGCATCCGCGAAGAGCTCACAGGACATCCAATTTCACTTTCCAACTACATCAACAGTGAGTACATGAACGAGACGAATTCCCTGTCAGTCAGCAAGGATCGTCGCGAAGATCTCAGCAACATCTACGGGCACAATCTGGTTGCATTTGGCGACTACCGCGCCGCTCAGCAGATCCTCGCACTCGGTCAGGTCGGATCGTCTCTTCACCTGACGCTTTCTCGCTTCTTCCAGGCTGAATCGGTCAAGCATGACAACCTGATTCTGATCGGAGGAAAGAAGGCAAATCCGTGGGTTTCCCTATTCGACGATCAGATGACTTTCAGTCTGGATTATGACGATGCCCGGGGATTAGGGTTCATCACGAACCGGCATCCTCAATCCGGCGAGCTCAACTCTTATACCCCCTCTCTCTATCCAAGCGGGTTTGGGGGCTACAGTGTTGTAGCCTATCTGCCGAACCCTAGCCGCAACGGTAACGTCATCATCATCACTGGAACTGATTCCGATGCGACCAGCGCGGCCGCAGAGTTTCTCACCTCGGAAGAACAACTTGGAAAGTTCCGCAAGGCCATTGGCGCAGATCGTTTTCCCTACTTCGAAGTCTTGCTGAAGACCTCCCGGCTAAGCGGCACTTCTTTGAGCTCTGAGATGCTCGCCTACAGAACCCACCCTGGTGCCAAATAGACAAGTGGCTCACCAGGCTGTCGTCTCGGTGGAATGTTGGAGCCGTATTACCGATCGAACGGCCCGTGTATCGGTGGTCCCGAAACATGCCCAACGGTGAAACAGCGATGGTCGTAATGCACGTCGCGATCTCACGTCGACTTCAAACTGAAACGACTATGGGTACTCACAGTGACTTTTTCTGCGCATATGGAGTGCGGAGAAGACACAGCCGTGGGCAATGAATCTTGCCGAGAAGCGAAGGCCTTACGCGAAATGAAACGCGCATCTGTTCAGTGTGCGTGCCGTGTATGCTGCGACCCCTCTTCTGTCAGTTGGCAACTTCGATGAGTACGTAATTCTACTTCTGTGGCCCGCAGAATCTCCTCTGTTTACCCCCTATATACAGTGCCCAAACGGTAAGTTCTAGCGTGTGAGTTCCCGTAAATTAACTTGCGCCCGCTGCGTCCTTCATCCGACGATCGGTTGCTCTAAGAAGTGTGTTTGGACTGGTAGTGCAAGGCCGTGGGCCACCTAGATCTCTAGTCTCAAAGCTTGCTTACGCACCATGCATCGACCTGACTTACGCAAATTCCTGAAGGCAATCTCAACCAGATTTACAGAGGAACTGCTATGACCAAGCTTTACGCTTCACTCCGAAACAAATGGTTTCGTAAACCTTCGAAGACCTCGCTTTCCGCGATGACAATTCCCTCCGCGCTCAAGCGCACCGCCGGAATCGCATTCCTGTTGGCAATGACAGCTTGGCCATCTGGTGCCCAAATCAATGTGACGGTCAACTATGCCAGTATCTCCAACACGGCTGGAACTCCTTTGATCTTCGGCGGGTCGAACGAGCCGAATCCGGAAGATCAAGCCAGCTTCTATCCGCAGGCAACCACCTCCGGAGTGAAATTTCAGCGGGGCTCAATCCATGTGGATCAGGTCTTGCCGCAAGGCATTACACTGGCGCAATTTCAGGCAAACACAAATGGCGTAGCAAATCCAGCGAATTGGAACTGGGGACCAACCACTTGGGCGACCAACGCGCACGCACAAGGCTGGAAGACCATGGCCAATCTGCTCAATGCACCGACGTGGCTCACATACAATGGGGGCACCGGCGGGATCCCTTCGAACTGGACCGTCTGGCAGCAGATCGTCACAGCGATCGTCCAGCATCTGGGGAGCAATCTCGACTACATCGAATTGCTCAATGAAACTCAATACGAAATTAGTCTCACTGGAAGTCCCTATACGTCGGTTCAAACAGCCGTCAACGACTACTATTACAACGGGGCTGTGGCGGCGCGAGCCGGGAGTAGTGCGATCAAGATTGGAGGGGACGCAGACGCTACCCACTCCTTCAATAGTCTGCCGGGTCTTATCGCGGACACCGCGATCAGCTCTAATCTGCT
>Ga0179596_10000556_pt1 | contig 10100 bp, 8 predicted proteins | sample CZODoug1_1_08_16_FD_155494 | JGI IMG/M metagenome (GOLD analysis project Ga0179596, IMG submission 155494) | Vadose zone soil fungal communities from Angelo Coast Range Reserve, California, USA - CZODoug1_1_08_16fungal (Illumina Assembly) | ecosystem: Environmental > Terrestrial > Soil > Vadose...
GCCTTTTGCCTTGACGCGTTTTCTTCAGGCGAACCGGAGTCCACTTCGCTGGAAAACGCTCTCGCTTGCCGCGTCTACCGCTTGCCGCGTGGGGCTTCGGCCTGCTTTGCCGGCTGATCGGCCTGCTCGGCGCAGCTCGAGGCGGCGAGCGAGGCTTGCGCCTGCGGCATCAGGCCGGGCTCCGGCGCCAGCGCCTTCAGTACGATCAGTCCGGTCGCGGTCGGCGAGTCGATGATCAGGCGGTCGGCCGCCGTGATTTCCTCGTCTTCCGGCAGGTCGTTGTGCTGCGCTTCCGTCATCAAGTCGAGTTCGATGACCTTCTTTCCGGCGGAGCGGTCGTTGATCGCGTAATAGGCGACCTCGTTGCGGGTGTAGAACGACACCGAGGTATAGGCCTGGCTGACGGGCACCGTGAGCTTGATCGGTCCACCCGAGAGATCGTAGCGGCAGACCGCGACCGCAAAGGCCGGGTCGACAAACGGCATCACTGTATTGCTGGGATCGGCGGGCGGAAGCTGGGTGACGGCATTGAGCTTCGTCAACGGCGTCAGGCGCGAATAGGCATCCTGGGTGGCAATCCGCGGCAGCGCCAGCACGCTGACGAGATGCACCACGCCGCCGAGCAGTACACCTGCGATGATCGTGAACAGCAAGCGGATCACGGGCAACCCACCGTGGCGATCTGCGGCATCGGCGCGTCGCGCTGGGTGCGCGTCGCAACCCCGACCGGCGTATCGTAGAGCCTGAACATCAGCGCGTAGCGTTCGATCCCGCCGGTCGGAAGCCAGTTGCCGGCGCGCGAGCGCGATGCTACGCGGATCTCGAAGCCGCCGTCGGCGCCGCGGACGATTTCCTGGCTGGTGAAGCCGTAGCGCTGCAGCGTGTTGGCAACCAGGTGTCCCTTCTGGTCGTAGAGCGTCAGCGTCCAGAATCTGGCCGCCGGCGTGACGCCGCTGACGACGACATCGCAGCGGCCGTCGAGCGGCTTCTTGCGGTCATCGGTCGTGGCCGTGAACGCCACGCCGTCGCCGGTGCCGATCGGCAATTCGCCGTTGCGCGTGATGGTCGCACGCGAATAGGGATCGACATCGGAGGTTCCGGTCTTGGGACGCGCGGTCCAGGCGCCGATCGTCAGCGTGCCGAGATCGGTGCCGCGCGTCGCCGTCATCCACGTCGCCCCCAGGCCGACGACGGTGGCGACGAGCAGCGCCAGCAAGGTGATCAAGAGGAGGCGCACGGTGAATAACGCTCGGTGAGCAAGGGTGGTGGTTAATTCTTGTCGTCAGTTCTTGCGCGGCGGCGTTGCATCGCCCGGGCTCGCCGCCGCGAAACTGTCGGGGAAGGCAAGCGCGCTCGATGACGTCGGCCGGGCGGGTTTTGGCGGCTCGGTGGCCGTGGTCCTTTCGGCGGTCTTGGCCGCATCGTCCAAAAGCTTTTCCACCTGCACCAGGATATCGGCGCCGCGCTTGGTGAGCACCGGCGGCGGTCCAGGCTTGATCTCCGGCGGCTTCGGCGCGCTGCCGATCGCGGCGACGGTTGCGGGCACCGCCGGCTGCGGCAGCCGTTCGCCCATGCCGACACCAGCCAGCTCCTTGATCTCGACACCCTGATGGGCCGCGACCATGATGTCGTGCCAAGTCTGCGCCGGCAGCGAACCGCCGGTCATGCGGTTGGTTGGCGAGTAATCGTCATTGCCGTACCAGACCGCGCAGGTGAAGTTGCCGGTGTAGCCGACGAACCAGGCGTCGCGATAGGCGTTGGTTGTGCCGGTCTTGCCGGCGGTCGGAATGCCGTCGAGCGCGGCGCGGCGCGCGGTGCCTTCCGAGACCACGTGGCTCATCATGCCCGCCATGTCGGCTGCAATCGACGCTGGAATCGCCTGCCGTGGCTTCGGCCCGTCGCGGTCCCAACGCCAAACCAGGTCGCCGGCGCCGGTGCGCACTTCAAGCACCGCGTGAGGTGTCATCGCCTTGCCCTTGTTGGGGAAGGTGGCATAGGCGACCCCATGCTCCAGGATCGTGACTTCGTCGGCGCCGATCGGCAGCGACGGGGTGTCCGGCAGCGGCGCCTTGATGCCGAAGCGGCGCGCCACCTCGACGATCTTGGCGCGGCCGGCCTTGGGGCCGCCCTTGCCGCCGATCGCGATCGACAGCTTCACGGGAACGACGTTGATCGAGCGCGTGATCGCCTGTGTCAGGGTCACCGAGCCGGAATAGGAGTGGCCATAGTTTTGAGGGCACCAGTTGCCGATGCAGACCGGGCCGTCGACCACGATCGAGGTCGGCTTGAAGCCGTTCAACAGCGCCGTGGTGTAGACATAGGGTTTGAACGAGGAGCCCGGCTGGCGGTAGGCGTCGGTGGCGCGGTTGAACTGGCTTGCGCCGTAGTCGCGGCCGCCGACCATCGCGCGCACGCCGCCGTCGAGATCGGCCACGACGGTCGCGGCCTGGGTCGCATGATAGTCGCGGCCGAACTGGCGCAGCTGGTTCTCGATGGTTTCTTCGGCGGCGCGCTGCACGTTCATGTCGATCGCGGTGCGGACTACGAAGACGCGTTCGGTGTATGATTTCGGGAACGTGTCGACGAGCTTGCGCATCTCGTCGAAGGCGTAGTCGAGATAATAGTTCGGCGAATTCTCATCGCGCCGGTCGACCGCGACGGCCGGATTGCGCCGCGCGCCGAACACCTGGCCCTCGGTCATGAAGCCGGCGTCGACGAGGTTGTCGAGCACCACGTTGGCGCGGGCGCGCGCCGCGGGCAGGTTGATGTGGGGGGCAAACTTGGTCGGCGCCTTGAACAGGCCGGCCAGCATCGCAGCTTCCGCGAGATTGACGTCGCGCACCGACTTGTTGAAGTAGAAATGCGCCGCGCCGTCGACGCCGAAGGTGCCGCCGCCCATATAGGCGCGGTCGAGATAGAGTTTCAGGATCTCATTCTTGGTGAGCCGCGTCTCCAGCCAGATCGCGAGGAACGCCTCGTTGACCTTGCGCTCGATGGTGCGCTCGTTGGAGAGGAACAAGTTCTTCGCAAGCTGCTGGGTGATCGAGGAGCCGCCCTGGCGCACGCCGCCGGCCTGCGCGTTGGTGACCAGCGCGCGCGCTGTGCCGGCCATGTCGATGCCGAAATGGTCGTAGAAGCGGCGGTCTTCGGTGGCGAGCGTCGCCTTGATCAGATTGTCCGGAAAATCCTCGAGCGGGATCGAATCATTGTGCTTGATGCCACGACTGCCGATCGGATTGCCGTAGCGGTCGAGGAAGCTCACCGCGAGGTCGGATTTTTTCAGCCAGTCCTCGTCCGCGGTTTCACGGAATGCCGGGATCGCCAGCGCCAGCATCAAGACCAGGCCACCGAGCCCGATGGTCGCCGCTTCCGAAAACGGCTCGATGAAAACCCAGCGCTTCCAGCCGCCGACATAGAAGCGGTCCATGAAGGTCGAGTAGCGCTCATAGAGTTCGCGCGTGCCACGCAGCGACGAGAACAGCGCTGAATCGAAGCGCGCGTCCAAATCGAGACGGAAGTTGTTGAGCCGCCTCTTCCAATCGTCTGGGATGAACTTGCGCACCCGGAGGCCCTTGATCGGTTTCGAAGGCGTTCGGGCGCCGACCGGGCGCCATCGAGACGTCTTGGGGGAATGTTAAGGCAAACCCAAGGCGCTTTTGCGCGTCGTTGGGCGCTCCGCTTTCGTTCTAGCCGAGCGGGGTCCATAAACCAATGGTTCCGCTTCAATTTTTGAGGGGACGGCTAACGTCCGGCGAATCCCCGGCAGCGCGGCTTCGCCGCTGTTTTTCTACCATTGCGCGCAGTCTTTTGCGAAAACGGTACCCACCCTTCCAGATCATGTTCTAGAAGGGCGAAATCGAGCTGTTAAGCGCATTCGGGATTCATGACCGCTCCGCCCAAACGACCCTCGGACCAGGAGGGATTTTTCTGGAAAACCAAGACGTTGGAGGAGATGTCCAACGCCGAATGGGAGAGCCTGTGCGACGGCTGCGCGCGCTGCTGCCTGGAAAAGCTGGAGGACGAGGATACCGGAGAGATCTATTTCACCCACGTGTCCTGCAAGCTTCTGGATGCCGGTCTATGCGCCTGCAAGGATTACCCGAACAGGTCCGCGAAGGTGCCGGATTGCGTCCGCCTGACGCCGGAGAATGTCCGCACCCTCAACTGGCTGCCGCCCAGCTGCGGCTACCGGCTGGTCGCCGAAGGCCGCGACCTCTACTGGTGGCACCCGCTGATTTCGGGTGATCCGAACACGGTGCATGAGGCCGGCGTCTCGGTGCGGGGCAGGGTGCAGGGAACCGAGGAGGAGATCCCGGATGCCGATCTGGAAGACCATATCGTGCGTTGGCCGGCATTGTTGCCAAAACGCGCGAGACTGAAGAAACGGCCCAAAGCTGTTTAGACAAGGCGGTTTAGCAAGCCTGCTGAGCGATGCTGTTTGGCAAGGCGGTTGAGACAAGCCCGTTGAGACAAGGCTTAACGGTTCATTTTACATAAGCTTACACAATCGCGTGTGCCTGCAGGGTGTTGGCGGGATGCTCCCATGCACGGAAGATGCTGCCGCAGTGCGGGATTAATGTCTAAATAAGGACTGACAAAGCGAATCTGCGCTGCGCTGGCGGCGCCTTGGACAACAATATTTCCCGATGAACAAGTTTGAACGGCAGAGCCGTTATCCTGCCGACCAAGAGGCGTTGCCTGACGCGATCGCGAGCGAACTGACGGAACTGCCGGCACCCATGATGGCGATTGCCGATGCGCCATCGATCGCGCCACGCGCGCCGCTGACGCAGCGCGAGGTCCGAACCATCCTGATGAGCCTGCTGCTCACGATGTTCCTGGCCGCGCTGGACCAGACCATTGTGGCGACCGCGCTGCCGACCATCGGCCGTCAATTCCACGACGTCTCTAGTCTGTCCTGGGTCATCACCGCCTATCTCCTGGCCTCGACCGCCGTCGCGCCCGTGTTCGGCACGCTGAGCGACATCTACGGCCGCCGTGTCATGATCATCGTGGCGCTCAGCCTGTTTGTCGCGGGTTCCGTGCTCTGCGCGCTGGCGCCGAACATAGTGGTCCTGATTCTCGCGCGCGGCCTGCAGGGACTTGGCGGTGGCGGCATCATGCCGGTGGTGCAGACCGTGATTTCCGACGTGGTCTCGCCCCGCGAACGCGGCCAGTACCAGGCCTATTTCAGCGGAGTCTGGATGCTGGCCGGCCTCGGCGGACCGGTGCTTGGCGGCGTGTTCGCCGAGCACCTGCATTGGTCGATGATCTTCTGGATCAACGTGCCGCTGGCGGTCGCTGCACTGGCGATGTTGTTGCCGAAGATGTCCAAGATCCCCGTCTACCACCGGATGCGCGAGGTCGATTGGCCCGGCGGACTGCTCCTGATGGCCTCCGCCGTGGTCTTCATGCTGGTCCTGACCTGGGGCGGCAACCGATTTGCCTGGCTGTCGCCGACCATCCTGGCGATGCTCGGCGCCTCGGTGGCGCTGGCACTGACCTTTGTCTGGCGTGCCGGGCGGGCGGACGAGCCGTTCCTGCCGTTGTCGCTGATCGGCGGTACGGTCGTTCCTTACGCCATGTTGACCGGCGGCTGCGCGCTGGGCGCCATGATCGGGCTGACCGTGCATCTGCCGCTCTACTACGAGGTCGTCTACCATCTGAGCGCCAGCGAAGCCGGGCTCGGGCTCATTCCCTTGGCGGCGGTCTCGACCTTCGGCGCTGCGATCGCCGGGCGGACCATGGCGCGCGTCAAGCACTACAAGCGGGTCGCGATTGTCGGAACGATCGTCTCGACATTGGCGGGCGTCGCGCTGACGCTGACCGCGCCGTCGCTGTGGGTGCTGCTCGTGCTGCTCTCGATTTTTGGCATCGGTCTCGGCACCGCCTTTCCCGTCAGCGTAGTCGCGCTGCAGAACTCGGTCAGGCGCTCCCAGATCGGCACGATCACCGGCGCGATGAACTTCTTCCGCGCGATGATGTCGTCGTTCACGGTCGCGGCCTTCAGCGCGATCCTGTTGATGGCGCTTGGGGCGGATCTTTCGCTGGCCGAGGGCGCGAGGGGGTCGGTCAGTGCGATCGCGTCCGGCGACATGGTCGCTGCCTTCCGTTATGTCTTCGCGGCCGCCACCATCATGATCGCGTGCGCGGCGGTGTGCATGATCGCGATGGAGGAACGGCCGCTGGCCGGTCCGTCCCAGCCGGTCGAGATGGCGGAGTAGGGCGGTCCGTCGAGGGTAACGGATTTGGTTCGGCTCAAATTGCAAGCCGCAAATGCACCTTCTGCCTGCCCGCTAGATCGTCGAACCGCGTGCAAGGGCAGCCGCTTGCTCCAGGGCTATGCGATGAACGAGCGGGTCGGCATGACGATGTGCCAGCTCCCACCCCGGACCGACTTTGCGATAGACTTCGGTCACGCGCAGTGACCAGTCCTGGTCGGGCAAGCCGCCAACCTCCGCATGCTGTCGCTCGATCGTGACGAGCACGACGAGGTCGTGCGAGTCGTAAGTCTGCGCGACTTCCAATTCGGTCACCCCGTTGCGGAAGAAACGGGAGAGCTCCCCGAGCCGCTCCGGGCTAGTATCGAAGCCGCGGCTGGCCGGTCCGCCAAAAGGCTGCATCAACGTGAAGTCGGACGCGATACGCACCAGGCTCGTCCAGTGATCCATGTCGCCGCGCATGAACGCCGCGTTTTTCATTTCAGCCGCCCGGATCATATCCGCGACCGAATCCTCGGCGACCGCGGGACGTGTTGCGAGGTGCGCCGATAGCGGCACGCCGGCTGCCGCCGTGATTGCTGCTCGCCGCGACATCCATTTCCCGAACATGTCTCATCTCCAAGCCAGTGACCTTTTACGACCAAAGGCATGGCGCTGGTTCGGACATGAATCCAGTGATATGATTTCAGGAAGATGCTGAACAAGAATCATCTTTCACGTATCGACCTGAATTTGCTCGTGGTCTTCAGTTTCGTGCTCGAAGAGCGCCACGTTGCGCGCGCAGCCGGTCGGCTGAACTTGACGCCATCGGCCGTCAGCCACGCGCTGGTCCGGTTACGCCAGTTGCTGAACGACCCGCTGTTCCTGAGAACGGCAAAAGGGGTCGTGCCGACGGCTCGTGCGCTGGCGCTTGGCGAACCCGTGGCCGAGATCCTGGCGCGCGTCGGGGGCGTGGTGGCCGCAGCCGCTCCCTTCGATGCGGCGACGAGCGTGCGCCGCTTCGCGATCGGCGCGCCTGACGCCGTTATCGCCTCACTGGCGGTGCCGCTGTTGCAGCAGCGCATCGGCCTGAATGCGCCTCACGTCGACATCGGCCTGCTTCATCTGATGCCGTCCGAGAGCGGCGCAGGGAATCATCCCTGGCAAGGAAGTCTGGACAAGCTCGAAAAGCGGGACATCGATGTGGCGGTGCTCCCGCTCCGCACGGTGCCGCCGCGCTTCGAGGCGCGCAGACTTTATGACGAGGATTTCGTGGTCGCGATGCGAAAGGGCCATCGATTTGCACGTTCGCCGACCATCGCGGCCTTTTTCGCCGCCCATCACCTGCTGGTATCGCCGAGCGGCGATCCGCGCGGCTTCGTCGACGACTTGCTGGCCAAGCGCGGCCTGAAGCGCCGCATCGCGCTGACCGTGCCGACTTTCATGACGGCCCTTGCGCACCTCTCAAGCTCCGATTTGATAGCAGCGCTGCCGCGGTGCCTCGTCGCGAGCCACGCCGCGCGCTTTGGATTGACGTTTGTCGAGCTCCCCTTCAAACGAAAGCCGGACCCGATCGTCGCAGTTGCGACCAAGGCTGCGATGATGGACAAGGGCATCGCCTTCGTGGTCGATGTTCTCGCAGCGTCCGCCGCGCCGGAATAGGGGCAAGACCCGAAGCCTCGCTGGACCGAACTTCTGCCGTTCCGCTCAGGTCCCTGGCCTGGAGACCTCCGTCTCCTTGCTGGTGATGAACTCCAGCAGCACCGGCACGCCCTCCTGGGTTTTCAGGATGCCGCGCTTGATCGCCGGCACGATGTCGTCCGGCTTGGTCACCCGTTCGCCATAGCCGCCAAAGGCCCGCGCCATCGCCGCGTAATCGCCCGAAATATCGGTCGAGCGGTACTTTTCAGTCGAGATCGGCATCACCTTCAGCTCGATCGCCATGGAGAAATTATTGAGCAGGATCGACATGATTGGGATCCGCTCGCGCACCGCGGTCTCGAAATCCATCCCGGTGAAGCCGATCGCGGCGTCGCCCCACACATTGATGCAGAGCTTGTCGGGTTTGGCGAGCTTGGCGCCCATCGCAAGCCCGAGTCCGTAGCCGAGCTGCGTGGTCTTGCCCCAGCCGAGATACGAGAGGGGCGCAACCGCCTTCCAGAACGGCGACAACTGATCGCGCGGGCTGCCGGCATCGTGGGTGATGATGGTGTCCTCGATGTCGACGGTGTGCTGCAGATCCCAGAGCACGCGATAGGGATTGAGCGGCGCGTCGTTGTTGGTGAGCTTCGGCATCCATTTCGCCAGCCATTCCTTGTGGGAGGCGGCGATCTCGGCGGCAACGCCCGTGGCGTCGCGATCGGTGGTCACGGTCTTGCCAATCTCCTCCAGCAGCGCGTCGAGCACGAGGGCGGCGTCGCCGACCAGGCCAATCCTGGCCTCGACATCCTTGTTGAGATGGTTGGGGTCGAGCGTCGAATGGATGATGGTCTTGCCCTTCGGCATGGCGATGCCGAAATTGGTTTCGGTGAACGAGCAGCCGACACCGAAGATCACGTCGGCTTCGGCCAGGAATTTCGGCACCGCGCGCGGCACCGCGAGGCCGCCTGAGCCGAGCGACAGCGGGTGGGTCTCCGGAAACGACGACTTGCCGCCAAGGCTCGTGGTGACGGGGCTCGCGAGCCGCTCCGCCAAACGCCTCAACTGCGGCCATGCTTTCGCATAGTGCACGCCCTGGCCGGCATAGATCACCGGGCGCCTCGCCGCCGTGAGCAGGGCCGCGGCCTCCTTGACATGCACGGGGTCGGCGCCATAGCGGGTGCGCAGCACCGGCGTGTAGTTCAAGGGCTCCGGCACCTCCTCGTTCCACATGTCGGACGGAATCTCGACGATCACCGGGCCGCCGCGGCCGTTCTTCAATTTCGTGAAGGCGCGGCGGAAGATGTTGCCGACCTCGCTCGCTAGGATGATCGGCTCCGACGACTTGGCGAACGCCTTCATCGCCTGGCTGGAATTGAAGTTGGGCTCGATGTTCGAAATCCGGCGCGCATAGCCCATCGGCAGCACCAGCACGGGTACGGATTCGCCATAGCATTGCGCCACGCCGCCCATCGCATTCTCGGAGCCGGGTCCATGCTGCATGCAGAAGGCACCGATATTGCGGCCCGAGGTGACCCGCGAAATCGCGTCCGCCATATGCAGCCCGATTCGTTCCTGGCGGACCATGACGGGGCGTATATCGGCATTGGCGGCATGCTCGATCAGATGATTGACCGGGTAGCCGCAGAGAATTTCGATGCCCTCGCGCTTGAGGATTTCCGCGATCGCGGTGCCAAGTTTCATGACGGCTTCTCTCCCTTTTCATGACGCCGGTCGGGCCCGACTGATTTTGCGACATTGGAGCAGGAATTATCGGCCGGCACGCCACTGTTTGGGAAGACCAGATATGCGTGTCGTTGCCTGACGCGATGCGCGAGCGTTGAGAAACGTCCCTCATCTGCAACAGCGTCGTCGGAAAGGGATTCTCCTTTCAGAAAAAATCTGTGATCGCGCGTGATCGCGCAATCACATCATGCGCCGACGCGCGTGCGTGCGCGATGTTGTCGTCGCAAACAATGATCTCTTCGGTTAGCAAGCCGTCATCCATGCAATTGGGGATGCAACAGGAGACTTTGATGACGACGGCGCGAAACCTCACTTTTCTTCTCTGCTTGGCAGCGAGCCTGACCGTGATCGGCGGCGCAAGGGCGGCCGATCTTCCGGTCAAGGCCAAGGCCGTCGAATATGTGAGGGTCTGCTCGCTCTATGGGGCGGGCTTTTTCTACATTCCGGGGACCGATACCTGCATCAAGTTCGGCGGCTATTTGCGCGTCGACACGACCTTCAATGGTGGCCCGCAGG
>Ga0179596_10000558_pt1 | contig 10095 bp, 8 predicted proteins | sample CZODoug1_1_08_16_FD_155494 | JGI IMG/M metagenome (GOLD analysis project Ga0179596, IMG submission 155494) | Vadose zone soil fungal communities from Angelo Coast Range Reserve, California, USA - CZODoug1_1_08_16fungal (Illumina Assembly) | ecosystem: Environmental > Terrestrial > Soil > Vadose...
AGCGGCGCAACCAGCCCAGGCAGACGCCCATACAGATCGTCAATCCGCGACAGACCGCCGCCGAAGACGATCACATCCGGATCCAGAATATGGATCATGTTGGCCAATCCGCGCGCCAGCCTGTTTTCGAACCGCGCGAGCGTAGCCTGCGACTCGGCATCTCCAGCCTGTGCCGCAACGACGATCTCCTTGGTCGTCATCGGCCTCTCATCAGGCGGAAGGTGCCCTTCGAGCGCCAACCGGTCATGCCGAACCTGCGCATGGTCCCGCGCAACGCCTGTACCGGAAACCCACGTCTCCAGGCACCCGTGCTTGCCGCAATAGCACGCCGGCCCAGGCAGCTCCGCCTGTGTCGCCCACGGCAGCGGATTATGCCCCCACTCGCCGGCGATCCCGTTTGGCCCAGCATGCACTCCACCGGCAAACGAGACCCCTCCTCCACAACCCGTTCCCAGGATGACCGCAAACACCACGTTTTTGCCGGCAGCCGCCCCGTCGGTTGCCTCGGATACCGCCAGGCAGTTGGCATCGTTCGCCACCCGCACCTCGCGGTCGAGCGCCTTCGAGAGATCCACCTGGAGCGGACGCCCATTCAGCCAGATCGAGTTCGAGTTCTTCACCAGCCCGGTGACATGCGAGACGGTCCCGGGAATCCCCGCGCCAACCGTGGCCCGCTCGCCCGTCTCCGCCTCCAGCTTGTGCACCAGACCCGCGATCGCCCTGACCGTATCGGCGTAGTTGTTCTGCGGAGAGTCGATGCGAAGCTTCGCTACCTCAACCCCACCCGGATCGAGCGCGACTCCTTCAATTTTGGTCCCACCCAGATCTATCCCAATCCGCATCGAAACGTTTCCTTCAACAAGAGATATCGGAACTCACGCCCCAAAGCTGATGGTATCGCAACCGGAACGGGTAGGGACCCCACCGTTAAGCCCGTCCCTAACGCTTCAAAGGAGCCGGCCGCGCATTGGCGAAGGCAGCCCCGCGACGACCACCACCATCCGTACCGAGAGGAACCACATTCCGCTTCGGCGGCGTCACCAGAGACGACAACATAGGCATCAAATAGGCTGAGAAGTAGGCAACGACAAGCACGATCAGAGCACCATAGCTCATCATGTAGAAGGCGCCCTGCAGAGCGCCCTCCGGGGCCTGATGTGCGAACAACGCGAAGGTGAGGATGCCCCACGGAGACTTACGCAGATCTCCGCATAACGAATCCGAAATGACAAACAGAAGAATCCATATGATCGGCTCCGCCACCAGCACACCGAACCATTTGGCCTCGTGGTAGGCCTCGGCCACCGGCGTGAACGAGATGCCCGTCCACGTGTCGTCCTCGTTGAATCCGATCTCATGGGCGAACGTGTTTCCCATGGAGATTGACGGCTTATCCTTCCAGAGAACGCGCGGAACGATCGAAGAAATGTAAAAGATATAGGGCGACATTCCGAAGGCGCCCTTCTGATCCGTAACCGTGTTCAATGCATCGTCAATACCGAACATCTGAAGGCGGTCCAAGAAACCTTCATCCTTTTGGAAAAACCAGAAACCTTTGTCCGAACGCGCCTCATCGCCTACGGCCGCGCGATATTTCTCGCGCACCTCGCCAAGATGCGTGATCAGCGAAAATGAAACCGAGGATCGTCCGGCCAGCGTATTGTCCGGCGCATCGACGCTCCGGCCGTACTGGCAGTAAGGAACCATGTAGTAGCCGCAGAACAGAAGCACCAAAGCGATACCGACGATCTGGTAAAGTGCAAAACGGTAACGCAACGCCGCGCAGGAGGCCAACCAGCACAGGAGAGGCGTAAACAGCGCCTCCTTCGAAAAACCGAGAAATGCTCCGTTGAAGAAGAGCATTGTCCCTCCAAGTAAGACGGCGGGGTTGACACTTCGCGTGCCTCCACTCTTTCGGATCTCATACGTCGCGCCAAGAATGACCGCCATATTGAGAAAACGATTCAACTGACCCGCCGCCGACGCAATCGGCAGGAAAAGAGCGCTGCCCGTGGACGCCATAAGGCCTGCAACAAAGGGAAGTCCAAACCCTCCGACCACACACCCGATCGCCGCCAACCCCATGTCTTCCGTGGAGCAGATATCCTGCAGAAGCCCTTCCTTGCGCGAGAGCCGGCGGCTCACATACACTGCGGCGAGCATAGCCACCATACCGCCCGTATATGCTCCCATCGTCGTGACCGGAGAGTGCAGAAGCACCTCCGCCGGCTCCCAGATAGCCACCTTGACCACGAGCCCCATGATCACGGCCAGAACCGAAAAGAAGAAAACATAGGATCCCGAAGGCCGTGTGAGCCCACCCGCCACGTTAAACGCAAGCGTCGCCAACACGATAAACACGAAAGCCAGTGCTGAAAACAACGCCCCCGTCCCACTTAAGATCAGGAGCATGGATAAAACAGCCCCGAATGCCGAGGCGTAGAACAGCGAGATGCGTTCTGGAAAGGGGATAATCACGAGTCTGCGCAGATTTTACCATCGGCACTCCAGAAAACCTGTCCGCATCCACTCCGCACGTCCACCCAAGGCATCGCCCATCCCTCAGCGTTCATACACCACAGGATTCCGCGCCACCCACCAGCAGGCCTCTCCCCCACCCTGCGGAAACAGGCTCCGGCTGCAAGCCACATCCGCACTCCCATCCGGGTAATACTCCTCCTTACCACCCTTCAGCGGAGCCACGACCACCCGCCCCACCGTCACCGAGCCCATCCCTCCCCCGCGCGCCACCCGCACCCGCCACACCGCCCAATCCACCATATACACCGCAACCGCCAGCGCGACCAGTCCCACCGCGCCCCGCAGCAGAAACCGCTTCACATCCTCGAGCGTCCACTCCTCCGAACTCATCGCCTCAACTCCGCCAGTGCAGCGTCACCGGTCCGCTCAGCGGATGCGCGCCGCTTCCCGTCAACCGCGCCTGCTTCAGCGCGAAGTACCACTTCGCCGGCTTGTCTGCGTCGTCGATCAGCATCAGCCCCGGATTGAACCGCAACCCCTGCGCCTGCTCGATCATCGTCTCCTGGTCCTGCCGCACAAACCGCTTCCCAAAGAATGTAGCAATCGAAGTGACAAATGGCACCGAGTAGAAAATGTCCCACGCCGCCAGCACATCGATCCGGCACGTAGAAGCCGTAATCGGCGTCACGGTCGTCAAGCTCGAAAACCAGCTTTCCTTGCCGTTCGTCGCCACCGCTCGAATCGTCTCGTACCTCCGGTTCGGCAGCACAAAGTCGATCGTCGTCACCGGCTTACCGAGCAGCTTGTAAGGCGCACTATTCGAAGAAGGAGCATGCGCCGACATCCGGAATCCCTCGGGAATCGGCTCGAACTTCTTCTCCTTCGCATGAATACTCGCCCTGCTCCGCCACCACCATGCCTGATGCACAAACGGCCCGTGCGCCGGATCCATCAGCCCGATGATCCCATGATCGACGTTGCAAGGCAGCTCAGCGACAAGGTGCGCCGACCGAAATCGCGTCCCGAACTTCGGCAACTCGGGCACCTCCGGAAGCCCTGCCATCTCCACCCGCCCCGCCCCCACCGGAGGCACATACACCCACGCATACCCGTCCCGCTCCACGCACGGATAGCTCGTCGCAAAGATCTTCGTCGGCGCGAGCGTATCGATCTGCGTCAGCGATGGGATCTCCTGACACTGCCCGCCGCACGGCTCAAACTTCCACCCGTGGTACTTGCACATCACCGTCTCGCCATCGAACCACCCGGCCGACAGTGGAATCCCACGATGCGGACAGAGGTCACGCATACAGAAAATCGCCCCATCCTTCTTCCGCCCCAGCACCAGGGGAATCCCAAGCAGAAGCGCGGTCGTCATCTTCCCCACGCGCAGCACATCCGACCGCAGCGCCGGATACCAGTCGCCGAAGATCATCTCCGCCGCCGGCCCCGCGCCGCTCACCCCTGTGTCTGTCTCAGCCCTGCCCATCCCCAAATCATATAGCCGAGGCAGGCGGCGCCAGCACGGCAAGCTCAAACTCACGCCGTGGCACAAAGCCGGCCTGCTCATACGCCCGGATCGCACCCGTATTCGCAGCGAATGAGGTGAGGAATGGAATCTTCCCCGCAGCCTGAATCTGCAGCGCCACCGCCCCAACCAACGCCTTAGCATAGCCACGGCCACGAAAATCCGGATGCGTGCACACCGCGCTCACCTCGGTAAAGCCAGCAGGCGAAAGCCTCTGCCCTGCCATCGCCACCAACCGTCCGTCCACCCGTATGCCCAGAAACCCACCCAGTTCAGCGGTACCATCGCGAAACGGACCCGGCTCGGTCAGGGTAGCCAGCGCCAGCATCTCGGCAAAATCCGCAGGTCCAAGAGGAGTGATTACGTCGCCAACCCCAACCCCGTCCGGAACCTCACGACACACCATCTGCACCAGGAGGCCATCCCGCAGCAGGCGCCAACCCTCGGGCACCTCCGGCTTCGCGTCGAGAAACAGCACCGCGATATCCCCCTCCGGCACAATCGCCGCAAGGTCCGCATACGCCTCAGCCGTAACCTCTTTCAGCCCGGATAGCGGCCCGATATTGGGCGGAAAGCGCCGAGCCAGCCCACCGCCTACCGCAAGCGAAGCGTGCCCAGTCGTCAGCGAGTTCCAGATCGGATTGTCGAGTAGCTCGTAGTTCGAAATTGCATTCATGATCGTGTGTCTTGGATGCCCACCGCACGGCCTAAGCTTCACTACCCGCAAGCGGACCTACGGCGAGCGACGGCCGCGCCTGAAGTCCGCACTTCGAACGGCGTATCTCAGTCAGCGTCCGGGCCGGCAAAGAGAATGAGATTGCCATCCGGATCTGAGACGATGAACGTCTTTGCACCCCAGGGCTCCGTCTTCAGTGGCTGACGGAATGAGACTCCCGCAGCCTGATAGCTCAGGAACAACTCCTTGATCTCGCTCGCGGTCGCAACCGTGATGGAGGCGGAGAGCAGATCCTCCCGCCGGCGGATGTCTTCCGCAAAGAAAGACTCCTGCATCCAACGCAGCGCAAGCTGGGCATGGTCGCGGCTCACCTGTCCATAGAACGGCGGATCGCCATAGAGGAAATCAATGACGAAGCCAAGCTGAGTGGTGAAGAAATGGGTGGATGCTTTGAGATCGCGAACGTAGAGGTGTGCGGCCACCGAAGTGAGAACCGGCTGAGAGTCTGCATGCGTCTTCGACATGGCGGTGCGATCTCCTGTTCTGAGCCCCTGCCATCCTTCGAAGCCCTCTTTCCGCGCAACGAGTTCCTGCGCGTCAGCCAACCGGAAAGCCGCGGTCAGAATCTCCTGGTCGGAAAGCTGACGAAACCGAGGCAGGTATTCCCGGATGATGGCAGCGACCGGGTAATACCGCTCGCGGTGCCAACGGAGATATTGCTTGGCCTGTTTTCTGAGGTTTTCGAGATTCGGCATCGGCGCATGGGATGAATCACGTTCTGTAGGTGGGCGTTGCCCTTTCGACTGCACCGATGCGCCCTACTCCGCATAAGAAGGTTGCCGCGATCGGTGTCCTGCTGTCAATAGTTCGGCACTTCAATTCACTAAGAGCAGCCAAACCCGTACTCGCCTTGTACCCTGTTGGAGCATGCCGCCCACCGCCACAACCCGCAACCGTCTCCTCCTGATCCTCCTCTGGGTCATCTTCTACGCCAGCTTCACCCTGTTCCTCCCCCCTCTGCTCGACGACGCCGACTCCGTCCACGCCGAGGTCGCCCGCGAGATGGTCCAGCGCCACGACTGGGTCACCCTCTACGCCAACGGCATCCGCTACCTCGAGAAGGCCCCCATCCTCTACTGGTCGATGGCCGCCAGCTTCAAGCTCTTCGGCGTCTCCACCGCCGCCGCCCGCCTCCCCGTCGCCCTCACCGTCCTCGCCCTGGCCCTGTTCCTGGAGGCATTCGCAAGAAGGGCGTTCGCCAATCCAAGAGCGGGCCTCTACGCCGGCCTTATCACCCTCTCCAGCTTCGGCATCTTCATCTTCACCCGCATCACCATCCCCGACGCCGACGTCTGCCTCTGGCTCACCCTCGCCCTGCTCGCCTTCTGGACCACCGAACAACATGCAGCTTCAGAGTCGGGTGCCCCACATCTCGCTTCTGAGATGTGGGATAGTCCCGCCAGCCAACCCATCCCCCGCCTCCCCTGCTTCCTTTTCGCCCTCGCCTGCGCCCTCAACGTCCTCACCAAGGGCCTCATCGGCATCGTCTTCCCCATCGCCATCGTCCTCCTGTACCTCCTCATCACACGAGGCCCCCGAGGCACCCTCCGCCGCCTCAAGCAACTCCACCCCTGGACCGGCCTCCTTGTCTTCTTCGCCCTCGCCGCCCCCTGGCACATCCTCATCGGTCTCGCCAACCCCACCCAGGGCCACCCCGCGCCGATTTCCCATCTCAACGGCCTCTGGCAGGTCCCCCTCCCCACCGATGGCAACGTCCACGGCTGGTTCTGGTTCTACTTCGTCAACGAGCACCTCCTCCGCTACCTCAACCTACGCGTCCCCCGCGACTACGACACCGTCCCCCTCGCGCTCTTCTGGGGCCTCATCCTCATCTGGCTCATGCCTTGGAGCGCTTACCTCGTCCACGCCATCGCCCGCGTCCCTCTATGGAAGGCCCTCCGCCAGATCCCATGGGTCACCACCAAGATCGAACCCACCGTCCTTTTTTCAACCAGAAAAGAGGCTGTCATCCTGAGCGAAGGGGGTCGCGCCTTTGCGAGCCCCGCAGTCGAAGGATCCCGACGAGGTCCTCTCGCCGACGAGTTCGATACCATTCCGCCAACACAGGCGGGTGCCCCACATCTCGATTCTGAGATGTGGGACCGGACCGCCACGGCGCCCACCGGTCAAGCCCTCAGTCCGCTCCAGAAGACCAACCTCCTCCTCGGCCTCTGGGCCGCCACCCCCCTCCTCTTCTTCTCCCTCTCCACCCGCCAGGAGTACTACGTCCTACCCGCCCTCCCAGCTCTCATCCTCCTCATCGCCGCCTGGCTGGCAGACTCCACCCTCTGGAAGAACGCGGCCGAAATCCCACACCGCGAACCCCACACCGGCACCGGAACCCACTTCACGATAGGCGAAACCCAGCTCACTCGCGTCGTCAACGCCGGCATCACCGCGATCCGCATCGCCACGGTCCTCTTCGCCCTCGGAACCCTCCTCGCGATCGCCCTGTGCTTTTTCCTCCTGCACGCGAAAGCCCCCTCCTCCTCGACCGACCTCGCCGCCCTCCTCCAGCAAAACCCAGGCGACTACGCCCTCTCCATGGGCCACTTTCTCGACCTCAACGCTCAGGCCCTCGGCCTCTTCCGCCTCCCCCTTACCCTCACCGCCGCGGCCCTCTTCTTCGGCACCCTCGCCAACTGGCTGCTTCGCCGAGCAGAAAGACCCCACGCAGCCAACCTCTCCCTCGCCTCCGCAACCTTCGTCTTCCTCCTCGCCGCCCACCTCGGCCTGCAAACCTTCTCCCCGGTCCTCAGCTCCGAGCGCCTCGCCGCAGCCATCGCCCCTCAGCTCCGCCCGGGAGATCTCATCGTCCTCCACGGCGAATATGAAGCAGGCTCGACCCTCGGCTTTTACCTGAAGCGAAACGACCTCCACCTCTGCGAGGGCCGCTCCTCGAACCTCTGGTACGGCAGCTTCTTCCCTGACGCCCCTAAAATCTTCGAGACTCGCGAATCCATCACCGAGAAATGGTCAGGCACTCAAAGAATCTTCCTCTGGCAGGACCCCTCCGACAAGGACCGCCCCATCCTGCCCCTGACCCCCATCTACGTCATCGCGACCTCAGGCGGAAAGCAGATCCTCTCCAACCAACCCAACCGCTAACCTCATCGCCAAACCAGGGGAACTTGACAAAACCTACCCCCAAAACACCACGTTTCTCCAACGAATCACCACCACCACGAAATTGTGACTCTGGAACGCTACAATCCCCAGTAAAGACGCACCCCCACCACGTTTCACCACCACAAGCTGTCCACGTTTACCATACTTTGGCCCACATCCTGCACCACAAATCTGCCTGAGGAAACCCATGCCCTGCCAACCCGAAGAACTGCTTCACATCCCCCTCTTCGCCCTCCTCGACGAAGAAGAACTCGCCGTCCTCGCCGCCCAGGTCGAGCTTCGCAACTTCGCCCCGCGCCAGCGCATCTACAAGCGCGGCGAACCCGGCGAACGCGCCTACATCATGCTCTCCGGACAGGTCCACGTCACCGTCGTCGACGAAGACCAGCAGGAGGTCCTGGTCGCCGAACCATGCCACGGCGAGTTCTTCGGCTTCGCCTCCATGCTCGAGGGAACCCCGCACCACACCAGCGCCACAAGCCTCACCGAGACCCAGCTCATCGAGGTCGACCGCAACGACATCCAGACCCTCATCTTGAAGAAACCAATGGCCGGCATGGACATGATGACCGTCCTCGCCCGCCAGTTCCACGCCGCCCAGCAGCTCATCCGCGACCGCGCCAGCCGCAACCCCAACGACCTTATCGACGAGAGCTTCACCTTTGGCGAACGCATCGCCGACGCCGTCGCCCGCTTCGGCGGATCCTGGACCTTCATCATCACCTTCGGCGTCGTCCTCTCCACCTACACCACCATCAACGTGATCCTGCGCGGCAAGGCCTGGGACCCCTATCCCTTCATTTTGTTGAACTTATTTCTCTCCATGCTGGCCAGCATTCAAGCACCCGTCATCATGATGAGCCAGAACCGCCAGGACCAGAAAGATCGCGTGCGCGGCGAGCTCGACTACGAGGTCAACCGACGCGCCGAGGCCGAGATCCAGAACCTCTCGCGTAAGTTGAACGTGCTAACGGACAAGCTTGGCGATGTGGACGATCTGCTGCGAAAACGCGCCGTCTAGACGCGGGCATCTATCGGTTCGATGCGGCCGTCACGCAACCGGAAGGTCTCGCCACGCCACACCACGGTATCGCCCGCAAAGCTCCACGCCCAGAAGATGAGACCGGTGAGATCACGCAGAGGCAGAAGCCAGAGGTCGCGCAGCACCTGTCCATCGCGCAGCAAGCCCACGCCCACGGCAAGCGCAACCGCGACCCGCGCCAGCAGCACGATGCTCATGAGCGTGAAGCTCCACAACGCGAAGCCGCTGGCCACCATGGTCGCCAGCGCCCACGGGATCACATACGTGACGCCCAGGCCGACATAGCCCATCTTGCGCGAATCGCGCGTGGAGCGAGCCCAGCGCATCTGGTGGTCCCAATAGCCTTTGAGATCGTAGCCCGGTACAGTGGTCTCCACCACGACCGGACAGAGCTCGACGCGATAGCCTGCGGCCGCGATGCGCGCGCCCACTTCATAGTCGTCCGCGAGGTACTCCACCAGGGGCTCGAATCCACCGGCTTTTCCCAGTGAGGTGCGGGTCATCGCAAGCGTGGAGCCAAGACCAAAGCGCAAGCCGTCTTCAAGCTTGCGGGCGGTCAGGACACCAGGCATGAAGTCCGTGGCGATTCCCAAAGCCTCCAGCTTCGACCACACGGTGAGGCCCTCGCCGGAGGTCGCGGTGCGGCCCAGGTATGGCGCCGTCACCATGCCCACAGCCGGGTCGGAGAAGCCGCTCATCACGAGGCTGAGATAGTCCGGCGAGACGGCGATGTCGCTGTCGTTGATGACGATATGTTCGTACGTCCCGGCGGCGATCATCTGGACGAGGTTGCTGACCTTGCCCGAGGTGCCGAGGCGCTGGGAGCACTCGACGAGGCGGATGGCCGCATCGGGGAACTCCGTGCGGAGACGCTCGATCTCCCCGACCGCGGGATCGGTCAGAGAGCTGACGCCGAAGAGGATCTCGAAGGTGCCTGGATAGTTTTGGCGGCAGTGACTGACAAAGCCCGCGTACATGCGAGGGTCGATGCCCTTGACGGGCTTGAGGATGGTCACGTCGGGCGAGAAGCCGGTCTGCTTGCCGGCGCTGCGTGCGAAGTCGCGTGCACCCCATAACGCCAGCAGCATGTACGCCAACCCGCTGAGGGTCAGCAAGACCATCACCACCTGGATTGCCATCGCCATCTGTCCAGTCTACCGAAGCAGGCTGTACGGGCGA
>Ga0179596_10000560_pt1 | contig 10047 bp, 6 predicted proteins | sample CZODoug1_1_08_16_FD_155494 | JGI IMG/M metagenome (GOLD analysis project Ga0179596, IMG submission 155494) | Vadose zone soil fungal communities from Angelo Coast Range Reserve, California, USA - CZODoug1_1_08_16fungal (Illumina Assembly) | ecosystem: Environmental > Terrestrial > Soil > Vadose...
CGTGAAGTAGATCACGCCATCGGCCAGGATCGGCGAGGCCTTGATGCTGGGCGTCATGCCGGTCTGGAAGGCCCACGCGAGGGTCAGCCCACTCACGTTCTGCGGGGTAATCTGCGTCAGCTTGCTGTGGCGTCTGCCGGAGTAGTCGCCATGGTACGAGGGCCAGCTATCCACCGGCGGATGCAGCAGGGTCTGCTGATCCACCTTCTGGGCAGACACAGACCAGGAGGAACCGGCGACGAACAACGCACTGACAGCCAGACGACAGAATCCAAGCGAAAACTTCATATTGATTTCGTCTCTTTCCCCGAATACAGGACCGCGCATGCAACGTGCCAGCAGATCTCCATTCGCTACGAAAGGAACCCCACCTGACTCTGCCCGGAAATTTTATACCAAGACAGACAGCCCAGGCTGGAACCGTTTCTACACCCCACCGGCACGTCAGATTCATCGTCCGTCCATCATCCTGTCATCGGGCGATCATCGACCATCGCGATTTAACCGGATGTTGACCGTACCGCAAAGTAACGTAACAACTTCCGCGCCACACTCACCTCGTAGGATCCCACACGAGGTCAATCGATGCCTGTTGCGAACCCCTCCGTCGATGTCCTGCTCGATTCCAGAGCCCACGCAGATCATACGGTTGCAGCCGCAGAGTATTGGGTGGGGCTGGCCTCCACCGAAGAGGAGCGCGAGGCCGCCTTCCGGCTCCGCTTCATGGTCTTCAACCTGGAGCTGAACGAAGGCCTCGACTCGGCCTATGTGAACGGTTTCGATGTGGACCGCTACGATGCCGTATGCGACCACCTCATCGTGCGGCACAACCCCACGGGAGCCATCATCGGCACCTACCGGCTACAGCGTGGCGACGTCGCCCGCGCGCACTACGGCTACTACAGCGAGCAGGAGTTCGACTTCACGCCCTTTGAGTCGATGCGCTCACAGATCGTCGAGTTGGGCCGTGCCTGCATCCATCGTGACCACCGCTCCAGCGAAGTCCTCCACCTCCTCTGGCGCGCCATCGCCCGCTACGTCCTCGCCCACGGCGGACGCTACATGATGGGCTGCTGCTCCCTCTCCTCCACCGACCCCGCTCTCGGCCACGCCGTCTACCGCAGCCTGCGCAACTACACAGTAGAGCCCGCCCTGATGACCGTGCCCACCGCACCCTTTGTCCTCGAGCACGACGACAGCATCACCGAAGACACTCGCCCCCCCAAGCTCCTCCGCGCCTACCTCACCATCGGCGCGAAGATCTGCAGCGAGCCCGCGCTCGACCGCGAGTTCCGCACCATCGACTTCCTCACCCTTCTCGACCTGCAAACGCTGCACCCGCGGGTCGCGGCGCGATTCCTGGATATGCAATGAAAGATCTGTAAGAAGGACACGCCATGAAGCTTGTCCGCTCCACCCTGCGCTGCACCCTCTTCGTCGCCCTCCTGCTGGCCACCTGCGTGGACGGCCACATCAGGAAGCTCTTCTTCGGCCTGCGTCCTGGGCCGAAGGGTGCCGTATGGGTGCACCGCTGGTGCCGTCGTATCGTCCGCGCGCTGGGCGTCGTGTGCGAGGTGGAGGGTAGGCCTCCCATCGTAACGAAGCACGGACTCGCGGTCGTCTCGAACCATCTTAGCTACCTCGACATCCTCATCTACTCTGCCGTCACACCGTTTGTGATGGTCGCCAAGTCCGAGGTCCGCTCCTGGCCCCTGCTCGGCTGGATCACCGCGCAAGCAGGCACCGTCTACGTACAGCGTTCCGACCTGAAGGGCGGCCGCACCCAGACCCACGCTCAGGTCAACGCCGCCATGCGCGAAGCCTTCCGCAGCGGCCTGCCAGTCCTCTTCTTCCCTGAGGGCACGACCACCGACGGCTCCGAGATCCTGCCCTTCCGCCGCGGCCTCTACCACTCCGTCCTCGCCGACGACATCCCCATGACCACCGCCGCGCTCGCCTATGCACTCGACGAGCCCAATCCAGGCGCGACCGTCGCGAACGACGTCTGCTACTGGGGCGACATGGTCTTCGCGCCACATCTCTTCCACTGTCTCGGTCTGCACGGATTGCGCACCCGCATCCGCTTCGACTCCACACGCGTCGAAGGCGACGACCGCTTCGCACTCGCGATCCACTCCAGGCAGAGCATCGTAGCGCTCTATACAGATCTACAGACGGCACTCGCCGTGGAACAATCCGCCTACGAAACCGCAGAGCACGAGAGCATCGCCACCGCTTAAAAAAGAAGCGTGTCGCGGAGACCAGTCCGCGACACGCCCGCCTGCAATACGCACGTCGCAGGGGCTAAAACTGAATCCTCACCGAACCCTGCAGCGTACGCGCCGAGTTGTTTGTCCCCGTAATGATGCCGTAGGTCGAAGCCGTCGTTGTCGTCGAGCCCGGCGTGCCGAGGATGGGATGGTTGATCGCGTTGAAGGCCTCCAGATCCGCCTTCACCTTCAGCCGCTCCCGAATGGGGAAGATGCGGAAGATCGATGCGTCGACGTTGAAGTAGTTCGCCGCCTGCATAAAGTTGCGCGGTGAATTCCCCAGTGTACCGCTGGCCGGGGTCGCGAAGGCACAGGGGTTGAACCACATCGCCGCCGTGTGGGTATTGCCCGCCGGAGGTGTGCAGGTGGGGTTCGCCGCGATCGTCCCGCTCTGGTATGGATTGCCCACCAGATTGGCGCGCTCGTACGTTCCAGCGTTGCCCGTGTTGGCAATGTCACCACCGGAGAGCACGTTGAAGTTGCGTCCCGACTGCGCCACGAAGATGCTGTTCACCTGCCAGTTGCCGATGAGGTAGTCAACCACCCGATGCCCCGTCGAGAACGCCTTGCCCGTCCCAAACGGAAGCTCGTACACCACATTCGCAGTCAGGATCTGCGGAATGTTGTAGCCTGCCGGTCCACGGCTTCCCTTCACGTTGTACGGGTCCTCAGGCACACCACCTTCAACGCCGAAGAAGCCGTCACCGCCCTCATTCAGAGTCTTGCTCCATGTGTACGCGACCATGAAGCCAAGCCCACCCGTAAAGTGCCGAGCCAGCGAGGCCTGTAGTGCGTTGTAAGTAGCGTTGGCTCCGCTATGGTCCCACGACTTCTCAGGCACCGTATAGGGGAAGGGTTGCCCCGTTGTACCCAGCGTCTGCCGCGTCGCGAACGAAGAGCCAGCAGCGGGCGTGCCCGTGTTGTAGTACCCGCCGATATCCAGCCGGTGCGACTCCGACCCCACATAGTTCAACGACAACACCGTGTTGCGCCCAAACTGCTGTTCGATGCCCGCGTTGTACTGCTCCGAGTAAGGGTTCTTCCACTGCGGGTCGACCATATAGTTCACGTTCGACGAGCTGAACGGCGTAGCCGAGGGCAGGTTCCCTCCATTGGCTGCGAACGGGTTCTGCGCCGACGTGTAGATTGTGCCCGGCGTATTCGTATTGTTGATCTGCAGCGTACCCGTATCGGGCCACGAACCCTGGTAGTTCTGCGTCATCTGGATGATGGACGCCCAGTTGTCGTACGTGATGCCGAAGCCCGCGCGAATCGACATCGTATCGTTCACTCGGTACGCAATACCCAAACGCGGTCCGAAGTTCGTCTTGGTGCCATGCAGAATCTTGGCTCCGCTCGCGACCCGCACATGGTCCGGAAGCGTCGCGCTCGGCAGGCACGGAGCATGACCACGCACGCTGCACAGGGGAGGCAGCTTCTGCACAATGTAGTCGCCCGTATTGAAGTCGAAGTCGCCCGTCTCGATGCTGCCGTTCAAACCGATCGTGCCATCAGTCCCAAACGGCGGAATCACACTGCGGTCGTAGCGAAGACCATAGTTGAACGTAAGCTTCTGCGTAATCTTCCAGCTATCCTGCAGATACACATTCGCGATGCCGCCCGGCCGCTCCGTCAGGTTCACATTGCGCTTGTTCTCATTGTTCGGATAGTCCAACAGAAAGTCCGCCAGCCCCGACCCCGACTGCTTCGTCGCCGTCGAACCGCTCCCCACCGAGTTCACCGTCGAGCATTGCTTACCAGCCGGACAACCAGGCGAAGCCAGCGTCGGCGTCGGGCTCTGCGTGTTGTAGTTGAAGTTGCCGGTCGAGCCACCCGTAAACCCGATGCTCGCGTTCTGCAATACCGCCGTGTAGTTCACCTGATCCCATCCCCCACCGGCCTGGAACTGGTGCTTGCCCACCGTCTTGGTCACGCTCCCGGACCACTCGTGAATGCTCGATAGATTCACCGTCGGACTGTTGTTCTCACCACCCGAAGTACCGCCCGTAATGCCAATAGTGGACATCAGCGTCGCACCCTTCACATACGAGTTGCACATATCCGCCGAGCAGCCAAACACCTGCCACATGTTCGGATTGTTGAACGCCGTAATCCCATAGTTCTCCACATGGCTCTTGCCGTACTGCACCTGCATGCTGGTGCTCGGGTTGAAGATGTGGGTCCAGTTCACGCCATACTGCTGCGAAGGCAACTGCGTGTTGGTGAACAACGTGGGCAGTCCCGCAGGTGCAATGTTGAACGACTGAAACCCCGAGTACCGAAAGAAGATAAAGTCCCGCGTGCCGATGTGCTGATCGATCCGGCCCGTGTAGTTGTAGGTCGTCTGCCGCGTCGCCGCCGTAATCTGCTGGTTCGCCGTCGTAGGCGCAATCCCCGGAATCACAATCGGAGCCTGCGTAAAGATCGCATTGATATAGGCGATCGAGTACTTGTTCAACTGCGACACAGGAATCTGGTTGCCCAGATACGCGGGCCGATAAGGACCATAGCCATTCGCCGCAGCCGCGTAGGAGTTACCCCCAGCAGTAGGATCGTACAGCTGACACGTCGCCGTACTGTAGCTTCCCTGCGGACAGCTTGCGCTGCTGAAGTCCAGCGCCGGCATCGTCTGCGGACCACCGTACGTCGTCTCGCCAAGTTGCGCCGCCGTCGGCTCCAGGATGTTCGAGGAGCCGGACTTCGAGTAGTGCGTCACCTCCGTGCCGACCTCGAAGAAGGTCTTGTCGCGGCCATCATAGAGATGCGGAATCCGAACCGCGCCACCCACCTGTCCGCCGAAGGTATTCAGATGATACGAGGGCGCAACCACGCTGGCGAAGTAGGGCCGCGCATCGAAGCTGTTGTTCCGCACATACTCCCACGCGCTGCCGTGATACGTGTTCGTACCGGCCTTGCTCGTCATGTTCACCACACCGCCAAGCGATCCACCGTAGAGCGAGTCGTTGTGCGAGTTGATCTTGAACTCTTCGATCGTGTCGATGATCGGCGGCACCGCATACGTGTTGTACCAGGCCGAGTTGTCGTTCATGCCGTCGACCAGGAAGATCGTCGACCGGTTGCCCGCACCGTTGATCGAAGGAAAGCTCACCGTCGAGCCCGCCACGTTCGACGTGTTGCTCGCCGAGCTGTTCTGCCCTGTGCTGATCGGCGTCACGCCCGGCGTCAGCGTCAGAAGTTGCGTAAAGTTGCGCCCGTTCAGCGGCAGATCCGCCACCTGCCTCTGCCCAATCGTCGTGCCAAGCTGCGCGGTCGAGCTCTCAACCTGCGCGCCCGTCGCCTCCACCGTCACCGTCTCGGTCACCGCGCCCACAGCCAGCGTCGCATTGATCGTAACGGCCTGCGCCACGCCCACATCGAACGCCGAGATAGCCTGCGTCTGAAAGCCCTGCTTCACAAACGTGACCGTATAACGGGCCGGCGGCACGTTCGAGAAGAAGTAGTTGCCCGAGCCATTCGAGACCGTCACACGCTCCACATTCGTGTCGACGTTCTTCAGCGTCACCTGCGCGCCCGTCACCACAGCCTGAAAGGCATCCGCCACCACGCCGTTGACGGCTGACGAAGAGCTCTGCCCCCACACGTTCGAGCAGACCAACAACATGGCCACGACGAGACAAAGGGCCCTGCGCAGCGAGACACAGCCCGAGCTCAAAGATTTTATGGTTTCCATCGGTACTGCCTCCAGAATGTGCGGTGCAAGAAAGTAATGCGGGCCATGGCTTGCCAGCGAAAGTCGGAACCGCCAGAGCACCCTTATCTCGAACGCGCGAATCCTACAAAGCCGCCGATTGCAATGTCAAGAAACTTTTCGCATATTGTGAAGTCTTTTTGCAGATTGAAATTAACCTTTCGCTTCACACCTCTCGGTTCGTGCCCTTTTGGTTGTCATTCCCGCAAGAAATCTACTTTGCTTTTGTGGTTGCCTCTGAGATAGGTCCAAGCTTCAGCCCGAACATCCGAACCTGCCTAAAAAATCAGTGCCCCATCTTCGCGACGGTTTCATCGTCGCGAAGATGGGCTGAAGCGCCACCAATTCCAAAGCAAGCCACATCCACCTACCGGATAGACCCCTGTCCCAGCAGTTGTTTTGCCTATCCCAGCCAAAGCCGATCCCGTTAGACAATCTCAACCCTGAACGCCCCTGACATATCACAGAAGGCCGTCATAGCCTTGACGCCACCCTTTAATCCTTCTACTCTTGACAGATGGGATCGCACCGCATGTCGGCCTGTACCTGTTGCCCTTGTTGTATGGGCAATAGTTGCTGCTGCGTGGCGTTTCGTGCACCATCCCTGATTCAGGCCCTCTAACACCAAGAGAACAGCCCAAAAACTTCAGGAGCCCACGTATCAGCGCTACAAGCGCGATACGTGGGCTTTTCCTTTTGCCCCGAACCACAGCAACACCCGGGAGAAACACCCCATGGCAATCAAGAACTCGCACCTCGGCCACAAGAACAAGTTCAACGTGGACCTGCTGGCCATCACCATCGCCCTCACACTGGCGGCGCTGGTCCGTTTCAACATCATCCCTCACATCGGCTTCTAAGCCACCCACCCCCTATGACCTCGACCATCACGCTTTCCGACGCCAACCAACAGGAGACCCCGACCCCCACCGGACGACGTCTCCTCGCGGTCGTGCCCGGCATGGCGTTGTTGTTCGGCATCGGCCTTCTCGGCAAGGGGCTGGAGGCAGGATCGACCTACCTGCGCATCCAGCGTCACCTGCCCGCGCCCCACATCGAGTACGTCCTCTGGGCCATCGTCCTCGGCCTAGCCATCTCCAACACAGTGGGCGTCAGGCCTGTCTTCCAGCCCGGCGTCGCCACCTATGAACTCTGGCTGAAGCTCGGCATCGTCCTCGTCGGCGCGAAGTTCCTCATGCAGGATGTCCTGCACATCGGTGGCCTCTCGCTGATGCTCGTCGCCGTCGAGCTCGTCTTATCCCTCTCCGTGATGCACCTCCTCGGCCGCATCTTCAAGCTGCCACCCAAGCTCACCAGCCTACTCGCCATCGGTTCCAGCATCTGCGGCGTCACCGCCATCATGGCCGCGCAGGGTGCCATCGAGCCCGACGAGGAAGACACCTCCACCGCCATCGCCGCCATCCTCACCCTCGGCGCCATCGCCCTCTTCACCTTCCCTGCCATCGGCCACGCCCTCCACATGGGCGACCAGGCCTACGGCATGTGGACCGGCCTCGCCGTCGACAACACCGCCGAAGCCACCGTCACCGGAGCCCTCTACTCCGAGCGAGCCGGCCAGTTCGCCGTCCTCGCAAAGACCGCCCGCTCCGCCTTCATCGGCTTCGTCGTCCTGGCCTACGCCGTCTACTGGTCGTCCCGCGGACAGGCCGCCGTCGTCGAGCACAAGGGCCTCTTCCTCTGGCAGAAGTTCCCCAAGTTCATCCTCGGCTTCCTCGCCATCTCCATCCTCGCGACCGCCGGCTTCTTCTCCAAAGGCCAGCTCGTCAGCCTCTCGAACCTCTCCAAATGGTCGTTCCTCCCCGCCTTCGCCGGAGTCGGTCTGCGCACCAACCTCCGCGACCTCGTCGGACAGGGATGGCGTCCACTCGTCGTCGGTATCCTCGGCGAAATCTTCATCGCCCTCGTTACCCTCGGCCTCGTCTACTGGAGCTACAACCACGGGGTACCCCGATGACAACCCTCTACTTCACAGCCCTTGTCGTGACCTATCTCGTAAACGGCATCTACTTCGGCTCGAAACTCATCGCATCTTCCTCCGCACGAAAAGGCCGTAGCAAGAACACCGCCGGCCCCTCCGACATGCAGACGCGCTGTTGTAGCTAATCGACCCGCCCTCCCTCCCAAAATCTGATCTGCTCTCTGCCTTCCCTAAGGCGCGCCACGCAGCGCGTCGGGAAGCCCTGCCTTTGTACCCCTTTGGAGACGTCCCTATGGAGACCCAATTGTCCCGTACCACTGTCATTCGAAATCCGCTTGCGAGGACCCGGCCGCCCCCTTCCCTTCGCCTATAAGATCCTCGCCGGACTTTTTGCTCTCTTCTTGACGCTGGCCGGTCATACCCAGGTCGTCGGCGGCACCATCTCCGGTACCATCACCGACCGCACCGGAGCCGCCCTCCCCGGTGTCTCCGTCCTCGTCCACAACGACGAGACCGGCAACGAGCGCCGCCTCCTCACCGGACCCGACGGCCGCTACTCCGCCCCGTCCATCCCCGTCGGCGTCTACACCATCACCGCCACGGCCAAGGGCTTCGAGCCCCAGCACCGCAAGGAGATCGCCCTTACCGTAGGCCAGAGCGAGTCCGTCGACCTCTCCCTCGGCGTCACCGGAGCTTCCGAGTCCGTCACCGTCACCGACTCCGCCCCGGTCGTCAACACCTCCATCGAGCAAACCTCCGGCCTTGTCGATGAGCGCCAGATCAAGGAGCTCCCCCTCAACGGCCGTTCCTACGACCAGCTCATGACCCTGAACCCAGCAACGGTCAACTACACCGCCCAGCGCAGCGGCTCCATCGGCACATCAAACTCCTCCGTCGGCAACATGTTCTCCATCTCCGGCCGCCGCCCCCAGGACAATCTCTACCTCCTCAACGGCATCGAGTACACCGGAGCCTCCCTCATCAACGTCACCCCAGGCGGCACCAGCGGCCAGCTCCTCGGCGTCGACGCCGTCCGCGAGTTCAACGTCGTCTCCGACACCTACTCCTCCTCGTACGGCAAGCGCCAGGGCGCGCAGGTCTCCATCGTCACCGCCGGAGGCACCAACGCCTTCCACGGCTCGGCCTACGAGTTCCTCCGCAACTCCTTCTTCGACGCCCGCAACTTCTTCGACCAATCCCGCATCCCCAACTTCCAGCGCAACAACTTCGGCGGCTCGCTCGGCGGCCCCATCAAGAAAGACAAGCTCTTCCTCTTCGCCAACTACGAGTCCTACCGCCAGAACCTCGGCATCACCGACGTCACCCTCGTCCCCGACGCCAACGCCCGTCTCGGCTACCTCCCCAACGCCAAGACCGGAGCCCTCCAATACGTCGGCGTAGCCCCTGGCGTAGCCGCGCTCTTCAACCTCTGGCCCGTAGCCAACGGCCCTGAACTCACCGACCCCACAACAGGCTTCGCCACCGGCATCGCAAAGGCCTTCTCCAGCCCCACCCAGCACATCCGCGAAGACTTCGGCACCACCCGCTTCGACGCCAACCTCACCGCGAACGACCTCCTCTTCGCCGTCTACACCATCGACGACTCGGTCGCCCACACCCCCACCCAGAACCCCCTCTCCCTCATCGACGAGACCCTGCGCGAACAAGTCCTCAGCATCCAGGAGCAGCACGTCTTCTCGCCGCGCCTCCTCAACACCGTCCGCGTCGGCTTCTCCCGCGCCAACTTCTACTTCCTCGGCAGCACCCCCGTCACGGGCGTCCCCGGCTTCGTCACCGGCAAGCCCGTAGGAGCCATCGTCATCGCCGGCTCCACCGCCTCAAACGGCAGCTCGCAGATCACCGGAGCCGGAGCCAACGTAGGCTCCAACAACGGCACCACCCGCAACCTCTTCACCTTCGACGACCACATCTTCTACACCATCGGCCGTCACCAGATCGAAGCCGGTGGTTGGGTCCAGCGCCTCCAGTCGAACGACAACCTCGCCCAGAACCAGTTCGGCCAGGCCTCCTTCGCCTCGCTCACCACGTTCCTCCAGGGCACCGTCAAAACCTTCTCCGTCGTCCCCAACCCCACCGAGCTAGGCTGGCGCGCCTTCCTGGGCGCGGCC
>Ga0179596_10000561_pt1 | contig 10037 bp, 9 predicted proteins | sample CZODoug1_1_08_16_FD_155494 | JGI IMG/M metagenome (GOLD analysis project Ga0179596, IMG submission 155494) | Vadose zone soil fungal communities from Angelo Coast Range Reserve, California, USA - CZODoug1_1_08_16fungal (Illumina Assembly) | ecosystem: Environmental > Terrestrial > Soil > Vadose...
CCAGGAACAGCCAGATATCCCAGTCGCCAGCAGGCGCTATCTGCTGCTGCGGCCGAGCGTGGTTGAACGTCCATTGATCGTGCGGCAGCCCATCGCAGATATCGCGGTCACAGCGCCACTTGCGCCATGCTGAGCGCGGCTGCTCAAATGCCTGAGCAGCCGCCTCGAATGCGTTTAGTACCGCCATGCCAGCCATAGTGACACGGCCATGATCATGCCCAGCAGAAACCAACCAAACACGCTCACGACAGATCCCGTTCTATCTTGCACGGATCACACAGCATATCCAGGTTGAATCGGATAACCCGATTGCACTGCGAGCAGCGCCACACCTTCTGATTACGCTTAGCGGCTTCCTTTCGGGCCTTCCGTTTACCGAACACAGCGATTCCTTCTCTCGGGTTACAGCACGTGGATAAGCAGGATGATCAGCGTAATCACAACCAGCAGTGCGAATACCCCACCACCGGAGGGTTTGCGTGCGCGTCTGGGTGAGGTTCTGCGTGGTGTCCAGACGAACGGACCGGGCAAGCCGATCCCGAACTTGATCATTCCAACCTCTCACGCGCAGCAGATTCTAGGATCTGACGGATGAGCTGCGCGCGTGTCATTAGTGGACGCATCCCCGGTCGTTGGGCTAGCGCCCGCCGCACATTGATGGTGCGCACCTGCATGTCCAGCCAGCCGACAACATCATCGGAGAGTCGAACCTCCACAGTGCGCCCCACGTGCGGGCGTCCTCGATCAGCCATACCGTCCAGAATAAACGCCTGCGTTTAATCCGTCAAGCCTCGATAGCCGCCATCTGCCGGAGCGCGTCCGGCGCGGCCTCATAGATCACGTCAGCCCACTGCTCGGGCATGCCGGCATCGATCGCCTGCGCCACCATCAGCTTGACCGCGGTGACCAACATGGCGCCCTGCTGCTCCGCGATCGCCACGATGCGTTCGGAGAGACCGGCCGAGATGGCGGTCTTGCACTGGTCGGTCAGGATCTTCCGCTCACTCTGTTCCAACCCGACCAGTGCGCGGACGCCCTCTTCACTGGCGTAGATGTAGCCGTCTTTACCGGCCGCCGAATACTTGTACCCGATGAGCCCGGCAACCCATTTCGGAATGCGCGGACCGCCATACATGGGATCGTTGTCAGACTCGGCCGCGTCATCAATTTGTTGGTGCAATAAATCGGCGTAGTAATCACACCGATGACGTGTCTGGGTTATCTGGCGTAATAGTGTTGTGGTGGGGTCATCAACAGCATCACCGAGGCGCCATGTAGCTAATCCCTTAGCCACGATGTTGGCACGCTTAGAATTCGTTGTTGCACCGCCATGACTCCGACAAACACCGACACCAGTTAGCGCCCAATTCATACACGGCTGACCGTTGGTTTTCCTTGCCGTACAGCGTTTGTCTGGTGTAGCGGCGCCTACCATGTGCAACCCCCGAGTTGCTCAGCCCGATAGGTAACTAGCCTCATCGGTGATTAGTGAGACGTAAGTGTAAACCGGTCTACATCAATGAACCGGCCAGCACACACTAGGTGTCGCCGGCTCAGCAATAATACGCACGCCCTGCATTTCCTGCTCCATACATTCCACCAAAATTCGTGTCCCTTCCTCAGCCTCGTTCTCCGGAACCTGCGTAATTATCTCATCATGCACCGGCAGGATGATGTTGCCGCGGTACTGCGTGTCACTGAAACGTATAAGTGCATCTCCCAGTAGCTCGCGGGCCGAGCCTTGCACCAGATAGTTCGGTGCCGAGTGCGCCTGTCCAATGTGGATAATCCGGCCAGAATAGGTCTGGTATTTCGTCAGTTGTCCAGACTTAACGGCGTATACCACTTCGTTCCGCCACGCCACCAGTCGGGGCGCGATCGCCGAGAGCGTCGCCACCATGGCATGGGCGGAGGATTCCTTCCCGTCCAGCTGTCGGGCCAGGGTCGGAATGCCGCCGCCGTAGAGCCAGCCGAACACACCCCGCTTAACGCCATTGCGTTGCTCATCGGTGTAGCCGGCGCCGAACACCTGCTCGGTGATCAGGTTGTGCACCTTAAGGCCCTCGCGCAACATCGCCTTGAGTTGCTCGTCCCCGGACAGAATAGCCGCCACCCGGATCTCCACCTGGCTGAAGTCGGCACCGATCAGCACACAGCCGGGGTCGGCAATGATGCACTCGCGGTATCCACCCACCCGGGGCACCTGCTGCATGTTGGGCCGAACGGCGGACATGCGCCCGGTCTTCTCCGCACCGAGGGTGTAGATCGTGGGGCGTAGCCGGCCGTCGCCGCGGGTCGCCATCACATGCCAGGGCGTCAGGAATGCCGAGAGGCGTTTGCCAATCTTGACGTACTCCGCGTAGACCCGGGCCGCGTCACCAATCGGCCCAGAGATACCGACCAGGTGGCCGATGGACTCAGCGTCAACGCTCGGGTTTCCCTTGTCCGTCGTCGGCAGTGTCACCCCGGCTTCAGTGAGCCAGCGCGCCACCTGGATCGGACTGGACGGGGTAGCGATTCCGGCTGCGGTGAGTTGCGCGGCCAGCTCGGCCCGGCGTGCGGTGTGCTCACCGGCCAGTCGGTCGACCCTGTCCACATCCAACCGGAGCCCGCGATAGCTGACGGGCGCTACGGCGGCCCCAATAGCTCTCTCCCGGCCGATCACCACCGGGCCGGGGTCAGGCAACGTGTACGCGAGTTGCGCCGTGTCCAGGACGTCTGAGGCGCCGTAGCGGACGAATGTCGCGGAGTCCTTGGGGGCGCATGCCCAACCCGAGCGTTCGACCGGAGTGTCGATCTTGACTTGTTTAAGCCACTTGCCCGCGGTGAAGAGTGCGTCCTTGGCGCGCTCGGCGGCCGGTGCGGTCGGGTCCGCGAGGTAGCGAGCCGCGGTCGTCTTCAGGCCGCTGTCTGCGTCGGACTGGCCGCCGGTGGGCTGCGCCAGGATCGCCAGGGGTGCCACGTCCACCATCTTCGCCCACATCACGCCATGGTCGCCCAGGCCGGCCGCAGCGAGGGGGCCGAGGTCGGCAGTGGCCGAGTAAGCCCGGAGTGTGTGCGCCGAGCTCAACGCATCCCGAATGAACTCTCTGCTGTCGGTGTCGTCAGGGTCGAGCACCAGGCACCAATCGGCGGTGCCGAGCTGTACGAGCCGCAGCGCGTAGTCGGCGTGACCGAGGGGGTAGCCCGTGGTCTCCACATCCACCGTGAGGTCTCCGGCGGCCGAGCCGATGAGCGCCTGCGCCTCGGTGAGGGTGACCGTCAGGATCGCCCCGGTCCGGTCCACCAAGGCGGGTAGCTCAACGGTAGGCCCGGCGGCCGACTCGATGGCGGCGGCCCGCTTGAGGTTTCGGTTGCGCTCTGTGACTAATTTTCGGTCAATCGAGACATTACCGGACTTTTTTCTGGCAGTCTCATAATGTGGGACTGGGAGGGTTGTGGGAGGGTCTGAATCCAACCCTCCCAACCCCTGTTTGCCGAGGTCAGGGGTGGTACCGAGTGCATTTCTTGGGAGGGTTTCAAGATCGTTTCCTATATCGGCTGTGTGTAGGGGGGGTAGGGGTACTTTTTGGGGGGGGTATTTTGATATTTCTGACGTAGAGAGTAAACCCTCCCAACCCTCCCAAATATTTTCCTTTTTAGGGGTCTGACCTGCAGTTATGTCCATGGGAGGGTTTGCGTTTTCAACCCTCCCACTGGGAGGGTTCAACCCTCCCACGGAATTATTTAGGGTAGGCTGCCCTAAAAATCCGCCGCCCGTTACAGCTAGTAACCGATATCGGGTACCCCCGGGCCGCTTGATCCAGGGGTAGCCCGCCTCGGTCAGCTCGCGGCCGAACCGGGTCTCGCTGGGGGGCGCAGTCCGGTAGATCGGCTGCCCGGAGTACCACGCCACGAACGCCACATACAGCTCTCGACTCGGCGTCCCGGGGTCGGCCGGGATCGTGCGGTCGGTCACCCAGTGCCGCACCGGTGACTGCGCTTGAGCCATGTCCTCGGTGTCCTGCTGCACCCAGGCCGGCGCCGCCGCCGAGCCGGCCGAGTCAGGATCGGCCAGCCACCCGGCCGCGTGCTGCATCAGCATCCCCAGCACGCCCGGCTGCTCGTCGGCCCAGACGTCCCGGGTGATCGCCCGCCGAGTGCGGGCCACCGCCTCCACATCGCCCTCGCACGGGATGGCGCGGAGCCTCCGTCGCAATGCCTGATCGGTCAGCGTCGGTTCCTCGTTGCTGGTCAGTACCAGCGTGTGGGTGGGATCGAACGTCACCGGGTCGTGCCGCATGGCGTTCCCGGTAAGCGCACCCCCGCCGGTGAGTTGCTTGAGTCGCTCGGTCGATGCGTAGCCCGAGCGCGGACCCTCATCGATGAACGCCAGCCGGGCGCCCTTGAGGGCGTACACGATCGAGTCGTGCGCGGTGTGGTCGCTCAGCAGTTTCGGGTTGGCCGCGAGTCCGTAGGTGCCGAGCGCCCTCATGATCAACGCGATGATCGAGGACTTACCGGTTCCTCCCGGTCCGTACAGGATCGGCAGCGCCGCATCGGGATATCCGGTGACGGCCACCGACAGCACCCGCAGGGCCCAGCGGCGCAGCTCGGCATCCGGCCAGATCGCCGCCGTGAAGGCGTCCCACGCCGGCGTAGGCGCGAGCACCGGCACCACCGCGGCCGTATGCAGGTGTGGCAGTCCCACGGCCCGCTGCGCCACGCTCAGCCCGTCGGCGCTGGCCCGCAGGTCCCACGGCTGACCGCCGGCCCACAACACGTCGGGGTCCGTGTCCAGCTCGGCCACATCAAGCGAAGCTATATGACCCTTTTCTACGATGATGGACTGATATTTCCTCGAGATCGGCGCGGCCCCGGGCGTAGACATCCACTGCGACCGGCGATGGTGCTGCCAGTGCTCGGCAGTCCAATCAGCTTTCTGTAAGCCAGCCTCCGGGGCGACTCCATGCGGCATGAGGCGGGCCAGGGTGGACACTGCCCAGTCGGCCAGATGACCGGGCGGCCGCTGCACCCAACGCTCGCCACGGTTAACGACGTACCCGCCCGCATCCGATGCCCACCGCAATGCCGGCCAGAGTCGGCGCGCCATCGATTCGGCGTGGTCCTGGTGGGTGCCTCCGTCTGGCTCAAATGGCTGTAAGCCGATAGCCGCATAGACCGGCCACACTGCGGCAGCCGGCGTACCGCCGACGGTGGAAGCGGCCGCGTGCTGCAGCTCTTCAGCGACCGAGAGCACCCGGAAGGGGCGGGCTCGGCCATCACCAACACCTTGGGAGATCCACAGTTCGTCGTTCTCATCAGGAGATCCCCACACCGACCCGGCCGCATCGCGCAGCTGTTCCCGCGCTTGCTCCTCATCGAGGAACCCGGCACCGATGTAGCCCCCGAGGGTAAGTGCGGCCGCCATCAGCACTTCGCGGAAGCCGCGCCCCGACGTCGGGGTCCAGCCGGTGACGGCGGCCAGCTTGTCGGTGATGGCAGCGGTAGCGGCAGCGCTGCTCTGTGGCTCGCGGCCACGCCAGAACTCGGCCATCGGGCCCTCGCCGAAAACCGGCGGGGTAAACACCGAACGAGCCGAGCGCAGCAGCGCGGCCAGCGCATCGGTGGAGGGGTGGGTTTTGCCGATGCGCTCGATGGCCGGCGGCAGCACCCATCGGTAGGCGACCGGCTCGCCGCTGACCTTGGATACTCGTACGGTCGGCGCGATGAACGCGAACCCGCGGCCCTGCCCATCGGCCCGGCCGGTCTTGACGTCGATGCCGGGCAAGATGTTGTTCCGGCTGGCCGCATCAAGCGGCGGGATGAACAGGTGTACGCCGTTACTCGGTGTGGCGGCCATACCCAACTGGTCGGGAACGGCGCCGTTCATCTGTTCCAGTGACGCCACTCCGCCGTTGCGGGGATCGACGTCTACCAGGTCCAGGCCGTGACCCATCACCGCCGCCATACACATACCGGGGGCCCAGGCGTCCACCACCGATAGATCGCATTCGGTTTGCTGCCATGCCACGGGGAGGGCAAAACCGGTGACGGAACCGGTGGCTGGTGGGGCAATGAATACCGGTATGCCGGCACGGATCAGTTCGCGTGCTATATCCAGCGCTTGTGTTGTATGATCCTGCATCGGGAAGCCTCTCTGTAGTGGTGGGGCGTGACCAGCCGACACACCCCGGACGTCCGGTCAGCATAGACCCGACATCCGGGGTGTTGTCGTTACAGAGCCGGTGTCTGTTTGCGCGACAACGGGTCGGGCATATGGCCGCCCTTGACCGCCGCGAACAATGCGTGCCGGCCCGCATCCCGGGCGTGCCGCATGCCGGTTGTGGCGGTCATTATCCCGGCCTTGTCCAGGCGCTCATCGGTGGCCCATTTCTTCACCACCACAGCGGGATGAGAAACGCGCCACACATTACGCATATTATATAGATCGGCAATAATGTCGCGCGCTTGTTTACCGGCTCCGGAATGGCGGGATTTCGCAGCGCGCATACCGACCACAAAGGACTCCACCGAGAGAATGACCTCTCGTTCGTTTTCAAGCGTGGCCCTGGCTATCAGAGCATTAACCACCATGATCACGGCTATGCGGGCAGTGCGGCCCTCACCATCACACTGGATTACCTCGATGCTGTTAATCGGGTTTTCCACGATCAGCGGATCGTGCGTAATCCACAGGGCACAGATGCCGGTCGTGCCGCCCGGGTCGACCCCGATTACCAGCGTCATGATTCGGCACCCATCTTTTTGCCGATGAGATCAGAGATGGCTTCTATCGCGCTGTCGGCGTCCAACTCGGCTGCCGTGGTGGCCAGCAACGCGGCCACGTGATTCTTACCCTCGATGCCCACCACCCGCATGCTGACGCGCATTTCCGGTCCGTCCGCGGTGTAGATCAGCAGCACGTACGGATTGCCTGAGGTCACTTCCCGCAGCACCATAGAGAACATGTCTGGTGCAGCGGGGCCTTCGTTGTCGATCGGCATTAGCTTACCTTTCTCTCGGTTGTGACGTTTTTTCCGCCGAGGATTTCGGCGAGAATTCTCGGGTCCTGCACGACATCGGCCAGCTGTCCGGCCTTTTCCCGGATGACCGAACGGACGCGGCTCTCCACGGTGTTCTGCGCGAGCACATCGATGATGTCGATTGAATCGTGAATCTCCGAACCGATGCGGTGGCAGCGGTCCTCGGCCTGCAGGGATTCCACAATGGACCAAGGCCGCTGCAGGAACACCACACAGCGCGCAGCGGTTAGCGTGATTCCGACTCCACCGGCTCCGGTGGTGGCGCAGATGACGTCGAGGTCCCCAGCTTGAAAGCGCTTGATCGTGCCGGTTCGCTCGGCCGGGGTCTGTCCGCCAACGACGTACCCGACGCGGCGGCCGGCTTTTTCCGCTGCCGCACCGGCAAGCATGACGAGCTGTTTGCTCGGCGCGAACACCACCACCGATTCGGTTTCGCGTTCGGCCAGGATCTCTAGTAGAGCGTCCACCTTCCAACTGGGCTGTTTCAACTCGAGGTGAATATGCCGCTTAGGCTCGCCGGTGTTCTCGTCAACTTCCGGCCCCCAGGTGATCTCGACATCGGCCGACGCGCACGCCAGTTTGGACAGAATCGAGAGCTGAGAGAGCGCATCGAATACCGATACCTCTTGCCCATCGGGGAGCTGAGCCAGCATGTCGGCTTCAAATTCGTCATACGTTGTGCGGTAGGCCGGTGGGATCGGTATTGACCGGATGGAATACACCTTAGGGGGCAGCGTAGACAGCACGTCGGCCTTTGCTACCCGGCGGTGTTGGCCGAGCAGGGTGAGCCGGAACTCGTCCTCCGTGGCCTTGTTGATGCCGATGATGCGGCTGGAATAGTCCCCCTGGATCGACATGCAGTACCGATCAATCCAGCGCTCTTTGCTCGGCCACGCATTCGGAGAGATGTGCTGCAGCACCGGGTGCAGATCACCCACATTATGGGCGATCGGTGTCCCGGACAGCCCAATAAACACAGTGGCCGACCGGGCGAGCCGGTGCATGGCCAGGGTGCGCCGCGCGGTCGGCGACTTGGTCAGATGGCACTCGTCGGCCACGATCACGGCCGGCTTGAGCTTCGCCAGCGCGCCGTCCTTGGTGCCGCCGTCGTTGCGGGCGGTGTCATAGCTGGCTACGTAGACGTGGGCGGTACCGGCCAGCGCGCGGCGTTTCGCGACCGTGCCGCGCCAGGCGATCGTACGGAAGGCCGGCGCCCAGTCGGCCCAGGCGTCCACCCAGGCGTCCACTACCGAGGCCGGGACGATACAGACCACCGGGCCGAGTTGGGCCGGCGTGAGCGATCTGACGGCCGCGTACTCGCAGATGCCGAGGATGGCGCTCGCAGTCTTGCCGGTGCCGGGTTCATCGGTGAGAAGAGCCCGACCCATCAGCGCCAGGATGTGGCCGGCGGTGACCTGCCAGGGGTAGGGCGTGAGGTGAGCGGGCACCGAGTAGGTGAGCGGGTGCGGATGGAAATCGAGCGGGGTCAACGCCTCCGCTGCGGCGCGGTAGTCGGCCTGCTGCTTCCCCCATTCGGCCAGCCGGGGTTGCATGTCGATTCCGGGGAGTTCGGTGCCGAGCTGCACCAGCGCCGGCCAGCTGACCGGCATCACCAGCGCCCCGCCCTCGACCGGCTTCACCAGCGGAGTGAGTAGTTGGGCGCGGGCGGCATCGGCAGCGAGTTCGCGCGGATCGCCATCGCCGAGCAGGAAAATGTTGCGGCTATCGCCGGTCAGCTCGGCCAGCAGACGGGCCATCGGGTGGTTTCCTTTCTGGTGTATGCGGGAATGACTGAGGGATGGCAACGGCCCGGCACCCATCAGGGGAAGTGCCGGGCCGCCGTCAGTACCGGTTAGGAAGCGGGGTGTGCTGCGTTCTGCGCTGCCAACTTGGCGAACACCGCCTCAGCCTCCGGGGAGAGCCCCGCTGGCGCGGTGACGACCGGGGGTTGGCCCGGCTGTGGCATCGGCCCCGCCGCGGGGGGAACCGGACCGGCCGGAGCCTGTACCGGTTGCACCTGCTGCGCGGCCGCCTGAGCCTGCGCCGCCGCGAGCGCCTGCGCGATCGCCGCGTCCTGCTGCGGGTTGGCTGCCGGCAACTGCTCCTGTACGTACTGCTGCGCTACCGGGTGCGGCGGGGGAGATCCGACCGGCTCGGGAGCGGCAGCCTGTGCGCCCGGGTTAGCCACCTGGTAACGCGCCGCAAAGATGTTCTGCGGATTGCCCTGACGCATCGGCTTGCGCTGCACCAACTGGATATAGCCGGCGTCTCCCTTGTGCGGCACCGCAGCGCCGAACGCGGGGTCAGGCACAGCACCCGCCTCCGCCATCGCGCGGGCCAGCTCGTCCCGCATCTGACCGCCGACGAACAGCCGCGCCGTGCCCTCCGGATGCATCGGGTCGGGCGCGATCAGGATCGGAACAGCCATCTGATATTTCGGTCGACCGTCGCGGTAGCGCTGCACCGCTCCGGTGATTGGATCGGTTTTGGCCACCACGTCGGAGGTGACGACATCGCGCTCAACGACGAACGCTACGCCGGTACCGATCGGCTGATCTTTCCAGCTGATCGCCGGAGCGCCTCCGGCCGCGGGCTGACCGTAGAAGTCGGCCAGTGTGCCCTGCGGCAGTGGCTCAGTGACCGGCGGTGGAGCGAATTGCTGCTGCGGTGACCACTGCGGCTGCTGCGGAGCGAATTGCTGCTGCGGAGCGAATTGCTGCTGCGGAGCGAATTGCTGCTGTGGTGGGTATTGATTCGGATTTGGGTAGGTCATGACGTGCCTTTCTGGGTGATGGTTCCGGGACATCCGGGACCAGAATCGGTTGCTGCCTGTGGCCGGTACAGCGGGCAGAAATAGCATTCGCGATCATCGGGAACAATAGGGATATCGTTCAGGGTGAGCTGTCCGGCCAGGACTGCGGTTGCAAGGATCTTGCGGCGTTCGGTGTCGGCGAATACCTCCTGTAGTAGATCGTCATCGGCGGGGGAGTGCTGGCGTTCCCCGACGTACAT
>Ga0179596_10000562_pt1 | contig 10025 bp, 8 predicted proteins | sample CZODoug1_1_08_16_FD_155494 | JGI IMG/M metagenome (GOLD analysis project Ga0179596, IMG submission 155494) | Vadose zone soil fungal communities from Angelo Coast Range Reserve, California, USA - CZODoug1_1_08_16fungal (Illumina Assembly) | ecosystem: Environmental > Terrestrial > Soil > Vadose...
TTGCAATCTTTATTAGGCGGCGGCCTCAGCCTTCAGCTTCTCGGCGGTATAGAACGCGATCAGCGCGTCGACCGTCGGCTGCAACTGCCCTTCCATCACCACGGCGAGGTTGTGATTCGTCAGGCCGATGCGGTGGTCGGTCAGCCGGTTCTGCGGGAAGTTATACGTCCGCACCTTTTCCGACCGGTCGCCCGACCCGACCTGGGCCTTGCGGTCCTTGGCCTGGATCTGGTGAATCCGCTCGGCTTCCACCTCGTACAGACGGGCACGGAGGACGCGCATCGCCTTCTCGCGGTTCTTGATCTGCGACTTCTCATCCTGGCAGCTCACCACCGTCTGCGTGGGCAGATGCGTGATCCGGATGGCCGAGTACGTCGTATTGACCGACTGCCCGCCCGGCCCGGAGGAGCAGAAGGTGTCGATGCGCAGGTCCTTGGCTTCGATCTTGATGTCGACCTCTTCGGCCTCGGGCAGCACCGCGACCGTGATGGCCGACGTGTGGACGCGGCCCTGGGTCTCGGTCGCCGGCACACGCTGCACGCGGTGTACGCCGGACTCGTACTTCATCTGCGAGTAGACCTTGTCGCCCTCGAAGATGGCCGTCACGTCCTTGAGGCCGCCGCCGACGCCCGACTCGGACTCCGAGAGGACCTCGACCTTCCACTTGTGCTGCTCGGCGAACCGAAGATACATGCGGAAGACCTCGGAGACGAACAGCGCCGCCTCGTCCCCACCCGTGCCGGCGCGCAGCTCGATGATGATGTTCTTGTCGTCGTTGGGGTCCTTGGGCAGAAGAAGAACCTTCAACTCCTCCTCGACCGGGGCGAGTTGCGGCTCGAGCGCTGCGAGCTCTTCGGCCGCCATCTCCTTCAGTTCGGGGTCGGAGAGCATGGCCTTCGCTTCGGCGATGCCGTCGCGGATCTTGCGGTATTCGCGGAACTTATCCACCGTCGCTTCCAGGTCGCGATGCTGCTTCGCGGTCGCCTGGAACTTCTTCTGGTCGTTCACAAGGGTGGGGTCGGAGAGCTGGCGGCCCAGCTCCTCATAGCGCTCTTCCATCTGGTCTAAACGGTCAAACATGGCGTACTCCTCCTGCGCGGGGGCAGGCTCATGGAAATCAGGATGTCGGGGGGGATGGAGAGGGTGCGCGAGGCGCAGCTAGGCAAAGTCGTGACGAGGCGCGACAGTCGAGCGACCCGAATTGTTTAACCTATCCATCACACGTTAGATGTTACAGGGGACCCGGTGGGTTCGGGAAGCATCCTTCTTGAGACAGGAGCCGCGCACACGCCTTGGACACCGTCCTCTTCAACCCGCTCGCCACCCTCGCCGACCAGCTCGCGGGCGAGGCGAGCCGCCTGAAAAAGCGAGCCAGCATCGCTTCCGCCGTCACTCAGGCCGAGGCCTCCGGAGACGAGACGGCGGCGGGGCTGTTCGCCCAATACCTCGCCGGACTGCCCTTCGCCGAGGCCGACCCGCGCAAGCTGAACGCGGGCGGAGCGCTTCTGACCCGCGCCGTGCTGAAGGCGACCGGAGCCACCGACGCCGCGCTCACCGCGGCCTACCGGCGTCACGGGGATCTGGGCGCGGCGGCCTCCGACCTGGCACCCGCCAGCGCCGCGGAACCAACGCTTTCGCTCGCTCAGGTCGCCGAGGCCTTCGGCCAGATGGCCGTCGCGAAGACCACGGCGCAGCGAGCCGCGACGCTCGACGATCTGCTGCGCCGTGCCACGCCCATTGAGCTCAAATACCTGGTCAAGCTGATGCTTGGCGACATGCGCATCGGCGTCAAGCAGAGCCTGGTCGAAGAGGCAATCGCGGTTGCGGCCGGGGCGAACGTGGCCGAACTGCGCCATGCCGTAATGCTCGAGGCAGACCTCGCGCGCGCCACCCGGCGGGCCTTCGACGGCACCCTCGCCGAGGCGCGGATGCGTCTCTTCCATCCCCTCGGCTTCATGCTCGCAAGCCCCGTGGAGACCCCCGGGGAGGCCGTCGAGCGCTTCACCGCCAAGCCGGAAAAGCCACTCAAAACAAAGAAGAAGGGTGAGGAGATCAAGGCACCCGTACCCTCCGATCCCGTGCCCATTCAGGCCTTCCTCGAAGACAAATACGACGGCATGCGCGCGCAGATCCACTGCGGCGACCCTGCCCAGCCCGGGCGCGTCGCCATCTACTCGCGCAACCGCGAGGACATCACCGAGAGCTTCCCCGAGCTGGCCGAGGCCTTCGCCTCCGTGAAGCCCGACCTCGACGGGCCGATGATTCTCGATGGGGAGATCCTGGCCTGGGATTTCACCGAAGCCCGCGCCCTGCCCTTCGCCATCCTGGGCACGCGGATCGTCCGCAAGAAGGTCTCAAACGAGGTCAGGACGCAGGTTCCGGCCATCTTCATGGCCTTCGATCTGCTCTACGCGCATGGGGAGCTGCAGCTTCATCATCCTCTGCGCGTACGGCGCAACCGGCTGGAGGCGATCGTGGAGCAGATGGTGGACCGCATCGTCTCGCCCTTCGCCGTCGACGAGCGCGAGCGCGGGCCGCAGCAGGTCATGTTTCTAGGCGAAAAGGAGGCCGGAGTGCCCCGCCTGATGCTCTCTCCGAGCCGCCTGGTCGAGAGCGCCGAGGACATCGATCGCGCCTACGCCGACGCACGCGCCCGGGCCAACGAGGGCGTGATGCTGAAGGCGGCGGAATCCGCCTACCTGCCAGGCCGGCGCGGGCTGGCGTGGGTGAAGCTGAAGCGCGAGCTCGCCACGCTTGACGTCGTCATCACCGGAGCGGAATACGGTCATGGGCGGCGGGCTACGTTGTTGAGCGACTACACCTTCGCCGTGCGCGGGCCGGCATCCGCTTCTGGAAACGCCGATCTGCTGAACGTGGGAAAAGCCTACTCCGGCGTGACCGACGCCGAGATCCTCGAGCTGACCGCGTTCCTGAAGGCCCACACACTCGAAGACCACGGCCACTTCCGCACGGTCGAGCCGCTCATCATCCTGGAGGTCGCGTTCAACAACATCATGCGCAGCGGCCGCCACGCCAGCGGCTTCGCCCTGCGCTTCCCGCGCATCCTCCGCATCCGCACGGACAAGCCGCTGGACGAGATCGACACCCTGGAGCGCGTGGAAGAGGTCTACCTCAGCCAGGTCGACCGGCCGGTCGAGGCCACGGACTAGCCGCCACCTTGGAGAAAAGTCAAAATCCGGGCACGCACGCGAAGGGCCAAAGTCCGAGACTTCGCCCAGACAAGTCCAGACCTAAGTCTTTATTCGGACGTACTTTAAGACTTTTCAGGGGTGGGGGGGGGGCTACCCTCCGGGACCACACCTTGCCCCAAGATGCTAGCCTTTTCCCATGAAGGTTCTTGTACTTGGCGGTGGTGGTCGTGAGCATGCGCTGTGCTGGGCGCTGAAGCGTTCGAAGCGGGTCGATGAGGTCGTCTGCGCGCCCGGAAACGGCGGGATCGCGTCGATCGCGCGGTGTGAGCCGGTCAACGTTGCCGATGTCGTCGGCATGACGGCCCTGGTGGAGCGCGAGAGGCCGGACCTGACGGTCGTCGGGCCCGAGGTTCCGCTGGCCGTCGGGATCGTCGACGCGCTGACCGCGCGCGGGTTCAAGGTCTTTGGGCCGACGCAGGCCGCGGCGCAGCTCGAATCGAGCAAGGGCTTCGCCAAGGACTTCATGGCGCGTCAGGGCATCCCGACCGCGGCCTACGCGGTCTGCGCGACGCCGGAAGAGGTCGCGACGGCGCTGGCGAAGATGGGCGCTCCGGTGGTCGTGAAGGCCGACGGTCTGGCCGCGGGCAAGGGCGTCGTCATCTGCCAGACGGTCGAAGAGGCCCAGACCGAGGCGAACCTGATGCTCGCGGGCAAGGTCGCTGGAGTCGCGGCCGACCGGGTCGTCGTCGAGGAGTTCCTCGAAGGCCCCGAGGTCTCGTTCTTCGCCGTCTCGGACGGCAAACGGGCGGTCACGCTCGGCCTCGCGCAGGACCACAAGCGCATCGGCGAGGGCGACACCGGACCGAACACCGGAGGCATGGGCGCGTACTCGACCGACACCCTCGTCTCGCCGCAGATGCGCGACTGGCTGCTCCTGAACGTGGCCCAGCGCACCGTCGACGGCATGGCCCGCGACGGCGTGCCCTTCACCGGGGTCCTCTTCTGCGGGATCATGCTCACCCCGCAGGGCCCGAAGGTGCTGGAGTTCAACACCCGCTTCGGCGACCCCGAGACCCAGGCCCTGATGCTACGGATGAAGTCCGACGTGCTCGACCTGATCGAGTGGTCGGTCTCGGGAGGCGCTCTGCCCCGCGTGGAGCTGAAGCCCGGAGCGAGCGTCTGCGTCATCGCCTCCAGCGCCGGATACCCCGGCTCCTACCAGTCCGGCCACCCCATCACCGGTGCCACCACCTTTCCCGACTGGGAGAAGACCGTGGAGCTGTTCCACTCGGGGACGGCCACCCGCCAGGGCGAACTGGTCACCGCCGGGGGCCGCGTGCTGGGCATGACTGCCTGCGGATCGGATCTGAAAGAGGCGCTCGGCCGGGCTTATACGTCGCTCGCCCAGGTGTCGTTCGAGGGCATGCAGTACAGGCGCGATATCGGGTGGAGAGCGACGGTGGGGGTCTAGCGGATCTCCCAGATCGGCCAACGCAGATTGGTCTTGTGGAATTTCACGACTTTTGGCTTGCCGGATCGACTGCGTCCGGTTAGAAAGGTGGTGAACGCGGCGCGTCTCCCCAGGTCGCCCGCTTTCTCTCCACACGTCCAGGAGTCTCCCCATGCCTTCCACGCAACAGCCGCTCCGGGCCCCGTTCCTCCTTGTCTTGACCGTGGTGGTTTCGATGGCTCTGGTCTCGAAGCCTGCCTACGCCAATGCCGGTTCGTCCACCACGACACTGGCGACGAGTTCCGGCAGTCTCGCCGCCGGGAGCGTGTTGACCCTGACCGCCTCGGTCCAGTCGGGCGGCGGATCGCCGTTGACCGTTGGCCGGGTGAACTTCTGCGATGCGGATGCGAGCTTCTGCGTGGACGCGCACCTGCTGGGGACCGCGCAACTGACCACGGCGGGCACAGCCGTGCTGCGCTTTGTCCCAGGGATCGGAACCCATCATTACAAGGCGGTCTTCGCGGGGAACGGATCGAGCCTGTCGAGCACGTCCAGCGTCGCCGCCGTGACGGTGACCGGCACCTACACCACGACCACCGCGTTGACGACCAGCGGCAGCGCGGGCATCTACACGCTGAACGCAGCGATCGCGGGGACAGGCAGCACGACAGCCCCCACCGGCAACGTCGCCTTCGCGGATACGACGCATGGAAGCACGTTGCTTGGATCGGCTCCCCTAGTCCGCGGAGCGGGATCGTTGAGCTGGACGAGTTCATCACTGACCGGGCCCGGATCGGGATCGATTGCGCCCGTCTTCGTCTTCGGGGACTTCAATGGCGACGGCAAGCTGGACGTCGCTCAAGCCAACGGGACCGGGGTGCTGACCATTCTGCTGGGGAATGGTGATGGAACCTTCTCCGCCGGACCGGTGAGCACTGTGGCGAATCTCTCCACGCTGGCGGTCGGCGACTTCAATGGCGATGGCAAGCTGGATCTGGCCGGGACAGGCCCGTTCAACACGGTGTTGATCCTGCTGGGCAATGGGGACGGAACCTTTACGACGGGCACAAGCACCACGGTCGGGGTGGCACCTGCTTACCTGGCGGTCGCGGACTTCAACGGCGACGGAAAGGCCGATCTCGCGGTCGGAACCAGTTACAGCGCCCTCTCAATCGTTCTCGGCAATGGGGACGGCACCTTTACCAACGGAATTGGGGCTCTCAACGCTCCAAACCGCATCGGCATGGTGGCAGTTGGAGACTTCAACGGGGATGGGAAGGCCGACCTCGCCGTGACCAACAGCGAGAACTACGCTGTCGTGGTGCTGATGGGCAATGGAGACGGCAGCTTCGCGATGGGGCCGACCTTCACCCAGGGCACGGCATTCACGGCGGTGGGCGACTTCAACGGTGATGGCCGTTCCGACCTCATCCTGACCAGCGCACCCTCCGGTCCGGGGCAGATTACGGTCGAACTGGGCAACGCGGACGGGACGTTTACGCCGGTAGTCAGCAGCGTGGCGAACTATCGCCCTCTGTGCTTCGCGGTGGCGGACTTCAACCTGGACGGCAAGCTGGATCTGGCGGCCTCGACCTCGAACGGGCCAAATACGATGACGGTCATGCTGGGCAACGGCGACGGTACCTTCACGACGACCGCGGGTATCAACACCAGCCTCTCGAGCGAGTACCTGGCGGCAGCGGATCTGAATGGGGATGGGCTGCCGGATCTCGGTGTACAAAACCCGCCGACGACGTCGATTCTTCTCACTCACTTGAGCGCGAGTGCGATGGCCACGCTGAGCAACGTGGCTCTGAGCGGAACGGGCTCCCATAGCCTGCAAGCCTCCTATGCAGGAGACACGAGCTACGCGGCGAGTTCGCAGCAAACAACCATCACGGTAAGCAAGGCATCAGTGGGGGTCGCGCTGGCCTCGTCCGTGAACCCGGTTCTGCTGCAGAACAGCGTGGGTTTGAGCGTGACGGTGAGCTCCACGGCAGGCAGCCCGACCGGCACGGTGACCTTCCTCGACGGGAGCACTGTGCTGGGCAGCTCAGCGGTAAGCGGCGGGGCGGCGACGCTCTCCGTAGCAACCCTGGCGCTCGGCGCACACACGATGACAGCGACCTACAGCGGTGACGCCAACTTCCTGGGAGGCACGAGCAACACGGTCACTGAGACGGTCCTCGATCTCGGACTGACGCTCGCCAGCGGAAGCACGGCGAGCCAGACCGTCAGCGCGGGCGGGATGGCCACCTATACGCTGGCGATCAGCCCGACGGGTGGGACAACGTTCCCCTCGGCCCTGACGTTCACGGCCAGCGGTCTGCCCACGGGCGCGACCGCGACCTTCAGCCCCTCGACCATCCCTGCGGGAAGCGGAACAATCAACGTAACGCTGACGATCCAGACGGTGAAGACGACTGCGATGCTGGCCCCGGTTGGAGGCCTCGCGGTCGCCGCACTGGCGATGCTGGTTCTGCCCTTCCGGATGAAGCGGCGGCTGGTGAGGTTGGCGTGTGTGGGTGCCCTGCTGGTGGTCGCGTCCGCGGCTGTGACCGGTTGCGGCAACGGTAGCGTTACTTCACAGCCGCAGAGCTACAACGTCGTCGTGACCGTCGCCTCGGGCTCTCTGAACCATACGACGACGGTCACACTGGTGGTGCAGTAGGTCCTGCCGGACAGGCCCCCTGCGCGGGGAGCGGTCACTTCGTGACTTTTATACCGGTCTTGCCGCTACGGTCTCGTGCGGGCCTCACTCCGTTCGGCATGGAATCCTGTTCTCGACCATCGGAAGAGCCACGCCAAGCAGTTACGAGTCACGAAGTGACCGCTCCCCGCGCAGGGGGCCCGTCCGGCAGGACATGCCTCTACAGCGTCTTCATGACGATGACGAAGCGGTGCCCTTGTGCTTATTTTTCTTTACTACGGCTTGCGTGGGATGAAGAGCTGAGCAGGCGCATCCACGTTGTAGGTGGTGGAGAAGTTGCGTTGATTGATGCCCATACTGAGGCGGCCACGTGAGTCGATGTAGAAGAGCGGCTTGCCGACCGGGACATCGGAGAAGGTCTTGACGAAGGGGAAGGAGTAGAGCTTGCCCGCGAGGTTCACGGAGATGACGTCGCCGATGCGGTAACCGAGCTGCGCGAAGGTCTCGGACGGCACGTTGAGGACGAGGTTGCCGTACGGGCCATCGGTGCCGATGACCTCGGCTTCGAGGCCGGTCTGGGTGAGCTTGGCGTTGTGGAGGTCGAGCCGGACGAGCGCGGCGGGATCGATGGACGGACCGGCCTGGGTCCAGTCGTCGCCGCGCGCAAGGTGGGCCGCGGCGGGGGAGAAGATGTCTCGTCCGTGGAAGGTGGAGGAGAGCCTGGCACCGATCATCCAGGCGGGGTTGGTGATCTCGCGGACGGCGTCGATGCCGTCACGATCCTGCACAAGGGTGAGGAGGCCGTTGTCGGGAAGGACGAAGAACTGGCCTGTCCTGGCGTGGGCGATGATGGCCTTGCGTTTGCTGCCCACACCGGGATCGATGACGGCGACGAAGACGGCGTCATGCGCGAAGTAGGGCGCGGAGCCGGCGAGGAAGCGGGCTCCTTCGGCGATGCTGTAGGGCGTGACCTGGTGGGTGATGTCGAGGATGCGGACGCCGGGAGCGACGCCCTCCATGACGGCCTTGCAGATGCCGACGGCGTCGTCGCGGACGTCGAAGTCGGTCATGAAGGCGATGGTCTTTCCCTGGAAGGACGGCTGGCGCGGCTGCTGCGCGGAGACGGCGACCGAGAGCAGAAGGGGGAGGATGAGGCTGCGAAAGTTCAAGGTCTTCGGCACGTTCTTAAGGCTCCTGTTGCATGAGGCTACAGCCATCATACAAAGGAGCCCAAAGAAGCTACCGACCAGCCTGAATACCGGGATGCGAGTCGCCACTGCGATGCGTGCAGGGCGTCTCGACCCATACGGAGGTGAGGGGACGGCGTGGATCGGTGGTCGCGATCCAGCGGCGGACGAGGTGGCTTGCCGGGTGCGCGAGGAAGAGGGTGGTGTCGGTCATGATGTCCTCCCGTGCCCGCGACAGACGTGCGGACGCAGCGGTTGAAGCGGCGCGTGCTGCGTGTCGCGGGTGTTGGATTTTCCGGTAGGGGAGGGTGAAGCTTATCCGCCATGTTGGCGGATCGTCTCACGCGCTCGCGGTCACAGGTCGTATGCTGTGAGGAGCGGTGAGGATGCCGCTAGAGGCGGCTTACGGAACGCTCGTCGCAGCACAGGGTACTGGGAGGTTCTTGTGCGGACTGGATGGGCATGGTGTTTCCTGGGTCTCCGGCGCGGTGTGCCGCGTTTTCATTTTGTATCATACCCCCCTAGGGTATAGGAAGCGAACAATATGTCTCATGTCGGCAAGGAAAAGGCGAAGCTGGTAGCGCGGATCAAGCGGATCCGGGGGCAGGTGGACTCGATCGAGCGATCGCTGACGGCCGGCGACGACTGCGCCGATGTGCTGATGCTTCTGGCCAACGTGCGCGGGGGCATCAACAGCCTGATGGCCGAGGTGCTCGAGGACCACATCCGCCTGCACATGATGACGCCCGAAAAGAACGGGCTGCCGTCGCAGGAGCTGGCCGAAGACCTGATCGACCTGGTGCGGGCTTACCTGAAATAAAGCAGCGGCGGGCCCACCCAGGCCCGCCCTCCCGGCTTCATCCCTTCCAGGGCGAGTTGCGGATGACGGAGCAGAAGTTCCCGCGCCGGAACGCCGGATCCTTGTCGGCCAAGACATCCGCCTTGACGTTGCCGAAGGTCGTCTCCGGCTTGTGCCGGATGCCGTCGTAGAAGGCCTGCAGGATGTCTTCCTTGAAGTGCGGCGTGCGCGGATAGGCGCGAACGATGGCCTGGCGGTCGGCGTCGTGGAAGCTGCTGTAGTCGATGCCGAGAACATCCATCTCGACGCCCGCCGTGACGAGCGCGACGACCGGGTGCATGTACTTGGGAATGTCCGGGGTGGTGTGCAGCGCAATCGCCGTCCACACGGAGTCGATCTCCTGCTCGGAGAGCCGATGCCCGCGCAGGAAGTCGCGTGCCGCGTTTGCGCCGTCGACCTCGAAACGGTCGGCGGCGCTGCTGTACGCGGGCACAAGACCTAGATCGTGGAACATGGCTCCGGCGTAGAGCAGCTCCCGGTCGAAGCTGAGCCCGCGATGCTGTCCGGCAAGCGCGCCGAAGTGATACACGCGGCTGGAATGGTTGAAGAGCAGCTCGGACTCGGTGTCGCGGATGAACTCCGCGATCTCGTGGGCCAGCTTGCTGTCGGGGATGGAAACGGAAGAGAGCTCGGTCAAGGTCGTCATGGGAGTGTGCGCCTCCAGCGCGTTTTGCCTACCTCCTCACGCTAGAACCGGCCGTGCGCCAGCGCCACGACATCGTCGCGG
>Ga0179596_10000563_pt1 | contig 10020 bp, 16 predicted proteins | sample CZODoug1_1_08_16_FD_155494 | JGI IMG/M metagenome (GOLD analysis project Ga0179596, IMG submission 155494) | Vadose zone soil fungal communities from Angelo Coast Range Reserve, California, USA - CZODoug1_1_08_16fungal (Illumina Assembly) | ecosystem: Environmental > Terrestrial > Soil > Vadose...
TCGATGCGGTGATCGACTACCTGCCCGCGCCCGTGGACATTCCGCCGGTCAAGGGCCAGGACGAGGACGGAAAGCCCAACGCGCGCAAGCCCGGCGACGAGGAGCCGTTCTCGGCGCTCGCGTTCAAGATCATGACCGACCCCTATGTGGGCCAGCTCACTTTCTTCCGCGTCTATTCGGGCGTCCTGAATTCGGGCGACACCGTCTACACCTCGGTGCGGGGCAGGAAGGAGCGTATCGGGCGGCTGCTGCAGATGCACGCCAATCAGCGCGACGAGATCAAGGAAGTGCGCGCCGGAGACATCGCCGCGGCCGTCGGTCTGAAGGACGTGACCACGGGCGAAACGCTGTGCGATCCGGACGACGTCATCATCCTCGAGAAGATGGTGTTCCCCGAACCGGTGATCCACGTTGCGGTCGAACCGAAAACCAAAGCCGACCAGGAAAAGATGGGCGTGGCGCTGCATCGCCTCGCGCAGGAGGATCCGTCCTTCCGGGTGCACACCGACGAGGAATCCGGCCAGACCATCATCTCCGGCATGGGCGAGCTGCACCTGGAGATCATCGTGGACCGCATGAAGCGCGAGTTCGGCGTGGAAGCGAATGTCGGCGCCCCGCAGGTTGCCTACCGCGAGGCCATGAAGAAGTCGGTCGAGCAGGAAGGAAAATTCATCCGGCAATCAGGCGGGCGCGGTCAATACGGCCACGTGAAGTTGAGGCTCGAGCCGCAGCCTCCCGGCACGGGCTACGAGTTCGTCGACGCGATCAAGGGCGGCAGGGTGCCGAAAGAGTTCATACCCGCGGTAAGAAAGGGCGTCGAGGAAGCGCTGCCGGACGGCGTGCTCGCGGGCTTCCCCGTGGTGGACGTCAAGGTCACGCTGTACGACGGCTCCTACCACGAGGTGGACTCGAACGAGAATGCATTCAAGATGGCGGCGATTTTCGCCTTCAAGGATGGCATGCGCAAGGCGAACCCGGTGCTGCTCGAGCCGATCATGGCGGTCGAGGTCGAGACGCCGGAGGAAAAGATGGGCGACGTCATAGGCGACCTGTCGTCGCGCCGCGCCATGCTTCAGGGAACGGAAGACCTCGGTGCGGGCAAGGCGATTCGCGCCGACGTGCCGCTTATGGAGATGTTCCAGTATTCGACTCAGTTGCGCTCGCTCACTCAGGGCAGAGCGACCTATACGATGGAATTCAAGCATTACTCCGAGGCGCCAAAGAGCATCGCGGACGGAATTATCAATCGTAACAATCCGGACAAGAATCCCCCGGGTAAAAAGTAACAGGGAAGGAACACATCATGTCCAAGGGTAAATTCGAGAGGACCAAGCCGCACGTGAACGTGGGGACGATCGGTCACGTGGACCACGGCAAGACGACGCTGACGGCGGCGATGACGCACGTGCTGGCGAAGAAGTACGGTGGGGAGGCGAAGAACTACGACCAGATCGACGCGGCGCCGGAGGAAAAGGCGCGCGGGATCACGATCAACACCGCGCACGTGGAGTACGTGACGGAGAAGCGCCACTATGCGCACGTGGACTGCCCGGGGCATGCCGACTACATCAAGAACATGATCACCGGGGCTGCGCAGATGGACGGGGCGATTCTGGTGGTGAGTGCGGCCGACGGGCCGATGCCGCAGACGCGCGAGCACATACTGCTGGCGCGGCAGGTGGGGGTGCCCTACATCGTGGTGTACCTGAACAAGGCGGACACGGTGGACGACAAGGAGCTTCTTGAGCTGGTGGAGGTGGAGGTGAGGGAGCTGTTGTCCAAGTACGAGTTTCCCGGGGACAAGACCCCGATCATCATCGGCTCGGCGCTCAAGGCGCTGGAAGGCGAGGACAGCGATCTGGGGGTGAAGTCGATCTTCAAGCTGGCCGAAGCGCTGGACAGCTACATTCCGATGCCCAAGCGCGCGGTGGACGGGCCGTTCCTGATGCCGGTGGAGGACGTGTTCTCGATCTCCGGACGCGGCACGGTGGTGACAGGGCGGGTTGAGCGCGGGATCGTGAAGGTGGGCGAGGAGCTGGAGATCGTGGGGCTGAAGCCCACCCTGAAGACGGTGTGCACGGGCGTGGAGATGTTCAGGAAGCTCTTGGACGAGGGGCAGGCGGGGGACAATATCGGGGTGCTGCTTCGGGGTACCAAGAGGGAAGAGGTGGAGCGCGGGCAGGTGCTCGCCAAGCCCGGGAGCATCACCCCGCACACCAAGTTCGAGTGCGAGGTGTACGTGCTCTCGAAGGAAGAAGGGGGGCGGCACACGCCGTTCTTTCCCGGGTACCGGCCGCAGTTTTACTTCAGGACCACCGATGTGACCGGCAGCTGCGAGCTGCCTGCGGGCACCGAGATGGTGATGCCGGGGGACAACGTGAAGATGGTGGTGAGCTTGATTGCGCCCATTGCGATGGAGCAGGGCCTGAGGTTTGCCATCCGCGAGGGCGGCAAGACCGTGGGCGCGGGCGTGGTGGTGAAAGTGATCGAATAATATGGCCGTCCAAAGCCAGAAAATCAGGATCCGACTCAAGGCGTTCGACTACCGGCTGATCGACCAGTCGGCGCTCGAGATCGTGGATACGGCCAAGCGCACCGGCGCCGTAGTGAAAGGGCCCGTGCCGCTGCCGACGCGCATCGAGCGTTTCGACGTGCTGCGCAGCCCGCACGCGGACAAGACCTCGCGCGACCAGCTCGAGATCAGGACGCACTTGCGCCTGATGGACATCATCGACCCCACCGACAAGACGGTGGACGCGCTGATGAAGCTCGACCTGCCGGCCGGAGTCGATGTCGAGATCAAGCTGTAAGAACGGTAGCCGCAAAAATTTAGCCGCCGACCCATAGCAGTCGGCACCTTTGAAAGAAGGGTAAGAGATGACTTTAGGATTGGTCGGCCGCAAGGTCGGCATGACCCGCGTTTTCACCGACGACGGCGACTCGCTGCCGGTGACGGTGCTCGACGTCTCCGACAACCGCGTGACGCAGATCAAGTCCGGCGCGACGGACGGCTACAGTGCCGTGCAGGTCACGTTCGGCAAGCGCCGCGCTTCGCGCGTCAACAAGGCCGCAGCCGGCCACCTCGCCAAGGCTGCGGTCGAGGCCGGTCACATATTGCGCGAATTCCGCGTACCCGAAAGCGAGCTGGGGAATTTCAAGCTCGGCGGAAAAGTCGGCGTCGACATCTTCAAGGTAGGACAGATGGTGGATGTCTCCGGCATGTCGCAAGGCAAGGGCTTTGCAGGGGTGATCAAGCGCCATCATTTCTCCTCCAATCGCGCCAGCCACGGCAACTCGCTTTCGACCAACAAACCGGGCTCGACCGGGATGGCACAGGATCCGGGTCGAGTCTTTCCCGGCAAGCGCATGGCCGGCCATCTGGGTGCCGTGCAACGCACCGTTCAAGGCCTGGAAGTCGTGCGCGTCGATGCCGAGCGCCAGCTGCTCTTGATAAAAGGTTCCGTTCCGGGGAGCCGCGGCCGCGACATCGTCGTGCGGCCGACCACCAAGGCTACGCGGGTCAAGGGCCCGTCGCCCAAAGCGGCGCCGTCGAAGGCCACACCTGGAGCGGCCAAGGCCGCAGCCGCGCCGGCAGCCAAGGCCGCGCCCGCGCCGGCAGCCAAGGCTGCACCCGCAGCCAAGGGGGCCTGATGGAGCTCAAGCTCATCAACGACCAGGGCAAGAGCGCGGCGACCGTGGCCGCCTCCGACGCATTGTTCGGACGCGACTTCAACGAATCGCTGGTGCACCAGATCGTCATCGCCTACCAGGCGAACGCCCGCCGCGGCACCCGCGCGCAAAAGGGGCGCAGCGACGTTCGCCACTCGCACAAGAAGCCCTGGCGGCAGAAGGGCACGGGCCGCGCCCGCTCTGGCGACGTTGCGAGCCCGCTGTGGCGCGGGGGCGGCAAGATTTTTCCGAATTTGCCGGACGAGAACTTCTCCCACAAAGTGAATCGCAAGATGTATCGCGCCGGGATGTGCTCGATCCTGTCGCAACTCGCGCGCGAGGAGCGCCTGAAGCTGGTGGAGAGCTTCAGCGTGGAAGCGCCGAAGACGAAGCTTCTCGCGCAGAAGCTCAGGAAGATGGGTCTGGGCTCGGCGCTGGTGATCACCGATGACCTGGACCAGAACCTGTTGCTGTCTTCGCGCAACCTCGTGAACGTGAGGGTGCTCGACGTGAACCACGCCGATCCGGTATCGCTGATCCAGTTCGAGCAAGTCATCCTGACGAAGAAGGCGATGGCGCGGTTCGAGGAGATCCTGAAGTGAGCCCCGCCATGGACAAAGAGCGCCTGATGCAGGTACTGCTCGCGCCGCAGGTCTCGGAGAAGAGCACCTTCGTGGGCGAGAAGAACAACCAGTACGTGTTCCGCGTCGTCGCCGATGCGACCAAACCCGAGATCAAGGCGGCGGTCGAGTTGATGTTCAAGACCAAGGTGAAATCGGTCCAGGTCACCAATGTCAAAGGCAAGGACAAGCGCTTCGGGCGCTTCGAAGGGCGCCGCCGCAACTGGAAAAAAGCCTACGTTTCGCTGATGCCGGGGCCCGACGGCAAGAAGCAGGAAATCACCTTTCAGGCTCAGGAGTAGACCGTGCCGCTCGTAAAATTCAAACCTACCTCACCCGGCCGGCGGCAACTCGTCAAGTTCGTAAACCCGGATCTGCACAAGGGTGGGCCCTATCAGCCCCTGGTCGAGAAGCAATCGAAAAAGGCCGGCCGCAACGTCAACGGCCACATCACCGTGCGCCACCAGGGCGGCGGGCACAAGCAGAATTACCGCATCGTCGATTTTCGCCGCAACAAGGACGGCATTGCGGCCAAGGTCGAGCGGCTCGAGTACGACCCGAACCGAAGCGCGAACATCGCCTTGCTCTGCTACGCCGACGGCGAGCGCCGCTACATCATCGCGCCCAAGGGTGTGACCGCCGGCACGCAGCTCATGTCGGGAGTGGAGGCGCCGATCAAACCGGGTAATACCTTGCCGCTTCGGAACATCCCCGTCGGCACCACGGTTCACTGCATCGAGATGCAGCCCGGCGGGGGCGCACAGCTCGCGCGCGCCGCGGGCGCCTCGGTTCAGCTGCTTGCACGAGAGGGCAGCTACGCGCAGTTGCGGCTGCGTTCGGGCGAGATCCGCAAGGTGCACGTCGACTGCCGCGCCACCATCGGCGAGGTCGGCAACGAGGAGCACAGCCTCGAGACGATCGGCAAGGCCGGACGCGTTCGCTGGCGTGGCGTGCGGCCCACCGTGCGCGGCGTCGCGATGAATCCGATCGACCACCCGCATGGCGGCGGAGAGGGGAAGACCGCAGCAGGGCAGCATCCCGTGAGCCCCTGGGGGGTGCTGACGAAGGGCTACAAGACACGCAAGAACAAGCGCACACGCGGCATGATCATCCAATTCCGGCACAAGAAACGAGACAAGGGCTAGACCATGGGACGCTCGGTCAAGAAGGGTCCTTTCGTGGACCACCATCTGGTGAAGAAGGTAGGCGCGGCGCGCGCGGCAAGCGACAAGCGCCCGATCAAGACTTGGTCGCGGCGCTCCACGATTCTGCCGGATTTCGTCGGGCTCACCATCGCGGTCCACAACGGCAAGCAACACGTCCCGGTGTACATCTCGGAAAACATGGTGGGGCACAAACTGGGCGAATTCGCCTTGACTCGCATTTTCAAGAGCCACGGCATGGCGGACAAGAAGCTTCTGGAAGCCGCCGCGGCCGCGAGAGCCGGCGGAGGAGGGCCCGGGGCGCCGGGAGCTCCGACGGCGCCGGGGGCAGCCGCGCCAGGCGCCGGCCCAGCCCCTGCCGCGCCCGCCGCGGGCGGCGAGAAGAAGTAAGGAGCAGGCATGGAAACCCGCGCGACGCTGTACGGGGTGCGCCTCTCGGCCCAGAAGGGGCGGCTCGTCGCCGATCAGATCCGGGGACTTCCGGTGGAGAAAGCCCTCAATCTGCTCGCCTTCAGCCCCAAGAAGGGGGCGCACATCATCAAGAAGGTGCTGGAATCGGCGATCGCCAACGCCGAGCACAACGACGGCGCCGACGTCGACGAGCTCAAGGTGAAGACCATCCTCGTGGAACAGGCTATGTCGCTCAAGCGCTTCCAGGCGCGCGCCAAAGGCCGCGGCAATCGCATTACCAAGAGAACCTGCCATATCTTCGTGACAGTCGGCGACGAAGAAAAGAAAAAGCCCTCGGCCAAGCAAGCAAAGAAATAGGACGCCCTCATGGGACAGAAAATTCATCCGATCGGCTTCAGGCTCAGCGTCAACAAGAACTGGTCCTCGCGTTGGTACGCCAACAGCAGGAACTTCGCCACGATGCTGAACGAGGACCTGAAGGTCCGCGATTATCTGAAGAAACGGCTTTCCCATGCTTCGGTCGGCAAGGTGATGATCGAACGGCCGGCCAAGGACGCCAGGATCACCATCCATAGCGCGCGGCCCGGCGTCGTGATCGGCAAGAAGGGCGAGGACATCGAAATGCTCAAGGCCGATCTGCGCAAGCTCCTCGGCGTGCAGATGGTCCACGTGAACATCGAGGAAATCCGCAAGCCCGAGGTCGATGCGCAGCTCATAGCGGATTCGATCGCGCAGCAGCTGGAGAAACGGATCATGTTCCGCCGCGCCATGAAGCGCGCCATGCAAAACGCCATGCGCCTGGGCGCTCAAGGAATCAAGATCATGAGCGCGGGGCGCTTGAACGGGATCGAGATTGCGCGTACCGAGTGGTATCGCGAGGGGCGCGTTCCCCTTCATACGCTGCGCGCGGACATCGACTACGGCTTTTCCGAGGCGAAGACGACCTACGGTGTGATCGGGATCAAGTGCTGGGTGTACAAGGGCGAAGTGATGGCCAAGGGCGACCAGCCGGTCGCGCCTCCGGTTCCGACCCCCGACGAGGTTCTCGCGGCGAAGAAAGTGAAGAAAGCGCCGCCCAAACCGGTGCCGAGCGCTCTCGAAGAGAAACCCGAGCCGATCCCCGCAGCCAAGACGGCGTCCCATACGGGGAGTTCCGCCGCGGCCAAGCCCAGGACCGCTCGGCCTGCGGTCGCCGCGAAAAAGGCAGTGAGCGATGCGAAGGGAAAGGCCGAAGCGAAGTCGGAAGCGAAGCCGAAAACCGCGGTGAAGAAATCCAGAAAGCCCAAGGCCTAGGCGAGGAGCGATTCCATGCTTCAACCTGCTCGAACGAAATACCGCAAGCAACAGAAGGGACGCAACAGGGGCGTCGCTACGCGGGGGACGAAGGTTTCCTTCGGTGAATACGGCCTGAAGGCGACGACCCGCGGACGCCTTACCGCGCGCCAGATCGAGGCGGCTCGCCGTGCCATGACGCGCCACATCAAGCGGGGCGGGCGCATCTTCATACGCATCTTTCCGGACAAACCTGTTTCGCAAAAGCCTGCAGAGGTGCGAATGGGTAATGGCAAGGGAAACCCGGAGTATTTCGTCGCCGAAATCAGACCGGGCAAGGTGCTCTACGAAATGGACGGAGTGGACGAGCCGACTGCACGGGAGGCCTTCGCCCTTGCCTCGGCCAAGCTTCCGCTGCGCACGATGTTCGTGTTCCGTCAGATGGGATGAACAAGAGGGCATGATCATGAAGGCCAGTGAACTCCGCGCCAAGGATCCGGCGCAGCTTTCCAAGGAGCTCGAGGAGCTTCTGCGCGCTCAGTTCGGCCTGCGCATGCAGAAGGCGACGCAACAGCTCACCAACAGCAGCCAACTGAAAAACGTGCGCCGTGACATCGCGCGGGTGCGCACCATCCTGAAGGAAAAGGCGGAAGTGAAATGAGCGAGGCCAAGACCACCCGTACGCTGACCGGACGAGTCGTCAGCGACAAGATGGACAAGACCGTGACGGTATTGGTCGAGCGCCGCGTCACCCATCCGATGTACGGAAAGATCGTGACCCGCTCGAAGAAGTACCATGCCCACGACGAAAAAAACGAGTGCGGCGAGGGTGATTTGGTCGTGATCGAGGAGTGCCGCCCGATCTCCAGGACCAAGGCGTGGCGGATCGCCAAGCTGGTCGAGAAGGCACGGGCGGCATAGGCAGATTTGGCTTGGCAGAGGTTTTAAGGCTTGGCAGAGGTTTAAGACTTGGCAGAGGCTTTGATTTCGCGTAGACTTCGCTGCCTTTTCACGTCCCGGACGGGATCCAAAACTGCCTGCCCGTAGTGCATTCGGGCCGGACAAGTTGGAGACGGAAAAATGATTCAGATGCAGACGGTGCTCGATGTCGCCGATAACACCGGCGCGCGCGCTGTAATGTGTATCAAAGTGCTGGGCGGCTCGAAACGCCGCTACGCCAACATCGGCGACGTCATCAGGGTGAGCATCAAGGACGCGGCGCCGCGTGGCCGCGTCAAGAAAGGCGAGATTTACCACGCCGTAGTGGTGCGCACGGCCCAGGGCGTGCGGCGCGCTGACGGCAGCCGCATCCGGTTCGATTCCAACGCGGCGGTCTTGCTCACCAGCAAGATGGAGCCGATCGGCACGCGCATCTTCGGGCCCGTGACGCGCGAACTTCGCAGCGAGCGTTTCATGAAGATCGTGTCGCTCGCGCCTGAAGTGCTGTAATGACCCGCCGCAGCTGACAGTTGGACACAATGGAAAAAATCAAGAAAGGCGACAACGTCATCGTCACCGCCGGCAAGGACAAGGGAAAGCGGGGGACGGTGCTGCGGATAGTGGATGCTAGGCACCTCGTCGTAGAGGGGGTCAACCGCGTCAAGAAACATCAGCGCCCCAACCCCTTGAAGAACCTCACCGGCGGCATCGTGGACAAGGACATGCCCATCGATGTCTCGAACGTCTCTCTGTACAACCCGCAGACCAAGAAGGCCGACCGCGTAGGGTTCAAGCAGATGCAGGACGGGCGCAAGGTGCGCGTGTTCAAGTCCAACGGTGAAATGGTAGACGCTTGATCCCCTAGGACTTCCAAACCCATATATGGCTCGCCTACAAGACTACTACCGCAAGGACGTGGTTCCCGACCTGATGAAGAAGTTCGGGTACAAGACCTCGATGCAGGTGCCTCGCATCAAGAAGATCACTCTCAATATGGGCGTGGGCGAGACGACGACGGACAAGAAGATCCTGGACAACGCGGTCGCCGATCTCACCAAGATCGCCGGCCAGAAACCCGTGGTCACCAAAGCCAAGAAATCGATCGCGACGTTCAAGGTCCGCAAGGGGTTTCCGGTCGGGTGCATGGTGACCTTGCGCGGGAAGCGCATGTACGAGTTCCTCGATCGTCTGGTCACCGTCGCGATCCCGCGTATCCGCGACTTCCGCGGCATCTCGAGCCGCGCATTCGACGGCCGCGGCAACTACAGCCTCGGCGTCAAGGAACAGATCATCTTTCCGGAGATCGAATACGACAAGATCGACGTTCTTCGGGGGCTCAACATCAGCATCACCACCACCGCGAAAAACGACGACGAGGCGCGCGCGCTGCTCGCCGCTTTCCACTTTCCGTTCAAGACCTGAAGGATCGCCATGGCCAAACTCGCCGTGATCAACCGCGACAAGAAACGCCGCAAGACGGTGGCAAAGTTCGCCGCCAGACGCGCGGCGCTGCTTGCAATCATCAACGACTCCAGGCGTTCCGACGAAGAGCGCCAGGAGGCGCGCGAGAAGCAGCAGCAGCTGCCGAGGAACGCCTCGCCCGTGCGGCTCCGCAACCGTTGCAGGCTGACCGGCCGGCCGCGCGGTGTGTTTCGCAAGTTCGGGCTCGGACGCAACAAGCTGCGCGAGATCGCGCTGCGCGGCGAGATCCCGGGTCTCATCAAGGCGAGCTGGTAGGAGGCTTCCCGCATGAGCATGACCGATCCCATTGCCGACATGTTGACCCGCATCCGCAACGCCCAGATGGTCGGAAAGACCGTGGTCGGCGTTCCCTCCTCCAAGCTCAAGATTTCCATCGCGCAGGTGCTGAAGGACGAGGGGTACATCGAAGGCTTCACCGTTCGCGAGAACGAGGGCAAGCCGGAGCTCGAGATCGGCCTCAAGTA
>Ga0179596_10000565_pt1 | contig 10004 bp, 5 predicted proteins | sample CZODoug1_1_08_16_FD_155494 | JGI IMG/M metagenome (GOLD analysis project Ga0179596, IMG submission 155494) | Vadose zone soil fungal communities from Angelo Coast Range Reserve, California, USA - CZODoug1_1_08_16fungal (Illumina Assembly) | ecosystem: Environmental > Terrestrial > Soil > Vadose...
GCCGGTGGAGGCGGGGCATGGCGGACAGTGGGCGGTGGTGACCTTTGTGCTGGGGGTGGCTTGCGCAACGACGTTGCTGTGCGGGTTGGCCCCGGGGTGGACGGTCTTCCGGCAGGATGCGCAGGCTGCTCTGAAGGGCGGGCAGGGGGCGGGGGCGACGGCTTCGCAGGTGCGGATGGGGAAGGGTTTGATTGTGGGGCAGGTGGCGGTGGCGATGGTTCTGCTGTCGGCGGCTTCGTTGTTGCTGGGGAGTTTTTTGAAGCTGCGGGCGCATCCTTCGGGGGTGGTTGCGAAGCGGCTGGCGGTGGCACAGGTGGCGCTGAATGGGGCGGGGTATGAGAAGACGCTTGCCACGACGCAGTTCGTCGATAAGGTGGTGGCGGGGTTGGAGCATTATCCGGGAGTGGAGGGTGTGGCGGCGGTGAATGGGTTGCCGCTGGACCGTGGGTTGAATATGGGCGGGCGTCCGGCGGACAGACCGGAGATGAAAGGGTATGTGGAGTTTCGGGCGGTGACGCCAGGGTACTTCCGGACGCTGGGGATTCCGGTGATGATGGGCCGGGATGTGACGCAGGCCGATGGGCCGGATGCGCAAAAGGTTGTGCTGGTGAATGAGACGGCGGCGCGGAAGTGGTGGCCGGGGCGGTCTCCGATTGGGGAGCGGCTGATTGCCGGGGGGAAGAGCGAGGGGGAACGGATTGTGGTGGGGGTGGTGGCGGATACGCGGTCGCGGTCGCTGGCGGAGAAGCAGGCGGTGACGGTATATGTGCCGTTTGCGCAGATGAGCGATGGGCTGACCAAGGTGGTCAATGGGTGGTTCCCGACGACGTTTGCGATTCGGGTTGCGGGGGATGTGGACCTGGCGGCGGCGGTGCGGAAGGCCGTGAGCGATGCGGATGCGGAGATGCCGGTGGCGAAGCTGACGACGATGCAGGAGGTGATCGACCATACGGTGGCGGCGCCTCGGTTCCTGAGCTGGATGGCGGGTGGTTTTGCGGGGTTTGCGCTTCTGCTTACCGTGATTGGGTTGTTCGGACTGCTGAGCTACCAGGTGACGCAGAGGACGCGGGAGATTGGGGTGCGGATGGCGATTGGGGCGAGCCGAGGGGAGATCCTGGGGCTGATTCTTGGGCGGGGACTTGTGTTGACGGCGGTCGGACTGGCTGTGGGGGGAGCGTTGAGTTTGACAGTGCCTCGTGTGGTGGGGAGCTTGCTTGCCGATAATGTGCTGGGAGGCGGCGATGCAGGTGCGGCGATGCTTTCAAGCTCGGCGGTGGCGCTGGGCGGGGCGGCTTTGGCGATGATGATTGCGGCTGGGATGGCGAGTTTGCTGCCGGCTCGGAGGGCGGCTGGGATTGAGCCTGTGGAGGCGTTGCGGGCTGAGTAGTGCCGCTCGGCCCACCTTAGCGACGATGGTGCTGTCGCGAAGGTGGGGCACTGGTAAGGTGGCGCACGGGTTTGAGATGGGATGGAGTTTGGAGGGGTTATGAGTTTCGATTCGGTTTGGCAGGATCTTCGGTTTGGAGTGCGGCAGCTGCGGCGGTCGGTTGGGTTTACGGCTACCGTGGTGGGCGTGCTGGCGCTTGGGATTGGTGCGAATGCGGCCATGTTTACGGTGCTGGGTGGGACGATGCTGCGGCGGCTGCCGTATCGTGCGCCGGAGCGACTGGTGGCGATGGAGTCGCTGAATGGGAAGGGCGAGTCGTCCTGGACGAACCTGGCGGACATCGAGAGCTGGCAGTCGCGGACGAAGACCGTCGAGTCGATCGGGTACTACGACCGGGGTGAGGGCGTGGTGGAGGCCTCGGGTGTGGACCAGGATGTGAGCAAGACGCCTGTGAGTGCGAATATGTTTTCGGTGTTGGGTGTGACGCCGAAGATGGGGCGAGACTTTGCGGCGAGTGAGCAGATGGCGGGGAAGAATGCGGTTGCAATTTTGAGCGACCGGGTTTGGCGGGAGAAGTTCGCGAGCGATGCCGGGATCGTGGGCAAGACGGTGCGGGTGGACGATGCTCCGGTGACGGTGATTGGCGTGATGCCGGCGCGGTTCGAGTTCCCGGTGGATCAGAAGCTGGCGCAGATTTGGGTGCCGGTGGTGGCTGCGGATAAGGATCGCGTGCGGAACTTTGGGGCGGCTTCGTACAAGGTGATGGCTCGGCTGAAGGACGGAGTCACGGATGCCGCGGCACAGGCGGAGTTGACGGGTATGCAGCGAGAGAATGCGAAGCTGTATCCGGATATGGGGCCGGGTGTTGCCCCGGTGCAGGTAAGCGTGACGGGGTATCGAGCTGGGTTGATTCAAGAGCAGAGGCCAGCGCTGATTGCTTTGATGGGTGCGGTGGGGATGGTGTGGCTGATTGCGTGTGCGAACGTCGCGAACCTGATGCTGGCGCGGAGTACGGCGAGGCGCAGGGAGATGGCGGTGCGGGGGGCACTGGGCGCGAGCGCGTGGCGGCTGGTGCGGCAGATGATGGTAGAGAGTCTGTTGTTGAGTGTGGGCGGTGCGGCAGTGGGCGTGGGGCTGGCCTGGGTTACGCTGCTTGGGTTCAAGCGGGCGCTCGATGCTTCGCTGGCTACGCATGTGGCGACGGTGCCGGACGGGCGCGTGTTGCTGGCGCTGATGGGCTTGAGCCTGGTAAGTGCGTTGGTGTTTGGCGTGGCTCCGGCGGTAATGGGGTCGAGGGTTTCACTGGAAGAGACGCTGCGGAGTGGAAGTTCGCAGGCTGGGATGGGGCGAGGGCAGCACAGGGTACAGCGTGGGTTGGTGATTGCGGAGATTGGGCTTTCGCTTGCCATGCTGGTGGCGTGCGGGCTGCTGCTGCGGACGGTGTTTGCGCTGAAGCATGTGCCGCTGGGGTTCAGGACGGATCATGTGTACGTGATCTCGCCGAAACTGCCTGCGTTCAAGTACAAGAAGGTCGATACGAACGGCACAGTCTACAAGCCGCTGCTGGAGCGAGTGAAGGCGATGCATGGGGTAGAGGCCGCTGCGATTACGACGACGATGCCGCTGGCGAAGGGCTTCAATGTGAATCTGTCGCTGGGGCTGGGCAAGGGCGATAAGGGGAAGGCTCCCATGAAGAGTGTGACGGCTTCGCTGAAGGCGGCGGGGCCGGAACTGCAGAAGGTGCTGGGCTTCCAGATGGCGAAGGGGCGATTCTTCAATGAGCAGGATACGGCGGACTCGCAGCCGGTGATCGTGGTGAACGAGGCGTTCGCGAAGATGTATGAGCCGGAGAGTGGGCCGATCGAAGGGTTCACGCTAGGGTCCGGTGGGGAGAAGGGACAACAGGCGAAGATCGTGGGCGTGGTGAAGGACTTTCACCAGCATGGGATTGGCGAGGCTGCGGTGCCGGAGGTGGATGTGTGCGCGTCGCAGATGAAGTATGGCGTGGGGTTCTTTCAGCCGACGCTTGGGGTGAAGGTGCAGCTGGCGGTTCGGACGTCACAGGATGCGAAGAGCTTTCTGCCGGACCTCGAACGGGTGATGCAGGAGGTGAACCCGGACCTGCGGGCGAGCGAGGTGAAGACGATGGACCAGGTGGTGGAGGATGCGATGGCGAGTCAGTTGCTCGCGGCGCATCTGCTGGAGGCGCTTGGGGTGTTGGCTCTGGGTGTGGCGCTGGCTGGGCTTTATAGCTTGCTGGCGTATCTGGTTACGCTGCGGACGCGGGAGTTTGGCGTGCGGATGGCGCTGGGCGCGGCTCGTGAGGATATCTTGTCGCTGGTGATGGGGCAGGCTGGTTGGATGGTGATGGGAGGGCTGGCGCTTGGGGTTGTGGTGAGTTTGGCTACGACCCGTTTGCTGGGGCACTTCTTGTTTGGGGTGAAGGCGCGGGATATCGGGACGGTGGTTGCTGCGGCTGTTTTGATGATGGTGGTTGCAGGTGTTGCGGCTTTTGTGCCGGCGAAGAGGGCTAGTGGGATTGAGCCGATGGAGGCTTTGAGGTCGGAGTAGAGGAAGGGCTTAAGAGCAACCGCAGATCCCCTTCGGGGATGACAACCAAAAGGGCAACGGCAATAACAAGCAAAGGGCAACAGCAAGCGACGTGGAAGGGAAGACGTAATGATTGAGATGAAGAGTTTGGAGCGGAGCTACAAGACGGGGCATACGGAGAACTGGGTGCTGCGGCGCGTGAATCTGACGATTCGGCCGGGCGAGTTCCTGACCGTCATGGGGCCTTCGGGAGCGGGCAAGAGCTCGCTGTTGAATGTGCTGGCGATGCTCGATGACGGATGGAGGGGCGAGTACTGGCTGGCGGATGAACCGGTACATGCTATGAGCCGGAAGCAGAGGGCCGACATTGCGCGGAGGCGCATTGGCATGGTGTTTCAGAGCTATCACCTGCTGGACGACCTGACCGTAGCGGAGAACATCGAACTGCCGCTGACGTACAAGGACATCTCGAAGAGCGAGCGGCAGGGGATGGTGGCGGATACGCTCGACAAGTTCAATATCGTAGGCAAAAAAGACTTGTATCCGAACCAGCTCTCGGGTGGACAGCAGCAGTTGGTTGGGATTGCGCGTGCCGTGATTCACCGGCCGAATCTGCTGCTGGCCGATGAGCCTACGGGTAACCTGCACTCGGCGCAGGCGGCGGAGATTATGGAGCTGTTTCAGCAGTTGAACGGCGAGGGCACGACGATTATCCAGGTAAGCCACTCGGAGGTAAACGCCGGGTATGGCTCGCGGACGATCGAATTGCGGGATGGATGGTTGTATCGAGATACGGCTGGTCTTGTGGATGCAGCGGGGGTGAAGGCTTGAAGCGTTTTGTAACAAAATCGGTTGCAGTTTTTCAGGTTGCCCTTTTGGTGGGCGGCGCGCAGGGGCAGGCGACACAGAACAAGGCGACCGACAGCGTTGCCGCGAACAATGCGAAGAACGGCACGGTGCAGAGCGCGGCCACGGCAGCGCGGCCCGCGCTGCGTCTTGATATTCCGCACTCGAACAACTTCTTCAATGCGTACAGGGCTTCGCTGGTGGCGGCTCCGAACCTGGCGAATTCGCCGCGGATCGACCAACTGGTGCAGAACGGGGAGTTGGTGCTGTCGCTGAAGGATGCGATTTCATTGGCGCTCGAGAACAACCTGGATTTGGCGATTGCGCGGTACAACATTCCGATTGCCGAGGCGGATATTCTGCGTACGAGAGCCGGTGGATCGTTCCGCGGTGTGAACACGGGCGTGGTGCAGAATACGCCGGGCGGCGGCGTGGGCGGGTTTGGCTCGGGGTCGAGCGGCGCGGGTGCCGGCGGTACGTCGGGCGGCGCGGGCGGCGCGGGTTCGGGCGCTTCGGGACTGGTGCAGTCGACACTGGGTACCGGAACGAATGTGAACTCATACGACCCTACGGTTACAGCGCAGGTGAACTCGGAACACCAGACGTCGCCGCTTGCCAACCAGCAGACATATGGTGTGCCGTCGTTGCAGACGAACACGATCAATGGGAACTTTGGGTATGCGCAGGCGTTCGCTACAGGCACGACACTTTCAGCTTACTGGGATAATAGCCGGACGGCCCAGAACAGTCCTTACAATATTTTGAACCCGCAGTTGACCTCGGGGTACAGGGTGCTGGTACAGCAGCAACTGCTGGCGGGATTTTGGCTTGGGCCGAATCTGCGCTATCTGCGGATTGCGAAGAACAACCAGAAGATCTCGGATGAGGCGTTCAAGCTGCAGGTGGTGACGACGATCACGCAGATCGAGAATATGTATTGGACCTGGGTTGCCGCGTACGACGACGAGCAGGTGAAGACGCGGTTGCTGGACTTTGCGCAGCAGACGCTGGAGAGCGGGCGCAAACAGCTCGCATTGCAGGCGATTCCAGCGATGGATGTGATGAAGGATGAGCAGGAGGTCGCGAGTCGTGAGCAGGATGTGACGATTGCGAAGACCACGCTGCAGTTTCAGGAGCTGTTGATCAAGAATGCGTTGACGAAGAATCTGGACGACCCGATTCTGGAGGCGATGCCGGTGCGGCCTACGGACCGGATCAGCGATATTGCGGAGGCGACAAATGGGCCTACAGAGGACCTGATTGCGACGGCTCTGCGGGACAGGATCGAGCTTGGTGAGTCGGGGATCGATTTGGAGAACAGGCGGATCAGCCGGGATGCGGCGCGGAATGCTCTGCTGCCTTCGCTGACGGCGACTGCGTTCTATGCCGGCAATGGATTGGCGGGGCCGGTGAATCCGTCGCAGAGCACCCCTTCCACATCGCCGACTAGCTTTGCTGGTGCGGCTGCGAATGCGTTCAACAACAGCGCGCCGGATTACTACGTCGGGCTTTCGCTGAATGTCCCGCTGCGGAACCGGGTGGCGAAGAGCGATCAGTACCGCTCGGAGCTTGAGGCCAGGCAGGCGGAGCTTCGGTTGCAGCAGTTGAAGAAGCAGATCCGCATTGAGGTCCGGAACGCGCAGTATGCGCTGACACAGAGTGTGGCTCGTGTGACTTCAGCGCGCAAGGCTCGCGATCTGGCGGAGAAGACGTTTGTGATTATGGGTAAGGAACAGGAGCTGGGCGCGGGGTCGCAGTTCCAGACGCTGACGGCACGCAGGGACTTCGCGGCGGCTGAGAGTGCTCTGGTGGCTGCCATGACGGCGTATCAAAAGGCTAAGATTGAACTAGATAGGGCCGTGGGCGCTACTCTGGAACAGAACGCAATTCAGATCGACTCGGCGAAGACGGGCGTGGTACAGGCAAGTGCGGATGGGAAGTGATGGCTGATGGCGAGTGGTAGAGGTTGTGGCGATTGCCGGTTGCTGGTGGCGGATGATCATCCGCATGTGATCGAGGCGCTGGAGTTGTTGTTGAAGCCGGAGGGCTTTGGGCTGAAGTGTGTGCGGACTCCGGCGGCGGTGCTTGAAGCGTTGCAGTACGAGAGTTTCGATGGTGTGTTGCTGGACCTGAACTACTCGCGGGATACGACGAGCGGGCAGGAGGGGCTGGAGCTGGTGTCGCAGGTGCATGCGCTGGACCCGCAGGTGCCGGTGATTGCGATGACGGCCTGGGGAAACATCGAGCTTGCGGTTGAGGCGATGCGGCGCGGGGCTACGGACTTCATCCAGAAGCCGTGGGAGAACGCTCGTCTGCTGAACGTGTTGTGGACGCAGGTGGAGCTCTATCGCAGCCAGAAGCAGACGCGTCGGCTGGAGGCGGAGAACCAGATGCTGCTGCGGACGTTGCGCGCGGACGGGGCTCCGGAGATGATTGCGACGGCGCCTTCGATGCAGGTTGTCGTGGAGATGATTGCGCGGATTGGGCCTTCGGATGCCAATGTGCTCATTACGGGCGAGCATGGGACGGGCAAGGAGGTGGTGGCGCAGACGCTGCATCGCGTGTCCGGGCGGAGTGCTCGGCCACTGGTTGCGGTGAACACCGGCGCTCTGTCGGAGGGGACGTTCGAGAGCGAGATGTTCGGGCATGTGAAGGGTGCCTTTACCGACGCGAGAGCAGACCGGATGGGGCGGTTCGAGCTGGCGGATGGTGGGACGCTGTTTCTCGATGAGATTGCAAATATTCCGGTGAGGCAGCAGGCGAAGTTGCTGCGTGTGCTGGAGACGGGTGAGTTGGAGAAGGTGGGTTCGTCTCGGACGAAGTCGGTGAATGTGCGGGTGCTTTCGGCGACGAATGCGGATTTGCAGGCTTCCGTTGCGGCGAAGGAGTTTCGCGAGGATCTGCTGTTCCGGTTGAACACTGTCGAGATCCGGTTGCCTGCGCTGCGGGACAGGAAGGAAGATATTCCTGCGCTGGCGGGGCACTTTCTGGCGCGGTATGCGGGCAGGTATCGTAAAGTGCTGCATGGGGTGGAGGCGACGGCGTTGCAGGTGATGATGCAATATGGATGGCCAGGCAATGTGCGGGAGCTGGACCATACGATGGAGCGTGCGGTGCTGATGGCGCGTGGGACCGAGGTCGAGGTGGGGGATCTGGGGTTGAATCCGGCGAAGAGCGGCGCGGCCACGAGCCTGGACGACATGAGTCTGGAGATGGTGGAGAGTGTGCTGATTCGCAAGGCGCTGGGACGGGCGAATGGGAATGTGAGCCATGCGGCGGATGCGCTGGGGTTGAGCCGGGGTGCGCTCTATCGGCGTATCGAGAAGTATGGCCTCTAAGGGCGATCGCAAACGGCTGGCGCTGGGGCCAAAGGGAAAGCGGCTGAGCTTTGAGCTGAGGTTGCGGCAGAAGCTGTGGGCGATGGGTGTGCCGGCGGCTGTGCTGTGCGGGTATCTGCTATGGGACGAGGGCTGGTTCGCGGTCTGCGTCGGTGTGATGTGCGTGGCGATGGGCTGGGCGCTGGTGGTGTCTCTGGTGATGGAGAGCGTGCTGCGGCCACTACAGACGATGGCGAATGTGATTGCGGGACTGCGGGAGGACGACTTTTCGTTTCGGGCGCGGGGTGGGATGCGGAACGATGCAGTGGGGGATCTGGCGCTGGAGGTAAACGCTCTGGCGGCGATGCTGCAGATGCAGCGGGGGAGCGCGCTGGAGGCTGTCGCGCTGGCCGAGCGGGTGATGAGTGCGATGCAAACACCGGTGTTGGCATTCGATGCGGCGGGGCGGGTGCAGATGCTGAACCCTGCTGCGGAGCGGGTGTTTGGGGTGCGGCTGGGCGAGGTGATGGGAGTGCCGGGAGCCGCGCTGGGGCTGGATGGGCTTCTGCTGCAGAAGGAGGAGGAGCCGGTCTCGTTCGCAGGGAGGGCAGGTGGCGCGGAGGCTGGGGCCCGGTGGGTGGTGAAGAGGACCGGCTTCCGGATGCAGGGCGTGCCGCATGTGCTGGTGGTGCTGTCTGAGGTGAGCTCCGCGCTGCGTGAGGAGGAGAGGAACGCGTGGCGGAGGCTGGTGCGGGTGATGGGGCACGAGATCAACAACTCGCTGACGCCGATCAAGTCGATTGCCGGAAGCCTGAGGATGCGGCTGCCGAAGGAGGGTGCGGAGGATCTGGAGCGTGGGCTGGGCGTGATTGAGAACCGGGCGGAGTCGTTGAACCGGTTTCTGCAGGCGTACCGGCAGTTGTCGGGGCTGCCGAAGCCGCGGTTGGCGCGGGTTCCGGTGGGTCTGCTGGTGGAGCGGGTGGTGCAGTTGGAACGTGGGGTAAGCGTGGAGGTGGAGCGGGGGGATGAGGAGCTGAGCGTCTGGATCGATGAGGACCAGGTGCAACAGGCGCTTATCAACCTGGTGAAGAATGCGGTGGAGGCGGCGATGGGTCCGGATACGGAGATGGCGGCCATGGTACGGGTGGGGTGGACGCGGGAGAAGGGGGACGTCTCGATCTGGGTACTGGATAACGGGCCGGGGATTACGAATCCGGACAACCTGTTTGTGCCGTTCTATACGACGAAGCCGCAGGGTACGGGGATTGGGTTGGCGCTGGCGTTGCAGATTGCGGAGGCACACCAGGGCACGGTGCGGCTGACGAACCGGGTCGACGAGCAGGGGTGCAGGGCGGAGCTGCGGTTGCCGGTCTAGGAACCATGTCCTGCCGGACGGGCCCCCTGCGCGGGGCGCGGTCACTTCGTGACGTGTATACCGGTCGTGGCGCTTCGATCTCGTGCGGGCCTTCCTTCGGTCGGCATGGAATCTTGTTCTTGACCAACGCGAGAACTACCCGAAGGCCGGACAGTCTTTGGAGAGGTGCTGAGGGTTTTGGTCGGGTGAAGAATTTCAGCTTTGGATCGCGTTATACTTCATCTGTATTCGGTGTCGGGAAGACGGTGAGATTCCGTCGCTACCCAGTAACTGTATGTGCGGAGAGTCTGGCAGGTAAACGAAACCACTGGGGATGTTTGGTCCTGGGAAGGTGAGCCGGATTCGTCGAAGCACAAGTCAGGAGACCGGCCGGATGCCAATCTGGGCTTGATTCAGCTTCTAGGGAGAGCTGGAGAGCAATCTGGTCTGCCTTCGATGGACTGGTCCGCTGCCTAAATTTCTTCCCGCCTGTTTGCGAGGCGACGCGTGCGCGAGCAACGTGGGGACAACCAAACCGGTACGACACCGC
>Ga0179596_10000566_pt1 | contig 9991 bp, 6 predicted proteins | sample CZODoug1_1_08_16_FD_155494 | JGI IMG/M metagenome (GOLD analysis project Ga0179596, IMG submission 155494) | Vadose zone soil fungal communities from Angelo Coast Range Reserve, California, USA - CZODoug1_1_08_16fungal (Illumina Assembly) | ecosystem: Environmental > Terrestrial > Soil > Vadose...
TTCCAGCTTTGGACCGCTCTTTGCGGCTACCAGCTCGTAGACCGGCATCTCCCTCGTCTCGGTGTGGCAGGCGAGCTTGAAGCGCTCCTTGAGTACGGCCTGGAGCATTTGGCGCTTCTTCTCCCGGCGCTCCTCTTCTTTCAGCAAAGCGAACGGTGCATCAAACGTGCTGTCCACCTTGCCTTCGAGGTCGAACATGGCTGAGCCGACCTCGCCCGGAATGCCAGCGATCTGGGTCTCGGGGAGGGCATAGGCGACCTGCAGCAGAGCTTTTATAGGGACGTTGACCGCGCGGAAGTTGCCGCTGGTCGGCGCGGAGTAGATGTGCGAGCGGCCGTCTACCGAGGCTTTGTTTTCTTTGACAGATACGACGTCGAAGGTCGTTTGTGCGTGGGCTGAGGCCGTCACGACGGCAAGCGCGATCCAAAGGGCTGATAGGAGGGTTGTGTGGCGTTTCATGAGCGTCCTTTCGAGCTAGTGTGGTGAGTCCGAAGCTCATTGAACAAGAGAATTCGTCATCCTGAGCGGATGCTCCATCTTACTCAGGCACGACTTGCATGCCTCCTGTGGATGCATAGGGGGAGGAAGAAGACCCATATCCCAGGGGCTAAAGCCCGCTTTATGGGTGGGTTGGGATGTCTGGGCTAAAGCCCAGACCTATCTTAGAAGCAACGGCAAGGGCAAAGGCAACCGCAGATTCCCTGTGGGAATGACAACCAAAAAGCAACGGCAAAGACAGACAACGGCCCGGGGCTTAAGCCCCTGATTTTCGATCCGTAATTCGTGGGGCTGAAGCCCCACGCTAATCCCAAAAGCTGCTCTCTCCGGTGGTTGAGATTGGTCAGGCACTACTTAATGTCCTGCTTTGCCGCCTTTGCTTTTCGGGCTGCGACCCAGCCGGTCTTTGTGACTTGACGGGCGCGACCGAAGGCCAGCGCGCCCTCCGGCACGTCGTCGGTGATGGACGAGCCTGCGGCGATGTAGGCCTGATTGCCCACAGTGATTGGGGCGATGAGTGTCGAATCTGATCCCACGAATACTCCGTCGCCGATGACTGTTGTGTGCTTGTTGACGCCGTCGTAGTTGCAGGTGATGACGCCGGCTCCGACGTTGACGCCGGCTCCGATGATTGCGTCGCCGAGGTAGGTCAGGTGGTTGGCCTTCGAGCCTTTGCCCATCGTCACCTTCTTGGTCTCGACGAAGTTTCCGACGTGGGCGAGATCGCCGATGCGGCTCTCCGGCCGTAGGTGCGCGTAGGGGCCCAGGATCGCGCCGTCGCCGACTTCGGCACCGTCGAGGATGCAGCCGTTGCGTACGAGGACGCCGTCGCCGAGGACCGAGTGCTGCACGACCGAGTAGGAACGGATGCGGCTCTCGATGCCGATCTTTGTTGCGCCCAGGAGCTGTACATAGGGCTCGATGATGGTGTCCGCACCGACTTCGACCTGGGCGTCGATCACGCAGGTCTCCGGGCGGAAGATGGTGACGCCCTGCGCCATGAGTCGCCGTGCTGTGGCGAGGCGCATTGCGGCGTCTAGATGCATCATCTCGGCGATGGTATTCGCGCCCAATACCTCGTCGACGCTCTCGGCCTTCAGCGCCACGACGCGCTCTCCATCGGCTACCAGCATGTGTGCGACATCGGTCAGGTAGTACTCGCTGTTGGCGTTGGAATTCGAGAGCAGATCGAGCTTCTGGAAGAGCTTCGCGGTCTCGAAGCAGTAGATGCCAGAGTTGATCTCGGCCACGCTGAGTTGATCCGGTTGCAGATCCTTCTGCTCCACAATGCCTGCTACGCGCTTGCCCTCGGCGTTGCGGATTATGCGTCCATACCCGTGCGGATTCTCGGGTACCGCGGTCAGGATCGTCATGGCCGCGCCCTCTTGGAGATGCTCCTCGCAGAGTGCGCGAATCGTCTCCGGACGGATCAGGGGGACATCACCGCTGAGCACCAGGAGATGCTCCGGCACTGGGCCGCCGTTCAGGGCGAACCATGCCTTCACCATCTGCAGCGCATGGCCTGTGCCGCGCTGCTCGGCCTGCATGACAAAGCCGACGCCGGTTCGCTCCACGGCCTTCTGCACGCGTCCGGCCTCATGTCCGATGATGCAGTAGATCTTCTGCGCCGGCACTACCGTTTTAGCTGCTGCGATGACGTGCTCGAGCAGTGCCTGCCCGCCGATTTCGTGCAGAACCTTTGGCCTGCGGCTCTTTAGTCTGGTGCCTTTGCCTGCGGCCATGATTGCAATTGCAAAACCTGTTAGATCCATGCGCATTCCTCGTCACCGTATGGTCTCACGCGAGGGCCACTATAAGTCTGTCACGAAGCTCTTTGATCGGTTGAATAGCCTCGCTGGGCCTGCTTGCGAGTTGGCGACAAACCTGAAGCCAAGTGACGACAAGGGCGTTTCACAAGGCCAATGTCCGATGTCGGCTCAAACCCTTGCTCGATGAGTGCATTGCCCTGTTCTCACCACTCGACGATCAACTTCCGATTAGCCAGTGACTCTCGCATGCTCGAAAGCTGCTTGCTGGAGATACCCGTGAAGTTTGAGCTTCGTTCGAGACAGTATGATGTTCTCCTATGACCAATGGACCTCAGTCTTTGCTACCGGCGATCTCCGGTGCAACTTCGCGACATCTCACAACTCAGCAAATAGGGCGTTTGGGAGAGTTGCTGGTGCAATACGAGCTTCTGAGATGTGGGGTTGATTCCGCGCCAATGACAACGGATGCAGGCATTGATCTGGTTGCCTATTCCGGAGTGAAGGGGCACTCTATTACTCTCCAGGTAAAGACCAATTTGGCACCGAAACCAAGCGGCGGAAAGGGATCGCAGGCAGTTGATTGGTGGGTGAGCGAGGACTGTCCCGCTGAGCTCTACGCATTTGCGGATCTTTCGACTCGACGGATCTGGATATTGACCAAGCAGGAACTGGCATCTGCGGCACAACAGCGTTCCAGCGGTCGCCTCCACCTTTACATGTACACGGATTCAGAATCCGGTTCCATTGCCTACTCGCGCCACGGAGATGATCGGTTCTCCGAGTTTCTCTTTGAAAATCGTGTGTTCTCGCTGTTTGAGTGAAACTCGCCAAATTGTTGACCGGCAGCCTTCGGCGCCCGTTAAAGCTATGGGGTAAATTGATGCCAAATCACCAATGCGCTCGCCGACACCGGATTAGCACCGATATGTCGGCTTTTCGTCACTGACCGTTTGCAAGAGCGCGCTTGGCGGGATTCACTATTTCGCAGAGGGAAAAATCGGGTTTAGGTCCGCGGAAGTTTCGTAACAGTCTCGTATGGTCCTGCCCTGAAGGTAGACTCGTGGTGTGCACGAAGATCCAAAACTGATCCTTATCACGCTGCTGGTTGAGCTGGGCGTGGCCGCGGCCTTCTCCAGCTCGCTTGCTCGCTCGCGTGCGTTCAAGAACCTGCTGCTGAAGTCGCACCGCAGCTTTCGCGAGTCGCTCAAGCTGGTTGCGATGATCTCGATTCCACTGACGCTCGGCGTGTGGATTCGTGTGTCCGTGCCCAATTTTCTAGCGGCCGACATCAGCTACGAGGCAACGATTTTGATGGGCGTTCTCCTCGGCCCGGGGGCTGCCATGATTGGCGGGGCCTTCCTTTCGATCCCTGCGGTGTTCCACCACGAGTACCTGGCGCTGCCCGTGAATTTGATTATTGCGGGCCTCTTCGGGGCCAGTGGCAAGTTCGCGAACATGGAGGAGGTCTGGAGCTTCTCGCCCATGATCGACCTCAGCATCTACCGCTGGGTTACGCGCAACCTTCGCCGTCCGCACCTGGATCGCCAGATCCTCTTTCTTGTTTTGATTACGGCAGTGCAGTTCCTGTGCAGCATGTTGGGACGCACGTTTCCCAAGCGGTTCTTTGAGCTTCACTCGCGGAACTGGTGGGTGGAGGCGGCTATCTGCTTCTGTGCGCCGATCGTTGTCGGCATCCCGCTCAAGATCTGGAACGCGATCCGCATCGAGCGCAAGCTGGAGGTGCAGGGAAGGCTGTTGCTGGAAGCGCGTCTCGATGCCCTGACGCGCCAGATCAATCCCCACTTCCTCTTCAATACGCTGAACAGTATTACCTCGCTGGTCCGCGTGAAGCCGGAGCTTGCGCGCGAGATGATTGTGAAGCTGGCGAACATTCTGCGGGCTCTGCTGAAGGACCGTGAGGCCTTTGTGCCGTTCTCCGAAGAACTTGCCTTTACCGACGACTATCTCGACATCGAGGTTGTTCGTTTTGGCGAGAAGCTGCGCGTGGTGAAGGAGATTGCCGAGGACACGCTGCACATCGTCGTCCCCAGCATGTTGCTGCAGCCGCTTATTGAGAACAGCATCAAGCACGGGCTGGAGCCACGTTTGAACGGCGGCACGGTTACGCTGCGGAGCCGTCTGGAGGGTGGGCGTCTGGTGCTTGAGGTTGAAGATGACGGTGTAGGCATGGCTCCGGACCGCAACCAGCCTACTGCTGGAAGTCCGCTGGTGCGCCCGGGTACGGGTATCGGGATGAAGAACGTTCGGGAGCGCATGATCGTGCTCTATGGGGACGAGGCCGAGGTCGAGATGGTGAGCCGTCCGGGGCGGGGAACGATGGTTCGGCTTGTGATGCCGGTGCTCGAGGCTGGGGCTGCTGTCTGGAACGTGGATTACCAGAACTAGTCCTGCTGGACGGGCGCCCTGCGCGGGCGGCGGGCGTTCGCACGCCTTTTTACACCTTCGGGTGGCTCTCCCGTTGGTCGAGAAATATATCTAGTGCCAGTTACGGGAAAATGTGTCGAAAATTGCCCAAAAGAAATCACGCGTAAATATTCTTGACAATCGTATGTCGTGCAAGGTATGGTGGTGATGGTTACCCCTAACCATGGAGCTAAAACGATGCGTAATCTGATTGCCGCCGCCCTTCTCCTCTCGCCCCTCGCCCTCGCCGCCCAGACCAACAACATGCAGGCCCGCCTTGCGACCTCCGCCTATGCCGCGGCTGCCGCGACCAATACCGCTCACACCACCACTCCGTTGCGTGTGTCGACCGGTGTGGTTGCCCCCAAGCTCATCAAGGTTGTCGACATCCAGCAGGATGACCGCAGCATCTACTCGGTTGCCGGGATCGACCACAAGGTCGTTGTCTCGATGATCGTCGACGAGAACGGAACCCCGAACGACCTGAAGATCGTCGCGTCCGATGACGTGGTGAGCAACCAGAACGTTCTGGCGGCTGTCAGCCAGTACCGCTTCAAGCCCGGTACCCTCTCGAACCAGCCCACGTCGGTACCCGTGAACCTCGAGATCACCGTTCGCCCCACGCGCTAACGGCAGAACAATCCAAGCAGCAAAAGAGAAGGGCACCCTGGCTAGAGGGTGCCCTTTATCTTGTGTCAGCTACCCCCGGTTACCCCTAACCTGGTACGCAGCCTTCATGCTGAAGAGGACAATAGACCAAACACTGCACGACTGTCCACATTTATTTTTCAGGGCGGCGTTTTATGAAGCGCAGCGCGGTTAGCTCAGTCGAAACGGAGGCTACCTTGGTATCCATCAGGCCTAATCCACGCATCTTCTCCCGCACCATGGTCTCGCTCAGCGGAGAGGTTTTCCCTTTCGGATGGACGACCCAAACTGGACATCCTGTGTCGATCTTTTCCCAGCAGATTCCAAGCCCATTCTCCAACTCCAGCGGAGAGGAGGCCCGGATCACGAGGAGGTCGGTTTCGGTCTTATGCTGAGAGGCGACCGCGAGGGCGAGTCGCAACTCGTCCGCATCGATCGTGCCCCAGGCGATCACATGGGAATCTGCCGTGATCCCCAGCTTCTTCGCCAGAGTTGGCGGCGGTGCTTGTATTGCCTTCTGCCAGGCTTGGGCTACTTTCGAGCCGAGGTGTAGCTCGACTGCAACGTCATGCACTACGAACGTGAGGCTGTCGCCCTGTGCCTTGACAGCGGTGAGCGAGGAGAAGGGAATTCGCCGCTTCATTGCGCCGCGCACGATTAGCTCCTGTCCCTCCAACTGAATCTTTCCTTGGCCCTTCTCATTGCCCCATTGAATCTGGCACTCTGCTTCACGTCCCATCGAAGCCTCCCACGACGCACCTATCGTAATATGCTCTCGCCTGATGCAATCGCACGTCCCATTAGAATAGGAAGGGCTCTTTCGTGCTCTCCCCGCCGATACTGCCCAGGAGTTTTCTCTGCTTACCCCGATCCAAAAGCTTTTTTGTGGCGCGACCCTTCTTGCCGCGACCTCCGCCCACGCCATTGTCGTTCGCGGCACGGTGCGTAGCCCCTTCGGCACGCCCATTCCTGGAGCCCGGGTGCAGCTTATGCAGAACCGCCGGAGCATGTCGGTTGGCATCACCCGCTCGGATGGCACCTTTGAGCTTCGCAGCGCGAGCAGTGGGCGCTTCGTCCTGTTCACTGCTGGTGGTTACTCCCGGATTGCGCTGCAGCCTAATATCAGCCGCGACTTTTATGGTGGCTCCACGGACGTCGTCATTCGCGATGTCACGTTGGAGACGACCACGCTTAACGAGTCTGTTACTGTGACTGCGACTGGTTTGCCCACGCCTATCCAACAACTCACTGCGCCTGTCTCGCAGATCTCCCGCGACGATCTTGCTACTCGCACTGGCATCATCGATGAGCTGCGACAGGCGCCGGGTGTGACCATTGTGCAGACCGGCCAGTATGGCGGCGTTGGGTCGCTCTTTGTGCGGGGCGGCAACTCCGACTCGAATAAGGTGCTGATTGACGGTATTGCCGCTGAAGACGTGGGTGGGCGCTTTGACCTGGGACTTGTCTCCACGACGGGCCTTTCTGTCGAGGGCAACAACGGGCCTGCGGCGGAGCTCTATCGCGGTCCCAACTCAGCGTTGTTTGGTTCGGACGCTCTGGCCTCGGTGTTGAACCTCTCTACGCCACGCGGTACGGCTTCTAGCCCCACTCTCAACTACTCGGGTGACGGTGGGAACTTCCATACGTATCGCAATGAGGTCACTCTTAGCGGCACGCATACGCGCTACGACTACCTCACTGCGTTCTCCCGGCTTGAGAGCTCGAATGCGTTGCCGAATGACCGCTTCCACGCTATTACCGAGGCTGCGAATCTGGGTGCATCGCTTACCGCGAATACACTGGCGCGGTTCACTCTTCGCAACACGACGTCGGCTCAGGGTGTGCCTGGTGCGCACGATTTTCTGGTACTCTCCGCGGACCAGAAACAGGCGGATCAGGACCTCTACTCCGGGGCCACGCTGGAGAACCGCACGTTAGGGAACTGGCACAACCTGGTTCGCTACGGTATCGCGCGGAAGAGGGAGCAGTTCTATACCTTCACACCCGTCGGCACGTACGATCTTACGCAGTTCGCCTACATTGGTCCGTCGGTCACCATCACCGGAGCCAATGGCTACAAAGCTACGGGTGCCTCACCCATCTCCTACAGCGCAACACCGAGCCGCTACGATCAGGTTTCGAACCGCGACGAGCTTTACTACCAGTCGGACTACGCGTTCAACCGACACATCGCCGCGCTCTTCGGCTTCCGGTATGAGAACGAGCGTGGGGCCTTTCGCTATCCGAGCTTTGGCATCGACCAGTCGCTCCAGCGCACGAACTTCCAGTTCACCGGCCAGGTTCAGGGTGACCTTATCGACCGTGTGTACTTCTCGCTGGGCGGGGCCATTGAGAAGAACCATCTCTATGGCCTGCGTGGAACCCCACGCATTGGACTTGCCTATGTTCCTGTGCGTCCCGGCTATAAGGTTTTTCACGGCACCCGTCTGCGCGCCAACTTCTCTCGCGGGGTGCAGGAGCCGTCGCTCTCAGTGCAGTTCAGCTCACTCTACGGCACGCTGCTCGCGGCCAACGATACGGCCGATATCGCGCTCTACCATGTGACGCCGCCGAAGGCCGAGGAGTCCCGTGCCTACGACGTTGGTGTCGACCAGAACATCTTTTCGACCAAGCTGGTGCTGAAGGCCGGATATTTTCACAACCAGTTCGACCACCAGTACGAGTACGTCGACTCGGACGCCTTGCAGACTTATTTTGGCATCACGACGGCCAGCCAGATCCCCGGCCTCTACGGCGCGTATACGAACTCGCTGACCTTCCGCAGCCAGGGCGCCGAGTTGGAGCTCCAGTACCAGCCACGCACCCGGCTCTTTCTGCACCTGGGCTACACCTACCTTGCTCCGCTGGTCGAGCGCTCCTTCTCCACTGACGCTTTGCAGGTGCATGGTGCGACGACGAATCCGCTCTTTCCGGGCATCACCATCGGGGCTTCCAGTCCGCTTGCTGGCCAGCGTCCGTTTCGCAGACCACCCAACTCCGGCTTCTTCGCCATCCAGTACACCGGGAAGCGTTGGGTTCCAGCCTTCAAGGGCGCGATGAGCGGCAAGTCCGACGACTCCACCTTCCTCGCGACGAGCCTGCTGCTGCCGAATCGGAACCTCGATCACGGCTATGCGAAGCTCGATCTTTCCGTCAGCTATCTGGCAACGCAGCGCCTGACGGCCTTTACGCAGCTCGACAACCTGCTCTCGCAGCAGCGTATTGGGCCTATCGGCTATCCGGGGCTGCCGTTTACCATCCGGGCCGGATTTAAATTTCGCATTAGTCGCGAATAGCTAAATCCGCGAAACGAAAGCTCTTCCGTCGCAAGAATCCCGCGTCAATGCCACAGCTTGTCTACTGTGCGATGAAATCTGTGGGAAATTCTCGACATTTTGTGCGGTTTCAGATTACAGTTGGGTTCAGACCTCCAGTCTTACGCTGTTGATATATCTCTACCCGTTCCTGTTCCTGGTCAACCGGCCTTCAACGCGCCGGCACCACCGTATCCCCTGAACGGATTGATGCGCATCCGCACATCGCCGTCGTCGTGTATCCGAAGGAGAACCACCATGAGATTTGACTCGCAGCAAAACTTCGACGGGGCATCGCGCCGGGCATTCCTGCGCAACCTCAGTGCAGCCGGCGTGGCTGTGGCATCGCTTCCCGCAGCAGCCCTTGCGGCTACGCAGCAGGCCGCTCCCGCAGCAGCTCCGCAGGGCCGTCGCGGCTTCGGCGGTACGGCCGATATGGGCGAGCGTCGTCAGCTCCCGGCAGACGCGGTCATCATCAGCTCCAACGAGAATCCTCTGGGACCCGCTAAGTCCGCGCTCGATGCGATATGTACCACGGCCCTGCTTGGTGGCCGCTACCACGGAGAAGAGACCATGAAGACGGTCCAGGTCTTCTCCGAGCAGTTTGGCCTCAAGAAGGGCTATGTAGCTCTCTTCCCGGGCTCCGGTGGTCCCCTCGACCTCGCGTTGATGTCCAATATTGGCCCCGACAAGCCGCTCGTCTACGGCGATCCGAGCTACGAGCAGGGTTTCCGCGCTGCCGAGACCATGGGAGCGACCAAGGTCCCGGTCAAGCTCACCGCCGACTTCAAGCATGACGTGAAGGCGATGCTCGCCGCGCACCCCGCGCCTGGCGCCTACTACATCGTCAACCCGAACAACCCCACCGGCACCATGACGCCCAAGGAAGACATCCTCTGGCTCATCAAGAACAAGCCCAAGGGTTCGGTCGTCATCGTCGATGAGGCCTACCACCACTTCTCGAACGACGAGTCGGTCATCGACCAGGTTGCTGCGGACCAGGATGTCATCGTCGTCCGCACGTTCTCGAAGATCTACGGCATGGCCGGCATTCGCGCTGGTTTCGCGGTGGCTCGCCCCGACCTGCTCGCGAAGTTCGCGACGGTTGCCGCTCCGGCCCGCTCGCTGGCCAGTATCTCGATCACCTCGGCTGCCGGCGCTCGCGCCAGCCTGCTCGACAAGGATCTCGTCGCTCTCCGCCGCAAGATCAATACGGACACCCGCAACGACACCCTGGAGTTTCTGACCAAGAAGGGCTACAAGATCGTTCCGGGCTCGCAGGCCAATATGTTCATGGTTGACGTGAAGCGTCCGGGCAAGGACTTCATGGCCAGCATG
>Ga0179596_10000567_pt1 | contig 9986 bp, 7 predicted proteins | sample CZODoug1_1_08_16_FD_155494 | JGI IMG/M metagenome (GOLD analysis project Ga0179596, IMG submission 155494) | Vadose zone soil fungal communities from Angelo Coast Range Reserve, California, USA - CZODoug1_1_08_16fungal (Illumina Assembly) | ecosystem: Environmental > Terrestrial > Soil > Vadose...
CTTTTGCAGATCCCTCAACGGTGGAATGTTTTCCATTGCAGATGCCATGTGTCTCTCCTCAAAACGCCGTTTCCTATCTTAGTGGAATCCTCGGGGAAAGGCACCCGCGACGGAGAAAGCAAGGCGAAACCGGAGTCTTCAGTTCGCGCTCAGGATGTCGTAGTTGTAGTTGACGAGGAAGCGTTTGGGCGGCGACGGCAGCTTGCCGATCGGGACCGTCTGCTCCACCTCGTGCGAGCCCTGGATGGCGACCTGGCCGACGAGGAACGCCTGTTTGTTCTCGAGTTCCAGGTAGACCGGGACGAGCATGCGGAAGTTTTCGCTGACTCCACTCTGCGCCACCTTGAAGTGCCCTGTGGTCGTCTCGCCCTTCGGCTCGAAGCTCGAGGTCACGGTATAGCTCGGCACCTCGGTGCCATAGACGAAGGCGTCGAAGAACCAGTCGAGTTTGTGGTTCCGGTCGACGTCGAGCCACGACGGCATGTTCTTCTCCATCGACGCCTTGAAGTCCTCGGTCGTGGCGGAGCGGTCGCGATAGGTGTTCACGAAGTCGTGCATCGCGTCGCGAAAGGGCTTGTCTTGGTACTTCGGGGTCCAGTAGAGCATCGACAGCATGTGCAGGATGTATGCGCCCTTGGGATAGATGAGGCTCTGGTACACGCTGCCTCCGGTGCGCGACGAGCTGGCCCGCGTGCCCATCACCACGGGGCCGACATCGACCGGCCGCATACCCCGCTCGTTCTTCTCCAGCAGACGCTTCTTCTCCAGCGCCCAGAAGTCGAGGTACGGCTTGCGATCCTTGTTCGTGCGCTCGAGGAAGAGCGAGGCGGAGAAGTCGGCGAAGCCCTCGCTCATCCACTGGTCGCGATAGCTGCTGAAGCCGACGGTCTGGCCCCACCACTGGTGCGCGACCTCATGCGCCGTCACCACCTTCCAGTAGGTCGGGTCGCTATCCAGCAGGCCAAGCTGATGCTGAATGGTCGAGTCCCAGAAGTAGCAGATGGGCAGATAGACGAGCATGGGCCAGCTCTGGCCGTAGGTGCAGGCCGACTGCTGCGTCAGGGCAAGGTGCGTGTATTCGAGCGGGCCGAACTCCTCCGTGTAGATCTGCACCGCGGCATCGCCCTCCGAGGTGGCGCGCGCCAGCATCCCCGAGGTCGTCATGCCTCCAGCCAGGATCCTGCCCGAGTTGGCCAGCGATCCAACGCGGTCCGAAACCTCCTCGTTGGCATACGACGCAACCTGCAGGCTGGGGTTGCGCTCGCTGTGCTGCGTCTTGAAGCGACCGAGGTTGAAGCCTGCCACGGGGATGGGCGCGACGGTCTGCCACTCGGTCAGCCGCAGCTTGCCGTCCTGCACGTCGCGCACGCGGTCGCCCGTCGCCACAACCTCCACGTCCTTCGGCGTATGGAAGGTGAGGCGGTAGTGCGCGTAGTTTCCGAGCGCTCCACGCACGTTCGGGTACCAGCTCTCGCGTGCGCCTCCGTTGACGAGGTAGTTGCCGCCTCCCAGATCCTCAACCACATCCTTGCCCGCGTAGGCGGTGGTGATGGCGATGCTCTCGCCCTTGCTCAGAGGCTTCTGCAGGAGCACGGCGAAGTCTGCATCATGCAGCTTGTCTTCCTGGATGAAGTCGAGCGCCTCGCCCTTCGGACCCCAGACGCCGGTTACCCGCAACGTCGGAAAGAGCTCGAGCGGCAGGACCTCCACGCCGTCCTCGTGCGCCGTGATGAGAGCCGTCGCCTTCGCCTGCATGTGGCCGTTGCGTTCGAGCTGCACGTCGATCGTCTGCTGCGAGATCCCGTAGGTCATGTTGTCGGCCGCACGCGCGAGCTTGCGCTGGGCCTCGCTGCCGAAGCCGAGTGTGACGTCGTAGTCTCCGTCCGCGCTCGTCAGCAGACCGACCTCCTCCGGCGCAACGCCGTAGGCTCCGTGCGGGTCGACAAAGTAGAGCAGGCGCTTCGAGAACATGGGCCCCTTGAGGTCCGCGAGAAAGAAACCTCCGGCCTTGCCAAGCACAACGTCGTCGAGCAACCGCTCCTCAAGGTCGTAGTGGAGGTCGCGGCGAAAGAGCGTCTGCATCTCCCCGCCCGGACCCATGCCATTCACGCCCGGAGCAGGACCGGTCGAGGAATGCTTCAGCTCCACGGCGGTCTCGTCGGTGAAGGCCAGCACGGCGCTTGTGAAGGGCTGGTCGAGCACCTCGGTCTTCATCACCAGCTTCAACTGACGGCGCTCCATCGCGCTCGGAGGCACCAGGTGCAGGGTTCCCTGCCCCGCAAAGACCGCGCCCGTGACACGTCCGTTCACCGCGCCATAGAGCGTCACCGTGCCGTCCGTGAAGCGCAGCTCGCCGGCGTCGCGATGGAGCGTCACGTCCTTGACGTGGAAGCTCTCGCCGGCCGCGGCGCGTTGACGCAAAGCCTGGTAGAACGCATTCGCATTGGGCAGCTTGGCCGGTTCGAGCGTCGCGGGAGCAACCAGCGGAGGGGGAGCCGCAGGCTTCGGGGCCGGCTCTGGCCGCTTGGTCAGCACAGGCTGTTGCGACCTCGCGACCGTAAGAGAAACAAGGCATACCACTCCACAAAGAACTGCCCCGCGCATCGTCATCTTCATCCACCGGTCTCTAAAGAACTTGTCCAAATACTGTCCTGCCGGACGGGCCCCCTGCGGGCGTTCACACGCCTTTTTACTGCTTCGCGTGGCTCTTCCGTTGGTCGAGAACAGAATTCATTGCCGACCAACGGAAGGCCCGCACGATTCCGTAGCGCCACGACCGGTATACACGTCACGAAGTGATCGCCCCGCGCGGAGCGGGCCCGTCCGGCAGGACAAGAGCATCGAGTTTCTAGACAGGTCTCAATCATAAAGCGGCACCGGAGCCCCGGTGCCGCTTTATGTATTGCTTTATTTTTCTTTACTTCGTTTCCAGCTCCAGAATCTGGATCGAGTACGCGGGAACCGTGTAGGTAAACTTACCCGACGCCTTCTTGAACGTGCTGTCGACGGGCACGATCTTCGCCGGCTCCGTAATGGAGTTCGTCGCGCCCGGCGTCCTGGCGCTCAGCGTGATGAGCTTCGCCGTCGCCGCGACCTTCGCGGCACCATCGAGCGCAATGGTCATCGTCTTCGGCTCCGAGCTTCCGTTCACCAGCTTCAGGTGAATGGTGCCGGTCTGCGAGCTGCGCGTGGCCGAGTAGAAGAAGCGGCTGCCCGCGCCCTCCGCCTTGCCCGACAGGATCTCATCGCCGAGATACTTGTTGAAGATCACCTGCGCGTAGTAGCTGGGCGAGCCATAGCTGGTCATCGCGTCGTAGCCGATCAGATCGCTCTCCCACTGCATGCCTTGCGGGTTCACGTTCGTCAACAGAGGCGCATACGAGGCCATCTTGATGAGGTCGCTGTTGCGTTCCATCGACGTCATGAACGCGGCGTCGCCAAGCGCGGAGCCGAAGTTCGGGGTGGGACCACCCTCACGCGTCGCCCACTCGCCCACGAAGATCTGCGGACCGTTGCGGTCCATCGTGTCGTAGTGGCTGTCCATCGCGTAGAACTCCTCGGCCTTCTTGTAGTAGTGGTCGTCGATCATGTCCGGCTTCATGCCCTTGACCGGCGTGGTCGCGATCAACTGCAGCTCCGGGTACTTCGCCTTGATGGCCTTGTAGAACTGCGCGTAGCGGCCCTCGTAGCTGCCGGACTTGTCGAACTCATCCTCGTTGCCGATCTCGACATAGCTCAGGTGATAGGGCTCCGGATGGCCGTTCTTCGCGCGCTCCGCACCCCACTTCGTGCTTGTGCTTCCGGTCACGTACTCGATTTCGTCGAGCGCGTCCTGGACGTACGGCTCAAGATCCTTGCCCGGCTTGATGTAGTCATGCCGCAGCGAGTAGCCCGCGTAGACCGCGAGCAGAGGCTGCATCTTCAGGTCTTCGCACCAGTTGAGAAACTCCGGCAGACCGAACTGGTCGGTCGACCAGTAGTTCCATGGGCTCCTGTGTCCGGGCCGGTCGACCAATGGGCCGATCGTCTTCTTCCACTCGAAGCGCTCGTTGATCAGATCGCCTTCCAGATAGTTCCCTCCCGGGAAGCGCAGGAAGCGGGGCTGCATCGCCGCCAGCTTCTCCATCAGGTCGACGCGGCTTCCGCGCTCGCGGTTCTGGTAGGTCGGCGGAAAGAGGCTGACCAGGTCGATCCACACCTTGCCCGGATTGCCGACCGCGAGCAGAAGCTCATTCTCCGCACTCGCCGGCTGGTTGCCGTCCGTCGTGAGGGTGAAGGCGTACTGCTTCCACTCGGTGGTCAGGGGCGCCGACACGGTCTCCGGTCCCTTGCCCGTATCGTTGTTCGTTAGCCGCACGTGCACCGCGCCCACACTGGCCGAATCCGCCTTGGCCCAGAACGATCCCTTGTAGGTCGTGCGCGGGCGCACCGGGATACCCCAGAAACCGCGGTTGGCGATGCCGGCCAGACTCTTCTCCGATGCCCTGGTCACGTTCAGCATCATGCAGTCGGGCAGCGCCGCGCTCGGACCCCCCGTCTTCTGAATCTCATTGTTCAACTCCGCATCGCCCATGGGCCGCAGGAGCCAGTGGCTATCGCCCCATCCGCCGCCGTGGAACGTCCGGATGTTAATCAGATCGCCGTAAAGCCCGCCCTCGTAGGAGTAGTTGATCTCCTCGGTCATGAGGCCGTAGAGCTTTGGGCTCACCTTCGCCTTCACATGCTGCGTATCGAGGGTGAGCGTGGCCTGCGCGCCCGCGCCGAGAGGCAGCAGGGCAAGCACGGACGAGAAGGCGGCGAAGCGGAGTGTCATGTGGAAACGGGGCATGAAGGAAATCCTCATCTTTCGTTGTACGGCCCGGTCGTTGGACAGCCAGAAGGGCCGGGCTTCAAGAAAACGTATTCTCAGGGTCCCAAACAAGATACCCGATCCACCCCGCGATGCGCCAGAGATTATTCCGCGCCCGGATGCGCCTGGGGTGTCCCGCGACCGGTCAGACGGCGGATCAGGTCGACCTCCGCCTGCCGGTACGGCGTGCCATCCTGCCGGAAAACCTCGTGAAACCACACCGTCGGCTTCGTGTTGACGTAGGGCTTCTGCCACGAATCCCACGGCAGATAGGTCTGCGTCTTACCCGCCACGAGCCCCCAGTTGATCGCGCCCACGTTGTACTTCTTCGCGATGGGCAGGCTGCCATCGAAGGTGCTGCCCGCGCCCCGCGCCATGTACTCCGTGCAAAGGATGGGGCGGCCGAGCGGCTCGAGCGACTTGATCCGCGCCTCGAACTCCTCCGGCCAGCCGTAGTTGTGGAAGCTGACGATGTCGGACTCGGCGAGCTGGATCTTCACCATCGCGCTCATCTTCGCCGGATCGGTCCAGTCTCCGGTCCAGACGCCACTGGTCAACGGCTGCGTCGGATGCGCCGATCGGGCCCACGCGAACGCCTTCGGCAGAAGCGCGGCCACCAGCTCGGCCTTATGCGGAGCCTCGCCGGGCGACTTCTCGTTGCCGTTGTCCGGCTCGTTCCAGATGTCCCAGCCGAGGATGCGGTCGTCGTTTGCGAACGCCCCGACCACGCCCTTCACATACGCCTCCAGCTTGGGCTCGTAGGCCTTGTCCACAAGCCCGCGCGTGCCGGGGCTCTGCACCCAGCCGGAGTTATGGACGCCAGGGATTGGCGGATGCTGCGGACCGAGCTTCGGGTCGGTCTCCCAGCAGGAGTCGAACAACACAAGCAATGGCCGGATGTGATGCTTCGCGGCGATCGCGAGGAAGGTGTCGAGGCGCTTCTTGAAGCCTTCGGGATCCTGCTCCCAGAGCTGGTCCTGGAGGAAGACGCGCATCGTGTTCATCCCGATCGCTTCGGCCAGGCCAAGCTCATGGTCGTTCAGCGCCGGGTTGAAGGTTGCGGCCTGGAACATCTCCAGTTGATTGATCGCGTCCGACGGCACATAGTTCGCGCCCACCAGCCAGGGCTGCTGCGCGTACCAGTCGTTCGCCTGCTTCGCCGTCCAACGCTTCTGCGCATGCGCCGGGGCGAACGCAGCCATCACCATCATCACAAGACCAAGAAAACGCAGACGCATCGGAGCTCTCTCCCGGCATGAAATCGATTCCATGCCGGGGAAAGCGTATCAGACGCGGGCTACGAAGAGCTACGTTCGCTGTCTTCGGGGATCACGCCACCGAGGCCGCGGTTGGGCTTCTTCTTCTTCGACGGATACACCTTCTCCGGAGCCGGAGGAGCCAGCACCTCGTCGACCCGCTCGGCCATCGCGCGCCAGTACTTCACGTCAGGCGGTCTCGCCGAAGGCACGCTCTGGCGCATCGCGCAGTACCACCGGGCCCACTCAAGCTCGCGAGCGCCCTTGTTCTTCAGCGCGGCCTCGACCCGCGCGACCTCCGAAGGCACCGCCACTACGCCCGCCCCCGCAGACGCCGGCACGCATCCGCCAGGTCCGCATCCTTCTTCGCGAAGCAGAACCGCAGCAGGTCTTCGCCGCCACCGGGACGAAAGAACGCCGAGCCTGCGACCGAGCCGACACCCGTCTCCTTCAGCAGCGTCCGCGCCTTTTCGGCGGCGTTCGCGCCCTGGATGGACGAGGCATCCGCAAGAATGTAGTACGCCCCATCCGGCACATGCGGGTTCATGCCCGCATCGCGCAGCGCATCGACGAGCATCGTCCGCTTGGCCTCATGATCCTGCGCGAGGCCCGTGTAGTACGAGGGCGGTAACTGCTCCACGCCATCGGCCACGCCATGCTGTAGAGGAGCGGGCGCGCACACATATGTCAGGTCGTGGAAGTAGCCGATCGAGCCAACCCACTTCGCATCCGCGATGAGATAACCGATCCTCCATCCGGTGACCGAAAACGTCTTCGAAAAACCCGACATGAGGATCGTCCGCTCGCGCATGCCGGGCAGCTCCATGGGGCTGACGTGCTTCGCGCCGCCATAGACGAAGTGCTCGTAGATCTCGTCGGTGAAGATGAAAAGGTCGAACTCCTCCGCGATCGCGCCCAGCCCTTCAAGCTCTGCGCGCGTGAAGATCTTGCCGGACGGATTCGATGGAGTATTCACGACCACGGCGCGCGTCTTCGGCGTGATCGCCGCACGCACCCCCTCAAGATCCAACGCCCAGGTCTCAGCCGCGAGCGCCACCGGAACCGGTACGATCCGCATCCCCTTGAACATGCCCAGGTGGTATCCGTAGAAGGGCTCGAAGACGATGACCTCGTCGCCCGGATTCAGTAAAGCAAGCGACGCAGCCTGGAACGCTCCGGTGGCTCCGCTGGTGATGAGCACTTCGCGTTCGGGATCGACGTTGATGCCATGCGTCCGAGCGACCTGCGCGGCGATCGCCTCCCGCAGCCTCAGGATGCCTTCGAGTCGCGTGTAGATGTTGAGGCCATCGCGGATCGCCCTCTGCGCGCCCTCAGCGACGACCGCCGGAACCTCCGTATCGCACACACCCTGCGCGAGATTGACCCCGCCCATCTCATCGCATGCAACGCTCATCGCGCGTATCTCCGACTGCAGCATGCGCGGTGCCAACTCACTCAAACGTAACGATGAAACCGTATCCAACATTCCGCACCTCGTCGAACACCATCTTACCGCTCTCCTTACGGTCTGCTTACGCCTCTTTAACCACTCGCGGGACTGTAATTAATCCATGCCGCGACGGCTGGCAGCATCGGCTGGTCGCTCGATCTCCCCGCTTCACCCGTGCATGGAGGCACGGCCCCGCACCATGAATGACCCTGAGAATTACTTCGTTGTTCCGACCCACCGATTGCGCGATGTTGGCGATACGATCCACGCATACGACGATCACTTCCGCAGAAACGGCCACTCCCCGCAGATGATCGTCTTCGACGACTCCACCCCCACCAACGTCGAAAAATACTTCCCCCTCCTCGCCGACATCAAGACCCGCTCCGACCTCTTCTACGTAGGCCCCCGCGAAAAGGAGGAGTTCCTCGCCTACATCAACTCCCGCCTGCGCAACAAGCGCCTCGAACCCCTGGTCAAGAACCTCTTTCGCCCCAGCTACGGCGGCAATCGCAACTACACCCTGATGTACACGCTGGGCGGTCTGATGATCAGTTCCGACGACGACATGCGTCCCTACTCGCTGATGGAAGACAGCCCCGAGTCGCTCGACGACGACGAGATCAGCCGCGGCCGCCTGCATAAGGTTGGCGTCAACGGCTATGCGAAGAAGTCCTTCGACATGATGTCCGCGTTCATGGACGTGCTCGGCAAGCCGGTCTCGGAGGTGCCTGAAAACTACGAACGCGGCGAGCTCCTGGTCGATACGACGATGGATCTCGAGACCAACTCGACCAAGGGCCTGTCGGCCGAGAACACCATGACGCTCGAGCGCGGCGCCATGCGCGAAAACGCCATCGTGAAGATGGCCCAGACCTTCCGCTCCGGCACCAACGACATCGACGCCATCGACTTCGTCGACATGTTCCTCGAGGACGAGAAGCAGGCCAGCCCAGACGACCTCAACGACCTCTACGTCCTGGTCAACTTCCGCCCCGCGCTGACCAATAAGAACTGGCGCATGGACTGCGGCGTCGCCGGCTACGACAACACCTTCGGCCTGCCGCCCTTCTTCCCCACGCGCCTGCGCTTCGAGGACTACATCTACCGCCTCTGGATCCAGCAGGACGGTATCGTCGCCGCGCACGTCGACGCCGCGCAGCACCACACCAAGAGCAACTACATGCGCAACCCGCCGGCCTCGGAGGTGCTGAACGAGGAGATCGCGAACCTGCTGAAGCGCAAGATCAAATCGTCGATCACGCACATGGACGAGCTGAGCATCTCGTTCGACTACACGGGCGAGGTGACGGCGCAGGACGCGGAGGAGATCCTCGAAAAGATCAGCGGCCTGCACCGCCGGGCACTCGAAGCAGCGGCCCGCGCGACGAGCCCCGAACGCGTCGAATCGCTGCGTCTCTTCGCGGCCAATCTCGACAAGGCGTTCTAGAGCTTCGAGCCGGACTTCTTCCAGCACAACCTGCTCCGCATCGTCGACGACGCGGTCGCCGTCATCCGCGCATCGATCGAGCTTTGGCCGACGTTGGTCGAGATCTGCTACTTCCAGAAGACGCGCACGGGCCTGCCGATGATGAGGCTCGGAGGGAGGTCGCGATGATCGCACGAACGATTCACTACGGCGTCTCCAGCCAGCCTGTCTCGGACGGACAGGCTGGTCTGGCCGAGACGATTGCCTGGTGGGTATTAATGCTTGCCGGACTGGCCGCGGCCGCAATGGCAGTCCTGCTACTCACGATCGAGTATCTAATCTAACGGCGAAAGTGTCCCGCAATGTGACTTGGCCACTTCTGGTGATCGATGCGGTAAAGGGTGGTGCTTGCCTTTCAACCAGCTTTCGCATCTCCGGTAGAGCACGCCGCAGAGCTGCACCCATCTCCCGTCCCGCCAGATTGTTCCGCGAGAAATAAAACATCCTGGCAGCATTCGCTCGCACCGCTTCCTTCTCAAGAAAGTTTGTCCGGATGCGTGCATCTGTCGTGATCAACGACCATCCACGACCTGCTATGACCGGTAACCACTCCGTATCCGCAACGCCAGCTTTGAAATGATCGAGGTGTTTTTCACACACGGAACCGCTCTCTTCAATCGCTGCGATCATATGCGGATTCCGACAATGGTTCTCGTCAAGGAAAAAGACGAGGGCAGCTAAGCCGCCTTGCCCTTGTTCATCTCCCATCGGATTGCATCCTCAAGAACCGCGGACGAAACGCCATATTCCCGCGCCAGATCTTCAATCGAATCGCGCGCGTTGAAACGGCCTACGATCACCGAGGTGGAGATTCCCGTCCCAGCCACAACAGGCTTTCCAAAGGAAACAGTAGGACTGATTGCGATGCTGCGTGGCTCGTCATTCCGATCTTTCACAACAAACGGATAGAGGCGGGCGATCTTACCGGCAGAGTCCCTGTCG
>Ga0179596_10000569_pt1 | contig 9953 bp, 8 predicted proteins | sample CZODoug1_1_08_16_FD_155494 | JGI IMG/M metagenome (GOLD analysis project Ga0179596, IMG submission 155494) | Vadose zone soil fungal communities from Angelo Coast Range Reserve, California, USA - CZODoug1_1_08_16fungal (Illumina Assembly) | ecosystem: Environmental > Terrestrial > Soil > Vadose...
CCACGACCACGGCCACGGCCGCGTCCACGACCACCACGGTCGTTGCGCTCGCCACGTCCGCCGAATTCGCCTTCGCGGCCTTCGCTGGCTTGGGCAATGTCGCCCTGTGGGGTTGCGGCGGCCTGCTCCTGGTTACGCTCGGAGACATAGTTGGAATTGGAGTTGCGGTCGCCGCGACCACGGTCACGGTTGCCGTTTTCGCGGTTGCCCTGTTCACGGTTGCCCTCAATGGTACGGGGCGCGCGGGGCGCGGCATCGCCGTGGTCGAAGTCGGCGGAGTCGCCTGCTTCTTCCATGAAGTCTGTGATGTAGAGGAAGGCGTCGCGCTCGAGGCCGATGTCCACGAAGCTGGACTGCATGCCGGGGAGGACGCGGGTGACTTTACCGTTGTAGATGGAGCCGGCGAGGGTGTATTCGTTCTCGCGCTCGTAGTAGATCTCGGTGAGTTCGTCGTTTTCGACGATGGCAAGCCGCGTCTCGTGCGGCGTACTGGAGATGTAAATTTCTTTCGACATTCTGCTCTGTCCGTTTCTGCCGTTTTCGGCAGACCGTACAGGCGAAAGTTTCTTCCGCGTTGCTCTAATAAGAGCTTTACGCGCGGAGCCCCGGGGGTGCGGACAAGTTGCGGGATGCAGAAGCGGCGGCGTTGCGGACTAAACCTGCGGGATGCGCTGCACGACCGGTCCCTGCGCGAGAGGCTGCGGGAATGGGGGTTGCACAGAGGAGATCCTGGAGGGGGAGACCTGAGACGCGGTACTTTGCTTCAAACGTAGGGCGCAACACGGAGTTTGTGGCCAGAACAGCCTCTGTGCGAGGCGGGGCCGTTATCCATCCGGTTGCGATCATTCCCTGGAACCTATCCGGCCACTGGAGGTTGAACTCTTTTGCCTGGCCGGCCTTTTTTCTAAAAAATAAACTCGGTGTTAGCCGCTCGGGCCCTGCGCCATGCGCCAAAGGGGGAGCGGGGTGGAGCGCTGAACCGGCGTCTGGCCGGTCAGGTGCTGCAAATAGTATGCACTAAAGTCAGTGCTTGTGGGGGAGGCCGATTCATCGTTGATTCACACAAGGACGAAGACCCGGGGCTAAAGCCCCTTCCTTTGGGCGTCATTTTCGTGAGGCTAAAGCCCCACGCTTCCACCCAAAAGCAAAAACTCTTAATTTACAAACCGTCGCATCCGGATGTTCATGACGATTCCGAGCGAAAGGAAAGTAAACAGTACAGAAGACCCGCCGTAGCTGAGGAGCGGAAGCGGAATTCCTGTGACCGGCATGAGGCCCAGCACCATGCCGATGTTAACCGCGATCTGGAAGACGATCACGGCGACGATCCCCATAATAATGAACGTTCCGGGGACGTCCTTGGCCGTTTGAGCGTTTTGAATCAAACGCATCAATATACAAAAGTATAGCAGTAGGACCCCCAAGGCCCCGATAAAGCCGTGCTCCTCGCAGAGCGCGGCGAAGATGAAATCCGTGTAGGGGATGGGCAGGAAGTCGCCCTGGGTCTGGGTGCCCTGGTTGGTTCCCTTGCCCCAGACGCCTCCCGATCCGACCGCGATGAGGGACTGGCGGATCTGGTAGCCGGCTCCCTTGGGGTCGTCGTCCGGGTTGATGAAGCTGGTGAGGCGGGCCTTCTGGTAGGGCTTGAGCAGCTTGCCGGAGCTCCAGGCCACCGTTCCGAGGGCGAGGAAGCCGACGATGAGGATGGCCGCCTGTTTGAAGCGGATGCCGCCGAGGAAGAGGCCCACGATGAGCACCGGGAAGTAGGTGAGGCTGGTGCCGAGGTCGGGCTGCTTGAGCACCAGGGCCATGGGCACGCAGACGATGGCGAAGGCCTTGCCGATGTCGCGCCAGCTGAGTTCCCTGCCCACGAGCCCCCAGAAGTACTGGGCGAGGACGACGATGAGGACTAATTTGACCCACTCGGATGGCTGGAAGTGGACGCCGCCGGGGAACTTGATCCAGCGGCGCGCACCCAGGTGCTTGGTGCCGATGACGAGTACGGCAAGCAGCGCTATGATGCTGATTCCATAAGCCGCTCGGGAGACATCGACGAGCCAGTGGTAGTCCACCAGGGACACCAGGAACATGAGCACGAGGCCGATGGCGAGGAAGCCAAGCTGCTTGTGGTCGAAGCCGTGGAACTTGGTCATGGCCGTGGCGGAGCGGATCTCCAGCACGCTGACGAGCGAGAGCAAAGAGACGAAGCCCAGGAGGACCCAGTCGAAGTCGCGGAAGGAGGAGAAACGGGCCATTGTTTGTCTTTTTTACTCGGCGGCCGGGGTGTGCGGAGCTGGGTTGGAGGCGGTGGGGGTTTCGGTGTCAGATTTGGGCTTGGGGACTTCTGCTACGCGGAGGTTGTTGGCCAGGCGGCGCTGCTTGGTGACGAAGGCGTTGACGACCTGGGCTCCAAGACGTGCCGAGTTCGAGCCCCAGTCGCCGTTCTCCCAGAGAACTACAACGACGATGTCGGGATTGCGTCGAGGCGCGAGGCCGACGAACCAGGCGTTGGGACGGGTCTTCAGACCACCGCCAGTCTTGGCGAGGGCCGCGTGGCTCATGACCTGCGCAGTGCCGGTCTTCCCGGCGAAGTCGATGCCCTCCAGATGCGAGGCGAAGGCGGTGTTGAAGGGGCCGGGAGTGGTGGCCTGGGCCATGGCGTCGGTGATGATCTGCCAGTTGTCGCGCGCGAGGGGGAAGTTGACGTCTCCGCTGCCAGGAAAGTGCTCACGAAAAGCTTCCTGCTCGTCGGCGGGAATCTCCTCCGGGAAAACGACGTGTGGGCGGCGGAGGGCGCCGCCAGAGGCGATGCCGCCGACGGTGCGGGCAAGCTGGATGGGCGTGGCTGTGACGGCTCCCTGACCGATGCCGACCGAGATGGCCTCGCTGGGGTACCAGCGCTCATGCTGCGTCTTGAGCTTCCAGGCAGTGGAGGGCATGTTGCCGACGGCCTCTTCGGGCAGGTCGACGCCGGTGCGAGACGCGAAGCCCAGGGCCGTGGCGTAGCGGGCGATAGTATCGATACCGAGGCGGTCAGCAAGCGTGTAGTAAAAAGTGTCGCAGGACCATGGAATTGCCTTGTCGATGGTGACGAGGCCGTGAGAATGGTCGCAGGCGTGGAACTGGCCGTAGAAGGTTCCGCCACCGCTGCACTGGACGCGCATGGTCTCGGCGACGCCCTCCTGGAGACCGGCGACAGACATGATGATCTTGAAGGTGGAGCCTGGGGCAAGCTGGGCCTGGATCGCCTTGTTCATCAGGGGGTGGTCGGGGTTGTTGATGATCTGGTTCCAGTAGTTCCGGGTGAGACGGACGGCAAACTGGTTGGGGTCGAAGGCCGGACGGGAGACCATGGCGAGGATCTCGCCGGTGTGTGGGTCCATGGCGACGATGGCGCCGTTCTTGCCATCGAGGGCCTTCTCGGCGGCGCGCTGGATGTCGAGGTCGATCGTCAGGCGGAGATCCTTGCCGGGTTCGGCGATCTCCTGGCCAGCGACGCCGACCTCCTTGCCATGGGAGTTCACGAAGACATCGCGGGAGCCGTCCTTGCCGCGAAGGAGCGCGTCGTAGGTCTGCTCCACACCGGACTGGCCGACGACATCTCCGGGTGAGTAGAACACGTAACGGGAGTCGTTGTTGAGCATCTGCTCCGACACTTCGCCGACGTAGCCGATGAGGTGGGCGGCGAAGCCATCGCGGGGGTAGAGGCGGCGCTGCTCGTCGCGGGTTTCGAGTTCGGGGAGCTCGTTTCGGTGGGCCTCGATGAAGGCCTCTTCGTCCTGGGTGACGTCCTGCTTGAGGGGGATGGGCTGGTACTTGGCTCCGCCCTGGTAGCGCTTGAGGATGGCCTGGATCTGCGCCACGGTAATGTGCAAGCCCTGGGCGATCAGCGGCAGATCGGTGTTGGGATCCTTGAGCTGCTCGGGCAGGAGGTAGCAGGTGACGGAGGGGTAGTTATCGACGAGGAGGCGGCCTTCTCGGTCGAAGATCTTGCCGCGCGGGGCGAGGACGGGGACCTTCTTGATGCGGTTGGCCTCGGCCAGGACCTTCCAGTTGTCGGAGCCGAGCACCTGTAGGCGCCACAGGCCCGCGACGAGCACGGCGAGGATGAGCACGATGACGTACTGGACGCCCGCGAGCTTCGTGGGCGAGAGCTTCTCATCGTTGTTCAATTGCCGAGGTGGCAGTGGGCCGGCGAGTGACATAGGGTGCGGTCCTTGCGTTCCAGTTTAGCGCTGAATTCCCCCTACGCGGGGGGCGGGCGTTCACACGCCTTTTTACACCTTCGGGTGGCTCTCCCGGCGCCTGCGGCAGAACCGTTGGTCGAGAACAAAATTCCGTGCAGGCCAACGAGAGAGCCATCCGAAGGTGCAAACGCCTCAGATCATGCGTTTGCCGCGGTCGAGTAAAAGGAAGACAGGCAGCGAGATGACGGTATTGGCGACGGCGCGGATGAGCTCATGCAGCCACATGAGATGGTAGCCGGACTGGCCAAGCAGGCCACGCTGGATGGCGTAGAGCAGTACGCTCTGGAGCAGCGAGAAGGCGAAGTTCATCAGGACGCGGGTGCCGATGTTTTCTACGTCCACCTTGACCCCGATGCTGGCGGCGACGTAGCCGATGAAGCACTTGACCATGCCGTTGACGCCGATGGGCTGGTTGGTGAGCGCGTCCTGGAAAAGGCCGATCATAGCTCCGGTGAGGGTACCGGCTACGGGCGAGCGGCGCGCGACGGCGAAGAAGATGGTCGCGATGAGCGGGAGGTCGAAGAGGGCGAAGCGCGGGAAGGACTTCGAGACGAGCACCTGCAGGAGGATCGCACCGAGCGGGACGAGAAGCGTCAACGCGGGGTGGAAGCTGTACTGCTCGAGCTCGCGGCGGGAGGTGTAGCTACGGGTGGCCACTAGTGCGTTCCCTCCTGAGGCGGCGTTGTCGGCTGGTTGGCAGGCTTCTTCGCCCCTGGGGTGAGATCGCTGGCCGGGGGCGCGGTGCCGTAGGTGTAACGGTCGGAGTGGAGAGACGGGGCGGGCTTGGGGACCAGACCGGGAGCATCCTCAGCCGGGGGTGGGGCCACAGGCTTGTTGGGGTCAAGCGGGGGCGCGTTGGGGTCGGCGTTGAGGTCGAGGCCACGGGGAGCGGCGGCCTTGGCCTTGGCAGCCGCGTCGACATCCGCCGCATGGGTGGCTTCGGCGAGGGCGAGATCGGCGGCGGCCTGCGCGGGCAGGTCGTGCTGCATGCCGGTGATGACGAGGACCTCCTCCAACTGGGTGAGCTTGGCTGCGGGCTGGATGCGGATGGCGGTGTAGGGCTGGTGGTCGGGGTCGGGCGCGATGGACTCGACGGTGCCTACCGGGAGGCCACGGGGGTAGACCTGATCGCCGCCGGAGGTGAGGACCTTTTCGCCGGGCTGGATGCGGGAGTCGGCGGTGAGATTCCCGATCTGGACGAGGCCGGACGGGGTGCCCTTGACGATCGCGCGGATGCGGGTGGATTCGAGGATGACGCCTGCGCCCGAGGTCTGGTCGGAGATGAGCAGGAGCTGCGCGGAGTGGGGGAAGACGTCGCGGAGCTTGCCGACGATGCCGTCGGGCGTGATGACGGGCATGTCGGGCTTGAGGCCGGCATCGGCGCCCTTATCGATGAGCAGCATGTGCGACTGGTCTGTCCCACTGGTGCCGATGACCTGCGCGGCGACGGTGGAGGAGATGTAGTGCTCGCGGAAGGCGACGAGGGCCTGGAGGCGGCGGCCTTCGAGGATATCCTCAACCTGCGCGGCCTGCTGGAGGCGGATCTGGGCGAGCTGGCGGCGGAGGTCTTCATCCTGTTGGCGGACGTGCCAGAGCGCGACGTAGTTCGACCAGCCGCCACGGATGCCGCCGGAGAAGAAGTGCGTGGTCCTGGCGATGGGGACGACAATGGCTGCGGCCCAGACGCGGAGGAGCCGAACCTGCTTCGAGTCGGGCTCGCCAGGCTTCGGGACGCGCTGCACCTGCATGGCCAGACCGATGGTCTGGAGGAGCAACACGGTGATGAGGACAATGCCGTTTTTGTAACGGGAGAAGAAGGATTCCATCGCGATTCGGTGCAGACCAACTCCCATTATCGGCGAGATGGGCGTTGTGGGGAAGAATGCGAGAGGGAGTACATGTTTCGCCAAGGGGTGAATTTCTCGCAAGCCGCGATAGACTGCTCTTTATGAACTGCAAGGCCCTCTTTCTAACGCTCTTACTGGCTCCCTGCCCGGCGTTCGGTCAGGCTATAGCGACTCCGGCCGCCCCGGTGCCGACGCCCGAGATTCCGCATGGCACGCTGCACCGCGAGACCTACACGACAAAGTTCGTGAAGGGGCTGAAGGGCGACCTGGGGACGTTCGTCGTCTACACGCCGCCGGGCTATGACGAGACGAAGAAGCCGGGGTATCCCGTGCTGTATCTGCTGCATGGCTGGGGCGGCAACGCGGACGCGTGGGTGAAGCAGGGGCAGGCGGATGTGTTTCTGGACCGGATGCTGGCCGCCGGGAAGGCCAAGCCGATGGTCATTGTGATGCCTTTGGGATACGGCGATATGTCGTTTCTTACCAATGGGTTCGAGGTTTGGCGGGATCAGGAGCAGATCTCGAATAACGTGAACCGCTTCTCGGACACGCTACTCCAGGAGATCATTCCACAGGTCCAGAAGAACTACGATATTGCGACTGACCGGGAGCATACGGCGATTGCGGGGCTTTCGATGGGGGGCCTCGAGTCGCTGACGATCGGGCTGCGGCATCCGGAGCTGTTTGCTTCGATCGGCGGGTTCAGTTCGGCGATCTATCCGGTGGCGGGGCCGGATCTGACCACGCTGGACCCGAAGAAGGAGAACCTGAAGCTGCTTTGGGTGGCTTGTGGGACAGACGACGACCTGCTCTCGGTGAACCGTGTCTTCGAGATGCATCTGCGCGAAGAGGGCCTGCCGGTGACAGTGGTCGAGACGCCGGGGCAACATGCGTGGGGCGTGTGGAGGAACAACTTCCGGGCGTTTGTGCCTCTGCTGTTTCAGGATACCGAGACAACCACGAAGAACTAGACTGGAGTCATGGCGCTTCCGAGCAGTCCCATTCATCCCCCCATTCATCCACAGACGCTCTTCTCCGTACTCGACTTCGTCGGGGTAGCGGTGGCGAGTGCCGGTGGGGCGCTGGCTGCCCGGCAACACCCGCGACACACGTACGACATTGTGGGCGCACTGGGACTGGCTCTGGCCTCCGGACTGGGCGGGGGAGTTGCGCGCGATGTGCTGCTGAATCACGGGACGCCGCTTTCGCTGATGAATGTGAACTATCTGTACACGGCGATTGCGGGGGCTTTGTTGGCGCTCTGGCTTAGGTTCTCAGTCGGAAAGGGCGCGCAGAAGCTGATGCTGTGGATCGACGCGGCGGCGCTGGGTCTGTTCGCCGTCGCCGGGACGAGCCGGGCGAACTCGTTCGGACTGAACTGGCTGCCAGCCGTGATGCTGGGGATTACGACCGCGGTCGGCGGCGGAGCACTGCGCGATGTGCTGAGCGGGTTAACGCCACGGATCTTCGAGCGAGGAAACTTTTATGCGATTGCGGCTCTGGCGGCGACGCTGCTCTATCTGGGGATGAAACATCTGGGAATGCCGGATATCGCGTGCGTCAGCGTAGGGGTGGTGGGTGGGTTCGCGCTGCGGATGCTAAGCGTGGTCTTCGACTGGAAGACCACGGAGCTGCGGGAGTAGGCTACTCGGCGAGCTTGAGCCGGGCTACGGCAGCGGTGCGAACGCCTTCAAGCTTTTGAGCGCTCGCCTCGTCAAGCTGGAAGGCCCCGGACTGGTAGACATAAACACGTCCATGAGCCTGCGAACCGGGCTTTCCCGTCGCGTGAGTGTAGAAGAGGACGACCAGGGCGCGGGTGCTCGGGGTGAGGTGAGCGCTGAAGACGGAGGTGGCGATCTCTTCGTCCGTGGAGGGAGCTTCGGGGAGGGCGGCGGGCTTGTAGCTGGGGAGTAGGACGAGCCCACGGACCTGACGGTCGTCGGACGACTTACGGTAGAGGACAACATGGATCTTACCCAACGGCGGATAGACGAGGTCGAGGGGCTTGTTGACCTCGGTGGCTCCGGCGGGGAGGGCCTTGTGAATAGCCTGGGTGAGAGGTGCATCGGCGGGGCGGCGGCCTTTGGGCTGGGCGGGGGCTGCGAGGGTCAGGGTGCAGAGAGCGGCGGCAATCCAAGCTTTGGGGAGCATCTGAAACCTTCCTTCGACTTCGCTCAGGATGACAGATTTTGCGGCGGGGTGGAAGAAGGGGGTCTCGCTTACGCTCGATACCCCACCCTTTCGATGAAACTGAAAGGATGGGGCACCCATCGTTTTTGCTGTAAAGCTTCCTAATCGATCGAAATCTTGCGCAGAAGCTTGAAATCGGAGAGCATCTTGCCGGTTCCGAGTACGACCGAAGCGAGCGGATCGTCGGCGATGCTTACCGGCAAGCCCGTCTCCTCGCGAATGCGCTTGTCGAGGTTCTTGATGAGCGCGCCGCCGCCGGTGAGGACGATGCCACGGTCAGAGATGTCGGCCGAAAGCTCGGGCGGGGTGCGCTCGAGCGCGACGCGGATGGCGTTGATGATCGTCGCGATGCACTCGCCGAGGGCCTCGCGGATCTCGGAGTCTTCGATGGTGATGGTCTTCGGCACACCCTCAATGAGGTTGCGGCCCTTGATCTCCATCGTAATGGGACGGTCGAGCGGGTAGGCAGAACCGAGCTGCATCTTGATCTGCTCGGCGGTACGCTCGCCAATGAGCAGGTTGTACTTCCGCTTCAGGTACGTGACGACCGCCTCATCCATCTGGTTGCCGGCCATGCGGACCGAGCGCGAGTAGACGATGCCGGCCAGCGAGATCACAGCAATATCCGTGGTGCCGCCGCCGATGTCGACGACCATGTTGCCGCCGGGCTCGGTGATGGGCAAACCCGCGCCAATCGCGGCGACCATGGCCTGTTCCACAAGATGAACCTCGGATGCCTTGGCGCGATACGCCGAGTCCATGACGGCGCGCTTTTCCACCTGCGTGATCTCCGACGGCACACCGATGACGATGCGTGGGTGGACCATGCGCTTGCGGTTGTTGTGCGCCTTCATGATGAAGTAGTTCAACATCTTTTCGGTGTGGCGGAAGTCGGCGATGACGCCGTCCTTCATGGGCTTGATGGCGACGATATTGCCCGGGGTGCGCCCGAGCATCTCCTTGGCCTCTTTGCCGACGGCCTCGACCTCGTTGGTGACGGTGTTGACGGCGATGATGGAGGGCTCGTTGACGATGATGCCCTTGCCGGCCGCGTAGACGAGGGTGTTGGCCGTTCCGAGATCGATCGCGAGATCGCTCGAAAAGAGGCTGAAGAGCGAGCGCATGTTGTGGATGCGGGAGCTGTTGAAGGCCATTCGGAGACTGGATTCCTGACGCTAGGGGAATGAAATACCGCTAGGGGTCAATTGTACTCGGTGAAGTGCATGGGCGTACGTCGTGGGGCGTACGCCCGCATGGTCTATCGATATCACAAGGGGCGCGGGTAGAATGAGGGGGAGCGGTATCGATGTTGGTACATCGAACGATTTTGTACGGAAACAAGAAAAAAGAGGATAGCGATGATCGTTGGCGTTCCCAAGGAAGTGAAAGATCACGAGAGCAGGGTGGGGGTAACGCCGGCGGGCGTGAAGGCACTCGTCGAGGCTGGGCATACGGTTCTGGTGGAGCACGATGCGGGCGCGCTTTCAGCCATGCCTGATGACGACTACCAGGCAGCAGGCGCGGAGATCGTCGGCTCCGCCTATGACGTGTGGCGTCTCGCCGACATGATCGTCAAGGTGAAGGAGCCGGTCGAGAAGGAGTACAAGCACTTCCGCGAGGGGCTTGTGCTGTTTACGTATCTGCACCTGGCTCCGCTGCGCGCGCTGAC
>Ga0179596_10000571_pt1 | contig 9919 bp, 7 predicted proteins | sample CZODoug1_1_08_16_FD_155494 | JGI IMG/M metagenome (GOLD analysis project Ga0179596, IMG submission 155494) | Vadose zone soil fungal communities from Angelo Coast Range Reserve, California, USA - CZODoug1_1_08_16fungal (Illumina Assembly) | ecosystem: Environmental > Terrestrial > Soil > Vadose...
GATCCATAAGAACAGAGTCCGCCCCCCCAGTTTCGATCTCGCGCGCTGCGCCAGCTGTGACATTCACCGCGCGAACAACGTGGGGGACGAGCATGAAGATGATTTCGTCATTCACTACCTCATTCTGTTGCGTACTGAACAGATACTTGACTCCGGGCACCTCGCCTAATCCAGGAGTCCCGCTGACGGTATGGGTTAGCTCCTTCTGAACGAGGCCGGCAAGGATGTTGACCTCTCCATCTTTGAGCCGTATGACCTGTTCGGCCTTTTGTTGGCTGATGATTGGCTCGGAGACGCCGCTGATAACAGAGGTGCCGCTTTGTGAGGAAACTTCTACCGAGAGCTTGAGCGTAACGTCACGATCCTCATGGATCGTCGGTGTGATATCCACGTTTACGCCAACGTCGATGTATTGAAATTGCGTCTGTGTCCCAGCCGATGTTGTGGAACTGCCAGTCGTATACGATCCGGTGGCGATCGGGATCTTTGAACCAATCTTCAACGATGCCTTCTGCCCATCGATTGCCCGGATGCTAGGCTGCTGGAGAACCCGTGTGTCAGAGTCCGTCAACAGCAGCTCCACGGCTGCCTGTCCGATCGAATAGCTATAGGATGAAGTCTTGCCAATTGCGTTTAGTGTTGCCGAGGAGCTGGAAGTGACAGTCAATGAAGTCGGCAGGGAGATGCCAATATTGCGAAGCTTGTCACGGCGCACTTCCATGACGTAGACGTCTACCAGAACCTCAGGTCTTGGCCGGTCTAGACTCTCGATGAGGTTCTTTGCCAGCATGATTTCGTCGGTTGTCGCGCGAATCACAATAGCATTCTGGGTCTGGACGGCAAATACCTTTGTGGCCGGAGGCAACATGTTTCGGAGCGTTGTGATGATGTCATTGGCGTCGTTCTGTTGCGTTGCGTTGGACAGGTAAAACGTTCGAATCGCCAGTCGCTCAAGTTGAGTCCGCTTGGCCCGCGTGTCGGCAGCCACGTAAATGGTGTTATGGGTGGACGCCTTCCAGAAGCTGTTCGACAAATCGCCCAGCACACGGAGGGCCTCGAGCGAGGTAACGTTTTTCAGATCAATTGTGACGGTCTTTGAGGAGAACTCCGGATCGATGAGCACGTTGAGGCCCGCGATCTTCGCGATGGTTTGATACAGGACGCTGCTGGACTCTGTCATCTTCAGTGTGATCGGATCAGCCGAGATTGCGTCGAGATGGACGGGGGGACCTGCGCTGTCGAGATCGTCGAGATTTTGAGCGTCCACCGCCGACGCCCCATTATCCACGCTGTCCATCTTCTCTCTGGCGGCCTTGAGTTCACTTGCGGCGAGCAAGTTACCAGGATCGACCTCCATTGCACGCAGGAACTCAAGGAGAGCCTCTTTGGGATGGCTCTCCTTTTGCATCGCCTCTCCTCGATGCACATGTTGAATCGCTGCGGTCGCCCGGACGCGAGACATAGCCAGCTTGAAGCGAAGATCACTAGGATCCTTTGCCAGTGCCATGGAGTAGTCTCGATACGCTGTTTCGAGGTCCTCTCGCGCCTCGGCATTCTGGCCCTTCTTGTACAGCGCTTTTGCCGACTCCGCATAGATCGCACCGGCGCGGACACCGGTGAAGACTAGCAGCAACACCAATGGTTTAGTGTGCTTTCCTAAGAACATGATTTTCCTTTCAATGCTCATCCGCCAACCCGAGCAATCCCGCCCACGCGAAGTAGCGATGGTGTTATCTTCGGCCGGTGAGAGCAATGAGTTGATTGACGCCCTATGTCGTTAGACGCTGACCATCTGCATTCGTTCAGTCTGTAATACCGACATTGAATATTTTCATTATCGAATCAATACGAAATCCGGCCTTACACGTCTGAAGGAGTGAGGCTCAATCATGAGGTGGACATCCCGTGTTGTTCTGCTCATGGCAGCCACCGCTTGCAGCGCCCCTGCGCAAAACGTGCCCGCAATAGCGGATCAGTCGGTCGTTTTGCGGCGTGATCCGTTGGGCTCATCTTCGCCGCTGCATTCCATTCTTCTGGTGGGTCAGCTCGGAGATGTGATAACGGCAGCTTTCGATACTTACGGGATTCAGATGGTGATCGCGCCATCAATCTCCGCAAAAAGTCGCATCATTCAATTCAATCTGACCGACGCCGACCTTGGGTCTATGGCAGATGTGCTCGGCTCCCTGACGGGTTGTTTCTTCGTTCCGGTCAACGCTCACCTCGCGTTGGCCTTTGAGGATAACCCGGCCAATCGATTGCGATTTCAGCGAACGAGGACCGAAACAATCGAACTCCCCGATGCCGTAGACACGGCGGACAAAGGTTCCGTGGAGAGCCTCTTGATCGGCGTTCTGGGAATCAAGGGGGCGATCTTTCACGATAAAAGTGTGACCATTACAGCGACGCCCTCGCTGCTTCATGAAGCGAAGGTCACCTTGGCAAAGGTCTATCGATCCCAACCACAGGTATTTCTTCAGGTCAGGACATACCTGGTTACTCGAAAGCACGACAGAGATATCGGAGTGGATCTCCCGGGAGAGATAAAGGTCTTCAATGTCGTGAGCGAAGGAGAGAGCCTGATCAACAACAACACGTCAGTGGTGCAGGAGATCATCAGCGAAGGACTTGCCAGTTCGGGCGATACCCTGACGATCGCTGCACTCCTTGTCGCTGGCGGATATGCGGGCAATTCGATACTTGGCACCTCGTCACTCTACTTCGGAAATGGCTATACCACTACCGGCGTGCAGGCTGATGGCGTAACAGCGAATGCCAGTCTCACTGAATCTTCGTCGCAGAAGCTTTACGATGCTACGCTGCAGATCGTAGGCGACGAACCTGGCAGGTTCAAGATCGGAGAGCGTTATCCGGTCATGACCGCATCGACCACCTACTACGGAACAACGTCGGCGACTAACACCACGACACCGAACATTCAGTACGTGGATCTCGGACTCACTCTTGAGGCGAAGGCCCACATGATGGCCGACGATAGCATCCTTCTTCACCTGCATCAGGCCGTCAGCGGCCTGCACGGGAGTAGCCTCAACAATATCCCTGTCCTCGACAACCAGGAATTTACGACGGACCTCTCCGTTCCAAACGGAGCGACCGCGGTTATCGTGAGCGACTTGAGCCGGACTGAGACACGCTCCACACAAGGAATTGCCGCCGCCATCAATACATCCTCTTCCGCAAGCGTGGATGATTCTAAGTTGATCATCACCATTACGCCGCATATTACACGGAAGAGTTCAAGGGCAAAATGATAGCCGGGCTGCCTTCTCACAGCGATCTACCGTCAAGAAGGTCGCCGGCATCTAGCGGGCTTGGTATACCAGCTGGGATTTAGTTAGAGAGCCTGCCTACCCATTCATCTAGCTTTCCGTTCTGTCGAAGCAGATGAACCTTGGTCTCGTCGAGCTGCTCCTCTGCTTCGAGCATATCGAGGTATCTCTGACGTTCCTGTATCCGAGCGTTTTGTCCTTCCTTCGGTGTCACGGGAGGTGCATTGCTCGTACCGACTCCGCTCTCCTGATGAATGAGTACGACGCCGAGCTGATCCCTTGCAATCTCCTGGTCAAGTCTCGTCAGTTCACCCTTAGTCTCCAGCTGGGAAAAGGACTGCTGTAGTTGAACGCAGTCCTCTCTTTGTTGATTGCGCAACGATGCTAGTTGATGTTCAGCGTGCGCTGCTTCCGCCATTGACTCCCTACCCTTCGCCTTACGCCCTTGATCCAGGAACGGTAGCTGGATCTGCACGCCGACCGCGAGGGTGTTGTAGTTGCCGTTCAGGTTGTAATAGGTAGAGACGCCATTAAAAGGGCTAATTCGACCGTATTGTGCTGCGAATGCTACTTGCGGTCTCCATGTGTATCTTGAATCGCCCCAGGCTTGTTGCAGCTTCGCTTTCGCGTTCGCCTGCGCCGAGAGCGTACTGGGAGAGTCTGGACAGACAAGAGCGGATTCAAGCGGCAACGGCGATGACAGTTGGACGCGAGGAATGGTCTCTGGGATGGTGAGTTGGGACTCCGTCGCAATTCCTGTCAATCCCGCCAGGTGTTCGCTGAGTGTCGCTATCTGACTGTCCATTTGGGACTTCTGCAGTTTGATCTGAAGCGCGGTCCGAAGTGCTTTTTTCAACTCAAGTTCATTGTCATAACCTGCCGCGAGACGATCCTGAACGACCGATACGAGGCCGAGCGCGTATTGATATTGTGTCGCGAGTGCGGCCTGACGCAGATGAGCGCTATCAAGCGATAAATAGCTGACAATGGTATCTTCCTCCACCAGTTCCCGGATTCCGACGAGAGTGAGATTGGCAGCCTGAAGCCTCAGGCGGCCCGCACGAATGTAGTCTCGCTGTGAGTAATTGAAGACCAGCGATTGTGCGCTGATTGTAAAGACCGTCGGGACATTCAGGGTGATTCCCGACGACGCCCCCAGACCGCTGCTGCCAGTCACACTAGGGATGTAGGCATCCTTCAATCCTGAGAGCGATGTTGCCGCTTGTCTTACGTCGTCCTCCGCCATCCTCACTCGCGGACTATTCTTGAGTGCCGAGTCAATGGCGGTCGCCAAGGAGACTTGCGAATACGCTACCGACGGAATCCTCGAGAGGATGATGAGCCAAGCCCATCGCCGGAGCAAGGATGGATGTCGAGATCCGTGATGCCCACGGAAGTTCCACTTCATGCTTTGTCACACACCAATGTGCTCCCTTTCCTTAGGCAGCCGCTCTCTCATCCATCCCGTTACCGCGAAGAAGGCGCCGAGGGCGGCTCGCTTCGGTTCAGTCCCATCAGTTGACCGTGAGCGTCATCGAGGTGGAGGCCGTGATGGATGAGGTCGAGGTATCCGTACCCGTCACGGTCAGCTGATAGCTCCCCTTCGCGGCGTTTGAGGTTGAACTCGAGGAGGAGCTGCTACTCCCACATCCTGAAGCCAGATATCCAACCAGTATCAACAAGACCAGCCAAGGGGATCGGGGCCGCTTGCGCGAGGCGACCGGAAGCAGCCAGGCGAACGACATAGCCGCTAAAGCGATTCCTGCGCCGTTCAGCCCCGAACGGCCTATTGCTGACACGGACCGAACCTTGCTCGAACCGGCGCTTGCAATCGTATGCCTACTGCCGCCACTGCCGGAGACCGATGCGTTCGAGCAATCTGAAGCACTCGTGTAGATCGTCATCGTCGCCGTTACCGCATTGGTGCCCGAAACGGTCACGTTGGAGAGGTCATAACAGGCATTTGAGAGTGATGCACTGCTGGAAACCGACCATTCGACCGTTCCGGTGTAGCCATTTTTTGGAGTGACGGTAATCGTCGACGTCCCGCTGCTGCCGGCCGTCACACTGACGTTCGTCGCCGAGAGTGCAAATGCTTTGCTCCCTGAAGCCGTCGACGCCGCCCCCACGGTAACGGTTAGGCTCCCGGTCGATGCAGCATAGATCGAATCGCCCGAGTATGTGGCCACGATGACATGCGCCCCCGAAGTGCTGGACGAGAAGGCATATGTAGTAGAGCCGGACGAGAGTGCGAGAGAGGATGCCGTCGTGGTTCCATCCACGGAAATGGAAATGGTACCGGTCGGAACGGCAGTTGTAGAGGTCGACGCTGACGATACGCCAAGGGTCACGGTGTCACTTGCGCTGGCGCTTGGTGAGCTCGTAGCCGCGGAAAGTGTCGTCGTTGAAGCTTGCAGCGATGAAGCTGAAGTTGTCGGCCACGCATTCAACAGATTGTTGAAGTTGACAGACCCAAGTCCGGTTGCCTGGTCGTAGCCTGTTGTGGCTGCATATTGAGAGGCACCGGCCGTGGAACAGTAGCTCGAACCGGCAGTACATTTGTTGCTTCCCGTGGTGATGTCATGAAACGCAGAAGCGTAGGTGGATGAAGTTGCCGCCAGTGTGTAGAGTGTCGCATTTACATTGCCCTGGCCCGTCGAGTTCAGTTTCTGATTGATGATGGCCAACATGCCGGCAAAGATCGGAGACGCGAAACTGGTTCCTCCGGCTACAGTCAGATAGGTGCTGTTGGCATCTCTGAACCCATTGGCGCAACTGCCAGTGACCCCGGTTGAGCTGGAATCGCTGGAGCAATAAAGATAGCCGGGATTGCTTGCCGAAGCAGCCAGCGATACATCAGGGACTAGACGATAGCTTCCCGAGGATATCCCCGTGACGCCAGACTGCCAGCTTGGCCGCGTTGTCAACGTGCTCACGCCGCCTCCTCCGGAGGAAATTCCGTCTGACGATGAATCGTCGTTCCATACTTGCTCTGGAATGTATGAAAGCGCGGACCCGATCACATCACTCGCACTCGCGGCCTGCCAATAGGTAGTGTTCGAAGAAGCAACGTCAGAAGAGGAGAACTCCGAACCACCCATGCCCGTGACGTACTGGCTGCTAGCCGGATAGTCCACCGTAAGCGCCATCCGTTGTGTGGACGTTAGTGTTGTGGTTGGATAGCAATCGGTCGAGCCGCTATCCCCCGATGCGGCAACGACTGTCTGTCCTTGCGATGCCGCCTGTGCGAGGATTCCATTGAGCGTCGCGTAGTCGCTTGAACTCACTCCCGTTTCGCATGTTCCGTAGCTGACGCTGATGATGGGCGCAATCTTCGTATCGACCGCATATTCAATCGAATCCCACACACTGTAGTTGGTATTGTTGCCTACGTACACAAAGTAGATGGTTGCTTCCCTTGCAATGCCACCGGTGTACTCAAGATCGAGGTCGGATTCCGCCTCGTCACCGGAGCTGGACGCTGACGATCCACTGCCCGGCACCAATACAACAATCGGGTCCTTTGCAGCAAGTCCTGCCGCAGAACGGAAGTTCTCTATGTCCGACAGCTCGATCGAGGACTGGCCCACCACCGCAATGGACTGGCCCGCCCCTGTGTAACCCGCGTTGTAGGCCGGATTGATGTCATAGATGGTAGCGACATCTTTTGGCGTCAGGAAATGGCTTCCGGATTGACTCGAAGTGAAATTAGACTTTACCGGCGACTTGAAGCGGACATGCGCCTTAGGACGAAACGTCGATAGATTTTCCACGCTCTGTACAACGGACGAAAGTGCAGCCGGGATGCTCAAATCACTCGAAGGCGCGAAGTCCCTCTTCCCATCGCTGGTGTAGTAGTGCAACTCGGTGCCAAAGGCGGTCTCCGCCTGTCCTGCTGTCCCTGAAAATGAAATGCGGTTTCTGCTCATGGCTGCTCCATCGATCGAAAACCCTTGTTGCTCCAGCCAGGCCTCGACCTTAGCGATGTCCCCGTCTGAGACCCCGAATCGGGTCGCAAACTCCGCCGGGGTCAGCCACTTATGGTATTGCGGCGAAGACGTATCCTGCTGCGCTGCCAGGAGCGACTGCAACTCTGCCTCCTGGCTATCGGTTCGACTGAATACGATCGTCATTCCCTGAAGTTTGATTCCAGGCGGCACCGGGCCGGTGTCATCTGCAGTTCTTGCCATCGGGTGACGCGAACCGGCGATCGTGGTGCGCTCTGAGCCATTGATTGCCTGAGTGATGCGCGGGGACAGGTTTTGGGCCCACAACAATGGAGCCAGAGAGAGGAGCACGAGCGAAAGCGCATACCGAACAGACCGCGCTCTATGGGCGATACATGCCCTCTTTAAGGACATCCTCTGGCGTTCCTCTAGGATTCGCCGGAACAAACTGGTTCGCTGCAGGATCATGAGCTCAAGCCTCGACATCGGTCAACCTCGTTTCACAAACTCTCGGGGAGGTGACAGCGACAGTTTGATAGACGCATCCAAAGTCTGTTTGTTTCATTGTGAAATATTTTGACTGTGGTAATAATAAAGAAGACCCGCGAGCTGGGACCACGAACTGCAATGGGGATAAAGGTAGTTTCTCCGGTCGGAAGCGCGGGCGGAGCTGCTGTAACGAGCGAATCTTCACTCGTCGAAACCACAAGATCGGCAGGTTGTCCCTGTTCGAAGCGGGCATACAATGCTCCGCATTAGTCTGGAGACCGCCGAACTCCGGGAAAAGGGAACCTTGTCGATCTGACCTTCCCCTTCCCAGTCTCTTGGAATAGTTGAATTTTGCGACTATTTCGTCAGTTCTTGCCAGAGGCTAAGGCTATTCCGTACCATGAACGGATGGCGCGCACCGCGAAACAAGCAAACGAGGACGATCTCACACGACGATTCGTCGATAGTTTCGACGCGACAGTAGACAAACTAATCGGGAATCCGCCACGATCCGCCAAAAACGTGAACATCTCTCCTCATGAGGCACGCTCACTCGTTTGGCTCGGAAAGCGGAGTAAATGTGTGATGACGGAATTCGCGCGGGGCATGGGCGTCCCGATGAGTACCGCCACACATTTGGTAGACCGGCTGGTCGAAAAAGGGTTTCTCGTCCGGGCAAGGTCCGAAGCGGATCGGCGGGTTGTACAACTCGAATTTAGCGAGATGGGTAAGCGTGTTGACAAGCGCTTCTATGAGCACCGGTTGGCCTCCAGTCGCAAATTACTCGCAGCATTGACCACAAAAGAACAGGAAGAGTTGATTCGTTTGCTCGACAAGGCTACCGGAAGCTCTTTCCCACGCCGTTCCCCACTCATGAAATGAGAATCCGTATCCCGATTTGTTGCGCGTTTTGCCGTACTTTTTGAAGACTCTTCGGACATAAAAGTGACCTGCGATGATAGCGCGTCGTGGGCATCGGTTACATACGCTTCGTCACCATCTTCTTTGCTTCTTGAATGAACTCGTCTTCATTCTGAATCTGAAGCGCGTCCGGTTCACAGTTAGTGACGTAGACGATCAGATTGTCATCGCCACCCTTCACGACGCTAGGAAAGATGAGCCCTTGAATACCGGCCTTTTCGACTTGTGTTGCGACATCTACGGATGCCGCCAAATCGTTCTTCTCAAGGCACGCTTGCCTTACGGCACCTCCTGGACCAGACGATCCCAAATCGTCCAGTCGAAGCACACGCTGTAGTTTGGCCGCTACGGCAAACACAATTCGCGGATACTTCGCAGTGCTGATCTGTGCTGAGCCACCGAGTCGTGATTTCCGCGCGGTGGTCTCTTTGCTGGCTCCCGTGTCGGTCGTCGATAGATAAACGGCACAGACACCAACAGCAGCAAAACGGCCTCCGGTCGCTGCAGTACCCTGCCCGCTCAAGACATCTGACGGGTCCATGTACCGCCGTTCAACGCTGCGAAAGAACGTGTCCTCAACGGGAGCCGCAGTGCCAATCCAACCCTCGATTGCGGCGCGCTGCTTGGTAGTGAAGGTCAAACGGGCTGGCCCTCACTCAATCTGTCGAACTCGATCACAACATCTCGCATTCGGCCTTCTGCAATGAGCTTCCGGGGTGTCCGGCCACCGAAAGCCTCCAGAGGTGAGGAAAGCCATTCCTTCTCCTCCGGAGCGACTACATAGTCGTCCATTCTGGAGAGCAGATCGCGTAGGTCACCTGTCCTCTTCGCCATCTGGCTTGTGCCTTTCCCCGCTTCCCAATTTTGCAACGTTCGCACAGTCACATTCAAGGCGGTGGCCAACTGTACCTGACTCAATCCCAAACGGCGTCTCGCCTCTAGCAAATCAAACGAACTTGCTTGATGACCGTGGCGAGGAACATGAGTCCGAATGTTCCTCGCCTTGAGGAGCTGTCTCAGATGAGGAAAGTTGAAGGCCCACACAGCGTTGACAACCTTCTGCCGCCCCACCATCGTTCCCACGCGGAAGGCGAAGTCCGTTGAGTGGTGTGGGACGTAGAAAACAATGGAAGAGATTTTGGAGTTGCGAAGGGTGACGAGCGTCTTTTCAATTGAGCTGTCCTCTTCAGCGTGCGACAAGTAGACGACGCCCACCTGTCCCTTGCCAAGAATCGCCCCCTTATCGTTTGCCACCGTCCGAAACTTGGGGTC
>Ga0179596_10000572_pt1 | contig 9917 bp, 7 predicted proteins | sample CZODoug1_1_08_16_FD_155494 | JGI IMG/M metagenome (GOLD analysis project Ga0179596, IMG submission 155494) | Vadose zone soil fungal communities from Angelo Coast Range Reserve, California, USA - CZODoug1_1_08_16fungal (Illumina Assembly) | ecosystem: Environmental > Terrestrial > Soil > Vadose...
GTTGCCGAACGTTCCATTTGCCGGTGCCGCAAACGCCGCATTCGTGCATCCAGACGTTCCAGACAGGCAGGAGTTGTACCAGTTGCTGATCGTGCGCGCACCCCTCGGATCGCCAACTTTGTTCGGATACAGATTGCCCGACGTGTACGACTGTGCAATGCTGCTCGGCACCGTTACGGTGAAGGGATTGCCCGTCTGAAGGACGAAGGTGGAAGCAAGGTTCCAGCCACCGACGACCTCATCCAGCAGCTTGTTCTGGTTCAGGAACATCTGCCCACGGCCGAATGGCAGCAGGTAGATCGCGTTGCCCTTGAACGCATGACGCGTATCGAAGTTGGACGGCCCGTAATTCGCGTCGACGTTGTAAGCGTTCTGGTAGGTCAACGTACCGCCACGGCTGCCCCATGCAGAGGAGTCCGCGTCGTCGAGGAACTTCGACCACACATAGCTCGTGTTGATCGAGAAGGTGTTCGTCAGACGGCGCTGGAATGTCAGTTGCAGCGAGTTGTAGTTGGCACTGGCATTGTTCGTGCTGCCCGTGACGTTGTTGTAGTTCGGATACGGCCGGAACTGCTGATCGCTCACTGCGAGCTTACCGACCGGCACCTGGTTGATATCGACCGAGAAGTTCAGGTTGTCGGACTTGCTGCCCACATAGGCGATGGATGCCGCCATGTTGCCGCCAATCTGCTTCTCCATTGTGAAGTTGTACTGCTGAATCTTCGCCACCGGCGTGTTCTGCTGGTTATAGGAGACCGACGAGCTAGCTCCCGTGAAGTTGGAGTTAGCCGTGCTTGCCGCGACGTAGACGAACTGCGGATTCGTTCCGGAGAGCGCGCCGGCAGGCGTGAACCCGTTGGTCGTATCGCTATAGCTACCCGAGGAGCCGAACGCTGCCCCTTCGCCACTGCCGTAGGTGTCAAGACTCCACAGATAAGCATAGATGCCATAACCGCCACGGAAGACCATCGTAGGGTTCACCTGGTAGGCGAAGCCAACGCGCGGAAGGAAGGTGTTGTAGACATTGTCCTGTAGTCTTGTACGGCCGTGATCCGCATTGCTTGCGTACCACATGGCACCCGGGGTTCCAGTCAGTGAGTTCGTAATCAACGGATCGAACGTGCGCTGGTTCTTCTTCGCATCGCTCCAGCCTTCCATGATCTGGTAACGGAGGCCAAGGTTGATGGTCAGGTTCGAACGGATCTTCCAGTCATCCTGCACAAACACCTGCGGAGCCTTCTGACGGCCTGCAAACTCAGGCGTCACACCGGCGGACCAGCTATTGATCGTACCCAGTAGGAAGTCCGCGTATGCATTGCCCGAAGCCGCGACAGCCTTCGTCTGCACGCAGTAGGTGCACTGCGTGTACACGCTGGTGAAGCCGGTGGTCGCGCCGTTCACGTTACCCCACGCCGTCGAGTTGTCCTGGAAGATCAGGTACTCGCCACCGAAGTGAAGTACGTGGTGGCCACGCACCATGGTCACGACATCCGAAGGATCGAAGTTGTGTTCCTTGTACACGGCGGTCGTTCCGGCTGAGAGGCCGGTGTAGCTGCTGATGTTGATGGTCGGGAAGATGTCGGCCTTCGAGAACTGAAGTCCGAGCGCCGCCGGATATCCCTTACCCGCTGTCTGCGTAGCGAAGAAATTGAGCTGGTTGGTGTAGCCAAGGCGCAGTTCGTTAATCGTGCGCGAACTGATGTTCCACACGTCGGTGATCTGCGAGTTGTAGCTGTCCACATCGCCCACATAGCAGTTGATAGGGCAGGGGAAGGCGTTGGTGTAGGTCGCGGGGTTGTCGCGCTTCGTCACCGAGGCGGTCAGGCGGTTGCTCGGCGAGAACTGGTAGTCGAACCGCCCGAAGTACTTCTTGAACGGCTGGCCACCACGCACAGAGTATGCGTAGTTATTGCTGGTGATGCCGGTCGACGCGGCGGTCGTGCCGGCCACATTCGGCAGAGGGATGAAAGCCTGCGACTTCACGGCCACGGCATCCAGGCCCGGCAACTTGTTGTTCGCAAACTGGGTCCGCTTGATGTACGTCTTGCCGTCCGTGCCGGTGGCATAGACGGAGGTATTCGGATCGTAGATCGGAGCGAGTCCGCTGAAGTCTCCGCTGCGCATCGCCACCGTAGGCACTGTCGCAAAGCCGGTCGAGGCGCTCAGGTTGATCACCTGGTCGTAGTTGAAGTAGAAGAACGCCTTGTCATGCCCGTTGAACAGATGCGGGATCACTACCGGTCCGCTGAACGATCCACCGAAGTTGTGGAACCGCAGATACGGCGCGGCCTTCGCGAAGTAGCTGCGCGCATTCAAGAAGTCGTTCTGCGCATACTCATACAGCGACCCATGCCACTTGTTGGTTCCGCCCTTCGAGATCTGGTTGAATGCCACGCCGCCGATACCATACTGCGCCGAGAAGGCCGACGTGTTGATCTGAACCTCCTGCACCGTCTCAAACACCGACACATCCGCGTTGCCCGAGTGCGACAGTGCCGAAGACGCACCGTCGTTCAGCACCGCGTTGTAGGGCAGGTTGCCGTTGACCGAGAGAGCCTGCCCCGTCGCGCCATACTGCGTCGTGCCGGTCGCGCCCGGAATCAGCTTCACGAAGTTCTGCCAGTCCTGCCCCTGGTTCGGTAGCGCCTGCATCTCCTTGGCCACCAGCGTCGTCGACTGCTCACCAGTCTCAGTCTTGATGAGCGGGACGTCGGTGTTGACCACGACCTCCTGCGTCACGCCTCCGACCTTCATCTGCGCGTCGATCTGTGTCGTGCCCACACTCAGGGTGACGGACGAGCGCGTGAACGAGCCGAATCCGTCTTTCGTGAATGTGATCTTGTAGGTGCCGGTGACGATCGGTCCCGTATCGAACAGGCCGGCCGAGTTCGTCTTGTAGTTCTCGCTGACACCCTTCTCAAGGTTCAGCACTGTGATGGTCACATCCGGAATCACAGCTCCGGTGGCATCGGTCGCGGTGCCGCGAATATCCGCCGAATTGGTATTTTGAGCTCGAGCAACAGAGCTCACGGACATGAGAACGAACGCAATCAGCGGAATCGCCGACCAAAGCTTCTTCATACTGCCTCCGAAAAAAAGTGAATCAGTGGCCCGAGCGCCCCAAAACTAGTCAAACGCTTGTCTTGGAGTCGCATCGGAACCGGCACCTATTCAAGACCTGCTCTATAAAAACTGTCAAGCTCTTTTTTGCAATAGGGAATTTCCCAAGAAAACGCAGACAATCGCTTGTCTATGAGACTTGATACGGAAACGAGCTGGCGCGACGGGAGTTTTTTCGGGAGGAGGGACACCCATTCCCCCTCCCTGAAGCGCAAAAAATGGCCTACGGAACCTGCCGCAGACTCACAAACTCCCGGCCAAGGTACAGCCGTACCTCATCCACGCCATTCCCAGCCCGCATCTGCAGAGGACGGGGCCGCGTCAAGCTCTTATCCTGGGTCGTCGCGGTACGCATCAACTCATGCCCCGACAAGTCCATCACCAGCAAACCATCGGCCAGAAACCCGCACCCATAAGCCCCCGGACCAAGCTTCTTTCCGCCCACTTCAACCGTAGTATCCGCCAGCAGGTAGAACTGGTATTTGTCCCGGATAGCGCTGGAATACCCACCTGTATCGACCAGTCCAGCCAGCACCAGACCCCCATTCGTGAACCGTACACCGAAGCTGTTGCGGATCTGTACGGTCGCGGTCTGGCCCTGAAAGAACACCGACGGCGGCATCAGCCGCTGCACCTCCGCTGTTGCCAGCACACCCGTCGCAGGAGCTGCCTGCTGGGCATAGCCAGACACCACCGTCACGAACAACATCAAAGCCAATCGAAGCCAACGCATCCTGAACTCTCCCAAGCCTGCCATGCTGTCACAGGTGATGGCACGGTGTCATCTACAGCACTCCGTCCCAAAGGCGCATCTCGGCCTCCTGCGGCTTACTCTCCACGTGACTCTGCGCATTCAGGATCATCGTCTCCCGCGTCTCGCTGCGATAGGCAGGCCACACCGGGAGTCCAGCAGCCGCAGGAGCTTCGCCCCGCAGAAACGCCCTCCACGCCGCATGCACCTGCCCCGACAGCATGGCTTCGGCAGCAGCATTCCCCACCTCCGCATGAGGCTTCGCCCATACCAACCCGTTGTCCAGCGAGTGGTACGCATACCCCTCCAGACGTCCGCTGCTCTCGGTAAAGTCGAGGCGATAGTCCCAAGCCTTTCCTCCGCCCTTCACATGCGCATCGAGCACCCGCATCGAGGGAATCCAGTACTCCTCCGCCGTCACCCCGCGAATCCGCAGCCTCTCTGGGGTCAGTTCCGGATACAGTACCGCGTACTTCGCGTATACCGCATCGAAGTGACTCAGCGACATGTTCCCCAGGTCCCCCGCCGTGGGGTCCTTCTGCGGATGCGGCCCGATAAACGACGCGCTCTCATCCCGATTCGTCCCAATCAGCAACCGCTTGCCACGCGTCGAGCCCTGTGTGATCGTCTCCACAGGCAGCCGCGGAATCAGAGCGCCATCCACCTGTGCGCGCAGAGGAAAATGCTGCGGCCACGCTGCGAGAAAGCTCTTCTGCGTCTCGATCAACGCCCCGGCCGGAGCCGTCAACAGATCGCCCTTCCCCCACGCCTCGCCAAAGCCTGTGGCCACCTTCGCCGAGTCCGACTTCGACCACACCCGCTCCGCTCCGCCGCTCTCGGAGATCATCTGGTGAAATAACCCCTCGGCCTCCGGGACCCCCATCAGAATGTCCGTCAGCTTGGCTCCCGCGGATTCCCCGCCCAGAGTCACCCGGTGTGCATCGCCGCCAAGCGCCCCGATGTTCTCCTGCACCCAGCGCAACGCGGCGATCAGGTCCCGCACCGCATTGTTCGCGCTGCCCGCATAGGACGCTCCCAGCAAAGGCTCGAAATCCAGGAAGCCAAACACTCCCAGCCGGTACGCCACCGTCACGCAGACGATGCCCTCTTCCGCAAATCTCGTCCCATCGAAGACCGGGTCGAACGAACGCCCTCCGGTAAACCCGCCTCCATGCACCCACACGAACACCGGAAATGGCCCCTTACCCACGGGAGCCCACACGTTCAGATACAGGCAGTCTTCGCTCTGCGGAACATTCCCCGCTCCAGACTGCATCGCAGCGGCTGCGAACTTCGTCGCATCCCGCTCCCCGGTCCAGGCCTTCGCCGCAACAGGCGGCCGAAAACGCAACGCCCCCACTGGAGGAGCTGCGAACGGCACCCCACGAAACACGCGTGTCGAGCCGCTATAAGCCCCACGCAAAGCGCCACTCCGGGTCTTCACCAAAGGCCCACCGGCCTCCTGTGCCCAGGCGCCACCGCGCACGGCAAACGCTGCCGCAGCAGCCCCAATCACAAACTCTCTACGGGTTCTTTGCATCGACATGACGGTTCCGTTCCCCAATCACGAAGAGCCTACTACATCGCTACGATACGACGGTATACCGAGGCTTCAGATCGCGCGTCGTCCAACAGGTCTCATGCACTGGCCCGGTGGACTCCCGCACCATCAGCTCCGGCTCAACCTGCAGCACATGCTCGGTCACCTTGCCCGCGAGCTTCTCGAGAAGCGTCTGCGCTGCAATCTCTCCCATCTTCACCAGTGGCTGACGAATCGTGGTCAGGCTCGGCAGGTGGTAGGCCGCCGCCTGCACATCGTCATAACCAATCACCGACACATCCTCCGGAACGCGCAGACCGCAATCGCTCAACGCGCGAATGACACCCATTGCAGCCACGTCGTTGAAGCAGACCACAGCCGTAAACCGCTTACCGTCGGTCACCATCTTCTTGATGTCCGGATAACCAATCTCCGGGGAGTGCGAGTCCCGTTCCAGCCGGATGATGCGGCTCTCCTCCACCTTCAGACCAAGCTTCTGCGCGACCTCCATCGTCGCGTCCCACCGGGCCTGGGTATCCTGGCTGACGAGCTGCCCGCGCATGTAGACGATGTCGCGGTGCCCAAGCTCATACAAGTGCCCAAGCGACAGTTCAGCGCCAAGACGGCTGTCGAGAATGACGTTGGAGATATTTTTATGTTCGGTGTGACCAGCCACCAGAACCGTCGGCAGATGCACGTTCTTTTCGAGATGCGTGTCGATCGCCAGGATCCCTTCGACGCCACGCGCCTCCAGAATCTCCGGGTAAGCATCCACCAGCTCCGGCCTGTGCTTATGATGCACCGTGAAGTAGAAGAAGCCTTCGCGAATCAGCAGATTCCCGGCTCCGCTGATGACCTGCGAGTGATACCCGTCGCCCAGCTCCGGCAGTAGAATGCCAATCGTATTGACGCGCTGGCCCTGCAGCTTCCGCGCAATCAGGCTGGGCTGGTAGTTGAACTCACGCGCCGCCGCTTTCACACGCTCGCGAGTCACCTCCGGGATCGAGCGTCCGGGCACGTTGTTCAGCACGAACGACACCGTCGACGGGCTCAGGCCAAGATGCTGCGCCAGCATCTTCAGGCTCGGTCGCACCGGCATCGAGCCCGCACCGCCCAACAGGGGTATGTTCACTGCCTTCGTCTTCGAGACCGTCTTCTTCATTGCAGATTTAGCCATGGGAGATACACGTTTACCGACGCGTCAACACACACCATGGTACCTGTAGACTCGCCTTCGCACACGCAGGAACCACGGAATGCACGGTCCGAAGATCCAGAAATTTAATTTCACCAGCAGGAAATTATTATCGCAGACAAAATTTACTCCAACGGCTTCAACCCCTGCAATAGCGTGGGAATCAGCTCTGAAACCGTCGGATGGATATGCACCGCGCGCGAGATCGTGGTGTACGGAGCATCCGCATACATCACATCCAACAGTCCGTGGATCGCCTCATCGCACCCCACACCCAGCAGCGAGGCCCCAAGAATTTTCTGCGTCTCCACATCCACCAGCACCTTCATGAAACCGAGGCTCTCGCCCTTTTCGAGCGCGCGATTCACCCGCGTCATCGGCCTCGTGCCGATCAGAGCTGGCTTGCCCGTGGCCCGCACCTCACGCTCCGTCATACCAATCCGCGCCAGCGGAGGATCCATATACATCGCGTAGCAGGCGATGCGGTCGCTCACACGCCGCGGATCGCCATCCAGCAGATTCGCCGTCACAATCTCGAAGTCGTTATAGGCGGTATGCGTGAATGCGCCCTTGCCGTTGCAGTCGCCCAACGCGTAGATTCCCGGAACGTTCGTCCGCAACTGATCGTCGACGACGATGTACCCACGCTCATCCACCGCGACGCCCGCCTTCTCCAACCCCAGATCCTGCGTATTCGGCGTGCGCCCAACGGCCAGCAGCACATGCGACCCGATCGAAGGGTCATCCGACGCATCGCAGTTCACTCCGACACTGACACCCTCTTCATGCGGAGCCATGTGGATGCACTCGGCGTTCAGCCGTACCCGAATCCCCTCGCCTTCCAGAATCTCCTTCACCGCAGCCGACACATCTTCATCTTCGCGGGCCACCAGCCTCGAGGCCTTCTCGATGATCGTCACCTCACTGCCGAACCTGCGGTACATCTGCCCGAACTCGATCCCGATATAGCTTCCGCCCACAATCACCAGGTGCTTCGGCACCGTCTCCAGCGCCAGCAGGCTCGTGTTCGTCAGGTACGGCACCTCGTGGACACCGGGCATCTCCGGGACCGTCGCTCGTCCGCCCACATTGAGGAAGATCTGCTTCGCCTCCAGCAGCTCCTCGCCCACACGCATCGTCGTGGCCGACTCAAAGCTCGCGGTCCCGACAAACACCGTGCACCGCTCGTTCTTCCGCAGCGATGTCTCCACGCCCGTCCGCGACTTCATCAGGATCGCGTCCCGCCGCGCATGCACCACCTTCATGTCGACCGATACCGGCCCGGAGCTTACGCCGTACTCCGCACCCCGCCGCGCCACATGCGCCGCATACGCGCTCGCCACCATCGCCTTCGTCGGCGTACAGCCTGTGTTCACGCACGTGCCGCCGAAGAGCTTCCGTTCCACATAGGCGACAGTCTGCCCAGCCTGCGTCAGCCTGCCAGCCAGCGCCGGCCCGGCCTGCCCGGCTCCCACGATGATCGCATCGAACTGTTTGCTCATAGGTGCGTCACAATCAGGTAGCTCCCCACGATGGCTACCGCATCTTCAATCAGCGCCGCTGGCAGATCCTTGCCGAACGCCGCAGCCAGCTTGCCCCGTACCGTTGCGCCGCCCAACGTTCCAACCACGGCGCCGATCGCACCACACACCAACCCGACCCACAACGAACCAAGCCCGGCACCGATCGCCGCACCAGCCAGGCTACCCATGATGATGCGCGCCGCAAACTGCGGTGCGACCTTCCGGCTCGGCGTCGAAGGCAGTTGATCGGTCACCAGCTCAAACGCAGCGAACGCCGAAAAGATATACGGCGTCCAGGCATAGCCCAAAAACGCGAGATGCGTCCCGGTAAGCGCCAGCAAGCCAAGCTTGGCCGCCCAGCTCACGGCGGTTGGGGCCATAAAGGCACGAAGTCCAGCGATAATGCCGATAAGAAGCGCGAAGAGGGCGAGATGCATGGTGTTCTCCTTCAATCGTTCAGTCTGGACGAAACGGAAGCCGAGCCCCAAAGCCTTTCCGATCCTACCTGTGTTCCGATTGCATGTCTTGCTTCCTTTACCAGGCTCGCGACCACTTCGGCCCGGCCGTCTCTTCATCGCGCAGGCGTGCATCGATTCCGGCCTGCACCTCGATCATGCGGCCAAACAGCCAGATCAGATCCGATAGGCGATTCAGGTAGGCGATCACCTCATCCTGCACCACACCGCCTGCTTCGACAAACCGCACCACCTGCCGTTCCGCCCTCCGGCACACCGTTCGCGCCATCTCGTATGCAGCCGATTCGCGGTGCGCTCCGGGTAGCGACCAGTCTGCCAGAATCCCGTCCATCGCCTCAATCCGGTGTACCAGCGCGGTCAGCCCATCCACATCTTCCTGCTTCATCACCGGGTCCTTCTTCCGGCTCTCGGGCGGCGTCGCCAGCGAGGCACCCACACGAAACAGTGTCCGCTGAATCTCCTCCGTCCAACCGGCGATCTCAGCGTTCGAGCACAGGCTCCGCGCAAAGCCAAGAAACGTATTCAGCTCATCCACACAGCCGTACGACTCTACCCGCATATCAGCCTTCGAGACCCGCACGCCGCCAGCCAGCGCCGTCTCGCCACGATCTCCCGTCTTCGTTGCAATACTGCTCATGATCTCTCGACCTTTCTCCGCGGCACGGCCTCGACACCATAGGTCACCACGCAGCAATAGTCCCGCGTCCTCTCCCATGCCGCTGCTTCACTCACGCCCAACAACTCCGTCAAAATCACGCGCAGCACGCCGGCGTGGGTCACCACGGCCACGCGCCGCCCCTGCGCCAACACAACCAACTCCTTCACCTCGTCGAGCGCGCGCCTCCGAAACGACTCGTAGACCTCTCCCTCCGGCGCGGGCAGCTTCGGAAATGCCGCGATCCACTGCTCCGCGTAGTTCCTATGCGTAGCCCAAATCTCGTCCCAACTCAGCCCTTCCCACGCTCCGAAGTCGATCTCGCGCAGCCCCGGTCGAACGGTACACGTCAGCTCGAACGCACCGGCCAGCGCCTCGGCCGTCGTCTTCGCCCGCTTCAGATCGCTTGTAAACACCGCGTCCAACGGCCCACCAAAGCGCTTCTCACCACGCCACCCCGCCAGCAGGCCCGCGATCTGCTCCATCCCCGCATCGTTCACATCCGGGTCCGAGCTCCCACAAAACGTCCCCATGCTATCGGTCTCGGCATGTCGAATAAAGAGTATTTCACTCATCCTATCCACGCTCCGCACACGTACACAGCCACCTCGGCGATCTGGCACGTGGCCCCGAAGCAATCTCCTGTCGTACCGCCGA
>Ga0179596_10000573_pt1 | contig 9916 bp, 4 predicted proteins | sample CZODoug1_1_08_16_FD_155494 | JGI IMG/M metagenome (GOLD analysis project Ga0179596, IMG submission 155494) | Vadose zone soil fungal communities from Angelo Coast Range Reserve, California, USA - CZODoug1_1_08_16fungal (Illumina Assembly) | ecosystem: Environmental > Terrestrial > Soil > Vadose...
TACAACACACCCCCAGCCAGAGGCACACCGAGCGCGTTGTAGATGAACGCGAAGAAAAGGTTCTGACGGATGTTGCGCATCGTCAACTGGCTCAGACGCCGTGCCTTCACGATCCCAAGCAGATCGCCCGACACCAGCGTGATGCCGCTCGTCTGCATGGCCACGTCGGTGCCTGTGCCCATAGCGATACCGACCTGCGCCTGGGCGAGCGCGGGGGCGTCGTTGACTCCGTCGCCGGCCATCGCGACAATAGCGCCCGCAGCCTGCAATTTCTTGACCGCATCGGCCTTCTGTTCGGGCAGCACATCGGCTTCGAAGTCGATGCCCAGCTTGCCCGCGACGGCAGCCGCCGTCCTCTTGTTATCGCCGGTCAACATGACGACGCGAATCCCCTGCCGCTTCAACTGCGCGATCGCGTCGGCCGCCGACTCCTTGACCGGGTCCGCGACCGCGATGAAGCCCGCGAGCTTACCCTGCGCAACGACGTAGACCACCGTCTGCCCTTCGTTTTGCAGCGCTTCGGCCTGACTCACCAGTGAATCAGGCGACTGACCGAGATCACGCATCAGAAGAGCATTGCCGATCGCAGCCGTCACCCCATTGATCGTCGCCGTCGCTCCTTTGCCCGTCACAGACTGGAAGTCCACGACCGCTAACCCGGCAATCCCCTGCTCCTTGCCCGCGGCGAGAATCGCCGTAGCCAGCGGATGCTCACTCGCCTGCTCCAAACTCACCGCCGCCTGCAACAGATCTTTCTCCACCACACCTTCGACACATACCAGCGAGGTGACCCGCGGCTTGCCGAGTGTCAGCGTTCCGGTCTTATCGACCAAAAGCGTATCGACCTTCTCGAAGGTCTCGAGCGCCTCGGCGTCGCGGATCAGAATACCCTCACGCGCACCACGCCCCGTGCCCACCATGATCGCCATCGGCGTCGCCAGTCCAAGCGCGCATGGACAGGCGATGATCAACACCGCCACCGCATTCACCAGGCCATGCGCCGCACGCGGCTCCGGTCCATAAAAGAACCACACGAGAAAGGTAATGACGGCGGCAGCCATCACGGCAGGTACAAAGTAGGAGGCCACGGTATCCGCCAGCCTCTGGATCGGAGCGCGTGAGCGTTGCGCCTCGCTCACCATCTTCACGATGCGGGCGAGCAACGTCTCCGCACCCACATGGTCGGCCCGCATCACGAAGCTTCCCGTGCCGTTGACCGTGCCGCCGATCACCTTTGCGGCCGCGCCCTTCTCGACCGGCATCGGCTCACCGCTCACCATCGATTCATCGACCGAGCTTGAGCCCTCGAGCACGACACCATCCGTCGGCACCTTTTCGCCCGGACGCACACGCAGACGGTCGCCCACATGAATCTCGCTGAGCGCAATGTCCTGCTCCGTGCCATCCTCCGCGAGCCGCCGCGCCCTCGCCGGAGCAAGGCCAAGCAGGGCCTTGATCGCGCTTCCCGTCTGGCTCCGCGCCTTCAACTCCAGCACCTGACCCAGCAGCACAAGCACCGTGATCACGGCCGCCGCCTCGAAGTAGAGCCCCGGCTGTCCCGAACCCATCTCGCGGAACGACGCCGGAAACAAACCCGGCACGAATGCAGCCGCGACGCTATACAGATATGCCGAGCCGGAGCCGATCGCAATCAACGTGAACATATTCAGGTTGCGGCTGACGAGCGAGGCCCATCCGCGTTGGAAGAATGGCCATCCGCCCCACAGCACCACGGGCGTCGCAAAGGCAAACTCCACCCAGCCGAGCAGAGGGCCGGCAAGCATCGCCTGCAACGGATGCCCGGGCAGAAGGTCCGACACCATGATCGCAAGCAGAGGAAAGGTCAGCGCCGCGCCAATCCAGAGCCGGCGTGTCATCGCATCGAGCTCTGGGTTCGCGGTCTCGACCGTCACCTCACGCGGCTCGAGCGCCATGCCGCAGATGGGGCATGCACCGGGCGCATCGCGCACGATCTCCGGGTGCATCGGGCAGGTGTACTCGGTCTTCACGATGGGCGGCGCGAGCGTGGCCGGCTCCAGAGCCATGCCGCACTTCGGGCATGCGCCCGGACCGAACTGATGCACCTCCGGATCCATCGGGCAGACATACTCCGTCCTCGCCCCGGAAGTAGATGGCGCAGCCGCAACGTTGGGCTTCAAATAAGTCTCGGGCGATGCGCTGAACTTCGCCGCGCAGCCTTTGCCGCAGAAGAAGTAATCCGTTCCGGCGTGCGACACGGTGGCCGCCGCCTTCGCAGGGTCGACCTTCATCCCGCACACGGGGTCGGTCACCGTAACAACCGGTTTTCCGCAGCAGTCCATCGCATCCTCCTCACTTCAGTATCACCCCTCGCCTCCGCGCTCAGCATGCCGCTCCGGCATACGCTCAGTCTTATGAGATGTTGGGAGCGCGCGGCGGATGCATCGAGGCAGCGGCGCTACCTTCTTCAAAATGAAGACAATCGCTTGTTTCAAGGCAAATGCCTTATCTTCCTCTTGACATCGACGCCCCGCTAGGCGCTGAATGGATGCGTCCGGCAAGCACTCCAAATCGGCCTTCACGAAGGCCGGCCCAAACGATTCCGCAACTCTATGAGGTTCCGCGCACGTGACTTTCGCCCTGGCCGCAACTCGTTCTCTCGCTCTGCTCTTCGCCATCACCGCACCGGTCATCGTGCAGGCCCAACAGGCCACCGTCTGGTTGACCACGCCGGACAAGACAAGCCTCCTTGCCGAACAGCCGAAACGCCTCGTCTTCACCAAGACGCACGCGGACGCCAAGGCCATCGTCATCGACGACAAGACGAAGTTCCAGACCATCGACGGCTTCGGCCAGGCGCTCACCGGTGGCTCCGCGCAGCTCATGATGAAGATGTCCCCCACAGCTCGTACCGCGCTCATCCAGGAGCTCTTCGGCAGTGGACCCAACGACATCGACACCAGCTACATCCGCGTCACCGTCGGAGCCTCAGACATGAACGACCACGTCTACACCTACGACGATATGCCCACGGGTGAGACCGATCCCGGCCTGAAGCACTTCTCGCTCGGCCCCGATCAGGCCGACGTCATCCCAGTCCTCAAGGAGATCCTCGCCGTCGACCCGAAGATCAAGATCCTGGCTTCGCCCTGGACCGCTCCCTCGTGGATGAAGGACAACGACAACGTGAAAGGCGGCCACCTGAAGAAAGAGTTCTACGCGGCCTACGCGACGTACTGGGTCAAGTATCTCCAGGGTATGCAGGCCGCCGGCATCCACATCGACGCACTGACACCGCAGAACGAGCCTGAGAATCCGAAGAACACACCCAGCATGGTGGTCACATCGGAAGAGGAGGCCGACTTCATCGGCAACTATCTTGGGCCTGCGCTGGCCAAGGCCGGACTGAAGACGAAGATCATCAGCTTCGATCACAACTGCGACAACCCGAACTACTCCATCGACCTGCTGAAGAATGCGGCGGCGAGCAAGTATACCGACGGCTCCGGCTATCATCTCTATCGTGGCGAGATCACCGCGATGACCACCACGCACGATGCCTTCCCCCAGAAGAACCTCTACTTCACCGAGCAGATGGTGGTCTCGCGCAAGAACGACCCGAACTTCGCCATCGCCAAGCCGGTCGCGCGTCTCATCATCGCCGCACCCAATAACTGGAGCCGCAACGTGCTGCTGTGGAACCTCGCCGCCGATCCGCAGAATGGGCCGCATACCGCAAACGGCGGCTGCCCCATGTGTTCCGGAGCGATCACGCTCGATGGCGATAAGGTCACGCGCAACATTGCCTACTACACCGCGGCGCAGGCCTCAAAGTTCGTTCCTGCAGGCTCGTTGCGCATCGCCTCCACCGGGCCCGCGGACGCCCTCCCCCACGTCGCCTTCCTCACGCCGAAGAAGAAGCACGTCCTGATCGTCAGCAACGACACGGATCAGGAGAGCACCTTTACCTTCGGTACCAAGACCAAGGCCACGACCGCTACACTCCCAGCCGGAGCCGTCGCGACCTATGTCTGGTAATTGCAACCAATTTAGTTACCTTTACACCGGAGCCCTTCCATGCGCCGCATCCGTTTCGCCCTCCTGATGGTTTTGTCCGTCACGTCCATCGTCGAAGCACAATCCTTCTACCCCGTGCGCCTCGAAGATAAGTCCGCCGTCTACCTCACCGGAGCCAAGGCGGACGGCATCGCGGACGATACTGCCGCGCTCCAGAAGGCCATCGACAAGGTAGCCGACACGACCCACCAGGGCATCGTCTTCATCCCCGAAGGGCACTACCGTCTGACCCATACGCTCTACGTCTGGCCCAGCATCCGGCTTATCGGATATGGGGCCACACGGCCCGTCTTCACGCTCGCCGCAAACACCCTGGGGTATGCAACCGGCCCTTCATATATGGTGATGTTCACCGGCGGTCGCACCGGAGAGCAGCGTCGCGGCGGCGTGCAGCGTCCGGCCAACGCGCGGCGTCCGCCGCCGGTTCCCTTCCCCGGCACCGTGCCCGCGACGCTCGGTGTCGTCGACGCAAACCCCGGCACCTTCTACTCCGCGATGAGCAACATCGACTTCGAGATCGGCGACGGCAACCCGGGCGCCGTCGCCATCCGCTTCCACATCGCGCAGCACTGCTTCCTGACCCACATGGACTTCCACATCGGCTCCGGCATGGCCGCGCTGCATGACATTGGCAACGAAGGCGAGGACCTCCACTTCTACGGCGGACAGTACGCGATCATGACCGGACGCCCCTCACCCGGCTGGCAGTTCACGCTGCTCGACTCCACCTTCGACGGACAGCGCGAGTCCGCAATCCACGAGCACGAGGCGGGCCTCGCCCTCATCCGCGACACCTTCCGCAACGTCCCCACCGCCATCGACATCGAGCCGAAGCACATCGAAGAGTTGTGGATCAAAGACTCGCGCTTTGAGAACATCTCCGGACCGGCCATCATCATCTCGAACGAAGACTCACGCCTCACCGAGATCAACATCGAAGGCGCTCTCTGCGACCGCGTCAAGACCTTCGCCAAGCTTCGCGATAGCGGCAAGATCTTCTCCGGCAAGGGCGTCACCTATCGGGTCGACACCTTCTCGCACGGCCTCACCTTCGACACGCCGCAGGCCAAGGGCACCATCGTATCCCGCATCCAGGCCGCGCCCATCGCGAGCATGCCTCCGCAGGGCGCGCCCGCCATCCACGCGCTTCCCACGCAGACGGGCTGGGCCAACGCGCTCTCGCTTGGGGCCAAGGGTGATGGCACCACGGACGACACAGCCACACTGCAACACATCATCGACACCAACCGCACCGTCTACCTACCCGGCGGCCGCTACCTCCTGACGGACACACTGCGCCTGCGCCCCGACACCGTCCTCATCGGCCTCCATCCAAGCACCACACAGTTCGACCTCGCAGACTCGACCCCAGGCTTCGACGGCCCTGGCTCCGCAAAGCCCATGCTGCTTGCGCCCGCAGGCGGCTCAACCATCGTGATGGGCATCGGCCTCTTCACCGGAGGCATCAACAGCCGAGCCGTCGCGGCCATGTGGATGGCCGGCAAAGACTCCCTGATGGATGACGTCCGGTTCCTCGGCGGCCACGGCACGAACAACGCGGACGGCACCCGCATGAACCCTTACAACAACGCGCACAGCGCCGATCCCAACCTCCTCTACAAGTGGGATGCGCAGTACCCGAGCCTCTGGGTCCTCAACGGTGGCGGTGGCACCTTCGCCGATATCTGGACGCCCGACACCTTCTCGCAAGCCGGCATGTACATCTCCGATACGAAGACCGAGGGCCACGTCTACGAGCTCTCGAGCGAACATCACGTCCGCAACGAGGTCAAGCTGAAGCGTGTCGCCAACTGGGAGCTGGTAGCATTGCAGACCGAGGAGGAACGCGGTGAGGGCGGACAGTGTCTCCCGCTCGCCATCGAAGACTCCGAGAACATCACCATCGCAGAGTTGCACGCCTACCGGGTCGTCAGCAGCTTCGTTCCGTATCCTGAAACAATTCACGTTACAAATTCAAAGAACATCCGCTTCCGCAACCTGCATATCTACTCCGACAGCAAGGCCGTCTTCGATGCCTCGATCCACGATGACGACAGCAACACCACCAACCGCGAGCTCGAGATGGCTTCCTTCACCATTCCCGGACGCAGCGCTTCCGTCGCCGCTGTAAAGCACACGGAGGCTCATCGCATCGCCGGAGGCTTCTTCAATCCCTCCAGTGCGACCGTCGATTCGCATGGCAACGTCTACTTCACCGATACCGTGAAGCAGCACATCTACCGCTATCTTCCCTCCGCCAGCAAGCTTGAGATCGTCCGCGATACCCCGATCGACGCGGCGAATATCTTCTTCGACAGGAGCGACAACCTCATGGCCGTCTCCTACGCGGGAACCGGAACGGTCTACACCTTCAAGCCGGACGCTCCCTCCAGCGAGATCACCATCCTGAAGCCGCAGCCTGCGGCCCCGCGCCCAGGTCTCGCACCGGTTCTGCCCATCGATCACTGGCGCTTCGACGCCGAGCAGAACACCGACATCGGCGGCCCGGCACCGTGGCAATACATCTCTCCCGATGGCAGCACCTTCCTGCCAGCGGGCGAAGACTTCGTCAGCGGCCAGCTTTACTACGGCATCAAGATGGCCGATATCCTCCGAGCCTTCTCGATGGGCAAGGCCACACCGGGCAAGACCTTCTACGTCAGCGACGAGCGCCAGAAGAAGACCTATACAGCATCGGTGAAGGATGACGGTTCGCTCACCAACGTGAAGCTCTTTGCCACGCAGGGTGGTGAGAGCGTCGCGGTCGGACCGGATGGCAACATCTATCTTGCCGCGGGGCAGATCTACATCTACCGCCCCAATGGCACGCTGGCGGGCGAGATCGATGTGCCCGAGCACCCCACGAGCATTGTCTTCGGAGGCAAGGATCGGCGCACGCTCTACATCCTCGCCCGCACCTCGCTCTACTCCGCGCCCATCTTCGCTGGCACAAAGTAGAAACCGCTTGCCTCCGCATGGGAGGCAAGCGGCCTTGATGCCCTGCTCTACTTGGTCAGTTCGAACGTCGCGTGATTCTCAGTCGATGCGGAGCTGTTGCCAACCCACACATCGAAGGTTCCAGGCTCGATCCCGAAGCTCCGCCTTGCTGTGCTCCAGAAGCCAAGTTCATGGCTATCGAGCGCGAGCGTTACAGTCTGGGTCTCGCCAGCCTTCACGGTCACGCGACGAAAGGCCTTCAGCTCTCGCACCGGTCGTGAAGAGCTGCCCGCACGCTGATGTGTGTAGAGCTGCACAACCTCATCGCCTGCGACACTGCTCTCGTTCTTCACGTCGATCGAGACCTGCATCGTCGCACCGCTCGCGACCTTCGGAACACTCAGCTTCAGGTTGCTCAACGAGAACTTCGCGTAGCTCAGCCCGTAGCCAAAGGGATACAGCGGCGCACTCGACCCATCCCAATAGCGTGTTCCGCTCTCACGCGGATTCTGCGTAAGGTAGTGCGCATAGAACAAGGGCTCCTGCGCTGCCGAGCGTGGAAACGTAGCGGGCAGCTTGCCTCCGGGCACGGCATCTCCAAAGAGCAGATCCGCAACCGCGTTGCCACCCTCGGTCCCCGGATACCACGCCTCGAGAATCGCCGGTGCATGTTGCGCCGCCCACTCGATCGCGAGCGGACGTCCGTTCAGCAGCACAAGCACCACAGGCTTGCCCGTGGCCACGGCTGCTTCGAGAAGCTGCTCCTGCTGCCCAGGCAGATCGAGCGAGGTACGCGAAGCTTTCTCGCCGCTCATGCTCTGCCCCTCTCCAAGCACCATCACGGTGACGTCGGACGACTTCACGGTGTCGATCGCCTGGTCGAACGCGGCCTTCTTCTCGGCATCGGTATGAAGCGTCACAGGCGTCGGTGGGAACTGCGCATCGAAGATCGACCTCTGCTCCCGCACGATCTCCACGCCCTTGCTGTAGCGAATCACATCGGGCGTCGCGGCAAAGCGAGCACGCAGCCCTTCGAGCACACTCACGTTGTCCGCTGGATGGCTCGCAAGACTCCACGACCCACCGATGTCGACCTTCGAATCCGCCAGCGGACCGATCACCGCAATGGTTCCCGGAGCCTTCTTCAATGGCAACAGCTTGCCTTCATTGCGAAGCAGCACAGCCACCTCGGCCCCGGCCTTACGCGCCGCCGCACGCTGCTCCGCGTTCACAAACTGCGCAGGCGCCGCGGCCACATCCGCATAGGGTCGGTCAAACAGGCCAAGCTCGTACTTCACGCTGAGGATGCGCTTCACCGCTTCATCGATTGTGGCCTGCGTCACGTCTCCGCTCTTCACTCGCGCGGCAGGTTGTCGCGGAAGACGTGCCCCGTCATCTCCATGTCCATGCCCGCATTGGCCGACTTCATCGCAGCGTCTGCCTGGTCCTTCGCCATGCCATGCGTGACGAGCGCGTGGACCGCATCCCAGTCGCTCACCACGAAGCCCTTGAAACCCCAGCGCTCCTTCAACACATCGTGCATCAGCCACCGATTGCCCGCGCCGGGCACACCATTCAGATCCATGTACGCGGTCATGAAGGTGCCTGCACCCGCCTTCTCCGCCGCGTGGAACGGAGGCAGATAGATGTTCTCCATATCCGCGTCCGAGATATTCGACGAATCATAGTCGCGCCCGCCGTCGGCCGCGCCATAGCCCGCAAAGTGCTTCACGCAGGCGACGATGCTGTCGGCATTGCTGAGCGACGTGCCTTGAAAGCCGCGCACCTGCGCCTCCGCCATTCGCGAGCCCAGATACGGATCTTCACCCGCGCCTTCCATGATGCGGCCCCAACGCGCATCGTGCGCGATGTCCACCATGGGGGCGAACGTCCAGCGCACACCCGCGGCCGAAGCCTCCTTCGCCGCCATGCGCTGGCTCGACGTAGCAAGCTCCGGAGACCACGAAGCAGCCATCGCAAGTGGCACCGGGTACACCGTACGGAAGCCATGAATCACGTCGAACCCGAACAGGATCGGGATATGCAGGCGCGACTTCTCGACCGCGAGATGCTGTAGCTGGTTGATCCGCGCGGGGTCCGTCACGAAGAGGAACGAACCGACCTTGCCCGCACGCACCATCTCCTCGGCTTTAGGGGCATCGTCGGTGTTCAGCGCGATCTGGCTCATCTGACCGATCTTCTCTTCGAGCGTCATCCGCTCAAGAAGCTCATTGACGAAGCGCGTCTCTTTCGCATCCGGAGCGGCGGCCTGCGCGGCCATGGGAAGCACGGGCGCAAACATCACCGGCAGCAACAAAGAAGCGGCAACGGTACGCGCGAACCGGCGCGACCCCTCAAACGATCGATCCATAACGACACCCCAGTGTAATACGCCCGCCTTGCACTCCGGCCTTCAGGCCAGTCTCAGGTTCGGGACGAAACCATAGTAGACAAACGATTGTTTCATTGTCCAATCCAAACTACTTTTTACCCGCAAAACTCATCTTGCTCAACACTCCGCCCTGCTTCAAATGGTAGAAGCCATCCACGGCGACATGATGAAAGCTCTGTGACGCGCCGCCCGGCCAGTCCACCACAAGCGTCTCGATCTCCTTCGCCGCGCCGAGCCCGAAGTGCAGCCGAAGGTCGCTCTGCGAGAGATAGCTTCCGCCCGAGCGCACCTCCCCAAGCTGCGTCACGCCATCCGCCGTGACATGCGCTCGCGCATTCAACGCGAGACGATTCCGTGGCACCCCCTCCAACTCCAGGCTCACCCAATGGTGCGCCAGGTCCGGCCTGGATGACAGAATCTGCGGCTCGCCCGTGAGATTCTCGACGACGACATCGAGCGCACCGCGATTGAACAGGTCGCCCACCGCAAGACCGCGGCTCACCTGCGGGACACGCAGAGGATCGCCCTCCG
>Ga0179596_10000574_pt1 | contig 9914 bp, 17 predicted proteins | sample CZODoug1_1_08_16_FD_155494 | JGI IMG/M metagenome (GOLD analysis project Ga0179596, IMG submission 155494) | Vadose zone soil fungal communities from Angelo Coast Range Reserve, California, USA - CZODoug1_1_08_16fungal (Illumina Assembly) | ecosystem: Environmental > Terrestrial > Soil > Vadose...
TCTTTGCCCCGGAACGATTTCCGGTCTTCATCCGGATCGAGAACGATCGCACGATGTACGGCGCGCCGAGCACGGACGGCGTCACCGTCAAGGTGACCCTGGACGGGCGCTCGGAACCGGCCGAGCACGCGGACCGGTTGCGCCGCGAGCTCACCGCCGGCGAGATCACCGAAAGCCTGGACACCGTCAGGGAATTCCTCCCCGACCTCATCCCGAGCATCGTCCGCTCGGACGCGTATCCGGACCTGTACACCGCGGATCAAGCGCCGCTGCTCGGCGTCGTACCGAGCCGTCCGCGCACGGTGCTGGCCACCGGGTTCTCGGGCCTCGGCTTCAAGATGGCGTCGGCGGCAGGAGCGAGGGCAGTAGCATTGGCCCTCGGACAGAACGCCGGTGTACCCGCAGGACTCGAGCCGGAGCGCTTCGTCCCAGCGCTGCGTTGACCGTCGGGGCAGCGTGCTGGTCCAGACCGCCGCCCTACCCACAGAAAGCCAGCAGTGAACTCGAATACCTCTGCCGCACAGACTCTTACCCCACCCGAGCTCGCGTTGCTGCGCGAGGCGATCGCCGAATCGTTCGCATCCCGCGAACGCGGCCGGCATCCCTTCGGGGCCGTCGTCGCGGACGAGCACGGCGCCATCGTCGCTCGCCGCGGCAACAATTCGATGCCGCCCCAGGGAGATCCCACCCAGCACGCGGAGCTGACCGCCGCCGCGCACGCCACCGAACATCTCACGACGGCACAGCTCGCGCGCGCCACCCTGTACACCAGCGCCGAACCGTGTGTCATGTGCGCGGGCGCGATCTACTGGACCGGTATCGGCCGGGTCGTCTACGCATTGTCCGAGGAGAGGCTGCTCGGCCTCACCGGCGACAACCCCGAGAATCCCACCTTCGCACTGCCGTGCCGCGAGGTCTTCGCGCGCGGTCAACGGGCGATCGAGGTGTGCGGGCCCATGCTCGAGGAGGAGGCCGCCGCCGCCCACATCGGATTCTGGCGGTAGATACCGTCTCAGCGGTCGATATCCGCGTTGCCCGCCTTCCATTGCGGCCAGGGCACATTCCAGTCGCCCAGCCCGTCGACACCCGAAAGCGTCCCTCCCACAGTATTTTTCACGATCGCGATATCGCCACGCTTGGCGTTCTCGTACACCCAGCGGGCATCCGCGGGGCTCAGGTTCAGGCAGCCGTGGCTGGTGTTGACCGAGCCCTGTGCCCACACCGACCACGGTGCGGAATGCATGAAGATGCCGCTGTAGGACATTCGGGTGGCCCAATCGACCTTGGTGCGATAGCCGTTGGGGCCGGTGGCGGCGACACCGTAGGTGGAGGAGTCCATGATCATTCGGTCGAAGCGGTCGCTGAGGATGTAGACGCCGTTGTCGGTCGGGGCGGAATTCTTGCCCATGGACGTCGCCATGGACCGCACCACCTGGCCGTTCTGTTCGACGGTCACCATCTTGGTGTTGTCGTCGGCGGTGAAGATCGTGGCGTCGCCGATGGTGAAGCCGGAGTGAACGGAGCTGTCGCCGATCAGTCCGGCGCCCAGGTCGCGGCCGTAGGTGTTCACATCGACGGTGACCCGGGTGCCCTGCGCCCAGAAATGCTCCGGACGCCACCTCACCTCGCGGGCATTCACCCAATAGAACGCGCCCTCCACCGGCGGCACCGCGGTGACGGTGATCGCGTTCTGGGCGGCGCGGCGATCCGGAATGTTCTCGTCGAACTGCACGGCCACCGGCTGACCGATGCCGACGACCTCGTTCTCCCCCGGCAGCAGCCACGAGTGGGTGCGATCGGCCGGCTGCATGGTGGTGAAACTCACGGCGGCCGTCGCCGCGCCGCCGAGGCCGACCGCCGTGGCCCACAGCCGATAGGTGCGCCCGAAGCCGAGCTGTTCGGTGATCTGCCAGGAGCGGCCGTCCGGCGCGATCTGCCCGGCGACCGGGATACCGTCGGGATTGATCAGCGAAACCTCGGTGAATCGGCCGTCCCGCACACCCACCCGCAGCGGATCGGCCACCGAAACGCCCACCGCCCCGTCGGTGACCGGCGCCACGACCGTGGGCGTGATCATCTCGAAGATCGACGGCGATTTCGGCACGCTCCCCGAACCCCGCGCGTGCACACCACATCCCGCCACCAGCGCCACCGCGGCCAGCACGGCCAGCACCGATACCCCGCCCCCCTGCCGACCTCTGCTCATATGCAACCCCGTTCCGTACTCGGGCACATCCGGGCAGCCCCGGCTGCGCTGCTCACCACCACATCCACCGGGATCGGTCGAGACCACGCGGCGCCGATTGTGCCAGCCGAAACCCCTCGAACTTTCGCAAACACGGCGGTCGGGGCGAATCGTTACCCGTGCACGGAGCCCCGTCAGCAGGCACTGAATGCCCGGGCCGGTGAGCGTGACGACACCCCAGAGCCCCCCGCCCGTAGCTCCCAATCCGGAACGCACCCTGACCAGGGGATTTCACTTTCAGACCGCAGGCCTGTTATGGTTTTCTCCGCACCGAAACGGAGCCCCCAAGCTTCCCGAGGAGCACTGTACCAGCGCCATTAGCTCAATTGGCAGAGCAGCTGACTCTTAATCAGCGGGTTCGGGGTTCAAGTCCCTGATGGCGCACTTCGAAAACACCATCTCACCTGCTCGAATACTTCCGGGAACGGATCCCGGAAATGAGCACTGTAGTTAAATCTGTAGCTTACGAACACCAGCCCGGATCGGCCCGCGAGCGGCATATCGGCCGGGCCGTCGCCGCTCTGGGGCTGCTCGTCTGCGTCCTGTCGGCCGCCCTCACCGCAGGTGTCGGCACGGCCTCGGCCGAGTCTTGCCAGGAGGGTTTCTGCGGCACGCCCACCATCAATCTCTTGCCGACGGGTAGCGCGGGCGTCATTCCCACCGCAACGCCCACCGCTCCTGTTCAGCCCGTCGCCTCCCCCATGGAGGACTCGGCCGCGATATCCGCGTTCGCCGGTGAGTTCGGCGCAGCAACCGCTGTCGGTGGATTCGGTGGCACCGTTGCCGGCGCCGGAATCGGTTGCGCCGTCGGCGGCATCGTCACCGCGCCGACCCTGGTCTTCATTCCGGCCGGATGCCTTGCGGGCGCGGTCACCGGTGCGGGCATCGGCGGTGTCGTCGGAACCATCGTCGTCGGTGGCCCTGCGCTGGCGCTGGCCGGTACGGATCTGGTCGGCACGCTCACCGCTGCGCCCGGCACCACGAAGTGGGTCCAGCGATGAGCACACCGAGCGCCATCGTTTCCGAGCTGTACAACTTCCACCACGACGAGCGCGTCGCGCTCTCCCGTGAGGCGCTGATCGGCGCCCTGCGCCGTGCCTACGATATCGGCCGCCAGAGCCCGGACCTCACACCGATCCAGCGGGATGGCATGTCTTGGGCTTTCCTGCTCGCATACCTCAACGTCGCGGACGAGATCAAGGGGCAGTCATGACGTGCCGGTGCGGGCACGCCCGCCATCAGCACAACCATCGGCACGACGAGTACCAGGCAGGGCTGGACGACGGCGTCACAGACGCAGCCCACTGCAACACCCGGGATGACACCGCGTGGTACCTGCGAGTGGTCTCCGACAACCTGCTCGAGCGCCGCCCTCGCTACGTGGCCGGCTACACCGACGCCTTCGCCTGCCTCCTCTAGCCGTTCGCGCCGCGCCCGGCACGTCCGGACGCGGTGCAATCCGCTAGAACCCCAGTCCGACAAGGAATCCGCCATGAGCACTCCCGCTACCCCCGTCGCCGATCAGCTCGCCGAGGCCCGCGCGACTCTCGTGCAGGCCATCACGGCCGCCAAGCTGGCCACCGCCAAGCGCGCCCGGCTCGCCGCGGAAGTCCGCGCGCTCGAGGCCGAGGCCGTGCTCGCGGACGTGCGTCTTCAGGCCCGTACCAACCGGCAGCGCGCCGAGGCTGCGGAAGCTCGCGCCGACGCCGCCGAGGCGGCCCTGGCGACCGAGCGCGCGGCGCATCTGGCCGAGGAACGCGAGCACGCCGTCGAGGAACGCGAGCGCGCTGCCGAGGTCGAGCGGCTCAAGTCACGGGCACCGGCGCAGAAGCGGGCGACCCGCAAGGACGCCCCCACGAACGGGTACACCGCTACTGCCGAGCCCGGCAACCGATCCGGCACGGCGACGGCCCTCGCTATCGTGCCGGACGCCGCCGAACCGCCAGCGCGCCCGGATCCGGGCACGAGCAAACCCGCGAGATGACCATCGCCACGGCCGAACTGCTCGCCGCGCTGCCAGTCGGGTACGTCATCCGCGATCACGGGCTGCTCGCGGTCCGGCAGCCGGGTGGGTGGCTGTACGGCGATCTCGCACACCACGAGCCCGAGCTGCCCGTCGAAGCTGTCGGGCTGCCGGATCAGTGATCGACCAGCCGCGCGCCCCCATCATGCTCAACGGCCGCCCGAATGAACGAGAGCGCCAATGACTTCCGGCAGCGCGTGAGCGACCGCGGATGCGGTGATCGGCCCACCACCGCCGTACGTACAGCTGGCGTGTGCTGCTGCCCGGCCGTGAACGTGCGCGGCGAATTCGCCCGCGTCGAGCGCGGATACCCCGGCCGCCATCAGCGCACCGGCTAGGCCGGCTAGGACGTCACCGGCTCCGGCGGTCGCAAGCCACGGGGGGGCCTCGGCCTGGCTGGCCGCGAAGCCCGATGGCTCGACGATGATCGTTGTCGGACCTTTGACGAGCACCGTCACGTCGAGAGCTCGCGCGATCGCATGGCCGTAATGCAGTGGCCTGGACTCGATTTCAGCCCGTGTGGTGGACTGCCCGAGCCATCCCATGATGCGCGCCATCTCGCCAGCGTGCGGGGTGAGGAGGATTCGATCCGCGCGGGCCGCCCGCTCGCTGGTCAAACGTCGCTGCACGCACGCCTCGAGGGCGCCGGCATCCACAACGCATGGCAGTCCGCTCATCATCGCTTCGTCGATGGCCTTGTCCTGGTCCGGGTCGTCCTCGACGCCTGAGCCCAGCAGCCATGCTTGGACCTGGCCGATACCGGGCACGGATTCAGGGGCGGTGGTGAGTACCTGCGTGGTCACTCCGGGCGGTCCGATGAATCGCACGATGCCCGCGGCCCCGGACTGGACCGCGCCGAGCACGGCCAGGACCGCGGCGCCGGGGTACGTGTCGGATCCGGCCACAATGCCGAGAACGCCGCGGGTGTATTTGTGGGCCACGCGCGGCGGGACTGGCCACCGCGCCCCGATGTCGCGGGAGCTCAGTCGCCGGGCGATCGGCTCGGCGGTGAACTCGGGCAGCCCGACGTCGACGAAACGGAGGACCCCGATGGCATTAGCGGCGGGCGGCAACAGCGCGCAGGCCTTCGCGGCCCCGAACGTTACGGTGATATCCGCCCGGGCAGCAACGCCCGGCGTCTCGCCGGTGTCCGGATCAATTCCGCTCGGCAGGTCGACCGCGACGACAGGGGTTGCGGGAGGTATCGCGGCGACCAGCTCTGCGGCGCGGTCGCGCAGGCCACCGACGCCGCTCTCACCGATGATGCCGTCGACAAGCAGCTCGGCGGAACGGATTGCCTCCAATGCCGACTTACGGTCGGCGACCCTGATGATCCGGCCGCCGACAGCACGTAGCCCGACGATCCCAGGCTCGTACGCGGTAGCGCCGGTCAGCACGGCATCGACCTTCGCCCCGCGGCGGCGCAATCGGATGCCAGCCAGAAGGGCGTCCGCGCCGTTCTTTCCGGTGCCGACCAGCATCGCCACCCGGCGGCCGTAGACGCTGCCGTATCGGCCCTGCAGTTCCTCGGCGCACACCACCGCCAGCCCGGCGGCAGCCTTGCGTAGCAGTCGGTCCGGGCGGCCGGTCTTCAGTTCAGCGGCTACGGCATCCTGTACGTCGGCGGCACGGTAGGCGGTCCAGCTCGTCGTCATTTCACAGATCCCCTCGGGCGCGCGGCGGTTTAGTCGATGAGCAGGTGGCAGCGTTTGGCCAGCGCGCGCACATGCGGGCGTGCCCGTGCGTGGTCACGCACGAGGATCTCGCGCACCAGCTCGCGCACGAGTCCCGAATCGTGCACCTCGTCGGGGGCGATCTTCTCGGCCTCGAGCAGAGACATCACGGCCGCATAGTCCTCTTTGCGCTGGATGTACCCGCGTGATGCGTCGATCAGCGGTCGTGATCGGCGCTCGAGGGACGGCACGCGGTCGAGGTCGAGACGTGAGATGCGGTCGATAACGGCGTCGTGGTCGCCGAGCTCGGCGCTGATAGCCAGGCCGTGAATATCGACGTTGCCTGCGCCGAACATCGTCCACGGGTCGTAGGTGGTGCCGAGGGAACGCGCCGCGTCCTCGGCGGCCTGATGGAGGGCCCATGCCTTCCCGGCCTCGTCGGATTGCGCCGAGCTGATCGCGGCCGCGAGGTTCAGCATCCCGAATGCCGCGAGCAGGTCATTGGTGGGGTTCACTGCGAGGCGGCGCTGTAGCTCGTCGGCGGCGGCCAGGCATACCCGTGTTGCCTCCTCCTGCTGGCCAGCGCGGCGATATGAGGCCGACATTGCCCATGCACCGAGGGCGAGTAGGTGCGGGTCGTCGGCTTCGCGGGCCGTCGCGACCGACCGTTCGGCGACTACCCACGCCAGTTCCGGCTCCGGCAGATGGTGCAGCCACAACCGGGTGATCTGGTAGGTACCCGACAGGGTTCTCGCTGCCCGGCGCTTGTCCTGCGCGGCGAGGTAGGCCGTGTTCGCGTCGAGAATGAGGTCAGGCAGCACTCGCCCGACCGAGCTGTGAGCAGTCGGCGAGCTGTGCCAGGTCTGCCACGCCTGCGCGACCCGCTCGCCGACCAGCTCCGGCCGCCCCGGCGGCGCCGAGGATGCCGGAACGATCGGAAGTGCGGTGCGCATGATGACCTCGCGTACCTTCGCGACCTGCTCACTGCGCGGAGAAGGAGCACGCGTCAGACTGTCGAGCGGGCCACCGAGCAGATCCGGAACGGTGCATCGACACGCATTGGCGATATTGACCAGATCGGTCAGCCGTTCGGCCATGTGCACGCCACGCTCGACCTGGGACAGCCACGGGACGCTCTTGCCGATCAACGCCGCCAGCTGTGTCTGGTGCAGACCGGCAGCCTCTCGGTAGATCCTGATGCGGTCGCCGATTCCCTCGATCAGAACCGGGGGGGAGTCAGAACTCATATCACGAGGCTACATGCCGACACTGATACTTTTCTATCAGTATCACGCCTCGCTAATAACTACGTTTGGTTTAGGCGCCTATCCGTGCTGGTCAGGCGCACCGAAACGTCACCCGGAACACAGGTGGTACCGGCGCTCTGGGTGCGGCACATCACACCAGGGAGCCGAGCGTGTTGACCAACTGCGCTGAGCCGCAACAGATCTCCGAGGCGGATTCCGCTTTTTCGCTGCTATACGATCACGGTGGGCACCGGGACGCCGTAACGCGCGGCCCATGCATGGCATATGTCGCCGCAGTCGCCGCGGCCACCGCCGATTTCGGTGAAGACGAATGAGCATCGACGAAACGGTCCAGTTAGCGACCGGTCACCCACGGATAGCAATTCCCTGTCTGCGCATCGAGATCCGCGGCGGGAACGACGAGCGCGACATGCGGGCGCTCGGTGAGCGTCTCGGCTTCGACGTCACCGAACTCGTCGCGGTCGATCCGCGCAGTGAGGGCGCATACACGGCCGTCATGCTCGCCATCCGCCGCACTGGTGCTGTCGCGGTGATCGTGCCCAACCTTCAGCACGTCGAGGGCATTGATCATTGGATCCGGCAACACGTAGAGCTGATCACCGTGCAGGGTGAGCGAGTGCTCGAGCGCGCGGTTACCGGCGTCCGGGCGGCGACGGCATGAGCGGCACCCTCGCAACCGCGCTCGCGTTCGCCGCGATCCTGCTGTTCTGCGCAGCCGTTATCGCCTGGCGCGAGATCCAGATCTCGCGTGAAGAGGAGAGCCTCACGCCGTCCGGTCCGGCCGCGCCGGTCCGGCAGTTCCAATGGCCCCCGCTCGCCAGCTGTTCCGCGCCCGCGCAGCCGTTGACCGTCGACCAGGCGCACCGGGCCATGCAGATCCATCTCGAGTGCGCCATCGACAACTGCGGATGCAAGCGGGCAGCGCAGAGCGCCCTCGTCGAGGCCGGTCGGATGCACCCGCGAGTGGAGTACCGATGAACGTCGAGCCGCTTCTCGGCCCCATCCAGCCCGAGCACGCCTGCGACGGCTGGCGGCTCCGCGGTGACGGGCACAACTGGCACCTGATCAAGGACTACGGCAAACACCTCGGCGTCATCAGTGCCACCACGTCTACTACGTGCGCGTGGCAGATCACCACGCGCACCGGTGATCTCGTGCGCGAAGCATCGGCCGGCGCAGATGTGGGCGCCGCGCGGGACGCCGCCGATGAGTGGGTCGCAGGACACCCCGGATGACGGACCAGGAGCTGTCGGACCGTAATCCACTCGTCGAGGCCGGTGTGCCAGCGGTCGGGGTGATCGACGCCGAGCTCGCCGGCCACCGGCGCAGCCAGTACATGACCAGCATGGCCGTACTCGCACGGCGCCGTCGCCTGTGGCTCGCCCGCATCCTCGTGCTCGGCACGCTGGACATCGCGGTCACGCAGCAGCTTTCCGCCGTGCTGCCCGCCGCCGGTGCCGCCGCGGTGATCGCGCCGAGCGTGAACCACCTGCGCGGCGCGCACCGCTGGGTTACCGAGCACGCCGACCTGTACGTCGTAAGGCCGCTGCGAATCTACCGGCGCGGCTATCAGTGGAGCGCGCCGATATGAGCCGCCAGGGCCACGTCAACGACGGGCATTGCGACTGGTGCGGCGCCGAACTCGGCACCGCGCCCCTGCGGCTGGACGGCGATGTGTTCTGTGACTTCCGATGCGCGGCTGCCTACCGGCGGGTGCCCGCACGCGGGACCGGGATGCCGAGGGGTGGCAGTGATGATCGACGGCCGTAACGACACGTACGCCGACCGGGTGCGCGCGTTTCTCGATGGATCGTCCCTGGCAGAGGACGACGCGCGGCGTATGCGAGACAATCGATTGAAATCTATTGCAGCAGAACAGGATAGCGAGTGAGAAGCGATTCCCCGACCGCCGTGCCCGTCTGCGAGTGCGGCCACGCTTGCTGCGGCCGGTGCGAGGTCCACGGCGACACCGGCATTGGCCCATGGATCTACGCATCAGCATGTGGCATAGCAACCATCAGCGAACACGGCGCAGGGAAAATCCTCAGCGTGCGTTGCCCATCCGTGTTCTGCGTGCCGGGCGATCTCGTGCCGCTCGACGAACACGGACGGATCACCCCTCACGACGGCATGATCCCCGGCGACTGCCCATTCATCGGGTACCGAGTAGTGCTCGATCCCGGCACGCGACGACCGTGATGCGGCTACCGAATGGTTCATATCCGCGGTCGCCATCTGACTCCGCGCACGAAAAAGCGCCACGGCCGCGTAACGCGGTCGGGGCGCTGTCGATTACGGATCGTCCATCTCACCCAGCCACAAGGGGAACTCCTATGCCCGACAAGAAAAAGGGCAACCCGATCGCCGGACTGATCGGCCTCGCCGTCGCCGTCGTCATCCTGATCATCGCGTTTTCGAGCTGCGGCTCAAATGAGAGCACAGCCCCCGACCAGGACACGCGCTACACCATGGCACTCGATCATGATCACGTGCCGCATGGCGTTTTCTCGAATGTCTTGCAGCTCGGCCGCGACGTGTGCAAAGACCTGGACAAGCCGATGCCGATAGACCAGGTCGTCGGGGAGGTCGAGGGATTGAGCAAGGACAACACCACGACCGTCCAGAACCCCGATCCAGTCCCGATGTTCACGACCCAGCAGTCACAGGCGATCGTCTATGACGCCGTCCAAGCGTACTGCCCGAAT
>Ga0179596_10000575_pt1 | contig 9910 bp, 9 predicted proteins | sample CZODoug1_1_08_16_FD_155494 | JGI IMG/M metagenome (GOLD analysis project Ga0179596, IMG submission 155494) | Vadose zone soil fungal communities from Angelo Coast Range Reserve, California, USA - CZODoug1_1_08_16fungal (Illumina Assembly) | ecosystem: Environmental > Terrestrial > Soil > Vadose...
GCTCAAACTCCAGGTGGTTCACATCGGCCGGGCGCGCCGCCGTGAGGCACGCGCATTGGGCAAGGTCTTCGCCCAACGCGCACGCTTCGGTTTGTTGGGCGCGTCAATCACGGCATCGGTCCCCAGTGCGACACGCTGTCCGGTGTCGCTCTCTGCGGGAGCGGGCCCGCGTAAGCCAGCCGCGCCAGCCGATCCAACAGGCACCAAACGTGATAGTGCTTGCTGTCGGTCCATATCACGACGCCGCCGTCTCCCTGGACGCGCAGCGGTTGCTGGCACATCGAACACTTGGCTTTCCAGCTCAGCGGCTCGGTGTTCCATTTCCAGCTCATTGCATCACCCTCCGACAGAGGTGGCAGTAGTACTCGCAGCGGCACTACGCGCAGCCTGGCGCGCGCCAATGCAGCCGCAAGGGACGGTCGATCACTCCGTCTGTTGGAAGAGAACCTGCGTGCTTGCCTGGGTCACTGCAGGTCCTCCCCAGCCCCCGTCCGCTCGACCTTCCACAGGTAGCGCTCGAACGCCCAGGCCGGGAAATCGTTCAACGCCTCGTGACCCTCGCAATAGTAGCGGTCGAGCAAGTCGTCGAAGTGCACGCGAACGAACCCGCATAGCGCCTGGAAGCACCTCGCCTCGAAAGGTGCGAACTCCGCCCGCCAGCGGATATACGCCGGATCGCACGACGAGCGAGGGGGCTTCATGTGCGACCTCCCGCTAGTACGGAAGCGTCGGGTTCGGTCGCGACAGCGCGGGTGGTCATGATGCTCGCGGGGTGAACGAGCAGGTTCTTAGCCCGCTCGCGGGCGTTAAACGTCGCAACGGCTGAGTGGCAGCTGCCACTACGCCGATCGACCCGGTGTTGACTTCGTCCGTCTGGGCGAGCGCGGCGCTCGATATTGTCCGAATAGGCGCCGCGAATTCACCGCCCACTCGATCCGTCAGCTCTCCCAACAAAAGTCGCAGCGCACGCTGCGGATCTCTGCGCTTCCAAAGATGGCTGACCTAGGCTGGCGGTCGCTCTTGCATGACTTTCGGAACGAAGCATGAGCACAAACTCCCCGCGCATCTTGCACAAAGCCGCGATTACCTTTGACAAAGCTGACCCATCCCTGGCGCCAGCCCCATGTGTGTCGACGCTGAGTCGTGCCAGGTACACCTGGGCGGTAAATTAGGCCGGAGCGGAAGTTGGGGCTGCGGCTGCCGGGGGTCCGACCTACGTTGAGGCGACGGTCGACCTGGAAGTCGGCACCGCCGACGTGCGCGTGACAGAGGCAGAATCTCCGGCGTCGTCTTGCATCTCAGCGCACTCGATGGGCGCGCCCTGTGCTCCCAGTGGGGCTACCGTGCTCGCCACCGATCACTAAGTCGCCCGAGAGACCTCTTTGAGTGTGATTCGGACCCGGGACCGGGACGCCGCGGGCGCGAATCCCTGGTTTTCGCCTCGAACGTAAGGGCCAGAACGTAGAGCGCCGCAAGTACGCCGAGCACGTAGAAGGCAATAGGTATGTGGCTCACGAAGGCCGGATGACCTGGCGTGCTGCGGCGGGCAACCCAAACTGTCCAGGCGTTACTGGCCGATTGAGAAGCGTGTAGTCCGTCGGATACAACAACGACGCGATCTGTTCAAATATGCGGTTGGTTGCCGGTTCGCCGCGCGTGCTCGGGCTGGGCCCCACAACGGTCGTCACGACGGGACTGTAACCACACACGCAGGCGAACGACCAGCTGAAGGCTTCCCACAATGGGCGGCACCATGAAGCACTTTACCCCGCAGAGGCTGTACAGCAGAGCCGCAGCGCCGCAACCGACGGCAAAGAGCAATATAGCTGTCGACATCTGCACCAACCGCGAGCTCGATTGGCTCTCAACCCCCTTCGGCTCATAGATCCGGTCGGCCAGATCGATCATGACTTGCGTCGTCGTGCCGGTCATGATCGTGGAGGGGGGTGTGCTTCCGAGGTGGACGCGATGGAAAGCATTCTGTATCGCCATGGCGCCCACCAGGACCATTCCGGTCAAAACGGCTTGCCAGCTGTCGGTGTCATGGAACGGACCGAACCCAATCGCAAGTGCAGCGCCGATGACCAGGAATAGCAATTGAAGAGCGATGAGGGTCTCCAATGCGGCCCGCTGGCGCTCGAAGAGCACCGTGTTGAGCAACCGTGTCGCAATTACCACGGCACAGAAAATCGGGAGTGCCAGCAGTTTCGCAATCGCACCGGAGGTGCCGAGGGCGAGCGAGGCGCCGAGGGTCACGAAATTACCGGTCACGTGAGCCGTGAACAGACCCTGCAGCGCCAGAAATCCGGCAGTGTCGACATAACCTGCGTTGAGGCTCAAAAGTAAAGGAAGCGTCGCTTTGGTTTCAGGAGCTGCCATGGGTATTCCGAGAAGCGCAGGTCACCACCCGAATCGAAGCTCTACGCTCAAGTAGTTTGCATTGAGGCCCCCGGCTCGCCGGATCACATCGCCGACCTGATATTGGACCCCCTCGACCGCAGCGGCCCAGTGAGGACTGATCGCCCACTCCGCCCGCAGCTGCTCATATATTCCGGTCCACCGCCCGGGTTGTCCGGCCGTACCCGCAACGGGTCTGTCGGGTATCACGTAGACCGCGTCGGCGGTCGTCTGACGCCACTGCAAGCCCACTCCGGCGACGATCCTCAGGTTAGGCGTCGGATGTAGTTCCAATGACGGCCGCACGTGGATGAGGTTGGCATACGTCGGAGTGCTCGCCAGCGTGAAGTAGTAGGCATTTGGAAACAGGGGATTGAATGTTCCGACGGTCCCATCTCCGCGCCGCTGATCGCCGGAGGCCAAATCCACCTGCAGCCCGATGCGTGGACTCCAACGAACTTCTTTAAACGTATATCCGCCCCGCGATCCCACGGCCCAGGCTCGAATCTCTTCATTACCGACTCGACCCGTCTGCCGCATGCCTTCGAGATCCCAATCAAGCGCACCGCGCGCAATGGCATAACGCACGTCCACGTTGTCGCGGCGCTCGTTCCCGCTGCCATCCAGATAGTGCGCTCCATCCGCCTCGTATCGAGAGTAGTAAGCCGATAACTTTCCCGGCCCCACATCGTTGCGCTCGATTCTGAAGCCGCCGTACTGCAGAGCGCGGCTCGAGTAGTCATCGAAGGGATCGTCGGGGACATTCTGTACCGGGTGGCTCCAGAAGGTGATGAATCGCCACGACGATTTTTCCCAGTCCGCCCAGACGGCATCGAACGATTGGCGCACGTTCGGACCATCCCGAACCCCGATGAACCGCTGCAGATCGAACCCCATCTGCTGGCGTCCGACTCGAAGCTTCAGCCTCCCGCCTCCAACGTCGTTGCTGTAAGTCACGAATGCCTGCTCGAGATCCAGTGGATTTTTATCCACCGGCGTAATGAGGTCCTTGCTGAACGCTCGATCGTCTTGCAGCTGCACGAAGATCTGCCAGTTGGCGTTCGGGTGGATATCAGCGTGGAACTCCAGGCGTTGGATCAGGTAGGTATTGGTATGCGGGTTGCCGACTCCGAAGGGCGCGATCTGAGTGGATTCCACCCGCTCGCGCAGATTCAGTCCGAGTGAGACGTAGCTGTGGGGATCATCGCTCGAGAGTGGAAGGTACTTCAGACCGTCAAACGGCTCGGTTCGCAGTGCGCGATCGGCGAGCACGGACCAATCCTCTTGCCAGCGCAAGAAGCTGATATTGGGCCTACGAGGTTCCGCATTGGAACCCGGCCTGTCATCCGCCCAGGCGGGGGACAGCAACGCGCCAAGCGACATCAGTGCGAAGCAGCTTCCAGATGGCGCAGTAAGGCGAACTGCCATACGCGGCCTGCGGCTAAGACTCACTGAGAGCGGAGCTGATGGAGCTCTGCGACGTAGCCGCCCGGGAACTCAACCATGACGCTGCTGCGGTCCGCGCCGTCAACTCGAGTCGAGAGAATGGTGACACCACTGGCTTTCGCTTTCGCGAGCGTCGCATCCAGGTCCTTCACCTCGTATCCCGTGATCTCGTAGCCGAAGGGGTATGGGAGGTGACCATCCGTGACATTGACCTGGAGCTTCCCAAAGTTCGATGCGAGCCGGACCCGACGATAAGTCTCGCCGGGTTTCCCGATCTCTGCCGCATCGGCCTGGCGGTCGTCTGAAAGGACCTTTCCTTGCGAGAAGCCCAGGATTGAGTGCACGAACGCGTCGGCGTTGTCGCGTGAGACGTAAGCGCGGGTTTCCGGAACTGCCTCCAGAGGTTCGTATTTAGGGGTGGTAAAGTGCCAGTAGAGCTGCATCTTGATGCCGCCTGGCCACTGGATGATGGCGTCGTAGCCGACGGGATCCGGCCATTTGTCGACGATCACCTCTGCGCCATTGTCTCTGGCCGCCTTCAGTGCGAGGTCCATGTCGGTGACGAGCCAACCGGTACGCTCCAAGCCGAAGGGATAGGGAATAGCCGTACTGAATGCGAAGGTCGATAGTGTGCCTACCGGGGTCCAAACGTATTGAAAATCGGCTTTGCTCGGAGTCGGTGTGAGGGTGGAGGGAATCCGCGGCGACGCCTTGCCCCCGAGAGTGGAAGTGAAGCTGTTGACGAACCGGTCGAAATCGGCCGCCTTAACGTAGACGTGGGTGGTGTCATACTGGGCGCCGACGCCGATCTGCGAAGCGGTGGCTGGCGCGGCATTCCGCGCGATGGCGTTCGACGCCATCCCGAGCAATGAAAGCAGCAGGACTTTTATCAGGCGATGATCAGCAATCACGGGAAGCCTCGATGGAATGGAGTTGAGCCGTTGAGGATTGTGGACGCTGCGTACGCACCGCCATGACTGACACAAGGAAAAAACCGGCGATCAAACCGAGGTGCTCGAAGAATGCGTTCAAGGCCATGAAGCGATCATGGCCGGTCATCGCCCAGAAGTTGTTGGCGGTGAGCATGGCGATCGCGGTGAGCACGCCGAGGCCGCCGGCGCCCAACCACACCCAGCGCCCGAAGATCACCAGTGCGGAACCCGCGAGCTCGACGATGATGGCCGCCATAGCCCAGAGCCACGCCGGCTGAAGGCCGAAATGGGCCTGCTCCGCGACTGCAGCGGGAAAGTCAACCAGTTTCTGTATGCCGCCGATCAGGAAGGCCGACGTGAGCGCGATCCGGGCAACCGGCAGAAGCCAAGGCCAAGAGAGGATCGCCCCAATCCAGCGCGGCGTGTCGGTCTTTGCAGGCATCTCACACTGCCCAGCAGGCGCAGCCGAGCGCACCCCAAAAGCTCTCGAGATCCGAAACCGGAATCCTGCCGAACCACGAGCGGGCGTGATCATGCCCATGCACCGCGCAAGGCGCGCGGCAGCCGCACGCATTCATCGCCCGCGCCGCGACGCCTTGAGCGTTCTTGTCCGCGTTGGCCCAATTGCCATAGCCGCCGAAAGTGCGGACTGGCGACCAATCCGGCATCGCGGGTGGGGGCGCGGCGTCATCGAGCGACTTGAAGTCTCTGGCGCCATACACGATACGGCCGCCGACGACGGTCAGGTCGCTGGTAATGTCGGCGATCTCACTTTCGGCGCAGCCGAAGAAATCCCGATCCGGCACGATGAGATCGGCAAACTGACCGACCTCGATGCGACCTTTCTTTGCCTCTTCATTTGAGAACCAAGTGACATTCTCGGTCCACATCCGCAGCGCGGTCTCACGGTCAAGGCAATTGCGCTGCGGATAGAGGCGCAGGCCTCCAACCGTCCTGCCGGTGATGAGCCAGGCGAGCGAGACCCAGGGATTGTAGGAGGCTACCCGCGTCGCATCCGTCCCCGCGGAAACCTTTACGCCCTTATCCAGAATTTTTCTCACCGGCGGCGTCGCCTCGGCAGCGCCGCGACCGTAGCGCTCGACAAAATACTCGCCCTGATAGGCCATGCGGTGCTGCACGGCGATGCCGCCGCCGAGCGCGGCGATACGATCAATCGATTGGTCGGAGATGGTCTCGGCATGGTCGAAGAACCAGTGCAGACCGTCGAGAGGCGTGTCTTGATGAACCTTCTCGTAGACATCGAGTGCACGCGAGATCGTCTCGTCATAGGTCGCGTGCAGTCGCCACGGCCACTTGTTCTGCACCAGAATGCGCACCACGTCTTCGAGCTCACTCTCCATTTGCGGCGGCAGATCGGGACGCGGCACACGAAAGTCTTCGAAGTCCGCCGCCGAGAACACCAACATCTCGCCGGCACCGTTGTGACGGAAATAGTCGCTGCCCTGCTTGTACTTCGAGGTCTTGGTCCAGTTGAGGAAATCGTCCTTTTCGCCCTTCGGCTTCTGCGTGAAAAGGTTATAGGCCAGGCGGATGGTGAGCTGCCCTTCGTCCGCCAGCTTCTGGATGACGGCATAGTCTTCGGGATAGTTCTGAAAGCCGCCGCCGGCATCGATTGCGCCGGTGAGGCCGAGGCGGTTCAGCTCGCGCATGAAGTGGCGGGTTGAATTGACCTGGTATTCGAACGGCAGTTTCGGTCCCTTGGCAAGCGTCGCATAGAGAATGGCGGCGTTCGGCTTGGCGAGCAGCAGCCCAGTCGGGTTGCCCCTTGCGTCGCGCACGATCTCGCCGCCAGGCGGCGCGGGCGTGCTCTTCGTGTAGCCCACCGCCCGCAGCGCTGCGGCATTGAGGATGGCGCGATCATAGAGGTGCAGCAGGAACACCGGCGTGTCGGGTGCAATCGCATTGAGTTCATCGATGGTCGGGAGCCGCTTCTCCACGAACTGATGCTCGGTAAAGCCACCCACCACCCGCACCCATTGCGGCGGTGGCGTGATCGCGACCTGCTTCTTCAACATGGCCAGGGCGTCGGCAAGCGACCTCACTCCGTCCCAGCGCAGCTCCATGTTGAAGCTGAGTCCGCCGCGAATGATGTGCAAGTGGTTGTCAATCAGACCGGGAAGCACCCGGCGACCCCGCAGATCGATCACCTTGGTCGACGGACCGCGCAGCTTCATCATCTCGCGATCGTTTCCGACTGCGGTGAATAACCCATCCTTGATAGCGACCGCGCTTGCCGTCGGATTGGAGCGGTCCAGGGTCGTAAATAGACCGCGATGGAAAATCACATCGGCGACCTTCATGGTGCCTTCTCCACGGCGTGCTCACGAGTTACGGCATCATCCTGGTGTCGTCCCGGGAGCATCCCGAAGAGGTGCGACGCGCACCGTGCCTCGCGGCAGGCGCCAAGTAATGGCGAACCCGCCAACATTTGTTTGCCCACAGGGATGATCTGCTCGCCGACGAGAATGCCGAGTAAACCAACCAGCGCGATCAAAGGCGGCGCGGGCGAACGCACATTGAGGAGGCTGTAAATCACCCCAACGAGGACGCCCGCACCGAGCGACAGCAAGTAGATCTTCATGACGGGCGCCCTGCGTTACGCGACCTTGGCGCCCGCCTCCGATGCGTGCTCACCGAGCGCCCACTTCGAAAAGCGGACCTGGATGCCGTAAGGGGAATGTGCGCGCAGGATGTTCATCACGCCCTCATAGGTTTCAGTGCGCGCCCAGTCCTGCTGCAGCTCGAAGACGTATTGGAAGGATGTGATCGGAATGGCTCCCGCCTGCACCGTGCGATCCATAGCGCGGTCGTGCGCCTCCAGGGACAGATCACCGCAGGCGTCTGCCGGAATGTAGATCTCGTATCCCTCCTTCAACATATCGAGCGTCGGAAACGTGACACACGCTTCGGTCCACAGTCCGGCGAGGACGAATTTCTTCCGACCCGTCGCGGCCACTGCCTTGCGGAATGCGGGATCGAGCCAGGAGTTCATGGAAGTGCGATCTATCACCTTATGGTTGGGAAAGAGATCGATAACTTCCGGCATGAATGGACCGGAGAAACTCTGCGCCGCAACCGTTGAAATAACGGTTGGGATCTTGAATAGCTTCGCGGCCTTCGCCAGCACCTGGACGTTGTTGAACGGTACGAGCCGGTCGTGGGACTGAACGCCCTGGTACATGGCCGGCTGGTAGTCGATCAGCGCGATCGCGCTGTTTTCCGGAGTCAACATTTCAACCTTTGACATCTTCACACTCCTCAATCCCGATTGACTGCACCGTCGAACTGGCGAGTGCACAAAACACTGCCGCCTTGAGAGGCATGGTGTCTAAGATGGACTCACTGACAGCACACGAGAGCGGTTTTTGCGCCGTGCACGTCCTCGGCACGAATACATCCGAACAGCGTAGGACATTCTCCAAAGCGGAGAGGTTGCAACCGAGACAACCAGTCCATTGGTGCACACCGCCCTGTATAGGCCGACGCGCAGCGGATACGCGCTCGTCCCGTCGTGTGAGTTGAGGAGCCGGATCTCGGGGACGACATTGCCCGGTGCGGCACCGTCTCGAATCGACGGCAGAACCCGATCAGATACCGCGCATGGAGGACGCTGCGGGCGCGGTCGGGGGCAGATGCGTGCGCAGGACTGAATCGAGCGTGTCCGTCGCCTCGAGGAGGCCGTCGGTGATCGCGGCGAGCGGGGTGCCGCGCGATGCCGCCTGGACCGCGCCCAGCGCGGGAATTGCCGGTGGGCGCAGCGTGCGCAGCGCCGAAGCGAGTCGGCCGAGCGCGCTCGCCAGTGCTGCACTGAAGTCGCCCGTAGCGATGACCGGCCGCTCCGGCGACAGGATGAGCGCATGGAGCGCCAGCTCGGCACGCGCGAGGCGCGCGACTGCGGCATTCATTAAGCGGGCGAACTGCGGCGTCATTGGACCGTGGCCAGGCTCGTCCGCGAGCCTGGCCGCGGCCGCCTCGGCGTCGCTGCGCGCCTGCCTTGCCGCCGCCTGCAGGCCACGCAGCATCCCGCCGTCCGCGGTGCCGGGATTTCCCAGCTCGGCGAGCAGCGCTTTCACGTAGTCGCGATGCGCTTCGATAAGGCGTGCGAGCTGCTCATGCGCCGTGGAGGCTGCCCACGTGGGCCAGGCAAGATACCCGGCGAAGGCGAGCGCGGCCCCGAGGAACGTCTCCAGGATGCGCGCTTCCGCGGTCGGGATGGCAGGCTGGCCCATGAGCGCGAGCAGGGCCACGATGAACGCGGTGAGAAAGACACTGAAAAGAAAGTACGTCGCATCGACCACGGTGTATGCCGCGGCGATGAAGATGCCGGCGGCTGCAATCAATCCTCCAAGGTGCACGTGGCCGAGGTACGCTGCTACAGCGCCCAGCATCGCCCCGAGCGCGGTGCCGAGTGCCCGCTGCGCACCGCGTGCAACCGTCGAGGCGTAATCGGGCTTCAGCACGATGAAGATGGTGAGCGTCGCCCAGCGGCCCTGATAGAGACCCGTGGCCTGGACGAGCACTTCTGCGAGCGCGGCGACCAGCGCCAGGCGCAGCGCGTGGCGTCCCGCCTCCGTTCTGGTTGTCATGTTGGCGCGCAGGGTGGCGAAAGCAGACAAGATGGCGGCTGGAGCCCGCCTCATCGGGGCAACGCCGCCTTCGCGTTGCGCGTCCGGCTCGATCAGCTCGGCGAGGATGCGGCCGACCGCGCGAAGCTGCCGAGAAAGCGCTTCGCCGGGCCAAGGGCAGTCCGCGTTGGCGGCGATCGTCAGCCGGGCAATGTCTTCGTCGAGCGTCGAGACCAGGGCGGCCTGCTCGGCGCGCCTCGCCAGCAGGGCTTCAGCGATGCGATGGAGGATTCGGGCGGTGTCGGCGGCGAGGCGCCGTCCAAGCGGCTGCGAAGCAAGCGCGGCAAGCGCGGCGCGAAGGCGTTCGGCTTCCTCGAGCAGGTCCACGTAGGTTCGCCGCAACGCCGACTCCAAGAGCGGATTGGGATCGTCGAGGACCGCCTGCGCAGGAAACGCTGCAGCCGTCGGCGGCTCCAGGGTCCCGGAGGCGAGGTGCGATGCATAGTCCGCCAAGGCCTGGTACGAGGCGGCGAGAGGCGTTCTTTCCCG
>Ga0179596_10000576_pt1 | contig 9906 bp, 9 predicted proteins | sample CZODoug1_1_08_16_FD_155494 | JGI IMG/M metagenome (GOLD analysis project Ga0179596, IMG submission 155494) | Vadose zone soil fungal communities from Angelo Coast Range Reserve, California, USA - CZODoug1_1_08_16fungal (Illumina Assembly) | ecosystem: Environmental > Terrestrial > Soil > Vadose...
CGCCACAAAGGCCAACGATCGGTTATTTCGATTCGAAAGACTCGCACTAGCCCCACCTCACCAAGGAGCCCCTCCCTGAGAAACAACTGCGGAAGCACGCCTGAGCGCCTCAGCCGCATCGGCCTCATCCTCTGCCTCCTCGCGGGCGGCATCACCCACGCCCAATCCCTCCCCGACGCCCCCGGCTTTGAACAGACCCAAACGACAAGCACCCTCACTGGCCTCGTCAAAGACATCCACGGCACCCCCGTCGAGGGAGCTCGCATCACCCTCACCGGCCCCGCCCGCTCTACCCCGCAAACCACCCTCTCCGGCCCCGACGGCCGATATCAGTTCTCCGGCATCCCCTCCGGACCCTTCACCCTCACCGTCAATGCCGCCGGCCTCGCCATCAACGTAGCCAATGGCACCGTAGCCCCCGGCGAAACCCAGGAACTCCCCGCCACCGCCCTCCCCATCCCCGCCTCCTTCGCCTCGGTCGAGGTCCTGGCCTCAAAGGAAGACGTAGCCGCCGCCCAGATCGAGGTCGAAGAAAAACAACGCGTCCTCGCCATCTTCCCCAATTTTTACGTCACCTACATCCAGAACCCGGCCCCCATGACGGCCAAACAGAAGTTCCAGATGGCCCTCCGCACCTCGGTGGACCCCGTCTCCTTCATCATGACGGGAGCCGTCGCCGGCTTCGAGCAGGCCAACAACACCTACTCCGGCTACGGCCACGGCGCCGCCGGCTACGGACGCCGCTACGGAGCCGCCTACGGAGACGACACCATCAGCACCTTCATCGCTGGAGCCCTCCTGCCCTCGGTCCTCCACCAGGACCCACGCTACTTCTACAAGGGCACCGGCTCGGTCAAATCCCGCGTCTGGTACGCCATGAAGTTCGTAGCCGTCTGCAAAGGCGACAACGGCAAATGGCAACCGAACTACTCGAACATCTTCGGCAACCTGGCGACAGCGGCCATCTCAAACGCCTACTACCCCGCCGAGAATCGCGACGGCATCGGCCTAACCCTCGGCAACTCCGCCCTGGGCACCGTCGAAGGAGCCATCGGCAACCTCTTCCAGGAGTTCCTGGTCAAGCACCTAACCCCCCACGTCCCCGACTACGGCGCCGTCAACAAACCCTGACCCGCACCGATCCGATCCTCACCCTCAGCTCTCCAAGCAGCGGAAAAGCCGGGTGCCCCACATCTCGCTTCTGAGATGTGGGTTTCTCCCGAACCTCAAACCCCTCCGTGGCGAACAGGGTGCCCCACCTTCGCGACGGTTTCATCGTCGCGAAGGTGGGTATGCCGTCGAAAGCCATCCCAGGACCGCCCTCAACCCACCCACCACAAACTGACCACGCTTACCATACTTTGGCCCATTAGCCGTCCTGGTTTTACCAGCAAGCTAGCGTGCCTAAAATCGCAGGTAAATGCCTAAGAAACAGGCAAAAAACCCGAAGAAAACCCTATAACTCACCACAAAAACCCACAAATACCGAACACCGTTTATTTTCAGTATCTTGCGGGTGTGTCTGTTTGGAGATTTATTGTGGTGAGATCGGCACAGATAACTCATTCGATAACATGAGTTAGAGAAAATGGTTAGACCAATTAAACTACTGAGCAGGGAAGGGAACGAACTTCGCCTCGCAGCTCGCGGGCTTGCCGGTGGAGGGTTTGCCGCTCATCGTGGAGTCGGTGGCGACGGGGATCTTCAGGTTCACTGCGTTCTGGAAGTGCAGGTCTGCGTGGCTCACCGTGTAGGTGTACGGGCTGTCGTCGAGCAGGACGTTGTCGAGCGTTACGCCGGTGCGATGGGTCTCGTCGTAGCCGTCGAAGAAGATCTTGCCGCCGCCTGCAACGCGCACATTCTCAAGGGTGATGTCGCGAAATGTCGGTGGCGAGTTGCCCTTCACCGGGCCGTTCGCCGAGTAGGCTGCGGTGATGTCGATCGGCCGTGGCGAGTTGCGGATGCAGACATCCTCGTACCGAATCCCCTCGACCAGACCGCCCCGGCTGCCCATCGACTTGATGCGAATCCCCGAGTCCGGCCCGTCGAGCGACAGGTCCTGGACCAACATCGCCGACACGCCTCCGTTCGTCTCAGAGCCTATGCTCATCCCGTGCCCGTAGTAGAAGTGGTTATGAATGATGGAGATATGAGAGATCGCATCGCCTCCCTTGATCGCCACATCGTCGTCGCCGGTGCGGATAAACGAGTGCGTAATCGTAATGTTCTTGCTGCCGCCGGGATCGACCCCGTCCGTATTGCGTGCCAGCCTTTGCGGCGTGTCGATCTTCAACCCCCACACGGTGAAGCCGTCGCCGTGGTTGTAGACGACGTGGAAGTTCGGCGAGTTTTTGAGTGTGATCCGGTAGAGCGTGAAGTTGTCCGCGTGGTCCGCAACCAGAATCCGCGGCACCTGCTGACGCCGGTTGCCGGGCCTCGCCTCCTCAGCCAGATCCCACCAGCTCTTGGTCTGCCCCAGCAGCTTCGCGCCGCCGCGTCCGTCGATGGTGCCGTCGCCCATCACCCCCGCTCCGGTGGCGTTATTGAGTGAAATCAATGGGTTACAGCCACGACCCGGCTCATCGTTCACAATCCCGCACGAACCCGGTGCGGTCTCGAAGACCTTCGGATCCCGCGAGGCGAAGAGTGTTACGCCCTTGCCTACTACCAGCGTGACGCCCTGACGAAGCTGCAAAGGGCCAGACAAAAAGGCATCCATTGGTCCATCCACATCCAGCGACACGGCCTGTCCCTTGGGACACTTGTCCAGCGCTCCCTGAACCCTCGCCGTATCCAGTTTGCTCTCATCGGCCTCTGCCAGAACCCCTGAGTTTACATGCAGTTGTGCCTTCAACTCCTTGCAGATCGCGGGAATTGTAGGCTCAATGACGGTGCGGGTGTCCTGTGCGAAGAGGGGTGCTGCGAGGAGGACGGAGGCGAAGGCCATACGACGGGGAAGCGGCATGATGGTTCCTTTGGTTAGACCAATCTCGGAGCCATCATGCTTGCCGCAACCCAGAACTGTCAAGCAAAGCGCATTATTTCAGCGCAAGATGCGCCTTGCGGACGTCGGTAGCGGTGAAGACCGAGAGGAACGGGATTTCGCGATCGGAGTCGGTGGGGATCTCGGCGAGGGCTTGCTCGATGTGGAGGCGGCCGCCCTGCTCGCGATCGACCAGGCAGAGGACGGCGACGACGGTCATGCCGGCGTCGCGGGTGGCCTCGATGGCGGTGATGGTGGAGCCGCCGGTGGTGCAGACGTCGTCGACGATGACGACCTTTGCGCCGGGCTTCAGGAAGCCTTCCAGGCGGCGTCCCGTGCCGTGGGTCTTCTCGGCTTTGCGGACGAGGAAGCCGTGGAGCAGTTCCGGCGGGAGGCCGAGGGCGTCGGGATCGTCCGGGTCTTCGTGGGCGTCTTCGGGGAAGAGGGCCGCTATCTCATTGTATTCATGGAGCGCCCAGGCGCTGGCCGTGGCGGTCGCGGTGACGAGCGGGTCGGCTCCCATGGTGAGGCCGCCGACGGCTTCGGCCTCCGGCGCGTGCTGGCGGATGAGGTCGAGCAGCACCAGACCGGCGAGGCGGCCTCCCTCGGCGTGCAGGGTGGAGATGCGGCAGTCGATATAGTAGTCCGACCTCTGTCCACTGGCGAGGGTGAAGTCGCCCAGCTTGAAGGAGTGGGTGGCGATGAGGTTGAGGAGGTCGGTCCGGTTGGCTTTTTGCTCGTCTGTCTGGCTCATGGCTTGTCTTTCCATTCTAAGGGAAGCTGCTCAACGAGAAGAGGTCTGACCTCTTGATGGGGAAACCGAAGTGTAGTTCGGCATTTGTGGGTTTTTATGGTGAGTTTTAGGGTTTTCTTCGGGTTTCTTGCCTGTTTATTAGGCATTTACCTGCAATTTTAGGTACGGTAGTTTGCTGGTAAAAGGTGGACAGCTAGTGGGCCAAAGTATGGTAAGTCTGGTTAGCTTTTGGTGAAAACGGAACATGAAAAAGGTCCGGCTCGGGAGCCGGACCTTTTTCGAAGATCGGTTTTGCTACGAGACGTTTTTACGAGACGACAGGGGCGAACGAGACCAGAAGGGTGACGAAGATGATCCCGAAGAGGATCAGACCGAATCCCCAGTGACGTTCGATAAAGTGGTCGCCGTGGTGAGAAGCGCTCATTCCTAAAAATCCTCCTTGAACTCCTAAATCCTAACCGAAGTGGCGGCGTGGCTCAATCGGCTGGGAGCGGCTATCGTGGAAGGATGCCAACTTATACGACTCCGAGTGATGTTGCTACGTTGAATCCTGCTGTTCTTGCCGCGCGGTTGCGTGCGGTGCTTGTGGGGGCGAAGGTTCGATTTGCTGCGATCGATGCTCCGGGGACGGCGGCTGCGGGGAAGTGGAGTCCGCAGCAGGTGGTGGGGCATCTTTGCGATTCGGCGATGAACAACCAACAGAGGATTGTGCGGTTGCAGCTTGCGCCTACGCTGGTGTTGCCGGGGTATGAGCAGGAGGGGTGGGTGAGGGTGCAGCGGTATGAGGGGCGGTCGTGGGAAGAGGTGACTGGATTGTTCTTTGCGTTGAATGAGCATCTGGCGCATACGGTGGCTGGGGTGGAGGTGGGGGCTTTGGGGCATACGTGGATGTTTGAGGGGGAGGCGCTTACGCTGGGGTTCATTGTTGAGGATTACATTGCGCATTTGGAGCATCATTTGCGGGGGATTTGATGGGGGATGGAGACGAAACCCATATCCCAGGGGCTAAAGCCCCGGAGCTTCGATGGGTTGGAATGTCCGGGCTGAAGCCCGGACCTATCTCAGAGGCAAAAGCAAGAGCAGAAGCAAAGGCAAGAGCAACGGCCCGGGGCTAAAGCCCCATCTCTGTCGTAGTTATTCGTGGGGCTTAAGCCCCACGCTAATCCCAAAGACAACGGCAAAAGCAAAGACCGACAGCAGATTCCCTTCGGGAATGACAACCAAAGGGGCAACAGCAACAGCAACAGCAACGGCAAGGGTAACGACAGGGGCAGATAGGATGACGGACCGGTTGGTACAGATTGCGGATGCTGCTTTGGCCTCGTCGGTGGAGAGGTCGGGGGAGCATTTGGTGTGCAAACCGGGGTGTTCGCAGTGTTGCGTTGGGGTGTTTCCGATTGCGCAGCAGGATGCGGCTCGTTTGCGAGAGGGGTTGGAGGGTTTGGAGGACGAGGCCAGGGCTGCCCGGATTGCGGCGCGGGTGGCGGCTTCGCTGGGGCGGTTGGATCCCTGGTTTCCGGGGGATCGGGCGACGGGCGTGCTGGGGGAGGACTATGAGCAGGCGATTCTGTTCGAGGAGTTTGCGAACGATGAGCCTTGTCCGGTGCTGGATATGGAGACGGGGACGTGCGATCTGTATGAGGCGCGGCCGATTCTTTGCAGGACGTTTGGGCCTCCGATGAGGACGGAGGAGGATAATCTGGCGACTTGCGAGCTTTGCTATATTCATGCGACGACTGAGGAGATTGCGGGGTGTGAGCTGGATCCTGGGTTTCCGGCGGTGGAGGAGGCGGCGAATGCGGCATATGACGCGGCGCATGGGGTTGGGGGGCAGACTTTGATTGCTTATGCGCTGCGTGGGGTGGGGGGGAGTCAAGGCGAATAGGAATAGGGCTTCTTCTTGGCTTTTTCGGCGGCATACCCACCTTAGCGACGATAGGGCCGTCGCGAAGATGGGGCACAGTGTGTTCGCAACGGATGAATTGAGGTAAATGGAAAACCCACATCTCAGAAGCGAGATGTGGGGCACCCGGTTTCGTGGTGATTTGGGAGATCGGCGATAATCGGGGGGTGATACCGAAGAATATTACCGTGGCGGTGACTGGGGCGAGTGGCAGTGTGTATGCCGTGGAGATGTTGCGGGCGCTCGATGTGGATGAGCGTGTGGTGCATGTGAATGTGGTCGTGAGTGAGAGTGCGCTGCGGGTGTTGGCGGAGGAGCTTGGGATCTCGGGGCGGGCGCAGTTGATTGAGAAGGTGTTGGGGCGTGGGTCGGCCAAGATGCAGGTGTTGGCGCATAACGATATTGGCGCGAATATTGCCAGTGGGAGCTATCCCTCGGACGCGATGATTGTGTTGCCTTGCTCGATGGGGACGTTGGCGGGGATCAGCGCGGGGCTGGCGGCGAATCTGATTCAGAGGGCGGCGGATGTGATGCTGAAGGAGCGGCGGACGCTGGTGCTTTGTGTGCGGGAGACTCCGTTTAATCGGATTCATCTGAGGAATATGACCTTGGCGGCGGAGGCGGGGGCTACGATCTTTCCGGCGATTCCTACGCTGTATAACCGGCCGCAGGATACGACGGAGATGGCTCGGAACTTTGTGAATCGGGTGTTGGGGTTTGTGGGGTTGGTGCAGGTGGGGGCTTTTGTTTGGGGTGGGGAGTAGGTTGTGTCTGACGAATTGGTTTGGAGTTCTCGTCGGTCGAAGTGCAACCGCAAAAGCAACGACCCGGGGCTAAAGCCCTATTTTTCCGGCCCCAGATTCAGGGGCCTAAAGGCCCCTGCTCCCTCCGAAGAGACTCAAGGACAATTTGTCTGACACTGTCTAGGGCTGGGGCTTTCCTTGGGATTCTTTGGCGGCATACCCACATCTCAGAATCGAGATGTGGGGCACCCGGTTTGGTGGCGATTTTGAGCTAGTTGTGGTGGTCGGCGTTGGGGATGGTGAATTCGCTGGGGGTGGGGGCGGGTTGGGCGTTGAGGAAGTCGAGGGTGGTTTTTTCTACTGGGCGCCAGCACTCGGAGGGGGCGAGGTGGCCGCAGTTTTCCATGATGGCCAGGGTGGACTGCGCGATGCCCTGGTGGATGCGTTCGCCGGCGCTGAGGGGGATGAGGTCGTCGTGGCTGCCCCAGACGATGAGCGTGGGCTGGTGGATGAGGTGGAGGCGGAAGTCCATGAGGTCGCGGCCGCTGACCATGGCGGCCATGCTGCGGTTGACGATCCAGCCGTTGCGGATGAGCTTGCGGAGGGCGGCGTCCTGGACGAAGCCGGGCATGGGGCGCGGGTGGGGCGAGATGGCGGCCATGAGGCGGGAGAGGCCGGCGCGGTCGGTGGGGGCGAAGAGGTCGGTGCCGAAGGTGGCGGGGAAGTAGACGCCGGCGGAGTCGTAGAGGAGGAGGCGGTCAACGCGGTCGGGGTGCTCGACGGCGAGCTTCATGGCGACCCAGCCGCCCATGGACCAGCCGGCTACGAGGGGTTTGGTGAGGTGGACGGCGTCGAGGAAGTCGACCATGGTCTTTTCTTCGAGGCGCATGGAGTAGTCGACGTCGGGGCGGGGGGAGCGGCCGTAGCCGAGGAGGTCGGGGGCGTAGACGTGGAAGCCGGCGGCGGCGAGGCCGGGGATGAGGGGCGCCCAGTCTTCGCCGCGGGAGCCGAGGCCGTGGATGAGGACGAGGGGGCGGTCGGGGCCTCCCTGGGGCGGGCGGGCTTCCAGATAGTGGAGGCGGTAGGGGCCGGCTTCGATGTACTTGCTTTGGACGCCTTGGCGCCAGAGGGTGAAGCGGATTTGGTTGTCGGCGATCCAGAGAGGGTTGAGGTAGAAGGTGAGGCCGCCGGTGAGGAGGAGCAGGAGGATGGCCGCAGTTGTGATTTTTAGGAGTTTCTTCAAGCCTTGTGCTCCTCCGTTCGGGTTAGATGAGGTTTGGGGCTGGGGGATTCTGTTTCGTTGGGGTTGGAATGGGTGGAAGCTTGGAGCTACGGCAACGGCCCGGGGCTAAAGCCCCTCATTTTCGGCCCGTAATTCGTGGGGCTAAAGCCCCACGCTAATCCCAAGAGCAGATTCCCTTCGGGAATGACAACCAAAGGGGCAAGTGCAACCACAACTGCAACCGCAGATCCCCGGCGCCTGCGGCAGAACCTTCGGGGATGACAAACAGAGGGGCAAAGGCAAGAGCGACGGCTTTTTGTTGAAAGGATCTTATTTTAGCGGCTTGCCGAACTCTTCGGAGAAGACGGTGCGGCGCATGTCGAAGCGGCCTCCGTCGAACTTGTCGGCGCCCTTGAGGGTTCCTATGGCGAGGAGGGCCACTACGTGATAGCTCAGGGGGAGGCGGAGGACCTCGTGGACTTTTTCCTGCTCGAAGCCTTCCATGGGGGCGGTGTCGTAGCCGAGGGTTTCGGCGGCCCACATCATGGTGGTGAAGGCGATCATGACGTGTTTGTTGAGCCAGCCGCGCATCTCGTTGGTGGAGAAGCTGGACATGTAGCTGGGGACGGAGCTCTTGGCCTGGGCGGCGTAGCCCTCGGGCATGCCGCCTTCGCGGCCCTGCTGGAGCATGGCGTCGAGGTCTTTGCGCCAGCCGTCGGAGTCTCCGCAGGCCACGATGACGGCGGAGGCCTCTTCGACCTTGGCCTGGTTGTAGCTGGCGGCGCGGAGGCGCTTCTTCTGGGCGGGGTCCTGCACGACGATGAAGCGCCAGGGCTGCATGTTGTAGCCGCTGGGGGCGTGGAGGCCGGCGTCGAGGATGGCGATGAGATCGTCCTCGGGGATGGGTGCGCCGTCAAAGCTGGGGGTGGCTCGGCGGTCGCGGATTGCCTCAGCCAATGTCTTCGGATTCTTTGCCATCTTCAACCTCTTCCGTCCTTCGTTGGGACGCGATATTTGGAATGCACAGCGGGAGACCCGAGAAAGACATTACTACGGTGCGGAACAAAACATTGTGAGAAATGTGGGTTGGGCGAGAGGGGTCATGGGATCTCGGTCATGGCCTGCTCGGTGGCGAAGGGGTTCTGGCCGCCGGAGTCGGCGAAGATCCACATGCCGTGGAAGGACTTGCGGAGCTCGGGGTAGGTGGTGAGGAGGGCGGACATGGCGGCGACGTTGCGCTTGCGGGCGGCGGCGGGGTCGGCGATGGCGTCGGCCTTGATGTGGGCGGCGAGGTCGACGCGGTCCTTGGCGAGGGAGTCGTCGGTGTCGAGGGAGACGAAGCGGTACTCGGTGCCGTCGGTGCCTTTGACAACGAGGGGGGTGTCGGCGTTGATGCCTTCGGAGAGGGCGGGGGGAGCGTTTTTGGTCTGCTCGGTGCGGAGGGCTTCGAGGTGGGAGCTTTGGACGAAGCCGGCGGGGCGGAGGAGCGACTGGGCGGTCTGGTAGTAGAGCCAGGCGGACCAGGGCTGTTTCTGGGCGGCGAGGTCGCGGGCGGTCTTCCAGTACCAGAGGCCGTCGTGTCCAGCGGCGGACTGGGGCTGGGGGTAGAAGCCGGCGAGGAGCCACTGGCCTCCGTCTTGCCGGACCAGGAACGACAGGCGGTAGGGGGCGGGCGCGTTGGCGATGTTGACGATGGCGAAGCCGTACTTGCCGGGGGGGAGGTTGGGGATGACGAAGTCCGTCTCCTGGGCGGAGCGGTTGAGGGAGCAGAAGAACTGGGCGTCGGGGGTGGAGCCGTCGGTCTGCTTTTTGAGCATGGTGGCGTCGAGGAGGTAGACCTGCTCGACGAGGGGAGTGCCCCCCTTGACCTGGGTGGAGGCGTTGGAGACGGCGCTGGCGATGCCGCCGAAGTCGGAGGCGTACTCGGAGACGGTGAGGGTTTTGAGGCCGTTGGCGTCGTTGGCCTGCACCTTTTCGGCGAGGGTGCGGGCGGCGACGGCGAGGGCGTCGCGCTCGGAGGGCTTCATCTGAGACTGGGTGGTGCAGAGCTCAGCGAGTGCTGGGCTGGTTCCGGCTCCGGCCAGGAGCGTGAGTGCGACGGCAAAAGTGATCTTCATCCGGCCAACCATAGAACTCCTCAGGCGCGCACGCCGGCACGCCGGGGGTAAACCCCGTGAACAGAGCCAGTCTAGCCCAAAAGAGGGGGAAAGCCCCATTCGTTGGGTGGGGTCTCACGTTTGCGGGGTAAAAAACGATGCCATGGCGGGGGAAGTGGACTAAGCTAGGCGTGTGGCCGGGACC
>Ga0179596_10000577_pt1 | contig 9904 bp, 8 predicted proteins | sample CZODoug1_1_08_16_FD_155494 | JGI IMG/M metagenome (GOLD analysis project Ga0179596, IMG submission 155494) | Vadose zone soil fungal communities from Angelo Coast Range Reserve, California, USA - CZODoug1_1_08_16fungal (Illumina Assembly) | ecosystem: Environmental > Terrestrial > Soil > Vadose...
CTACGACCCACCGCAATGTGGCGGGTGTAGCTCAGCTGGTTAGAGCGCCAGATTGTGATTCTGGATGTCGCCGGTTCGAACCCGGTCACTCGCCCCATTTTCCTCTTTGAATTCCGAAGATTTACGTTGCCCTCCGTTTGAGGGTGGCGGAAACCGGTTCTGGAAAGCTGAGCCCGTCGCCGGTGCGCCGCTGGCGCCATTCCCCTCGCCGGAAGCACCCTCACCGCACCCAACCTCCGTACACCCCGAGGGCGGAGAGGGGAGCGTTCTGAAGAGCTCTCTTCGCCGGAACGAACGGCCTTCATAGTGCCGCTGACGGCGGCTAGACTGGTCGCGCGCGTCAACACGCCATTTTTGGGGAGCCCATGCCATGCCGACTGTTTTGATCGACCATTACGTGCCGCCCGTCGACGGCTATGCCGGGTGCCTGGTCGGCCGGGCCTGGGTGCCCGCCTCGTCGGAGGTGCCGATCGCCGGGCCGTCGGTGGTGGTGGTCGAGGCGGCCGGGGTGTTCGATGTCACCGCCTCGGTCGCGACCAGTTCGGCGCTGTTCGATCTGCCCGACCCGGCGGGGTTTGTCGCCGCGGCGCCACGCGGCCGGCGGCTGGGCGGTGTCGGCGAGCTGCTGGCGAATTCCGATCCGGCGGGGCGCGATCCGGCCAAGCCCTGGCTGCTGACGCCGATCGACCTGCAGGCGATCAAGGCCGCCGGCGTCACCTTCGCATCGAGCCTGCTGGAGCGGGTCGTCGAGGAGCAGGCCAAGGGTAACCCGGCCGCCGCCGAAGCGGTTCGCCGCGCCCTGGTCGAGCAGATTGGCGTCGACCTCTCCAAGGTGAAGCCGGGCTCGCCGGAATCCGAGACGCTGCGTCGGGCACTGACCGAGCGGGGGCTGTGGTCGCAATATCTGGAGGTCGGCATCGGCCCGGACGCGGAGGTCTTCACCAAGGCGCAGCCGCTCTCGGCGGTGGGTTTCGGCGCCGAGATCGGCATCCACCCGAAATCCACCTGGAACAACCCGGAACCGGAGATCGTCGTCGTGGTGTCGAGCGCCGGCAAGGTGGTTGGCGCCACCCTGGGCAACGACGTCAACCTGCGCGATTTCGAGGGACGCAGCGCCCTGTTGCTCAGCAAGGCCAAGGACAACAACGCCTCGACCTCGATCGGCCCGTTCATCCGGCTGTTCGATCACAGCTTCGGCCTCGACGATGTGCGCCGCGCCGAGGTCAGCCTGCGCATCGAGGGCACGGACGGTTTCGAGCTCGACGGCGCCAGCTCGATGAGCCGGATCAGCCGCGACGTGCTGGAGATCGTCGATGCCACCTATGGCCCGACGCACCAGTATCCGGATGGTTTCGTGCTGTTCCTCGGCACCATGTTCGCACCGACCAAACCGCGCGACGGCGGCGGGGGCGGCTTCACCCACAAACCCGGCGACATCGTGGCGATCGGCTCGGCGAAGCTCGGCATGCTGGTCAACCGGGTGACCCACGCGGATGCGGCGCCACCCTGGACTTTCGGGATCAGGGCGCTGATCGAGAATTTGGCGGCACGGGGACTGACGGGGGCGGCGACCCGGCCGGGGTGAGGAGGGCTGTGGGGGAGTATTCCCTACAAGAGGCGGCGGTTTCCCTAAAATGTTTCGGACCCCGAGGACCAAATCACTACGCCTCTGGCGTATGATCCCTTGCTGGAACTACGCCAGAGGCGTACCATCATTACCGTGAGACACGTATTCGACCCCGCTAAGGATACGGTAAATCAGGCGAAGCATGGCGTTTCTCTCGCGTTGGCCGAAGTCCTGTTCGCCGGGCCGCATGTGTCGGTGGCTGATGATCGTTTTGAGTATGGAGAGGCTCGCAAAGTCGCTTTCGGCCTTATCCATAACCGTCTTTTTGTGTGTGTTTACGTTGACCGCGAAGCCGAGCGACGGGTGATCTCGCTCCGCAAGGCGAACAAGCGAGAGGTGAAGCGCTATGGCGAAGACCCTGAGTGAGGCAGCGCGCAACGCGCTGGCGGCGACGGATTGGAACAGGGTGGATGCGATGACGGATGCGGATATCGCTCGGCAGATCGCCGCCAATCCCGACGCGGCACCCGATATGGCTCCCGAGATCGATGTGCGTGCCATCCGGCTGGCGGCGGGCATGACGCAGGCGCAATTCGCCGCCGCCTATGAATTCAGCGTGCGGACCGTGCAGGAATGGGAACGAGGCGCCAAGCGACCCAGCGGTCCGGCGCGCACATTGTTGCGCGCCATCAAGGGCGATCCCGAGGGCCTGCGGAAAGCGCTTGCCGCCGCATGACCCTTGCCTCTCAGAGGTCCTTCACCATGATGCACCGCTTTTCCGCCGTCGGCTTGCCTTGAATTGAGGGACACAATACCTATTCTCTATGGAGACGCGACCCGAAGACCTCCACGCCACGCATGTCCGGAAATTCGATCGGTTATCTCATCATTGCCTTCGCCGTGACGCCAGGCCCTCTGGCATGATGGGCCGGTGGGACAAGCGGAGGCGATGATGAGCAAGCTGGACGTTCCGGTGCGCGGCGACGGATTGGAGGTGCTTGAGGCCTTCCTGGAGTCCGACCGCTCGCCACCCGACAGCATGGTGCTCTCCGATCTCGACGGCTTCCTGACCGCCATCGCGATCGGGCCCGACCTCATCAAGCCCAGCGAATGGTTGCCGGTCATTTGGGGCGACGACGAGCCGGTCTTCGCCGATGAAGCGGAGACGCAGGCGATACTTGGCAGCATTCTCGACCGCTACAACGAGATCCTGCACGACATCCCTGCAGGCCATCGGCTTGCGCCCGGCGGCGTGGGGACCGCTGCTCGAGTCCGAGGAGCACGGCTTCCTGCTCTTCCCGATCCTGGCGCTGTGCGGCGATGAGAATGGCGAGTCCTTGTTGGACATGACGCCGGAAGAAGAAGACCAGATCGCGAAGGAGGCGCCGGCACTTCTACCCGGCTGCGTCTTTGGGATCAGCGCCTATTGGAGGCGGCGAAGCAGCGGGCCGCTCGGCCGAACCGTTCGGAAACCAGGCCGGAACGATCCATGCTCCTGCGGTTCCGGACGCAAGTTCAAGAAATGCTGCGGCGGAAACACCTAGAAACCGTCATCCCGAGCGCCCACGGTCAGTCGGTCCGATCTCTCGCGATCAGTGGCGCCAGCCGCCGCGGCCGCCATAGAAGCCGAAGGAGACTTCCGGGCCCCAATAGGGATCGTAGTAACCCGGTGGCGGGTAATAGCCCGGCGGGCCGTAATAATAGGCGGGGGCCGGATAGGCATAGGCGGGGCCCGCCGCATAGGCGACGTTCTGCTGGACCTTCTCGCCATTGGCGGCCATGCACTGGGTATAGGCAATGTCGTAGCGCCGTTGCAGGCTCGCCCCGGAGATTTGAGCCGCGTTGGCGCCCGCGGCACCCCCCGTCAGCAGACCGGCGCCGGCGCCGATCGCGGCCCCGGCTCCGGGGTTGCCGGTAGCGGCACCGATGGCGGCGCCCGCCGCGGCGCCGATCACGGTACCGACGGCGGCACTGGTCACCGCCGATTGATTGGCAGCCTGCGCCGGCGCCACACCGCCGGTCTGACCGCCGGCATATTGCCGGCAGGTCGCATCATCCTGTTGGAATTGCGTGAAATTCTTGCCGGGTCCCGGCATCGCCGCGACCTCGGGGCCGGTCGGCGGCGCCACGGCGCAGGCGCTGAGCGCCAGTGCCGAGAGGCAGGCCACGGATACTCCATAACGCGACATCGGTCGATCTCCTGTGCCGACCCAGCCGGTTAGGTCCCTGTGGTCACCCCCCGGATGCGGTCGTTTGGTGCGCAGCAATAGTTATCGTCCTGCTCATTATGCGAGCAAATCGACGAAATCCGGGATACGAATTTGGTGACACGCGAGAAATCCGAGGCGCGGGTTCCCCGGGGGGCTAACAGCCCGTTGTCCGAGCTCCGCCGTCGATACGCGGCGGGTATCGTTCCGATCCAAAAATGAATTTCGACCGGCGTTGAGGCGGCGGCTACAGTCCAATCGTCGGCCCCCCAATCTGAGTCGGCCCCAATCGGAGGCGGCCCCAATCGGAGAAAGCAACCATGAGTTACGCGCCCGCATCGGAACGCCTGCTTTCGGCCAATCCTCTGGCCGCCGGTCTCGCAGCCGGAGAGGCGACATCCGATCGCATCGCCTGGGTGAAGCTCTCGCTCGTCTTCCTGCCGCTCGCGGCACCCATCAGCGATGCGAAGGTCCTGACGGGACGCCAGAAGCCTCTGACGGAAATCGCCTTCCTCTTCGCGGAAATCGAGACCGAGAACGGGCATCGCGGCATCGGCTTTTCCTATTCCAAGCGCGCCGGCGGTCCCGGCCAATACGCGCACGCCAAGGAGATCGCCGGCGAGTTGATCGGCGAAGACCCGAGCGATATCGCGCGGCTGTGGGACAAGTTGGTCTGGGCCGGCGCGTCCGTCGGCCGCAGCGGCCTCGCCACGCAAGCCATCGCGGCGTTCGACATCGCCCTGTGGGATCTGAAGGCGAAACGGGCCGACCTGCCGCTGGCCAAGCTGCTCGGTGCCCACCGCGATTCGGCGCAGTGCTACAACACCTCGGGCGGCTATCTGTCGATGCCGATCGAGCAGGTCGTCGAGAATATTTCGGCAGCCGTGGAGCGGGGGATCGGCGGGATCAAGATCAAGGTCGGCCAGCCCGATCCCATGATCGATCTCCAGCGTGTCGAAGCCGTTCGAAAGCATCTGGGCGGGCGCGTATCGCTCATGGTCGATGCGAACCAGCAATGGGATCGGCCGACCGCGTCCCGCTTCGGTCGCATCGTCGAGCAATTCAACCTGACCTGGATCGAGGAGCCGCTGGATGCCTATGATGTCGAGGGACACGCGGCGCTGGCAGCACAGCTGGACACGCCGATCGCGAGCGGCGAGATGCTGACGAGCGTCGCCGAACATTACGAGCTGATCCGGCACAACTCCGTCGATTTCATCCAACCCGACGCGCCGCGGGTCGGCGGGATCACGCCCTTCCTGAAGATCATGTCGCTCGCCGATCACAAGGGTTTGCGGATGGCGCCGCATTTCGCCATGGAGATCCATCTGCACCTCGCGGCCGCCTATGCCCGCGAGCCTTGGGTCGAGCATTTCGAGTGGCTTGAACCGATGTTCAACGAGCGGCTCGAGATCCGAAACGGACGGATGATCGTTCCGAACCGGCCTGGGCTCGGTTTCAGCTTGAGCGAGCAGGCGACCGCCTGGACGCGGGAGCGGACCGAAGTGGGCAAGCGTCGTTAGCTGTGCTTCGAAAGCCGTGACGCGGGCCCTTTGGGCTAGCTGGCGAGCGAGAGTTCCGCCGGGGCGTGCTCGCTGGGGTTGGAGACCGGACTCGTCGGCAGGAGGATGTCGAACCGCGTGCCGTGTCCGGGCGAACTCTCGACGTCGATCGTTCCGCCGTGATTCGTGATGATGCCATGCACGATCGACAAGCCGAGGCCGGTTCCCTTGCCGACCTCCTTGGTCGTGAAGAACGGCTCGAACACACGAGCCCTGGTCGCCTCATCCATGCCGCAGCCGGTGTCAGCCACCGATACCCGGATATGCGATCCGTCGCTCTCGCGCAGCGCTTGAACGGTCACCGTTCCCTGCCCGTCGCCAATGGCCTGCGCCGCGTTCATGACGAGATTTACCAGCACCTGATGCAACTGTCCGGGATCGCCCACCATCGGCAGCGCCGGTTCGATGCTGTCCGCCAGCGCGATCGTGCTCGGCACGGTCGCCCGAAGCATCAGGAGCGCTTCCCCGGCGATATCGGCCAGGTCGAACTCATGTCGCGCGGCCTGTTCGCTGCGGCTGAAGGCCAGGATCTGGCGCACCAGCTCGCGGGCCCGCTTGGCGCCGGCCAGGACCAGTTCCAGCGGACCGCGATCGTGGTTGCCGGCTGGCAGGTCCTGCAAGACAAGCTCGGTCAGGGCCAGGATCGGGACGAGCGCATTGTTCAAATCATGCGCCACGCCGCCGGCAAGCTGGCCCAGCGCCTCGATCTTCTGCGCGTGCTGCAATTGTTGTTCGAGTTCACGACGTTCCACTTCGGCGCGCTTTTGCGCGGTGATGTCGATGGCGATGGTGATGACCCCGACCACCGCGTTGCTCATGCTGAACATCGGCGCCTTGCTGCTGAGAAAATACTCGACCCTGCCATCGTCATGGGCGAGCTTTTCCTCGACGTTCATGATCGGCTGCCCGGTCTCCAGCACCTCGCGATTTCGGTTCTCGACTTCGGACGTGAACTCGGTCTCGGCCGTTACGTCCACACCGGCTATCGAAAAATCCGTGAGTCGTTTGCCAACGGCTTCCTCGGGTGAACACCCTAGTTCGCGAGCGCTCATGTTGTTGACGACGATGTAACGGAGATCCACGTCCTTGGCGGAAATTTTGCACGGGATTTGGTCGATGATGGCCCGCAGCATCAACTGGCTATCGTGGAGCGCCTCGGCGGTCTGGATGATCTCGGCGGTCTGTTCCTCGAGGCGCGCCCGGTTATCCTCGAGGTCGATATTCCGTGCCGCGAGCGAGGCTTCCGATTGCTCGATCCGGCGAAACTGGGCGGCGAGCGCCCGGAAGAGGACGGCGAAGCCCACGATGCTGCACAGGGCGACGATCGAGATGAAGGCGGATTGTCGCTGCCATTCGGCGAGTGCTTCGTCTTCGGTGATCGTGACATCCACGACGAGCGGAAAGTCATGGAGCAACTCGACCGACACGATACGCACATCGCCGTCCATGTAGCCCGGCGACCGATAGCTGCCGCCACCTTCCTCGACACATGGGTACCACAGGGCTTCCGGCGGCATCCTCCTGCCAATCTTGTCCTCCGTTCGCGGGTGGCGCGCGAGGATCGTGCCATCCCGTCGCAGGAGGGTTACCGACCCGCCTTGCTGCAACGTGATCGTTCGGTAGAACGCCTCGAAATATTGGAGTTCGAGCGTACTGATGACCAAACCGAGAAATTCGCCATGAGGCCCGCTGACCCGCCGGGCGAGATACACCGACCAGGCGCCGGTCACCCGGCTCTTCATCGGCTCGCTGATATAGCTGGTGGCGACGTCATGCTCACGGAGATACGTGTAATAGTCGCGGTCCGAGAGATTGACGGCCGGGGGTGATTGGGAGCGGGAGCTGTTCACGATGTTACCATCGCTGCCGATCAACGTTACCGCGGTGGCTTGAGGCAGGCTTCTCAGTCGGCTGCCCAGGTAATCGTGGATCTCCTCGGTTGCCATCAAGCGGTTGAATTGTTCGGGCGTTTCCACACCCGCATCGAGTATTTTCGCCCCGGTCTCCTTCACGACCAGATCGACGGCTTGCATCGAACGCGATGTCTGCTCGGCAAGGACGACGCCGAGATTCTTCATATTCGACCGGTAACTCTCGATCGCGGCCCCGCGCAGGTCCCAGATGGTCAGGCCTGCGGCGATGACCGTGATGATGCTGAGGAGGATGCCGACGAGGAGGAAGCGACGGCTCGATCGAGAGAGGCGTGCGACGCCGGCTCCAATGCTCATCGGTGGGCCTCCACTCTCTCCGACCCGGTAAGGGGGAGGTCGATCGCCCCACGGGCGCCCAAACCGGTCAGCACCCAGAGATCTTTCGATGGTATTGGTGCGTACATCCGATTGAATCCGCCGAAAAGTGAGCGTCTCAGCCTTCTTGCTTCCAGCCTTGCTGCGCCTTACGGCAAGAATACGGGCGGCAGGGCAAAAGGAATTAGACCACGACGGTCTTAAGAACCCCTGAAGCCGCCCAAGAATCCGTCACCAGATGTTCAGTGATCGATGCGTCGGAGTAAGGGGTAACCTCGGGCGATGTGAGGCCGCCTCCTTCGGCGGAGACATTGAAATCACGGGCGGTTATCGGTCGGGGGGTAAAGATGGCTCGCAACTGGCTCCGCATCCTGCGATCGGCTCAAGATGGCCTTGCAGAGCACGTTGAAAGTGACGGCGAAAGGTCAGGTAACGCTCCGGCGGGAGGTTCTAGATCACCTCGGGATGGTGCCTGGAGATAAAATCACCGTCGATTTTTTACCATCGGGACGGGCTGAGGTAAGGGCGGCGAAGGCGCCGGCTTCGATCGAGGATTTCATCGGCAGTCTGAGACAGCCGGGTAGGCAACCGCCATCGATCGAGGAAATCAATGAGGTCATCGCCGAAGGCTGGGCCGGCCGCCGGTGAGGATCACAGCCGATGCGAACGTGCTGGTTCGCGCCGCTGTTGAAGACCATCCAACGCATCCGCTTTGGCGGCAGAGGTGCTACGCGAGGCGGAGACACGCCTGCTGTCCGCTGATTGATGCGGTCGCCGGTCACCGTCCTCAGAATTTGTAAGTCCCGCCGATGGCGAAACTGGGTTGAAAAGTCCGTTGCGTCAGCGGGCTATTCTTCGCCGCGTCGCCGACCAACTCGGATAGGCCGACATGCGTCACTAGACCCCAATGCTCGGTGACTTGGTACATGCCGGTGGCCGATAGGCCGATATCCTTGATCCCGGCTCCGGGGCTATAGGCACGCATCGGATTCCCCAGGGCCGTCGCACGCGCGGCTTCGGCGGAGGTGACGCCGAAATATGCCTTGTCATACCGGCTATCCGCCCAGGTGATCTGCGGGCCGACCGAGACATGCAATCGAGGGAGCGGCGTGAAGGCATAGTTCGTGCCGAAGGAGACTTCCGTGCCCGGGTTTGGTCCGAAGGTGTTCCCGGCCTTGAGCTCGAAGGAGACCGGTTTCAGCTCATAGGTCATGAACCCCGACAGAACCGGTCCGCCATTGACGTTCGAGAGGCCTTTCAGTCGCGAGCTGTCGCTGCTGCTCCGGCCGCCGCCATAGCTCACCGAAAGCCCGGCCTTGAAGGGTCCGAGATCGAGAAGGTTCGCGCCGAGGCCACGGGTGGTCGACAAGAATACCCGGTTATCGAACAAGCCTTTGATATCGAGATAGGGAAGAGGGTTGGCCTTGAAGTTCTTCGACCCCTCATAGGCGGGGGCGATGCTCGCTCCAAGACCCATGGTGATGGAGGTCCCGCGACCCAGGAAGGTCGAGGAAACGGCATCGGGCGTCGATGAAAGTTCAGATGGGTCATCCAGGGCTTCTTGGGCTACCGCCTGATCGGCGCGGGACATCGCGAGGATGCCGCAAATGAGCAGCCCGGCTAGTCCCGGTACGGAATGGTTGGACATCTGGTTCTCTTCAGTGAGGGTTGTCGGAGAGGGACGCGCTGGCCGGCTCAGGATCGGGTCCACCCCAGAGGCGACCGACAGATGTCGTAGGCCCGGCAGTCGACAGGGCCGCGGTCGCCAGGGCCGATCCATGGCTCGATGCCAAGGGCGGTTCGACATCTGAGGAGAGAGGAGGGGGCGTTGGGCCGTTTCAAGGACACTGCTCCTGGCTGGACGACAGCGATCCTAGGGGCCGGTTTTACCCGCTTGATGTGCGGTTTATAGAGACGTCACTACAATGTGTGCGGACGAGAACAAAAGGCACCGATCCAGACATCAACAGGCTATTTGTGGGCGCTATTCTTGGAGAATGACTTTCATGCCCCATCTCCTCCTCGTAGACGATGACGAAGAGATCCTGTCGTTATTGACGACGTTCTTCCGCAAGCACGGACACACGGTGACGATCGCCGACAACGGCGCGGCCATGTTCGCGGCCCTTCAAGAGCAGACGATCGACCTCGTGATTCTCGACGTCATGCTGCGGGGGGAGGATGGCTTCAGCCTTTGCCAAAGGTTGAGGACGGGATCCCGCGTGCCGGTCATCATGCTGACCGCCATGGCGGATCATACGGATCGTGTCGTCGGGCTGGAGATCGGCGCCGATGATTATCTGACCAAGCCGTTCGATCAGC